>Ga0123357_10000138_pt1 | contig 64003 bp, 61 predicted proteins | sample TergutEmb28metaG_FD_89873 | JGI IMG/M metagenome (GOLD analysis project Ga0123357, IMG submission 89873) | Embiratermes neotenicus P4 segment gut microbial communities from Petit-Saut dam, French Guiana - Emb289 P4 | ecosystem: Host-associated > Arthropoda: Insects > Digestive system > Gut ...
CCCCCCCCTCCCGATCCCCCCCCCAATTTCCCTCCCAATTCCCCTCCCCCCTCCCCTAACCTCATCCCTCCTTCCTCCCCCCCCCATCCTCCTCATCCTCCCCTTCCTTCTCGTCCTGCGTCGTTGGCTGCTTTGGGCAATGCGATTCGTCGTCGGCGTGAGTCGCTGGAATTGACGCTGGATGCGATCTCGGCGGCCACGGGTATTTCCAAGCCGTATTTGTCGAATATCGAAACTGCGCGTGCTCCCGGGCCGGCGTCTGAAGAGAAACTGAGAAAAATTGCTTATGCTCTGCATTTGCCTGCGGCTCAGCTTCTCGCTGCCGCAGATTGGCTGCGTACGCCGCCTTCTGTTCGGCGACTTCTGCACACCGCGCCACCCACGTCAAGTCGTCAAGTCGTGGAGTCGGCTATTCCTTTGCGGTTGGTGCCATTGATCAATCGCGTGGTTGCAAGTTCGCCGGCGGAATTGACGGATCTCGATTATCCGGTCGGGATGACGGATGATTACATGGAGGTTCCTGATCTGCCTGATGTGCCGATCACAAATGCTTTTGCGCTGCGTATTACCGGGGATTCGATGGCGCCTGAGTACGCGGAAGGCGATATCATCGTCCTGGGCTCCCCTACCGGTATCCATGGCAAAAATGCGATCCGCGACGGTGATGACTGCGTCGTCCGATTGGGCGATGAGGCGAATTTTGCGACTACTTTCAAACGGGTTTACTTTGTGCCGGGGGCGGAAGAGAGGAGAGGGGCGATTCGGCTTGTGTCGCTGAATCCGGCGTATGCGGAGCGAGTGGTGGCGTTTGAGCAGGTAACGGGGATTTATCCGCTGCAGTATCGGCTGGTGCCGCCTAGACGCGGTTGATAGACCTGCTCCCAGCGAACGGCAGGCAAGCCTGCCGGCTAAATAAGAGTGTATGATATCACAAGACGTCCGAGCGCTCGCCTATCGGCTCGCGGCTAAACTTTTTCGGGGATAGACTACATCCAAGAAAAAGGCCGCGGCTCGGGATGAGCCGCGGCCTGGGATGTACTCCCCTCCAACGATGTCTCTCCTTATTTGCGTCGGCGTGCGATCAGGGCTGCGGTTCCCAAGCCTAAGAGCGACAGGGAGGCGGGTTCTGGGACTGCGGGGCCGATGGGACCGATGGAGCCGAGGTCGCCGGGGCCGATGCTGAGGATGAGGTCGTTTCCGCCGTAGAGTGAGCCGGTGGAGGCGTTGCCGGTGGCGGAGAGGACGTAGGTGATGTTGTTGAGCTCGAAGGTTCCGCCGTTGGCCAGATAGTCCGATGACATGAGAGTGACCCAGTTGGAGCCGAAGAGGATGTCGGAGAACATGCCGGTGATGGCGGAGGAGCCGAGGTTGTCGATCAGGACGTAGTAGTCGGCATCGAGCGAACCGTGGAAGACCAGAGCGAGGATGCCGTCGAGAGTGACGTGTCCGCCGACGGTGAGCAAGTCGGAGCCGGCGCTGCCGATGTCCATGGTGAGGGTGGCGCCGTGTTCCTGGGTGTAGTTTCCTGCGATGTTGGCGTTCCAGACGCCGTAGTGGGGCGCTTGGTTGCTGGGTCCGCCGGGTGTGTAGGAGGCGCCGTTGCGAATCGTCAGGGAGCCTGCGAAGGAGGCTTCGCCGGTGAGTTTACCGGCCTTGATGTCGGTGAGTCCGGTGTAGGCCTGATTGCCATTGAGGGTGAGTGTGCCAGTGCCTGTTTTGGCGAAGCCGCCGGTACCGGTGAAGACATGGTTCAACCCGACCGAGGAGACATCGACTTGCATGGTCAGGGCCGGTCTGGAGCCGCTGTCGGTCAAGACGAGGGCCTTGAAGTCGCCGCCCAGGAACTCATCGATGCTCTTGAGTGGCTTGAGGATGCCGCCGTTGAAATAGAGTGAGAAGACGGGAGTACCTCCGGTATAGGTGGCGATCCCATTTGCCACGATCATGCCACCGTTGCTGACGGTCAACTCGCCGCGTAAGGCGTTCAGTGAACCGTTAAGTGTCCAGGTGGATCCATCTCCGTCGATGATGGCGTTTCCGTAGGCGGCGGCCAGGACGTTGCCGATCGAGGTGGTTCCGCCGCTGATGAGAGTTCCGCCGGAGGTGATGTTGAGGAAACCAGGTCCGCTGGAGCCGACAGTGACGACATTATTTCCAGCGTCGACGGCTCCGCCGTGGCTGATGTTCAACTCGCCGTGGCCGTCGGTGTAGCAGCCAACGTTAATGGCGCCATTGGCGTTCCACTTGGAGCCGATGCCGTCGACGGTGAGAATGCCGGAGCTGGCGGCGCCAGCCGCGGCGATAGAGGCCGTTCCTGTGCTGTTGAAGGTGGAGCCTGAGAGGATGTTGAGGGTGCCGGAGGAGCCCATTGTTCCGCCGAGGTAGAATCCGTGGGTGGTGGTGAGTGTACTGCCGTTGGTGAGAGTGACGGTGCCGGTGGTAGCGCTACTGGCCGAGCCAATAGGGTCTCCGATGTAAAGCCAGCCGGCGTTTACGGTGGCGCCATCGTTGATGTCGAGTGTGGCCTGGCTGCCAAAGCTGCGTCCGACAAAGAGCGAGGAGCTGGAGTTCCAAACGGCGTTGCTGCCGGTGACGGTGAGCTTGCCGACGGCGCCTTTTCCGCCGCCGATGTTGGTGTCCTTGACGTTGACGGTGGTGATGCCGCCTTGATCGTTGAGGGTCATGGAGGTGTTTTGATTGTCAGTGGTGGTAATCCAGAGTTCAGTGGTGTTGTCCCAGGCGGAGGGGTCATTGGGGTAAATTTGAGCGGGATTGTCCATGATGACGGCCGCTTGCGTTGAGAGAGCGGTTGCCGCTACTACAGCCATGGCCATTGCGTTGATGGTGACGAACTTGGAAAATTTACGTGTAGTCATCTCTACTTCCTCTTTTTTAAGATACTGAAGAAAACTCCAAAGAACACTTGCCATTTTTGACCGGCTAGCAAACGTTGTTAATCGGTCGCCCGTGGCACAGGCTCTTTCTCTCCCTTCTGCGAGCGTACGGTCATGGCCGTATCTCGCCTACACGTGTTGAACTTTTTGCACCTCCATAAGTAAAAAGAACTGTTCGGTAGCGTATCCCGGCTAAAGCCGGTGCTATATGTTTTTTGGGGGGTCGTTGGGGGTTAGAAGGCCGCGGCTCAGGGGGAGCCGCGGCCTTGCGTTGTTCGTCCGAACAACGTCTCTCCTTACTTCCGTCGGCGTACGATCATCGCCGCAGCTCCCAACCCCAGGAGTGTCAGGGAAGCGGGTTCGGGCACTGCGGGCCCCGGGCTACCCATCGGCTTGCCGCCGATGACGAACCCGTCGTAGTAGGGGTACGGATTGCCGGTTTTGTCGAGGGTACTGCTGATGAAGCTCAGCGTGCCGTCGGCGTCATAGGTGTAAACTTCCGGCACAAACTCGACCCACGCATTTTTGTTGGTATCGTGTTGCCAGAAGACCAGGCTCTCGATGTCCTGCCCCGTGCCGATGTCAAGAGTGAACATCGTCTTGGCGGCGACATAGTCACTGAACCACCATCCAGCCAAGGGTCCGTGATCGTCATCAATCAGCCAGGGTCCAGAGGCGAGCTGCGAGGCGGTCATGATGGTGAAGGTGGGCTGAATGATTGCCGGGCCGTTGCCCCATTGTGAGCTGACGATCAACTGTTTTCCGCTGACGGGATCTGTGACGATGGCGCGGTCGCCCCAGTGCCAGTCGCCGGTCTGGGCGCTGGTGTGATAGGTCACACCTGAGATGAGAGCGTGCGGCGTGGTGACGGTCAACTGATGTGTGCTTGTGTTCCAAGTGGCGCCGTAGATGTTGAGGGCACTGTCGCTGAGCGGCGTGGCCGTGGTCTTGATGGGCGTATAGGTACCGTTGGCGAGTTTGTCGTCGACCATGAGGTTGATGACGCCGTTGGCAAAGGTCTGAACCGTTCCGACCACGACCATGTTGTTGCCTGTGACCTTGATGCCGACGTGTCCCTCGGCGCCGACGGAGAGCTTGCTGGTCTCCATGGTGGCCCCGTCTGAGAGAGTAAGCATGGCCTTGCCTTCTGGCGGGTTGGGATATCCGCTGGAGCCGACAAACACGCCGTCGAGAAAGCCTGGGCCGCTGGTGATCAGTTTGGTTCCGGCGCCGCTGAAGCGAGCATCGGATTTATCAGCGATGTTGTCACAGGCGAGCGCCAGCTTTTTGACGTTCATGGTGGCGCCGTTTAACACGTGGAGCCAACTGTCGTTGTAGTTGAGGTCAAGCTCGTAGGTTGCGCCGTCCCACGAGGAGCCTGGGCCGGAGATGATGAGCGTGCCTTTGCCGGTGGTGGTGTTGCCCAGGATCACGTTGCCAGTGGGGCTGAAGGTGGAGCCGGCGTTGATTTCGAGGCGCCCGTTGCCTGTGTTGCCGATGTAGGACGGCGAGACGTCGCCGGTGGAGATGATCGCGGCGCGTGACGAGAGGGCGGTGATGCCGAGCACTGCGAGGGCCATTGCGTTGATGGTGGAAAACGTGGAAAACTTGCGAGAGGTCATGGTTTTTCTCCTGAAAAAAGAGACCTGGAACGTGGTGGCCACAATTGGTGATGGTTCTACTACCGAATAACAAACACTGTTACCCGGTCGCCCGTGGCCAGGACGCTCACTCTCCCGCAATTTTTTATTTTTAGTTTTCAGTTTTTGTGTGACGTGGTCATGTGCCGGCGTCTCACACACACAAGCGTCGAATGCGTCAAGTCTCCGCAACAAAACCGGCGAGGGATAGATTTTTTTTCAGGCCAACACATTTCGACGACTATTCAATTTTAAAAAATCCGCGGGCGTTTCAGCGCCGCGGACGTCAACGCGGCCTTAGCCTCGTTGCTCTCCCTCTTGTTTTGGGAAACGGCCACTGCCGCGATTTTCCGGCGGTACGTGGAATCCACGCGAAGCGATATGTCATACGGTTATATGACTATATGCTGGGTTGCGTGTGCCTTATCATAGGCAGCGGTTCGGCTGAGTCAAAAATAAAGAGGGGAAAAATTAACTTTGGTGCTTCGCTCAATTGCAGGGGAAATTTGGTGATCTGGTGAGTTGGTGATCTGGTGATTTGTGCTGTCGCATGGACGGAAGTACCAGCCGAGTGCTGAAGTCAAAATCACCAGATCACCAAATCACTCAATTGCTCTCTTCTCCGCAATTGGGCGATGAACCTTAACTTTTGGGAGTGGCCATTCTTCTTTCGACGGCGTAATTCCATAGTCGGGTTTTGAGGCTCTGGCAGGCGCGGAATACGCGGCTCTTGACGGTGCCCTCCTGCACGCCGAGGACTTCGGCGGCCTCCTTGTAGGGCAATTCGCCAATGACCACCATGACAAATGCTTCACGATAGATGTCGGGCAATTGCAGCATCGCTTCGCGGATGTCGTCGTCGACCAACAGGTCGAGGACGGACATGAACTTGGCCGGATCGATCGCCAGATCGGTCCGCTCGGGACTTGCGAAGATGTCCGGCGGCAATTGTTCGTGTGCGCCGCCACGGGCCTGCACGTGGCGAGATGAATCGATATATACAGATCGCAGGATAGTCAGGAGCCAAGCCTTGATATTGGTGCCGAGGCGATATTGTTCGACGGAACGGAACGCACGGAGATAGGTTTCCTGGACCAGGTCTTCGGCGCGGGATTCTTCGCCGACCATTCGGCGGGCGACGGCGAAGACCAGGTCCATCAATGGCAGGGCTTCGTGCTCGAGTTGGTGGCGTTTTTCTCCCGGCGACATCGCCGGGGGCGAAGAAGACAGTGGCGGATTGGAGGGATCGACAGCCATGGCGTCCCCGTGAAGTCAACTGGTGCAACAACAGATGTTTCCCACTACGTGATACGCGTCAGCGAGCGCGATACCCGCACTCCGCATCCAAAGAGGCGGGCAATGTATCGTCCAGAATCACGATAGGTCGCTTGGGTCCTCATGCAAGCTCGACACAAGCGGGTGTTGAAATTCGAAGTTCGAAGTTCGACATTCGAAGCAAATTCCAATGTTCAAAATTCGAAACACCGCCTACACCATCCCCGTGCCCACAAGCTGTTTTGAGCTTTGAATTTCGAGCTTTTTTTCGAATTTCGAGTTTCGGATTTCGAATTTTTCGCGGGTTATTTTGAGGTGATGTCGAGGCAGACGAGGTCTTGGGTGCCTTTGATGTAGAGGCGGCCGCGGTAGACGAGAGGGGAGGCGAGGATTTCGTTTTTTTCGTCCTGGAAGAGTTTGAATTTGCTGATGAGGGTGCATTTTTGGGGGGTGACCTGTGCGAGGATGAGTTCGCCGGAGCGGGAGAGAAGGATCATTTTGTCGTCGTAGCGGACGTATTGTCCGCCGCTGGCGAGGGGGAGGTCGGTTTTCCAGAGTTCTTTGCCGTCGGGCCAGTGGAGGCAGTAGAGGGCGTTGCCGTCGGGAGCGTAGAGGCAATCGCCTTCGAGCAGCGGTGTGACGATGTAGTTGGAGGGGGATTTCTTTTCCCAGAGGCATTCGGGGGAGCTGTCGGATTTGCCGTCGACGGTGAACATGGCGGAGCCTTCGCCGTAACTGCCGGAGAGGAGGAGGTGGCCGTTGGAATAGATGGGTGCGACACCGGAGCTGTAGCTTTTTTTGGGGGGAATTTTCCAGAGGGTTTTGCCGGTGTTGGGGTCGAGGGCGAAGAGTCCGTTGCGGGTGTAGGTGAGGAGCTGTGTTTGGTTGTTGATGGTGGTGGGGAGGACGCGGGAGTAGGAGCAGGTGCCGGTTTCTTCGGACTGCCAGGCGATTTTGTGTGTGTCGCGGTTGATGGCGACGACGAGAGGGCCGTTGTCGCCGGTTTGGAGTAGTAGCAGGTTGCTGAAGAGGGTGGGGGAACTGCAGCAACCCCAGCTTGGCAGGGCGGCGGAGGTTTCGCTGAGGATGTCGAGGGTCCAGCGTTCTCTGCCGTCGATGAGGTCGCGGCAGATGAGGTCGCCTTTTCCGCCAAAGGTGTAGATGTATTCGTCGTCGACGGTGGGGGTGGCGCGAGGGCCGGGCATGGAGCCGGGGTAGGTGGATTCGCTGAACTCGGTCCAGAAAAGGCGTCCCTCGTCGGCGTCGATGCAGGTGAGAGCGTCTTTGTCGTCGAGAGAGGCGAAGCAGTAGATTTTGCCATCGACGGCGATGGGGCTGGCGAAGCCGGCGCCGACTTTTTGGCGCCAGAGTTCTTTTGGGCCGGAGTCGGGCCAGGAGTTGAGGAGTTTTTTTTCGTGGGAGGTGAAGTTGCCGGTGGGGCCGCCGTACTGGGTCCATTCCGTGTCGATCGCGAGTAGCGGCAGCGGCAGGAGCAGGACGAGCAGGCAGAGCAGGCGGCAAGTCATGGGAACTCCCGAAAATATCAGAGCAGTCATCGTAAGATTGCGGTTACGATAACGCAATCTTACGATGGTGGGTGCGATTGCGGTGGGTGCGTGATACCTGTTGCGTTGATCTTCGATCAACGGCTAAACTGCCTCTCCCTAAAAAGCCCCGCATTGCCATGCGGGGCTCCACCCCGCAAAGCGGGGTCGCTACTTTGGTTTGCATTTCGTGTCACGCCCCCGATTGCGATGCGGCTTTATCTTGTGCACAGGGACTGATAGGAATTGATGATGTCTGATACGCGATTGCATTCTCTGACTGCGATTCCTTTTGCCTATGAGGAGTCGGCGCTGCTGGGGAAGCTGCGGTTGACGGCTGGTACGGCGGATGCGGAGGAATTTTTGGCTCTTCTGCGGCGGGCGGCGGCGGTTGCTCGGCCCAAGGCGCTCCTGAAGGAATGCTTCGTGGAGGCCCGTACGGACGAAACTGTCACGATTGAGGGCATCACGTTCACCTCGCGCACCTTGACGGCTAATCTGGCCTCGGTGCATCGTGTGTTCGCTTACGTGGCGACCTGCGGGCATGAACTCGATGAGCTGCCGTGGGAAGATCCGGATGATCCGTTGATTCAATTCTGGCGAGATGAAATCAAGGCTGCGGCGCTTCGCAGTGCCCGGCAGCATCTTGACGGGCTGTTCCAACAATTGATGCCCGGCAAGTCGGCGAGCATGAGTCCAGGTTCCGGGGATGCACGACTTTGGCCGATCACACAGCAGGTGCCGCTGTTTCGGCTTCTGGGTGACGTTTCGGGGCTTATTGGTGCGCGGCTGACGGAATCGCTGCTGATGCTGCCGAATAAGACGGTTTCCGGGCTGCGGTTTCTGACGGCTTCTGATTTTCGGTCGTGTCAGCTCTGTCGGCGGGAGGCTTGTCCAAATCGCTCGGCGCCGCTGGATGAAGCTCGCTATGCGGCTCTGATGCGTTGAACAAGCGGCTCCCTACGAGCGGCAGGCAAGCCTGCCGGCTAAATAAGGCTGTGAAAGCTTATTTTTCTGGTTCGAATTGGAAGGCGTCGGCGTTTTTTTTGATTTTGCCGATGCCGGGAAAGGGGAGATGGGCGGCGGCGAATCGCCAGCCTTCGTCGGCGGCGCGGTTCAAAATGGAACGGCGTGATTCGATGGCCTTGGCGGGGTCACGGTCAAATTTGGCGTTGATTTCCGGATGCGGGAACTGGATGGTGCCGCTGTGGAGGATATCGCCTGCGGCGAAGATTTTGTCGCCTTTGGAAGTGATCAAGAAGCCGGTGTGGCCGGGGGTGTGGCCGGGGATGGCGATAGCTTTGATTTCCGGGATCACGATGTCGGTTTTTTCGTCGGCGACGATCGGGTTGGGCTCGCCGTAAACACTGATGGCTTTCTCGTACTGGGCCTTGTTGGAGGACTTCCAGAAATCGAGTTCCTTGGGATTGATCCAGATTTTGGCGTTAGGGAAGTTTGGTTTGTCGCCGGCGAGGAGGCCGCCGGTGTGGTCGTGGTGGGTGTGCGTGAGGAGGACGGCATCGACGGAGGCGGGATCAATGCCGGCGGCTTTGAGGTTTTCGAGCATTTTTCGGCCCATGCCAGTATCGATCAGGATGGTGTGGCCGTTGCCTTTGACGACGAAGGCGCTGCAACTGTTGGGTGTTTTTCCGCTGGGGGCAAGCTTGTGCAAGAGGTCGGCGTCCGCGGCGAAGGTGGTATTGTCGAATTCGCCGCCGGCGTCCTGGACGCAGATGAAGTCGAGGTCTCCGACCTTGGTCTTTGCAAAACCTTCGGCCCGGACGGACTGACCGGCACACAAGACCAGCAGCAAACAGAACAATAAAATGACGGAGGAATGCATCATTGTCTCCTTTCACGTTGACACCGGCGAATTATCAGAGACGTCATCGTAAGAGCACGCTGTCATAATCGCAATCGGGTGCGTGATATGTTTTGCGGGCCTGCCCCTTCTTATATCGTATCCAAGGCGAGCGAGCGTTGATCTTCGATCAACGGCTAAACTCTCAATTGTCCGCCAAAGCTCCGCATTACCATGCGGGGCTCCACCCCGCAAAGCGGGGTCGCTACTTTGGTTTGCATTTCGGGTCACACACCCATTGTAATCTAACGAATGCATAAGCGTAATCTAACAATTGCGGCGATGATATTTTTCCGTATAGGATGAACCGTTCCTGATTTCGGAATTCTGTCTTTTTTATTGGAGAATGTATGCGTTTGGTGCGTCATGGTCTGTTATCGGTAGCGTTGGCGCTGGCTTGTCAATCGGTCTGTTTCGCGGGCAATGGTTCGGAACCGGTGGGTGAGCCGGTGGTTGAACCGGCTACTCTCAAGTGCCTGGGGGCCTACTGGGTCATTAAGGGGGATGACAATAAGAATGCCCAGGTGAATGTGGCGTATCGGAAGGTGGGGACGCAGGAGTGGCTGGCGGGGCCGCCGCTGTTTCGCGTGGAAAAGGGGGCTTGTAAGGATGCCACGATCAAGCTGGGCAGCGATGACTGGCTGTTTGCGGGGAGCGTGATAGATGTGCCGGAGGGGACGCAATATGAGATGAAGCTTTCGCTGGTGGATCCGGATGGGGGCAATGCGGAAAAGATCGTGAAGGCTTATACGATTGCGGAGCCGGTGGATCCGCAGGGGCCGATGTATCACGTGACGCCGGGAACTGGCGGCGGGACAGGGACGGCGGCCGATCCGTTCAAGGGGATTGCGGCGGCGGAAAAGGCGGCTAAGCCTGGGGATACGTTTTTGCTGCATGCGGGTACATATGAAGGGAAGTGGGATGTCCAGAAGAGCGGCGAGGAAGGTAAGCCGATTGTGTGGAAAGGGGCTGGCGATGGGGAAGCGATCATCGAAATGAACGATTCGGGACATAAGGAACACATGATCGACCTGTCGGCCGGCAGGCATGATGTGTGGTTCGAAAATCTGACTACGCAGGGGAGCAATTACAGCGATTTCTGTTTGCACAATTCTTATCGCATCGTGATTCGGCGCTGCCATATTCTGCCGGATTTGCAGGGGATTTACGCGACGAAAGACAGCGGCAAGATGGGGCAGTTTTTCATTTCGGATAATGTGATCGAAGGGCATTGGCCCTGGCCGGCGACGGCGGAGGAATGGCACAGCTTGCCGGAAAACCGAGGCGTCTGGATCGGCGGCAGGGGGAACGTGGTCTGCTACAATCGCGTGCATAACACCAAGGACGGCATTGATACTTCGGAAGCCAAAGGGCCGGCGGAAGTGGCGGTTGATTTCCATAACAACGAGGTTTACTGCTGCTTTGACGATGGTTGTGAAATGGATGGGTCGCATCGGAATTGCCGGAATTTTTACAACCGTTACACCAACACGTTGACGGGGATTTCGTTCCAGCCGGTGTTTGGCGGGCCGATCTATGCGTATCGGAATGTCTGCTACAACACGAAGGACGAGTTTTTGAAGTTGCATAACGATCCGTCGGGTGTGGTGGTGGTGCATAATACGTTTATTCACAAAGGGCCGGGGCTGTCGGTTTCGACGAAGAATGGGGTGTCGAACTGCTACACGCGGAACAATCTTTTTGTGTTTACGGAAGGTCGTGCGTTGGATCTGGATATGCCGACGAAGGATCTGGATTTTGATTACGACGGTTTCTCCGGGCAGTCGGGTCAGTACTTTCTGCGGTACAACACGAAGGCGGGGAAATTTCCGTTCCAGACGGTGGAAGATGTAAGGAAGAATTCGCTGATTGAGAAGCACCTGATCGTGGTGGATGCGGCGAACATTTTCGCCAGTGGTTTGAAGACGCCGGAATATCAGCCGGATTGGAAGAAGCCTGAGAAGCCGCAGGCGACGACGGGGCTGAAGATTTACGATTCGAAGATTGTGGATGTGAGATTGGATCCGAAGTCGAAGGCGGTGGGCGCTGGGGAGAAGTTGCCGGGGTTCAATGACGTCAGTAAGCCGGTGGATTTGGGTGCGGTTCCGGTGGGCGGCGAGATGCCGTGGTATGGGCCGCGGCCGGAAAAGAAATAAGCTGGCGAAGGGGTCGCGACGCAGCAAGCTATTGCCGCGATTTCGGCGGGAAGGGATTGGTTGTCTCACTTTGGTTGTCTCACTGCGCAAAGCGAAGCCCCGGGATTGCAATCCCGGGGCTTTTTTTACTTCCTGCAGGTACCAAGTGACGCGGGCAAGATGCCTGCGGTACGGCGGGCGGGACGCCCGCGGTACGTAGGATGCGTTAATTTTTGCTGGAACGCGGGCCGTAGTGGGGGAGTTCGCTGCCCAGGGGATAGGCGCCCAGATCAACGGGTTTGGCGGGGTCGGTGAAGCCGGGGAGTTGCTCGCCGACGCCGACGGCGGGGCTCTTGGGGGCTAAACGCAGATCGACGGGTTCATAGGTCTCGTGGAAATCCGTTGGGATGACAATCTTGGCTGCGAAAAGACCATCTGGCTTGCAGATGAAGGAATGTTTGAGCAGACCGGCGGCCTGGGCGTCCTGCAGGGTCTTGTAACGCTGGCCGTTCCACTTGAGGATGTTCGTAAAGTCCCCGACGGCAAATCCGAAATAATCGAAATCGCAGTTCACTGTCTTGGCATCGCACTGGATGACTGTACCACTGGTCTTGTTGGCAACCAAAAGATTATTTCGCATCACGCAGTTGTAAACCGGGGCAGGGGTCCAGATGCCCAGCGTATCGGTCGCTGAGACGATGGTGTTGTTGTAAAAGAGAACGCCGGAAGGGCTGTTGTGAATTTTGAAGGGTTCTTCCTGCATGTTATAGAGTGCGTTGCGGACGATGTATTGTGGGCCGCCGAGGACGGGGGCGATGGAGATGGGGTGCAGGACGTTGGTGATGCGATTATCGAAGACGCGGACGTTGCGGACGGTATCTTTGTATTCGATGCCGTCGTCGGTGCATTGGCGGACCTCGTTATTGTAGGCGTCGATATCTTCGACGAAGCGTCCGCGGAAGGTTTGGATGCCGTCGCCGAAGTTATGGACGTAATTGTAGGCGACGATATTGTTGACGCCGTTGACCCAGATGCCGCAGTCGTCGGGGATTTTGGTTTTCTTGGGCCAGGAGGTGCAGCCTTGGAGGTCGTTATCGGTGATGATGAGTCCGCCGAGGAAGAGGCCGTCATTTCCGCCGTTGGGGTGTTTGTTGGCGTTGATGCCACTCCAGACGTTGTCGATGTGGCAATGGCGAATGACCAGGTGAGCGGACTCGTGGCCGACCAGGGCGTAGAGGCCGTTGCGAATGGTGATGTTTTCAAACCAGACATCGTGCTGGCCGATGATGGAGACGACGCGGGAGGTGAGCCACTTGGCGCGGACTTCGGGAGTGAAGTTGGTCATGACTTCGTCGCTGAATTTGACATCTCCGACTTTTTGGGCGGCGTCTGGGAGCATGCCGTCGATGATTGCTTCGCCGTCGCCGGCGCCACGAAACATGACGGGCTTGTCAGGCGTGCCGCTGACGGTGATTTCCCAGGGGCCCTGGTATTTTCCGGCGTGGAGCAGGACGGTGTCGCCGGGCTTGACGCCGGAGATGGAGCTGAGGCCTTTGAAGGGATCGGCTTTTGAGCCTGTGCCGCCGCCGGTGCCGGGAACTACATGCAGTTCGCGTCCGCCGGTGGGGGCTACCGGCTCGGCGAGGGTTTTGCTTTCCAATGTTTTACTGACGTCGCCCCCCCCCGCACTCTTGAGGGTGAGTTTGATCTGGTAAGCGGTGCCGGGTTTGAGCGCAATAATGCTGCCGGAGAAGAGGTGGCAGTCTGAGGGGATTTCGACGACTTTGGCGGGATGAATGAAACCGTTCTTCCATTCGAACTCGGCGATTTCATGCTTGACGGCGGTGCCGGTGGATTGCTTGAGGTTGGAAGTGTCCACACGCCAGAGCGGGGGGCCCTGGAGCCATTTTTCCTGGCCTTGTTCGCGGTATTCGACTTCGACTTTGGCCTTGGCGTCCTGGTCGCCCTTGATGATCCATGAAGCGCCCAGGCAGCGGAAGGTGGGCAGTTCGAGGATCGGATCGCCGACGGGTTCGGCGGCTTTCGCGGAGGCAGCGAGAACTGCCGCGGAAGAGATTGCAAAGGCTAAAACACCACGAGTCAAACGCTTCATCAATAGGCTCCTTGGGAAAATGGGATGTTCTTTTCTCGAATTTAAACGTTGGGAAAATCTTATTATTGCTCAAAAAAAAATTGCTGGTCCCCTCATATCGCATCCAAGGCGAACGAGCGTTGATCTTCGATCAACGGCTAAACTGCCAGCCCCGCATTGCCATGCGGGGCTCCACCCGCAAAGCGGGGGCGCTACGCGAAGCGGGGGCGCTATTTTGGTTTGCATTTCGTGTCATGCGGCTGGTGCGGGTGGGATGCAAGCGTTACTTGTCGCGTTCGGTGACGTAGTGGGCGGTTTGGATGAGGGCTTCGCGGGCTTCGCTGGGGGGGAGGGGTTGCAGGGCGGCGATGGATTCGTTGACGAGGCGTTCGGCTTCACTTTGGGCGTAGGCGATGGAGTCGGAGGGGGCGATGAGCTGGCGGACACGGGTGGTGCGGTCGGGAGCGTCGGATTCGAGCAGGTCGATCAGCAAGTTGCGGTTTCGTGAGGGGGCGTGTTGGAGGAAATGGATCATGGGGAGGGTGAGTTTTCCTTTTTCGATGTCGGTGCCGAGGGATTTACCGACGGTTTGTTGGTTGCCGCAGATGTCGAGGAGATCGTCGACGATTTGGAAGGCGAGGCCGATTTTTTGGCCGTAGGTGGCGAGGGATTCGATGTGGGTGGGATTGCGGGTGGAGGTCATGGCGCCCAGGCGGCAGCAGATGGCGGTCAGGGCGGCGGTCTTGCGGTCGATGATGAAATAGTAGGTTTTTTCGTCGAGCGTCCAGTTGTTGCGGTTGAAGTTCTGGATGAGTTCGCCTTCGCAGACAAGGTTGGTGGTGTGTGCGATGAGGCGGGAGGCGTCCTGGGAGTCGAGCGTGCTGCAGAGGTGATAGGCGTGGGAGACGAGGTAGCCGCCGAGGAGGACGGCGGCTTCGTTGCCGTGGAGATAGTTGATGGTGGAGCCGTTGCGACGGATTTTGGCATCGTCGAGGACGTCGTCGTGAACGAGCGTGGCGACATGGACCATCTCGATGACGGTGGCGATCGTGATGTGCTGGGAGGTCAGCGGGGCTCCCCCCCCGGCATCTTTCGCGGCGGCTAAGCCGGAGAGGAGTACCAGGGTTGGCCGGAGCATTTTGCCGCGGAATTCTGACACGTGCGTGATCAGGGAGTTGACGTTGGAAAGGTCGGAGGCGAGCTCCCTGGCGAAAAGCTCATTGACGGAGCAGAGTTGAGGAGCGATCAGATGTCGGAAATTGGCGGTGATGGTAGGCATATCCTTGTTGAGAGTATAGAAGGGCATGTGGGGGTTTGCCACCGAACATGGAAGGGGGGACAAGGTGACAGGGTGACAAGAAGCATCGGGTGGTAACGTGCAGTGTTGAAAAGATGCATAGTTCGCGACGCCGCAAGCGTTTTCGGTGCCCTGGTGCGAGAGCGGTGCCTGAGCGGCATGCAAGCATGCCGGCTAAATAGCAGTGCTCTTGTCACCCTGTCACCCCTTCACCTTGTCACCCCCACTGCCGGTGAGGAGGGCGGAGGCCTGGGCGATTTGGGGGGTTGTGCCGAGGAGGAAGACGGTGTCGCCGGGGCGTAGTTCGTCGTCGGGGCCGGGGTTGACCATGGAGGCGTCGGGGCGGTCGATGGCGACGATGGTGGCGCCGGTGCGTGTACGAAGTTCGAGTTCGCGGATGAGCTTGCCGCCGGCGGGCGTGTCGGGGGGAAGGGTGACGGGGTACATTTGGGCATTTGCCAGCAGGGGGGCGAGCGAGTGGGCGTTGGTGTCGTCGACATGGGCGGCTTCGGGCAGGGGGGCGAGGGTTTCGGCGAGTTGGACCTGGGCCTTGGCGTAGAGACGGATAAAGGAGCGCTGCATGGCGGCGGCGACGAGGGCGATCAGGGCGATCAGGCAGAGCAGCACGGGCCAGGAGGGGAGAATGGCGGAAGTCAGCAGGAGGCCCCAGAGGGAGAGGAGGATGAAACCGATGGCTAAGAGCATGTTGGCGAGCAGAGCGCGACGGAAGGTCAATTGAAATTCGCCCCCCCCCCGTTCTCCCCCCCTTTCCGCCCCTCTGGTGATGGCGATTTCGGCCAGTGCCATGGCGATGGCGCGCATTTTTCGGATCATGGCGATCAGCAGGGGAAGGGTGAGGCAGATGCCTACGAACCAGACGAGCGTGTTGGGGCCGCCGATCCAATGGGGGGTTTTGAGGTTTTGGATGGTATTGGTTTTTCCGAAGGCTGCGGCGGCGATGAGGATACCGGTGATCAGGAGGAGATTCAGGCCCAGTTGGAGGGCCCATTTGATCAAGAGCTTGCGGAACTGCGGGCTCGAGGCGCCGGAGCGGCGCAGGTTGGAAATCCACCGCGGATACGACTCGAGGTAAGCGACGAGTCGCGGCGGTGCGGTTCGCTCGATCCAGGCGGTGATCGGATCGGACGACTTGATGAGGTAAGGTGTCAGCAGGGCAGTGACGGCGGAAACGGCAATGACGGTGGGATAGACATATTCGGAAGTGACTTTGAGCTGCACGCCCAGGGCGGCGATGAGGAAGGAGAATTCACCGATTTGGGCGAGGCTCATGCCGACGCGCATGGAGGTGATGGTGTTGTTTCCGACGACGAAGGCGCCCAGTCCGCAGGCGATGAACTTTCCGACGACGACGATGATGGTGATGATGAGGATTTCGATGGGGTATTTGAGGAGGAGTTGTGGGTTGAAGAGCATGCCGATGGAGACGAAGAAGATGGCGGCGAACATGTCGCGTACGGGAGCGACGAGGAGGTCGATTTTTCCGTGCTCGCGTGTTTCGGCGAGGACGACGCCGATGAGGAAGGCGCCAAGGGCGATGGAATAGCCGAGTTTCATTGCCAGGAGCGAGACGCCAAAGCAGAGGGCAAGGGCGACGACCAGAAGCATTTCGTCGGACTTGAAGCGATTGACGTAGCGGATGAGCGGCGGGACGCTCAGGAGTCCGAAGACCATGACGACGGCGAGGAAGACGACGAGCTGGCCTAAGATGATGGCGATGCTCATGGGGGTGATGGCGGTGGAACTCGCGGCGCTCATTGCGGCGACGCCGGAAAGGATCACGAGCAAGAGGATGGAGAAAATGTCCTCGACGATGAGGATGCCAAAGACCAGCGAGGCGAACATGGCCTTGGAGAGTCCGAGCTCCTGGAAGACCTTGATGATGATGGTGGTGGAGGAGGCGGAGAGGATGGCGCCCAGGAAGATGCTGTCAATGACGGTCCATCCGAAGGCGCGGCCGAGGATGTAGCCGCAGAGGCCCATGACGAGGATTTCGAGGGTGGCGCCTGAGAAGGCGGTGATGCCGACCTGGACGAGTTTGCGGATGCTGAAATGGAGGCCGAGGCCGAACATGAGGAGCATGACGCCGAGTTCGGAGAGGATTTCGATGGTGTGGTGTCGATCGTCGACAAAGGAGCAGACGTAGGGGCCGATGATGGTGCCGGCGATGATGTAGCCCAGGACGACGGGTTGTTTGAGTCGATGGAAAAGGAGAGTAACAACGCCGGCGGCGGCGAGCACGATCGACATGTTCTGGAGAAATATTAAGATCTCTTCGTGGAGCAGTCGGGTACCCTCCGTGGGATGTTGATCGTGACTCTAGAGCATTTTTCACTCGCCCGTAGCGTTTTGGAGCCCCGCATGGCAATGCGGGGCTTTGGCTCTCGCTTCCTGCGCATGTCATTACGCCACGACCACATGAAAAACGCTCTAGCCTTGCGTGGAAACGCAAGGCTATTGTCCGCGAAAGTATCGAGGATGCGCCGTATTGAGTCAACCGGTATGCAGCCCGGGTGTTGTGCCGATTTGTACAGGAAACTAACGATCATTCTCGGGCTCCGCAGGCGCGAAGCAGGTCGACTATTTCCTTCTGGCCGCTGCCTTCCGCATAGTGAAGGGCCGTCTTTCCATTGCTGTCCTTGATTCCGTAATCAGCCCCGTGGTCAAGCAACATTTTCACTACCTCGAGACGACCGTACTGAGCGGCCCACGATAGCGCCGTTCGCCCTTGAGGGGAGAGCGTCTGAACGTTTGAACCATGTTTCATGAGGAGTTGGCACATTCCAGCGTTGCCCGTGTATGCCGCCTCAACCAGATAGTCGCCCCACGTTGCATCCTTCGTTTCAGCACCGACGTCTAGCAGTTGCTCGGCTATGGCAGCGTTGCCGTACATGACGGCCGTACCAAGGGGGTTGGCCCCAAGGCGAGACCTGGCGTTGGGATTTGCCCCCGCCGCAATCAGAGCGCCCACGCCATCCAAGTCGCCGTCTGCAATAGTCTGGCAAAGCACGGAAGTACCTCCGGCATCACACTGATTTGGATGGAGTCCCCGCCCCAACCTCTCCTTCATCGTCGGCCACGGTCGCCATTCCACATACAGCTTGGAGTTCTCATAATCAAAGGTCAGGCGAAAGTTGCGAAGAAGAACATTTCCAATAACCCCCGCGTAGCCCGGCTTTTTGCCAGGTTCTTCGTCAACGCCAGCCATCTGCTGGATCACGGCGCCTCGCACATCGCGAAACACATGTCCGAACACTTCAATCGAGTCATATCTTGTTCGGATCCGCTCAAATTTTTCTATACTCGTCTGATACTCCCATTGCGCGTCAGGCTTCATCACGCCAATTCCGGGATTTTGCCGGACAAAAGAACCGGACAACTCCAAGGCGCCGTCATCGCCGGTATCCAGTGCAATAACAATCGGCTGGCCGTTGACAATAATCGGGATGTATGGCCTGTTATCCTTGCTAAAGGTCAGGTCAACCACCTGCGATCCCGCAGGAGGACGAAAGCTTTCACGCAGATAAAATGTAAGCGTCAACGCCTGTGGATCAATTGTAAATGGCATCGTACCCAATATGGGCGTGCCAACAACACCATTCATCTCAACGCCAAGAAGTGCTGTCGCCCACTCTGTGTCCATGACTGTGGCATCATCATTAATAAACGGAACACCTCCTATCGCCACAGTCTTAGTGCGTACCAGATCGGTGGTCGTTTTCCCAACATGGCCGCGTAATTCCACTACATGATGCTCCATCTTCGACAAAGCAAGCTTCTCCACAATGCCTCTGTCAACACATATACTCGCACAGCCAGTGTCGATGACAAAACGTCCCACGTCATGACCGTTCACCTGTGCCTTGGCGAACATAAGGTTGCCCACTCTCTCCAATGGTACCGTGCGCGTACACGATGCCAGCAACATCCATGCGCACGCCAAGGCATAATACTTCATCGTGTTCATGCGTGATCGCCCTCCAGTCTCTGTCGCATCTCCAAGGATCCCCGATGCCATCGGACACAACCTACTATACAGAGCACTGCCACACACGTCACCTCGAACGTGTCCCCCACAGTTCCGTAAAGGCTATTTTGTATGCAGCCCGCCACCCCGCAAAGCGGGGTCGCTACCTACCTGCATTTCGTGTCACGGATGCGTCCGTCCGTTAAATGAATGGTTCGCTGGGCCAGCGAGGCGACTTGGGAATCGTGCGTGACGAGCAAGAGGGTTTGTTTGCGTGTCTGGTGCAGGTTGATGAGCACGTCGAGGATGGCGCGGCCGGTTTTGGCGTCGAGGTTGCCGGTGGGTTCGTCGGCTAACAGCAGGTCGGGGGAGTTGATCAGGGCGCGGGCGATAGCGACTCGTTGGCGTTCGCCGCCGGAGAGTTGGGAGGGGCGATGCTTCAGGCGATGCGAGAGCGAAAAGGAGTCGAGGAGCGAGCGGGCGGATTGTTTTTTGGTGCGGGAAAGGAAGAGGCCTTTGTATAGCGGCGAGGCGACCATTGCCGGTAACAGTGTGTTCTCCAGAACGTTGAGTTCGGGCAGCAGGTGGTAAAACTGGAATACGAAACCGATACGGCGGTTGCGGAGCTTGTGGCGATTCCAGAAATACATGTTCGAGACGCTTTGGCCGTCGAAGATGACTTCGCCGGCGTCGGGGCGTTCCAGTACACCGGCGATGTGCAGCAGTGTGGATTTTCCGGAGCCTGAGGCGCCCATGATGGCGACGAATTCGCCGGGGAAGATCTGCAGATTCACGCTGTGGAGGACCTGGACGGTCTCGGGGCCCATGCGGTAGGCTTTTTTGACGTCGCGGAGTTCGAGGAGGGGGGTGATGGGGGGTTTACTCATAGCGCACCGCCTTTACCGGATCCTGGCAGGCAGCGAAGGTTGCGGGGATCAGGGCGCCGATCAGGCCAGCGAGAATGGCGACGGCGTAGTAGGCGATCAGCACGGTGGGGCTGACGTGGTCGGGGATGCGGTCGAAGAGGTAGACGGAGCGGTCCCAGATGATGATACCGGTGGTTTGGTAGATCCATTCGTGGATTTCGTTGGTGTGAGTGACGAAGGCGACGCCGCAGAGGACGCCGAGTCCGCCGCCGACGATGCCGATGAAGAGGCCGTAGTTGAGGAAGATGGTCAGGACGCCGAGTTCGGAGCCTCCGACGGCTTTGAGGATGCCGATGTCGCGGGTCTTGTCGCGGACGATCATGTAGAAGATGAGGAAGATCACGACCAAGACGACCAGGGACATGAGTCCGAGGATGAAAATCTGCATGTACTTTTCGTTTTCGACGGCGCCGAGGTACTTTGCTTGCCGCTCGTCCCAGGTCTGGACGGTCAGCATGGGGAAGGATTCATCGAGGAGTGCCTGGATTTTGGCGCGGAGCAGGCGAGTGGCGGCGGGGTTGGCGGAGGTGGCATCGTTGAGCTTGATGAGCAGTTCATTGCAGCGTGGGGGGAAGTCGGCGGCGGGGTTTTCCTTGAGCAGTTCGGGATCGGGCCGCATGCGGGTCATGTACTGAACGGTTTCAAAAGGGGCGTAGATGTAGGTGGAATCGACGTCGTACACGCCGGAGTAAGAGTCGTCGACGACGGTGAAGGGGAGAGTGAAACCGCTCTGGACGGAGATGGCGCCGGTGTCTTTGACGGGGAAGACGGTGATCTTCAGACGAGGATTGGGGAAGTCTGGCGGTCGTTCGAAGTTGCCGCGTTTATCGCGGCGGAGGAGGCCGATCTGTACGCCGACGATGCAGCCGGTGTCTTGTGCGGCATCGGGGGCCTGCTGGGTGGCGGCGGGCGGAATGTCGAAGGAGGGCTTGGGGGGAAGAAGAGCGGCCAAGAGATCGGCTTTGGAATGGTATTGTTTTTCGGGGAGGGAGAGGGCGAATTGCCAGGTGCGTTTGGCGCTGGCTTCGTCCTGGTAGGCACGGTTCAGGCGGTCTTCGGCAAGTTCGAACTGGCGAGGCCGGGCGGAGTTGTCGTGAAGCTTGTCGCCTTGTTCGCGGTAGAGCTTTCCGTATTGTTCGCGGAGAAGCTCGAGTTTGGCAGAGATGTTCCGATCGTTTTCGCTGGCGAAGGCGATCAGCTTGTCCCGGTCGGCGGGGAGTGCGGGGGCGAGAGCGTCGGCGGCTTCGTGCGGAGCAATGTACTGACGGAACAGCGTTTCGCGGAAACGGCTTACCTGCGAGCGTTCGGCGGGACGAATGCCGACGAGCTGGATCGGGACGGTCTGGTTGTAGGGGTAGAGGAAGTAAGCCAGTCCGTAGGCGCGGACGACGGGGGTGGAAGCTTTGATTTCGGGGAATTGCTGGGCGAGGTGTTTGGCCAGTTCGTCGTAGCCGGGCCAGCCGGTGGGATTCTGGGAGAAAATGACGATGTCGCCGAGCAGGTCGCGATTTGCCTGCCGCACACGATCGACAAAACCGCCCATGATGCTCGTGACGATGATCATCATCATCAGGCAGAGCCAGACCACCAGAATGGGGAAGATGACGATCTTCTTGCGAGTGAGATAGCGGAGAGTGAGGAAGAATTTGTACATAGTTGGAAGAAGCCAGAAGCTAGGAGCCGGAAGCTGGAAGTTTTTGTGTCATACGTCAACGATCCTGAGGGTGCCGTCCGTTTCGAGGATGAACATGGTGGGGCGAAGCCTGGTGGTGGCCTTCACCTTCGCCAAATCCGATTCCAGCTTGGTGACGTCCGCTTCCATCTGGGCTTCGCTAGGCTCGGCGGACTGACGGTGGGCCGGGGGACTGGCGACGGGATCGTGCGGTTTGAGAAGTGGGAAGAGCACCACGTCGCGAATCGATTGGCGATTGGTCAGGAGCATGGCGAGTCGGTCGATGCCGATGCCGAGTCCTCCGGCGGGGGGCATGCCGTGGCGGAGGGCGTTGATGTAGTCGTCGTCCATGCGGGCCATGGATTCTTCGGCGGGGAGGCCGGCGAGTTGGCGTGTGAAGGTTTCTTGTTGGATGACGGGGTCGTTGAGCTCGGTGTAGGCGTTGGCGAGTTCCATGCCGGCGATGTAAAGTTCGAAGCGCTCGGCGATGTGCGGAGAGCCTGTCTTCCGTTTGGTCAGCGGACAGAGCGCCGCCGGGTAGTCGTAGAGGAAGATCGGGCGGTCGGATTTCTCGAGTTCGGGTTCGGCGAGTTGTTCGAAGAGTTCGCCGACGAGGACGTCGTGGTCTTTTTTGGCGGCGTTTTGGAGGCCGCGGTCGGTGGCGATGCGGAGCACGGCGGCTTTGTCTTGCATGTCGATGCCGACATGCTTATGGAAAAGGTCCGCGTAGCTGACGCGATCGAACGGCGGCGTGTAGTCGATGATGCGATCGCCGTATTGGAGGTGCAGGGGATGATTATCAGAGCCGCGACCGTAAGGGAGCGACTGACTTTCCTGATGTCTTGCCGCACTGTCGCTCCCTGACGGTCGCGGCTCTGATGGGAGTTTGCCCAATGATGCGAGTCGTTCCTTGACCAGGCAAACGAGGAGGGATTCGGTGAGTTCCATCATGCCGGCGAGGTCGGAATAGGCTTGATAGCACTCGAGCATGGTGAATTCGGGGTTGTGTGTGGTGTCGATGCCTTCGTTGCGGAAGTTGCGGTTGATGTCGAAGACGCGTTCCATGCCGCCGACGAGGAGGCGCTTGAGGTAAAGCTCCGGGCTGATGCGGAGGAAGAGGTCGATGTCGAGGGCGTTGTGGTGAGTGATGAATGGGCGTGCGGCGGCGCCGCCGGCGATGGATTGGAGGAGTGGGGTTTCGACTTCGATATACTGCCGCTGCTTGAGGAAATCGCGGACGGAGTCGATCATCTTCGAGCGGAAGAGGAAGACGTCCATGGAATCGGGGTTGGCGAAGAGATCGACGTAGCGTTGTCGGTAGCGGAGTTCGGTGTCGGAGAGGCCGTGGAATTTGTCGGGGGGGGGGAGGAGTGCTTTGGCGAGGAGTCCGAAGCCGTTGGCCCAGATGGTGATTTCTTCGGTTTTGGTGTGTCCGACTTTTCCTTCGAACCAAGCGATGTCGCCGAGCTCGAGGAGTTTAGCCTGAGGCCAGCGGTCGGGGAAGTTTTGTTTGGCCAAGCCGATCTGGATGCGGGCGGAAGAGTCTTGGATGGTCAGGAAGATGAGTTTGCCGATGTCGCGGTAGAGGACGATTCGGCCTGCGACTTTGGCGGAGTCTTGGCCGTCGTGAGGGGTGATGGCGGGGCCTTTGTGCAGGGCGCGAGCCTGGGCGGCGGAGAGGAGGCCGTCGGTACGCTGGCCGTAGGGATCGATGCCCAAGGCGGTCCACTTCTGGAGCTTGGCGAGGCGATCCTTGTATTGAGGATTGTCGGAAGTGGTCATGGCAGTCCTGTTTTGGATGAGGAACAAACGCGGAGAATCATTGTAGGGCATTCGAGCCGCAATCGTAAGATTGCGCTATTGTAACCGCAATCTGGGGGGGCATGGCACTTTAGGCGGGCTATCTGACTCGCAAAATTCGTAAAATTCGTGGAGGGAGCCTTTTCATGCGATAACGGGGCTCGCAAACTTTGTCCTCTCTCCCCACGAATTGTACGAATTTTACGCGTGAGATGGCCGCCTGAAGTGAAGTCATGCACCTCAGTTTTTCAGGAGTTGCTTGGGCAGATAGGCTTGATGGGCGGCGGCCAATTCGTCGTAAATGGCGGTGGCTTTTTTCAGGGAGAAGACCAGCGGATGGCTGGCCAGGGCGCGGATGGCGTCGCGGCGGGTGCCGTGCCAGGCGGCTTGGGCGGCGAGGGATTGATAGTTGCCGAGCATGTGCAGGAGGCCGGTGAGATGACGCGGGAGGTGAGATTGCAGCAGGGGGCGGAGTCCTTGGCGATCGACGTGGGCGGGGAGTTCCACGACGAGGTCGTTGGGGAAATCGGGAAGGGCGCCGTGATTGACGACGTTCACCGGCCAGAGTTCGCGGCGATCGTTGAATATTGCGTCCATGACGTCAATGGCGAGCTCGAATTCATGGATGCCGCCACGGGAACGGGTCGGATCGAGTAACGGTTTGTCCGTCTGGAGTTGCTCGCGGTAGTGGAGCCAGTAATCGGGGACGGACGCGAGGATTTCCTGGCTGCGGGTTTTGCCGGAGGCGAGCAGTTCGGCGACTTCCTGCTCGTGGAAATAATAGAAACGGAAGTATTGCGAGGGGACGGCGTCCATCATCGCGGTGAGGCCCAGGAGGCGTGTGCGATACGGGACTGCGGCGGGATCGTGGAGCAGGCGTTCGTGGGCCTGGGCGAGCAGCGGAATCAGCGGCTGGCCGTCATAGAGATGACGTATGGACCAGCATGCATGATTGAGACCGATCATCGTGACATCGACTTTCGCGGGATCGAGACCGGCCCATTCGGCTTGGTGTTGAGCGAAAGCAATCGGGCCTTCGCAAAGCGAAACTTGCTTGAGCGATGTGTGATCCGCGAGCGCCTGCGAAACGATGTTGACTGGATTGGTATAGTTGAATAGCCATGCGTTTGGGCAGAGATGTTGCATGTCATCGGCGATTTGCTTGAGGCAATGGATGGCGCGCAGGGCCATGAAGAATCCGCCGGGGCCTTGGGTTTCCTGGCCGATGATGCCGTATTTGAGCGGAACTTGTTCATCGAGGAGTCGCGCTTCAAAACCGCCGGGGCGGAAACTGGAGAGCACGGCGTTTGCGTCTTTCAGGGCGGCGCGGCGATCGGTCGTGGCGGAAAAAGTCAGATCGGCGTCGCGTGTTTTGGCCATTTTCGTGGCGAGTTGCTGGACCAGTTGCAGATTTGCTTCGTCCAGGTCCACCAGTACGAGTTCCGAGCCGGCGAAATTGGCGGCCTGATGGATGAAGGATTCGAGCGTGCCCGGAGCCCGCGTGCCGCCGCCGCCGATGTAGACGATTTTCAGACGTGCCATGTGGTTTCCTGATTGGTGCTGCGAACCATCATTCGGAGAAAAACCGTGTCACGCTGCGTGGCGCGATTTGGAACGGCGTGGTTTGCTTTTTTGGGGGGGGAGGGATTTATGCTGATCGATCAGTTTTTGGACGCGAGGGACCAGATCCCACGGGACAACCATGAAGGTCTCATCCGCGTCGTCTGCCGCTTCGATTTCAGCAGCGCCATCTTTCTCCGATTGATGATCGTAATAATCGATCACGCGTTGGACTTTGTCAGGCGTCCAGCCCTTGGGAAAGTCGTGACGGTGTTTCTTTTTCATAGCTACCTCCGTCGCATACGACGGCGAAAAGCACGGAGTTCTTTGCCACGCATATCATACGCCGTGATGATGAAAACGCCAATTTGATCATCGTCAAGCGCGTAAGGTGGGTGCATGACATGTTTTGCAGAACGAGCGTTGATCTTCGATCAACGGCTAAACTTGTGCGGACATGCACCACCACCCCGCAAAGCGAGGTCGCTACTTTGTTCTGCATGTTGCGTCCCGCACCCGCATTCCAAGAAAAAACCCGCGAGCTTGTTGCCAAGCTGCGGGCTTTTGTTGCATTTTCATGTAAGGCGATTAGCGGGCATTAAGCCGCTGGCGCCTCTTCCTTTTTCTTGCCGGCCTTCTTTTTGGCGGGGGCTTTTGCCTGGACCTTGCCAAGGCCGACGAGTTGGACGATTACCAGATCGCCAGCGTCGCCGATACGCCATTGGGAGGTTTTGATGATTCGTGTATAACCGCCGTCGCGGTCTTTGAAGTGCGGGCCGATCTCTTTGAAGAGTTTTTGCACGACCGTGTCATCGGCGAGCATGTCGCGGTCGGCGGGATCGGTCATGAAACGATCGTTGAGACGCGAGATCACCAGGCGGCGCGCGTGCAGTGTGCCTTTCCTCGCCTGTGTGATCAGGGGTTCAATGAAACGGACCAGTTCCTTGGCCTTGGGCAGCGTGGTTTTGATCTGGCCGTGCTCGATGAGCGACTGTGCCAGGTTCCGCAAAATCGCCTTGCGATGCGACGGGGTTACGCTTAACCGTCGGCCTACTACTCTATGACGCATAAAACACCTTTTTAGTTTCGAGTTTCAAGTTTCGAGTTTCCAGTTTTTTTACTGGGCGGCGGGCTGTTCTGTGCCGCCGATGACCATACCCAGGGAGAGCCCCAGGTCTTGCAGCTTGCGTTTCACTTCGCGGAGGCTTGTTTTGCCGAAGCTGCGTACTTTCAGCAAATCGCCTTCCGTCAATTTGACCAAGTCGCCGATCGTGTGGATCTTCGCCGATTCGAGACAGTTGCTGGCACGGACCGAGAGCTCCATCGCGCCGATCGGCTGGTTCAGCTTGCCCTGCAACTCCTCGTTCATCTGCGGCGTGGCCACCTGGGTGTTGTCGGGCAGTTCGGCGTCGAGATTGTCGCCCGGCTCGAAATACTGAACGAAGGCATTGAGATGCTTTCGCAGAATTTTGGCCGCTTCGACCAGTGCCATTTCCGGCGTGACTGTGCCGTCGGTCCAGATTTCGAGGATCAAGCGGTCGTAGTTGGTTTTCTGGCCGACGCGGGTGTCTTCGGTTTTGTAGCGAACGCGTGTTACCGGCGAATAGATGGAGTCGATCGGAATGACGCCGATGATCTGTTCTTCCGGCGTGTTTTCAGCCGCCGTGACGAAGCCGCGGCCTTTGTGGACTTCCAGTTCCATGTTGAACTCGACGTCGCTGGTCAACGTCGCAATGTGCTGATTTTTGTTGTGAATCACGACGGCGGCGTCGCCTTGCAGGTCGGCGGCTGTTACCACGCACGGGCCTTTCTTGACCACGGTGAGCGTCTTGGCGACGTCCGCATCCATCGACATGATGATACTCTTGACGTTGAGGATGATGTCGGTGACGTCTTCTGTGACGCCTTCGATCTGGGCAAATTCATGGTCGACGCCAGCGATTTTGACGGAGATGGCGGCGGCGCCTTCGAGCGAGGAAAGCAGGATGCGGCGAAGGGAATTGCCGACGGTGGTGCCGAAGCCGCGTTCGAAGGGTTCGACGATGAACCTGCCGTAGGTTTCGGTCTGGACGCTCTTGTCCGGTTCGACCCGGGTGGGCAGCTCAAGCCCGCGCCAACGAATACGCATAAAGGTGTCCTTTCTAATGACCGCCGCCGGATTATCGCTCACGAGAGCATCTGTCACGGACAGCGAGAGTAACTTACTTTGGAGCCAAGCCAGAAGTTAAAAGTTATAAAGTTAAAAGGTAAAAGGTAAAGATAGCTCGAAACTGGAAACCTTCTGGCTATTGGCTTCTAGCTTCTTTGTTACACGCGGCGTTTCTTTGGGGGGCGGCAGCCGTTGTGGGGGAGTGGGGTGTTGTCTTCGATGGCGGTGATTTTCAGGCCGCTGTTTTGGAGGGCGGTGATGGCCGATTCGCGGCCGGAACCGGGGCCTTTGACGCGCACTTCGACTTCCTGCAAGCCGTACTTTTTGGCCTTGGCGGCACAGTTTTCCGCGGCGCGAGTGGCGGCGAAGGGTGTGCTCTTGCGGGCGCCTTTGAAGCCGACGGTGCCGGCGGAATCCCATGCGAGGGTTTCGCCATTGACATCGGTGATGGTTACCTGCGTGTTATTGAAGCTTGCGTTGATGTGAGCAACGCCTTTGACGACATTTTTTCTGATTTTCTTTTTGCCGGCTTTCGCCATGAGGGGTTCCTTTATGTAGTGGGCTTCGATCGGATTCGGCCGAGCAACGCGCTTGGCCAGTCCTCACCCGGAAATCCAAAAGGGATATAGTTTACTCAGTTCATTGACTCATTTCCATTGCGTTGCGTTGACTTACCTGGTAGTTGACGTCGAGATTTTCGCGTCCGCGGACTGGATGCCGCCCAAAGTTGACGAGATTGCACGGACGATAAAGGTATATTTCGTTGAGGGTGTCAAGCCTGGGATCGTTACGGGGAGTTCGGTGTAGTTGCCGGACCAGACTTCTGTTTCCGTGTTGCCGTCGAGCCGGAATACCTGGTAGCTGGTGGTTTCCGGGAACTTGGATGCGGCCCAGGTCAACGTCACCGAATTCGCCGAACTCGTGGCTTTGACGTTCGTGACGGCAGTGTAAGTTTGCGTTTTTGCGTTGACGTTCACGGCGGCGGCTTGCATTCCGTTGAAACCTGTCGCCACAACAAAGAACGTGTAAGACATGCCGGGATATAATCCGGGGATCGTGACCGTATTGCCGGTGACGTACTCATCAACGCCAAGTGCGATGCAGATGATCTCGTACTGGGCGTTGTTGGCGATGGTTTTCCAGGTGAGCGTGACGGTCGAGAGCGTGGAACTGCTCTTGATGCCCTTGGCTTTCGTCGGGGCATCGCAGGTGATGTTATTGTTAGACAGAGCCGTGCAGCCGGAGAGATCCAGAGACGTCAACCATTTGTTGCCGGAACAATTAAGGGTTTGCAGAGCCGTGCAGGCGGAAACGTTTAGGGACTTCAATTGGTTATTGGAGCAATTGAGAGTTTGCAGAGCCGTGCAGGCGGAAACGTTTAGGGACTTCAATTTATTGTTAGAGCAATTGAGGTTTTGCAGAGCCGTGTAGCCGGAGACGTTCAGGGATGTCAATCTGTTGCCGGAGCAAGTGAGAGTCTGCAGAGTCGTGCTGGCGGAGACATTCAAAGACTTCAATTTGTTGCCGGAGCAAGTGAGGTTTTGCAGAGCCGTGCAGGCGGAGGCGTTCAGGGACGATAATTTATTGTTGGAGCAAGTGAGGATTTGCAGAGCCGCGCAGGCGGAAAGGTTCAGGGACGATAATTTGTTGTTGGAGCAATTGAGGTTTTGCAGAGCCGTGCCGCGGGAGATATTCAGGGACTTCAATTGGTTGCTGTTGCAGGAGAGCAGTAGCAGAGCCGTGCAGGTGGAGGCGTTGAGGGACTTCAATCGGTTGCTGGAGCAAGTGAGGATTTGTAGAGCCGTGCATTTGGAGATGTTCAGGGATGTCAATCGGTTGTTGTTGCAAACGAGTTGTTGGAGAGCCGTGCAGCCGGAGGCATTGAGGGACTTCAATCTGCTGTTGTAGGAGCAACTGAGGATTTGCAGAGCCGTGCGGCCGGAGACGTTCAGGGATTTCAAATAGCTGTTGTGAGAGCAATTGAGCGCTGTCAATGCCGTGCAATTGGAGACGTTCAGGGATTTCAACAGGTTGTAGCTGCAATCGAGAGATTCCAGAGCTGTGCAGCGGGAGACGTTCAGGGACTTCAAGGGGTTGTTGTAGCAAGCGAGCGATTGCAGAGCCGTGCAGCGGGAGACGTTCAGGGACTTTAATTGGTCGTTGGAGCAATCGAGTTCTTGGAGGGCCGTGCATCCGGAGACGTTCAAGGAGGTGAATTGGCTGTTGTTGCCGCAATCGAGTTCCTGGAGAGCCGTGCAGCCGGAGACGTTCAGGGATGTCAATTGGTTGTTGTTGTCGCAATTGAGAGATATCAGAGCCGTGCAGCCGGCCAAATTAAGTGAACCACTGAGAGGCCTGGTAAACGGGCCGCTTGAACTGCTGTTAGTTGCATCGATGCTTTTGATTTTCAGTTCGTCGTTGACTACTGTCCATATGACCATATCCTCTGTGAGTCCGTTTTTGGCGATGGCGGTGGTGTATTTCGCCCAGTCGTAGGCGTTGTAGGGTGCTACCCCTGTCGTCGCACTGACGGTGTCCGAATACGGCGAGTCGCTGTAGTCGCCCGTTCCGATCGCCATGACGCAGACGTCATAGGTCGTTCCCACCTTCAAGTCGTCAAAATCAAAAGTGAGCGTTGTGCCGTCCGTCACCGTTTTCGTTTTTGTGCCCACTTGAATCACGTAGCCGGAAGCGCCGGGCACGGCATCCCAGCTGACGGTCAGTGTGACGGCGTCCTTGGCGGTTGCCGTAACGCCTGTTGGAGCGGCGAGCGTCGATGCCAGGATCGTGACCTCTGTTGTTTGCAGCGTCAATTCCGGAAACGTCGCATTGGTCATCGTGCAGTAGATGACGTCATCCGTATGGAGACCGTCGAATACGAATTGGCCGTTGGTTTCCGTGTAATTGTCTGGGGAAACCGTCGTCCCGTCGGCGTAATACCATGTGTACGTAGTCGGCACTCCGCCGATCATGGACTCTGTGGAAAGGTCTAACATCGCATCGCGAGCAAGCGATGATACGATGGAAATATCGCTTTGCGGGCTGTAAGTGTTGCTGGTCAGAGGCAGCGTTGAAAAAGTCAATTGGTTGTTGGAGCAGTCGAGAGTTTGCAGAGCTGTGAAGCCGGAGAGGTTCAGGGACGTTAATTGGTTGGTGGAGCAGTTGAGCGATTGCAGGGCCGTGCAGTCGGAGAGGTCTAGGGATGTCAATTGGTTGGTGGAGCAATCGAGAGTTTGCAGGGCCGTGCAGTCGGAGAGGTTCAGGGACGCCAAGCTGTTGAAGCTGCAATCGAGAGAAGAGAGCTCCGTGCAACCGGACAAGTCGAGGGTACCGTTGAGACCGGCGTCGCTGGCGATGACCTGGGTGAGTCGCATTTCGCTATTGATTTGCGTCCATGTGACCATGTCCGCAGTGAGTCCGTTGTTGTCAACGGCGGTGGAGTATTTCGCCCAGTCATCGGCGTTATAGCCATCAGGGGCAGGGTCAGCGGCGACGTCGGCGGCAGTGGCGGCGGGAACGACTGCAGCCTGATCCTGAGGAGCGATGAGCGCAACGGAGGTTGCGTGATTGTCGGGAACCGCAAGTTTTGGCAATAACGGACTGGCCGAGAGCATTGTCCGGTTATCGAGAGATTCCAAAATATGCCGGGAATTGTGGGTGGGTCTGGTTTTGCCGGTTTTCTGGAACATGCTCATTCTCCAACTCATTCTCCAAGATGTATTGCCCTTGCGTCAGCCCCCGGCCCCCCCAATTCTGCCGGGGGTTTGCACTGCATACGGGAAACGCTCCCTGACGGTCGCGCCTCGGATTGCCCCTTACATTTGACCATCCGAGACGCGACTGTAAGGGAGCATTTTTAGCTCACGGGACGAGCTTACGCTCGCGGCTCTGATGGCGGACGGCGTTAGGCGTGGAGTTCCTTCACGCCCTTCTTGCCGGCAACGGTTTTGCGTGGGCCCTTGCGGGTACGGGCGTTGGAGCGTGTGCGTTGGCCGCGGGTCGGCAGGCCGCGGCGGTGGCGGCTGCCACGGTAACTTTGGATGTCTTTTAATCGCTGAATGTTTTGCTGCACCTGGCGGCGAAGGGCGCCTTCGACGACGTAACTGCGGTCGATAATGTTCACGATGCGGCCGATCTCTTCTTCGTTGAGAGCTTTGGCTTTTTTGTTGGGGTCGATGTTCGCTTCGGTCAGGATGGCCATGGCGTTCATCGGACCGATACCGAAGATGTAACGCAGACTGATGCGAATCTGCTTCTCGGGGGGAATGTCAATACCGGAAATACGGGGCATAAGAAAAACTCCTTGATACAGTCAGAATCACGTGAGCGGGTTGCCCGGTTTCGTGCATCTGACCAAAATTGACAAGAAGCCAGTAGCCAGAAGCCAGAAGCCAGAAGAATCAATGGAAGCCGTAGCTTCTGGCTACTGGCTTCTGGCTTCTGGCTTCTTTACCCTTGCCGCTGTTTGTGGCGAGGGTCGGCTTTGCAGACGACGCGGAGCACGCCGTTGCGGCGGACGATGACGCAATGCTCACAAATACGCTTGACGCTTGAACGAACTTTCATGATAAAACTCCCTGTTCCAATCTGCTGACTGTCCGCGCGTGGCTTGTCGATTAGGTTCGGGTTCTTGTTTAAGGTCAGCAGCTCGACAAGCCGCGGCAAATATTCAGTTTCCAGTTTCAAGTTTCGAGTCTCTTGAAACGCGAAACTTGAAACTGGAAACTTCTAATTTCTCATAACGATTCGGCCACGGGCCAGATCGTAGGGGCTCAGTTCGACGGTGACCTTGTCTCCGGGGAGGATGCGGATGAAGTTCATTCGCATTTTGCCGGAGACGTGGGCGATCATCACGTGATTGCTGCCGTTCTCCAGGCGGACGCGGAACATCGCGTTGGGCAGCGACTCGAGCACCGTGGCTTCAACCCGTAATGCGTCTTCCTTTGGCATTTTTTCGTCTCATCTTCCATCGGTCAGTACATCTGACCCTGTCGCGGTAACCGCGATGGTGTGTTCGTAATGCGCTGCCGGGGTGCTGTCCTTTGTGACGACGGTCCAGCCATCGTCGAGGACGACCACGTCCGGGCTGCCCAGGATAACCATCGGTTCGACGGCGAGAGTCATCCCGGGCTGCAGATAAAAATCGCCTCGTTTCCGGAACTCATCGGAGACGAAGTTAGGCACTTTGGGGTCCTCGTGCATGCGTGTGCCAATGCCATGCCCGACGAATTCTCTGACGCAGGACATGCCGTTGCTTTCGACATAGGCCTGCATTTTGGTGGCGACGTCCGACCATCGTCGGCCAGGGCGAATCTCCCGGATCGCCAGCGCGAGCGCTTCTTGCGTCACGTCGCAGAGACGCTGCTGATCGGGGCTGATTTTTCCGATGGCGATGGTGATCGCCGAGTCGCCGCAGTATCCGCCCAGCCGAATGCCGCAATCGACGCTGACGAGGTCGCCGTCCCTGAGCACCCGGCCGCCCGGGATCCCATGGACGATTTCGTCATTGACGCTGATGCAGGTATTTCCCGGAAATCCCTTGCCGGGTGCGTACGTCGGATACCACAGAAACAGCCCCTGCCCGCCGGCAGATGTGTAAGTATCGTACACAATGCGATCTAATTCAAGTGTTGTCATGCCGGGATGAGCCAGTTCTTTCGCCCGCGTGAGTGCCCGGTAGACGACGCGTCCCGCGGCACGCATTAATTCCAGGTCTCGCCGTGATTTAAGGTTGATTTTCATGGATCGAAGCCAGAAGCTAGAAGCCAGAAGCCAGAAGTGAGAAACTGCCGAGACCAAAACCTTCTGGCTACTGGCTTCTGGCTTCTGGCTTCGAGGTTGGCAAGTCTCATGACGGCAGTCCCTTCGTGTCTCTGCGATCGAAGGTTGCCACCGGCTCGCCGCCTCCGCCCCCACCGCCCTTGGGTCGTCGAATTTTGGCGCCGGATCCCGATCCGCCGGATCCGCCTTCCATGAAACCGCTGTAGTTTCGCATGACGAGGTTGGCCTCGATGCGGTTGACCAGATCGAGCATGACGCTGATGACAATGAGCAAGCCGGTACCGCCGAGGAATTGGGCTGCCTGCTGGTCCATCGTGCTGGGCTGCCCTCCGCCAGCGATGAGATAAGTTCCCGCGACAGTTGGTACGATCGCGATCACGCAGAGAAATGCGGCGCCGACGTAGGTGATGCGGTTCATGACGGCTTCCAGGTAATCAGCCGTTCGTTTGCCAGGGCGCAGGCCGGGGATGAAGCTGCCGTAATCGCGGAGTTGGTTGGCCATTTCCTTGGGCTGGAACTGCACGGTGTTCCAGAAATAGCTGAAGAAGAAAATCAGGGCACAGTAGAAGACTTCCCAGAAGTAACCCGACCTGCTGAAGTTTTCGCTGAAGAAATGTGCCACGTTGAGTGACCAGGTATGTATGGAGGGTGTGGTTCCTGCCGCCAGGCCAGCCGCCGTGTCGGCCGCTTTGCGCGCCGCCTGATCCCAGTCGAGCACCCTCTGCGCCAACCACTGGAAAAACATCTGCGGGAAGAGCATCAGCGAACTTGCGAAGATGATCGGCATCACGCCGGCATGGTTCACCCTGAGGGGTAAATAGGTGGTTTGCCCGCCGTAAACCCGCCGGCCACGCATGTGTTTGGCCTGCTGCACGCGAATTCGCCGCTGCGCCTCGGTTAAATAGATCGAGCCTGCCACGACGAAAATAAAGCAGAAGATCAGAACGATGAGCCGCTCGGGTCCGAGCTTATCAGCACTGTGCTGAACGGCGAGGGTGGATTTTTGGTAGAGATAAATGATGGAGTCTGGCATGCGGGAAATAATGCCCGCGGTGATGATCAGGGAGACGCCGTTGCCGATACCGTAGTGGTCGATCTGTTCGCCCAGCCACATGAGGAAGATGGATCCGCAGGTCAGCGCCGCGATGCCCATGGGAATGAAGATGCCCAGATAATCATCCCGGACGGTGTGATAGATGAGGTTGTTCGGGGAGCCTACCAGGTGCCACATCCACATGAGCGCCTGAACGATGCAGACCCCGACGGCGAGGTATCGTGTCCATTCATTGATTTTCCGCATTCCCGGCTCGCCCTCTTTTTTGAGCTTTTCAAGCGTCGGTATGGCGGTGCTCAGGAGCTGAATGATGATCGAAGCGGAGATATAGGGCATGATGCCCAGGCCGAAGATGGTGGACTGGCCCAGGTCGCCGCCGGAAAACATGGTCAGGTATGCGGAAAGAGAGCCCAAGGCCGAGTTCTGGGCACTGCCCATCATTTCGCGCAGGTGGATCGCGTCCACGCCCGGTAAGGGGACGTAAAACCCGATACGATACCCGCAAAGCATAATGATCGTGAACAGGAGCTTGTTCCTGAGCTCCGGAATCCGAAAGATGTTCAAAAATTTGGCGAACAAAAGAACCTCACGATGAAGAAGCCAGAAGCCAGAAGTTAGAAGCTAGAAGGCTCCAGCTTTGTGGCTTATTCGAGATCCCCAACTTCCGATTCCCAACTTCCAACTTCCGACGACGAACTTCGAACTTCGAGCTTTAGGCTTTAAGCTTCTGGCTTCTGGCTTCTGGCTTCTTCGAGGCGGGCTTGCGGCTCTTGAAACGGCCGGTTTTGGCGTCCACTTTGCCCTTGTTGCGATCGAGCTCGAGCGACTGGATCGAACCGCCGGCTTTGACGATTTTGTCGGCGGCCTGCTTGGTGAACTTGCCGGCAACCACCGTTAACTGCTTGGTCAATTCGCCGTCGCCGAGAACCTTTACCGGGTAACGTTCGTCGCGGACGAGACCCTTGTTGATCAGAGCGGTCGTGTCGACTGTTGTCCCGGCATCAAAGTGCCGCTCCAGGTCGCTTACGTTGACGATGCTGAAGCGCTGTGCAAATTGGTTGTTATTGAAGCCGCGTTTGGGCAGGCGCCGGAACAACGGCAAATTTCCGCCTTCTGAACCCACTTTAATCATGGCGCCGGCGCGAGCTCCGGAGCCTTTGGTTCCGCGTCCGCAAGTTTTGCCGTGGCCGGACGACTCGCCGCGACCGACACGCATCCGTTTTCTATGGGCTCCCGCTTGAGCGGTGATTTCATGGATCATCATAATGAGCTACTCCTGGAAAAAGCCGGGAACCATCACCTTCTGGCTTCTGGCTTCTGGCTTCTGGCTTCTTCTACAGCGACACGCCGCGCTGCTCGGTAACGGTTTCTTTGGTCCGCAGGCTCTGCAGGGCCGCTAGTGCGGCTTTGCTGAGGTTTTTCTTGTTGGAGCTTCCGAAGGCTTTCGTGAGGATGTCACGGATGCCTACGAGCTCGAGGACGGGTCGGACATAGCGTCCGGCCTTGATGCCGGTGCCGGGGCGAGCGGGGACCAGGCGAATCAAACTGGCGCCGAATTTGCCTTGGACTTCATGGGGGATCGTGCTGCCGTGGAGCTCGACTCTGACCATTCGGCGGCGAGCGTCTTTGGTGGCCTTTTCGACGGCGGCGGGGACTTCCTTCGCCTTGCCGTAGCCGATGCCGACGCTGCCCTGCCTGTCGCCCGCGGCGACCAGAGCTTCGAAGGCGAAGTTCTTGCCGCCCTTGACCACCTTCGCGGAACGGAAAACACCGATCGTCGCGGATTCCACGCCACGTTCATCGTCACGATCTCGAATACGTTCAGTCATTGCATCTACCCTTAAAATTTCAATCCAGCTTTGCGAGCGGCATCTGCCAGCGCCTTAACTCGGCCGTGATAACGATATCCGTTGCGATCGAAGGCGACCTGGGTGACGCCCTTGGCGATGGCTTTGGCGGCGATGGTTTTGCCGATTTCGGCGGCTGCGCCTTTGTTTCCGCCGTGCTTCATCGTGCCGCGGACGTCTTTTTCCAGCGAGCTTGCCGCCACCAGCGTTTTGCCAGTGGTATCGTCGATCACTTGCGCGTAAATGTTCTTGACGCTGCGGAAGATGCTCAAGCGGGGACGCTCCGTGGTGCCACGAACGGAACCGCTGGTCCGCAGCTTCCGCTGCGTCCGACGGGTCTGCTTTAATTGATTGATCGTTTCGCCCATATATCACCTTCGTCTGTCTGTTTTTGTCTACTTTTGTCTATTTTTATCTGCGTTTGTCTGCGTTATTTGGCACCGGCGCCTGCGAATTGCTTGCCGAGCTTCTTCTTGACGACTTCGCCGAGGTAGCGTACGCCTTTGCCCTTGTAGGGTTCAGGTTTACGCATTTTGCGGATTTCCGCGGCGAGATGTCCGACGGCCTGCTTGTCGGCGCCTTGAATATTGATCTTCGTGCCCTGTGCTTCGATTTTCACCGCCACGCCGTCGGGGACGCCGATCTTCAGTTGGTTGGCGAAGCCCAGTGAGAGGACCACTGTTTTGCCTTGCAGTTCCGCTTTGTAGCCGACGCCCTGGATTTCGAGGTCTTTTGCGTATCCTTCGCCGACGCCTTTGATATTGTTGGCGATCAGGGCGCGTGTGAGGCCATGGACGGCTCGGGAGAGTTTTTCATCGTTGATGCGGCCGACCATCACAAGTCCGCCTTCGACCTTCACAGTCGCGGCCGGGTGGTGCTCTATCGCTAACTTTCCCTTGGGCCCCTCAAACGCAATCGTGCGACCGTTCACAGAGACTTTCACGCCCTTGGCAATCGGGACCGGTTTTTTTCCAACACGACTCATATTTGAATTCCTTAATTCACTGTCGCCAACAATTCACCACCGATATTCTGCTGTCTTGCTTGGCGATCGCTCAGGACGCCTTTGCTTGTGGAGAGGACCGCGATGCCGAGGCCCTGGATGACCTGCGGGAAATCTTTGACCGTGCGGTAGACCCGGCAGCCGGGGCGGCTGATGCGTTTCAATTCCCGCAAGACCTGTTCGCCGGTCGGCGTGTACTTGATCGCGATGCGGATCAGGCCCTGCTTGGTGCCGTCGTCGAGGATGTCGAAGCCCGTGATGTAACCTTCTTCCTGGAGCACTTTTGCGATGCCCTGGCAGATACGGGAGTTTTTGACATCCACTGTTTTGTGCTTGGCCGCCGTCGCGTTCCGAAGCCTTGTCAACATATCCGCGATTGTGTCGCTCATGATTTCCTCGCGCCTATTTTTATTTTTCGCTGCGATCCGATGATTTTTGCCAGCGGATCATTTATTTCAAACCACGTCAGAAACGATATCAGAAGCTGCTCTTACGCATACCCGGAATCAGGCCTGCGTGGGCCAGTTCCCGGACCATAATGCGGCTGATTTTGAACTTTCGGTAATGGCCGCGACGCCGACCGGTCAGCTCGCAACGCCGGGTCAGACGCGTGGGGGAAGAGTTCCGCGGCAACTTTGCTAACGCCGCATAGTTCTTTTCTTCCTTGAGCTTTTTGCGAATCTCGGCGTACTTTTGAACCAGCTCCAGCCGTTTCTTGTACCGATTTTTCCATGCTGTTGTTGCCATTTGAATTTCCAGTTTCGAGTTTCCAGTTTCCAGTCGTTTTATTTACGTGTTTTTTCTTCTTCTGTACGGAAGGGCATGCCGAGGTGTTTCAGCAAGGCGAAACCTGCGGCGTTGTCTGCTGCCGAGGTAACGATTGTGATGTTCATGCCTTGGTGGAATACCACCGCGGCGGAGTCGACTTCTGAGAAGACGGTTTGTTCGGTGATGCCCATGTTGTAGTTGCCGCGGCCGTCGAAGCCCTTGGGATTCAAACCGCGGAAGTCTTTGACACGCGGAATTGCCAGCGTGATGAGGCGATCCAGGAATTCCCACATGCGGCCGCCACGGAGTGTTACTTTTGCGCCGATTTCCATGCCTTCGCGGAGTTTGAAATTTGAGACGCTTTTCTTGGCTTTGCAGATAACGGCTTTCTGGCCGGCGATGGCGGTCAGTTCTTTGATTGCCGCTTCCAGACGCGGCCGTTCCGCGATTGCTTTGCCCAGGCCCATCGAGACGACCACCTTCTCTACTTTCGGCAGCGCCATTTTGTTCTTGATTTTCAAATCGGTCATCAGTTTCGGAGCGATCTGTTCTTCAAAACGTTTTTTCAAACGCGGCATGTAGCCCTGCGGAAAGGCGAGAACTTCGCCGCCTTCTTCTTTCTTTTTGCCGCCACCTCCCCCACCGCCGCCTTTGGCTTTGCCTTTGTCGGCTTTTTCAGTTTTGCCGCCTTTTCCTTCGGGCGCTGCGCCTGCGGCTTCGCCGCCGGCTTCTTTCGCCTTCGCCGCCATTTCCGCTTTCTTGGCGGCCTTGGCAGCTTTTTCGGCTTCGATCTGCTCGGGTGTCTTGGCCGGCTTATCCTGTTTCTTTTCTTCTTTTTCTTTCGACATCGTTTTTACCTCAATCTCGTGAACCCCAAGCACAACTAAAGTTAAAAGGTTTTGTCTTGGTTGTACGAGTTATTCCTGTTTCATTTATACCTTGCCTAAGTCTGTTCCGGTTTTCACGGCGACACGCCGTTTTTCGCCGTCCTTGATTTGGAATTTCACACGCGTGCCCTTGCCGGTCTTGGGGTCCAGCGGCAGTACTTTGGAAAGGTGGATCGGCGCTTCCTTGCGAATGCGGCCGCCACGCTGATTTTTTTGCGTCGGCTTGAGATGTTTCCAGACGACGTTGATGCCTTCGACGACGACCTGGTCGTTCAGGAGCCGCAGGACCTTGCCGGTCTTGCCTTTGTCGTCACCCGACTGCACGTAAACGATATCGTCTTTTTTAATGCGGGCTGCCATAGTTATTCCTGAGTTTCGAGTTTCCAATTTCGAGTTTCGAGTTTGTTAAACGACTTCGGAGGCCAGTGAGACGATTTTCATGTGGTTTTTTTCGCGGAGTTCGCGGGCGACGGCGCCGAAGATGCGGGTGCCGCGTGGATTGTTGTCGGCGTCGACGACGACGGCGGCGTTGCGATCGAAGCGTACGTAACTGCCGTCGGATCGGCGAATCGGCTGACTGGTGCGAACGATGATCGCGCGGACGACGTCGTGGAGTTTGACGTCGCCGTTGGGGGTGGCGGTTTTCACGGCGATGACGATGAGGTCGCCGATGCCGGCGACTTTTCGTTTGAACTTGCCGCGGGAGGTTGAACCGCCGAGCACCTTGATGCACATCGCGGTTTTGGCGCCGGTGTTGTCGGCGATATCGACACGTGTTTGTTGCTGGATCATAAGTTTTTAGCCTCGCGCTGAGCGGCATGCAAGCATGCCGGCTAAATATACAAAGAGTTAACTTTCTGGCGTTGCCACTACGTCTGTTGCCGATGGTTCGGCTTTCTTCTTTTCGAACATCTTGGAGGCTTCGCCTTCGAGGATGCTCGTATCGATCTGCGTGCCCTTGGTGACGATCCGGAGCAGGCGGTAGGTTTTGCTCTTGGAGATCGGGCGGCAGCTCATGACTTCCACCTGATCGCCGACGCGGCTTTCGTTTTTCTCGTCGTGCACGTGCAGCACCGTCTGGCGCTTGACGTACTTGTTGTACTTCGCGTGGCGAGAGAGGTACTCAACGACCACCTTGCGGGTCTTGGCGACCTTGTCGCTGGTCACGACGCCGATCTGGCGGGTGCGAAGTCTGCGTTTTTCCGTTTTTTCTGTTTTTGTTTCTGCTGTCGTCATATCTATCGTCCTGCCTTACGCCTTTTTGGCCTTGAGTTCGTTCTCACGCATAACCGTTAAAATCCGGGCAATGTCCTTTTTGACTTTTTTGAACTGCGAGACATCCTTGACCTTTTCCGTGGCGCTATTTGTCCGCAGTTTGAAGAGCTGGGTTCGCAGTTCCTGCTCGCGTTCCTGGAGCTGGTCGGTGGCCATTTGCCGGTATTCTTTTAAGTCTTCTGTTGCCATGTTTTATTCCTTTTGGTGCCACCCCGCCAAGCGGGGTCGCTACTTGCGGGCAAGATGCCCGCGTTACAGTGTGTGACGGCGGCGTACGAAGCGGCATTTGACCGGCATTTTGTACGCCACGCGGGAAAATGCACGACGAGCTACCGTTTCGTCGACGCCGGCGATTTCGAACAGAATCGTGCCGGGTTTAACTTCGGCGGCCCAGAATTCCGGCTCGCCTTTGCCGGTGCCTTGCCGGGTTTCCAATGGCTTCTTCGAAAAGCTCTTGTGTGGGAAGATACGGATGTAGACGCGACCTTCGCGGGCCAGGTAGTGGGAGCAGGCCATACGACCGGCTTCGATCTGTCGGCCGTTGATGCGGCCGGGCTCCAGGGATTGGAGTGCGTATTCGCCGAAGCTGACTTTGTTGCCGCGTGTTGCGTTGCCGCGCATGACGCCGCGCTGCTGTTTACGCCACTTGACTCGTGATGGCATCATTGCCATATTGAAACTCCTCAATGTACCCAGGGGGTGGAACCCCAGGGCTTACCGACGTCGCGGGCGACGTACTGCGTTTGCTGCCGCGACGAGGGCCGCATCCGTTTCTGCATAGGTTCCCAGATAGACCCAAACTTTGATTCCGATGACGCCGTAGGGTGTGCGGCAGTGAACTTGTCCATAACTGATGTTTGCTTGCAAAGTATGCAGCGGGATCGAGCCGGCGATCATTTTTTCAACGCGTGCGATTTCGGCGCCGCCGATCCGGCCGGAGAGCTGCATTTTGATGCCCTTGGCGCCGGCGTTGCGAGTGGCGTCGGCTTTTTGCTTGAGCACGCGGCGGAAACTGGCACGCTTTTTGAGCTGCTCGGCGATGCCTTCGGCGACCAATTGGGCGTTGAGGTCGGGGCTGCCGATTTCGGCGATTTCGACTTTTACTTTGCGGCCGGTGAGGTCTTCGAGCTCGTTGCGAAGTTTATCGACTTCCGCGCCTTTCGGGCCGATGACCACGCCGGGACGGGCTGTGTGCAGCAGCACTTTGAGCTCTTCACGTGTGCGTTCGATTTCGACCCGAGCCACCGCTGCGTAGGGGGGCTGCTTGTTGAGCTTGTCATCCACAAAGTTCCGAATCTTCTGATCCTCGACGAGCAGTTCGCCAAAGTATTTTTTGGAAGCGAACCATCGGCTGTTCCACCCTTCGGTGACGCCGACCCGGAAACCATGCGGATGTATTTTCTGACCCATGAGAACCTCAAAATGAAGTTAATCGCAAACGATTAACCTTTTGCCTCCGTCTTTTCTTCCACCCCGCTAAGCGGGGTCGCTACTGTCGCCGGTTTTTCGCCGGATGTCTTCTTCGAACCTTTTTTCTGCAGGCGTTCACGCCGAATTTCGAGCTGTTTGCGTTTTGCCTTGCTCATCGGCGGCTTGCCTTCCTCGACTTCGATCGTGATGTGGCACATGCGTTTGAAAATCGAGAAGCTCTTGCCGCGATCCTTGGGCTGGAAGCGCTTCATGATCGGGCCGTCATTGCAGAAGGAGCGCGAGACGTACAACTCTTCCACGTCGGCTTCCTTGACGTCGGCGTTGGCGATGGCGCTTTTGAGCACCTTGGCGACCATGATGGCGCCGCGTTTTTTATTGAATTTCAGGGCGTCGAGCGCTTCGCCGACGGGTTTGTTGCGGATCAGGTCCGTTAAGAGCCGCGCTTTGCGGGCGGAGATCCTTGCGAACTTCCATTGACTTACATAGGGCATATCAACCTCGCTGCAACTGGCTTTCGCCAATCACGAAACCTTTTATTTGACCGGCGCCGCGGCGGCCTCTTCCTTCTTGACAATCGTGTGGCCACGGAACTGCCGGGTAAACGAAAATTCGCCCAGTTTGTGGCCGACCATGTCCTCGGTCACAAACACGCGTTTGAAATCTTTTCCGTTGTGGACCTCGAAGGTGTGGCCGACAAAGTCGGGAATAATTGTGCTCGATCGCGACCAAGTCTTCACCGGCGTCTTCAAGCGTTTCGCATTGAGCTCGTTGATCTTCTTCAACAAATGCTCCGCGACAAAGGGGCCTTTTTTTGTGCTTCTGCTCATATCTATCCTCAGCCTTCCGGCTACTAACTACTGACCACTGACTATTTCCGTTTCAACACTGATTCGCCATAACGGGTTGTCATACGTCGGCGAATAATTTTGCTTGACGAATTTTTGCGTGGGTTACGAGTTTTGCCGCCTTTTGCGGAGACGCCCCATTTGCTGACGGGGTGCCGACCGCCGCCGGAGCGGCCTTCGCCGCCGCCAAGCGGGTGGCTGACGGGGTTTTGTGCGACGCCGCGGACGGTTGGACGGATGCCACGGTTACGTGTGCGGCCGGCTTTGCCCCAGCGAATGTTGATCCAGTCGGGATTACCTAGCTGTCCGATGGTGGCGCGGCATTTCCAGTGAATTTGGCGGACTTCACCGGAGGGCAATTGGATGGTTGCCAGGCCGTTGTCTTTGCCGATCAATCGTGCCACGCTACCGGCGGAACGGCACAATTTGCCGCCCTGACCGGGGATCGCTTCGATGTTATGGATTTCCATGCCGACGGGAAGGATTTCCAGCGGCATTGCGTTGCCGACGGTTTTTTCGATGTCCGCGTTTGTTCCGGATTCGATGACGTCGCCGACTTTGATCGCGGCCGGAGCGAGGATATAACGCTTTTCGCCGTCGGCGTATTCGACCAGTGCGATATAGACGGTGCGGTTCGGATCGTATTCGATGGTTTTAACGGTTGCCTTGATGCCGTCTTTGGTGCGTTTGAAATCCATTTTGCGATAGAACTGTTTGTTTCCGCCGCCGATGTGGCGGCAGGTGATCCAGCCGGTGTGGTTGCGTCCGCCGGTTTTTTTCCGGCGAACGATCAGGCTCTTTTCCGGCTTGTCCGTGGTCAGCTCGGAGTAGGCATTGACGTTGCTGTTACGCCGGGCTGCGGTCGTCGGTTTGTAAATCTTTATGGGCATGACTTCTATCCTGTTTCTGTCCTGTTTTTACCCGAACCCCCGGCAGAGCCGGGGGCTAACGGGGGTGCCATTAGAACAAATCGAGTTTGTTGTCCTGATGCAGTATGACGATGGCTTTTTTCCAGGCGGCGGTTGTTTTGTAGCCGCTGCGTGTACGCTTGGGTTTGCCGACGACGTTTACCGTCCGCACTTCCAACACTTTCACGTTGTATAGTTTTTCGATCGCGGCCTTGATCCGGGGCTTGTCGGCACTCTTGGCGACTTCGAAACAATACGCATTGCGGACGCTGGCCAGAAAGGTGCTCTTTTCCGAGATCACCGGGGCCTTGATTACTTCTGTATCGTGCAGTTGAACTGGCATATTTCACCTCAAAACATCGCTGGGGGGGGCGGCCAAAGCCGTCGGAATTTATCCCTTTGCTTTGGCCGTTTTACTGGGCTTGGCACCTTTGAGAACGTCCTCAAACGCCGCTTTCGTGATGATCATCGTTCGTTTGGAAAGGACGTCGTACGCGTTGATTTCGGCTGCCGGCTTGATGATCGTTTTGGTGATGTTGCGGGCGGAGAGCCAGAGGTTGCGATCGAGTCCTTGCGTGGCGATCAAAACGCCGCGGTCGGCGTGGAGCGTTTTCAGGACGTTTGCTACTTCTTTGGTTTTTGGGGCTGGAACGGCAAAACCGTCCAGCAGGATCAGCGTATTGGATAAGATTTTGGAGAGAATGGCGTTATTTCGAGCCAAACGGCGTTGTTTCAGTGGCATTTCCTGTCGGAAATCGCGTGGGAGTTTGCCGAAAGCGTTACCGCCGCCTTTCATGACCGGCGTACGAATATTGCCGCGGCGGGCGTTGCCTGTGCCCTTTTGTTTGTAAAGTTTCTTGGTGGAGCCTTCCACTTCCGCACGGGTCTTGGTTTTGACCGTGCCCTGCCGCTGATTGGCGTGGTGTCGTACCAGCGCCTGCTTGAGCAATGCGGGACGCACGGTCGTTCCGAGCAGCGCTTCGTCCACCGGGAATTTCCCCACCTCTTTCCCCTGGGTATTCATCACTGGCACTTCAATCATGGCTCAACCTTTTATCTTCTGGCTAGCGAATCCCGGCTAAAGCCGGGGCTATATGAGTATTCAGGCCTTCTTGACATTATTGAGGACCGTTTTGGCTTGTCGGACAAACACGACGCCGCCGTTGGCACCGGGTACTGTCCCTTTGATCAGCAGCAGATTTTTTTCTTTGTCGACGCTGACGAGCTGGAGACAGCGTGCGGTGATATTTTCGTCGCCCATATGTCCGGACATTTTTTTACCGAGGCGAATGGCTCGTCCGTGGCCGCGTGTGCCCTGGCCGCCGCCGATGCCACCGGGAGAACGGTGTTTGCGTTCGGTGCCGTGGGAGCCGGGCTGGCCGCCGAAGCTCCAGCGTTTCATGACGCCCTGGAAGCCCTTGCCCTTGCTGGTGCCGCTGACATCCACATATTTGATCAGTTCGAAAATGCCCACATCGACCATCGTTCCCGTTTCCACTGTTGGCTTATCGTTCAGGCGAACTTCGCGGAAGAAGCGTTTCGGCTCGGTTTTGCCGGTCTTGCGGCAGTGCCCGACCACCGGCTTGGTGCTGCGACGTTCCTTGATGTCCTCAAAACCGAGCTGAATGGCGTTGTAGCCGTCTTTGCCTTCCTGGGTTTTGACTTGCGTGACGACGCAAGGGCCAGCCTGGACGACCGTGACGGGAATAGCACTGCCGGCCTCGTCGTAGACGCGGGTCATGCCGACCTTTCGGCCCAGAAGCGCAGCAATAGAACCTAGACCATTTTCGCTCATGGCATCCTCACACCACGGTCGCCTCCTCAAAACCCGTTTCCCTCGAGCGTCCGAGGGTGTCAGGTTTTACCGCGATATCCCGTCTGGCCTGCCCCCGGATTGCCATCCGGGGCTCCCCCGGCTTGTTGTCCGGGGCTCTTTGCCAACTTTCAGACTCGAGAACCGTATTGGGCGATGATCAGTTTCGCATCGTTGACGCAGCTGGTGCTGATGGAAACCTCGCTGTTTCGGGCCCGAGCGGGATCACTCAGGTTGGGCACTCCGTGGAAAATCGTTGTTCGTGCCACGCCGCTTCCTCGCGGAAGACGACGGTTTGCACCGCCAGAATCGCTCCCGGCAAAATGCAAGAGGAGTACTCTACCACCCCTCATCCGCCTTGTCAACACTGAAACGGTCATTGAAATTCGAAAGGGGTGCCCATTTTTTATGGCAACGCCCCATTCCACTAGCCCCCGGCTCTGCCGGGGGGCATACCAGAGATGATCATTCCACCACATTTTGGCAAAATGAGTGTCACTGGTTCGCCCCCCCGGCAGAGCCGGGGGCTAGGGGATTGGGTGTGCCCGGAAAAACGGGCACACCCAATCGAAATTCGAGTGACGACGGGAAATAACCACAGACAGATCAGACAGACGTTTTCTTACTGTCTGATCTGTCTGTGGCAAAAAAAGGCAGGTAAGGCTGAGGGAGTGTGCCACTGGCGGGGCGAGCTTACGCTCGCGGCTCTGTTTTCTACGAACGGTTTTTTCGACGGAGGAGCAGGAGTCCGGAGCCCAGAGTCAGGAGGCCGAGGGAGGCGGGCTCGGGGACTTTGGTGACGATGAGGTCGATGCCGTCGAAGGTGATGCCGTCATAGGCCATGTCGGCGCCGACGAACTTAAATTTATACGTGTAGCCGTCCGGAACCTTGCCGAGTGTAAAGAGGTCGAAGACGTTGGTGTAGTCGATGTTTGTGACTTCGTTGCCGTCGGCGTCGAAGTAGGAGATCGTGCGGTAGCGATACCCTCCGTTGAGGTCCGGGCCTCCACCGGTGAGGGAGATGATGTGATAGATTCCCGAGAGGTCTCCGCCGTTGCTCATGTCGTTGATGTTGATTGTGGCGCCTTCGTAGACGCTGAGGCCAACACTGGAATAATTGCCGCAAATGAGGCTGAGGCTGTCGTAGATATCGGGGGTCTCCAAGTCAATGTCGAAGGAGGAGGTGGATTGGAAGTGAACATCGATAGAGGCGCCACCACCATAACCGGCTTGGAAGACGAGTGCTCCGGTTGCTCCGAAGTTCGAGTCGGCAGTGACATCGCCTGGAGCGAGGTGACCATAGACTGGAATAATTTCAGTTGGCGCCCCGCGGTTTCCACCACTGACGTTGATGGTGGCATTGCCGGCGAGAGTGGCAATAGCCTCACTGCTGCTGCCAATGCCCAGAAATTGGCGGACGGAATTATCAGTGCCGCTGAAAAGGAGTTTTCCTTCGAGCACTTCGACGGCGGGGGAGCCGGAGAGGGCACCGAGGCTCAGAAGCCCGGCTCCTGTTTTCTGGAAGTAACCGACATATGGATTGCTCCCCAAATTGCTGCTGGGCGTCAATTTCTGGACGTACAAGGTGCCGGCCTGGATGTCCAATGTGTAGCGGCAGGAATTACCATTTTGAAAGCCTATGGCGAGGGTGGTATTAATGGTGTTAAGTGTGTTGGAATCGCCAGTTTGCGTGACGAATGTGCGGTTGTAGTCATTGGGGCCGACGGTAATGCCGTAGCTGTTACCTTCCGCGTTTTTGATACTGCACCCGCTAGCATTGAATGTGAGGGAGTCGATGGTGACGTCGTTGTCGAGAATCACCTGGCTGTCGGGATCGTCCAAGCTGACGTCCCCCGTCCAATCAATGGCGGCCTGCGAGGCGGCGGCGAGGCCGAGGGAGGCGGCGCCTACGGCAACTATTGTGGCGTGACGGCGAATGTGGTGTTTGAGCGAGAACATAAACTCCACTCCTTGAAAAAATTGCACAAAAAAAGCAGAGAGCTTGAGATCACTCCCGACATGGGCGAAGCGCTCATGCCGTGGGGAGCTCTCTCTCACTCTCTGCTTGTTTTTTGCCGGATTCAAAGGCTCCGGCTAAGGCCGTTAGTGGTTCAGTGGCACGGGCATCTTGCCCGTGACGCATGGGCTCGACGCCCGTGCCACGACATAACACGGACAAAATGCCCGTGTCATGTGAATGACATATGAATTGAAATAACGAACGTTAAGTTGGGGGGGGGGGGCAGGTCGGGTAATGTGGCGGAACAGGCTTGACAAAGCCCCCCGCGATTGATCGCGGAGGGAGCGGAACGCGGAGAAAATATTCCAACTTCGTTTCATGGCTGAGTTTATGTCAATCTTGCCAGAAAGTGTCCGTGCGTAACCGCGCACACGGCAATACGCTGTATGTTCGATATACCACAAGTTTCCAAAAAAACAAGGACTTTTTTATGTTTTTTGGAAGGGGAGGCGTGACATGGTTTGTACACCCAAGTCGCGTTCGTACGGGTCGCGACGCCGCAAGCGGTTGCGGGGATCTTCCACACAAGTCATGTCGGTTTTTGCTCCGCCAGCCAAAGCTCCGCATTGCCATGCGGGGCTCTGTCACCCCGCAAAGCGGGGTCTACGTGCTCTGTCTCAACCCTCCGCAAGCGATGATCAGAGCCGCGACCGTAAGGGAGCGACAGGCGGTATTTTCGCATGGTCACACGGGTCGCTCCCTGACGGTCGCGGCTCTGATAGAGGATAGAGACAGAGCAGGGTCTACGTGCATTTCATGTCACGTGCCTTTTATCGGTAGCTGTTTGCGTCTGGTTCCTGAACGGTGGAGAGGAGTTTATCGATAACGGCGTCGGTGTCGACGCCTTCGGCATCGGCGTTGAAGTTGGTGATGATGCGGTGTCGTAGGACGGGTTTGGCCATGGCTTGGATATCGTCGGTGCTGACGTTGAGTCGGCCGTGGGTGATGGCACGGGCTTTGGCGCCCAGGACGAGGTATTGTGCGGCGCGTGGGCCGGCGCCCCAGGTGAGCCAATTATTGATGAAGTCGGGGGTGCCGGGCTCGTTGGGGCGTGTTGCGCGGGCGAGGCTGACGGCGTAATCGACGACGTGGTCCGAGACGGGGACTTTTCGTACGATCCGTTGTACGGCCAAAATGTCGCTGGCGGTGAGTACCGGCAGCGGGTCTGTTGGGATGTCGCTGGTGGTGTTTTTGACGATGGAGCGTTCGTCCTCGCGGCTGGGATAGCCGACTTTGACCATGAACATGAATCGATCTAACTGTGCTTCGGGGAGCGGGTAGGTGCCTTCCTGTTCGACGGGGTTTTGGGTTGCCAGTACGAAGAAGGGGGGTTCGAGGGGATAGGTTTGGCCGCTGGCGGTGACCTGGGATTCCTGCATGGCCTGGAGCAGGGCGGCCTGGGTTTTTGGGGGGGTTCGGTTGATTTCGTCGGCGAGGAGCATATTGGAGAAGATGGGGCCTTTGACGAAGTTGAAGACGCGTCGGCCGGTTTGGGTGTCTTCCTGGATGATGTCGGTGCCGGTGATGTCGCTGGGCATGAGGTCGGGTGTGAACTGGATGCGATTGAATTTGAGGGAGAGGACTTTGGCGAGTGTGCTGATGATGAGAGTTTTGGCGAGGCCTGGGACGCCGACGAGGAGGCAGTGTCCGCGTGAGAACATGGCGATGAGGAGGTAGTCGATGACTTCGGTTTGGCCGACGATGACTTTGCGGATTTCGTGGAGCAGCGATTCGCGAGCGGCTTTCATTTTTTCGACGGCGGCCATGTCGGAGGAACCGTCGGCGTGGGAGGCTGCGGGGGGGGAAATTGGGACCATGCTTGATCCTTCAAGAGAATGAGAAGAGCGAGCGATGGTATGCTACCGCACAGGGCATGGAATTGGAACCGAGTCGCCGGGATGATGGAGGATCTGGCGGGGTTGTGGCTGGAGGGCGGAGTGAATGTGATGTTTCCGCTGGAGATCGGGTCGTGGCAGTACGATCCGATGCGGCTGCGGAAGAAGTTGGGGGAGGTGAGGTTTTAGGGGGACAACGCGGGTTGCGCTTCAGAGCCGCGACCGTAAGGGAGCGACAGGCGGTATTTTCGCATGGTCACACGGGTCGCTCCCTGACGGTCGCGGCTCTGATTATCCGGGGCAATCGTCTGATTGGCCATAAAAAATGGCCACACCCGTTTATTATAGCATTTTGTGGGGGTATGCTGTAGGCTGCGGGGATGCATATTCCGGATGGACTTTTGGATGTGAAGACGGCGGTGGCGATGGGGGTGCTCTCGGCGACAGGGCTGGGGGTGGCGTTGCGGCATGTGCGATTGCATCTGCCGGCGAAACGGGTGCCGCTGCTGGGACTGTCGGCGGCGTTTGTGTTTGCGGCACAGATGCTGAATTTTCCGGTGTTGCCGGGGGTGAGCGGGCATTTGATCGGAGGGATGCTGACGGCGGCGCTGCTGGGGCCCAGTGCGGCGGTGGTGGTGATATCGGCGGTGCTGATTGTGCAGTGTTTTTTGCTTGCTGATGGAGGGGTTCTGGCGCTGGGGGCGAATATTTTTAACATGGCGCTGGTGGGGAGTGCGGGCGGATGGGTGGTGTATTATTTGGTGAGTCGGGCGGTGAAGGGGTTGTTCGGGCGTGTGCTGGCGGCGACGTTCGCGTCGTGGGTGGCGGTGGTGGTGGCGGCGGTGGCGTGTGCGGGGGCGCTGGCGACGTCGGGGACGGCGAGTTGGTCAGTGTTGCTACCGATGATGACGGGGGTGCACATGCTCATCGGCGTGGGTGAGGGGGTGATCACGGCGATGGTGCTGACGTTTATCGCCAAGACGCGGCCGGAGATGTGGGGCGATGCGGCGGCGGCGAAGAGAAGCCAGAAGCCAGAAGCCAGAAGCCAAGAGATGGGGGGCGGGCAAACGGTGAATCCAACAGGAACGGAGCGGTGGGGGGCGGTGATTGTGTTGGGGTTGCTGATTTGTGTGGGGTTGGCGTTGTTCGTGGGGCCGTTTGCGTGCGGGTGGGATGATGGATTGGAGGTGACGGTTCAACAGAAGGGCGTGCATGTGTCTGAGGCGGCGGAGCATCTGATCAAGGTGCCGATGCCGGACTACAAGATGCCGGGGCTGGGAGACGGCAGAGTGGCGACGGGGGTGGCGGGAGCGGTGGGGACGGTGGTGGTCTTTGGACTGGCGTGGGTGCTGGCGCGGTCGCTGGTGAGGAAGATGAAACCGGCGGTAGATGTGGGGGGGAGTGAGTGAGATGCGGGCGGAATATCTGGATCGATACAGCCGATTGAGCAGTCCGGTGCATCGGCTTTGGACGGGTGTGAAATTGTTGGCGGCGGTGGCGGTGGTGGTGGTGGTGGTGTCGATGCCGCGGAATTTTTGGGGTGGGTGGGCGGGATTGGCGGCGGTGGCGGGGTTTCTGGTAGTGGTGGCGGCGATGAGCGGGATTCCGTGGGGGTTTTTGCTGCGGCGGATGCTGTGGCTGGAGCCGCTAGCGATTGGCGTGGCGTTATTGAGCTTGTTGCAGGTGGGTGGGTGGCAGGTGTTTTTGTGGCTGATGGCGCGGAGCAGTTTGTGTCTGCTGACGATGCTGCTTTTGTCGAACACGGCGCCGTATTCGGAGCTTTTGCGGGTGATGCGTCGGGTGAAGGTGCCGACGATGCTGGTGACGACATTGGCGTTGATGTATCGGTATTTGTTTGTGATGATGGATGAGGCGGGGCGGATAAAGCGGGCGCGGATGAGTCGGACGTTTTCGGAGAGGGGGGGGGGGAAATCACGCCGTTGGCGGACGGCGGCGACGGTGGTGAGCCAGTTGTTCATCCGAGTGAGCGAACGATCGGAGCGGATATTCGCGGCAATGTGTGCGCGGGGATGGGGAGACGGTCTGAGCCGCGACCGTAAGGGAGCGACCCGTTCTAGCGCTCTGTTATCGCACGGTCGCTCCCTTACGGTCGCGGCTCAGATCGTCAAAGACAATAGCTCTGGGAACGAGGGAAGATAATGACCGTGGCGTTGGAAGTTCGGGATCTCAAATATCGGTATCCGGATGGGACCGAAGCGCTGCGTGGGGTGACGTTTTCGCTGGAGGGCAGCGAACGGGTGGGGTTGATCGGGCCGAACGGGGCGGGGAAGAGTACGCTGTTGTTGCATTTGAATGGGCTGTTGCCGGAGGAATCGGGGAAGGGGGAGGCAGCGGTGTTTGTGGATGGGATGGCGGCGGTGGGGAAGCATTTGCCGGAGGTACGGCGGCGGGTGGGACTGCTGTTTCAAGATGCCAACGATCAGCTTTTTTGTCCGACGGTGTTTGAGGATGTGGCGTTTGGGCCGATGCAACTGGGACTCAGCGAACAGGCAATGCGAGAGCGGGTGAAAGAGGCGCTCGAGAAGGTGGGGATGGCCGGTTATGAAGGGCGGCTGCCGCACCATTTGAGCAGCGGGGAGAAGCGTCGGGTCTGTTTGGCGGGGGTGCTGGCGTGCGAGCCGTCGATTCTGGTTTTGGATGAGCCGACGAGCAGTTTGGATCCGAAAGGGCGGCGGGAATTGAAGGAGCTGTTGCGTGGGATTGCGCTGCCGCAGTTGATCGCGACGCATGATCTGGAGTTGGTGGTGGAGCTGTGCGAGCGGGTGCTGGTGCTGGATAAGGGAACAATCGTGGCGGCCGGAGCGACGGTGGACGTGCTGAATGATGAGGCGTTGATGATGCGGCACGGACTGGAACGGCCGCACATTCTGCGGCATATGCATCCGCATTGAAATTTGGTACCGCGACCGTAGGGAGCGTGGGGGAAAGTTCGAAACTCGAAATTCAAATCAAATTCCAAATTCAAAGTTCGAAGCTCGAAACAGCCTGGGGGCGAATGGATGGTGTAGGCGGTGTTTCGAACTTTGAACATTCGAATTTGGAATTTGTTTCGAATTTCGAATTTCGAGTTTCGAATTTCTAAACGCTCCCTTACGGTCGCGGTACCAAATGCTCATGACAGAGGCCGAGTTTGGCAGCGTAGGTGGCGAGATCAGGCGGAAGCGGGGTGCGGAAATGAACCCATTGATGGGTGGCAGGATGCTTGAAGCCCAGGTGCGCAGCGTGCAGACACAGACGCGGAGGAGGAGGGTAATTCTGATTTTCGATTTTCGATTTTCGATTTTCGATTTCTGAATGTGGCACGGAGTAAATGTCGTCGCCGAGGACTTGGCAGTGGATGAAGGTCATGTGGGCGCGGATCTGGTGGAGGCGACCGGTTTTGATCGCGACGTTCACGAGGGCGGCGGGAGGTTTGTTTTCAGGCGTTTGCGAGAGGACTTTGTAGGCGGAGATGGCTTCCTGGCCTTGGCGGGAGATGACGACTTTTTTGATGCTGGCACCTTCTCGTTTGGCGTCGGGGTTGGGGACTTCGATTTCTTTGAGGCGGGCTTGGATGACGCCTTGTTTCGGGTGCGGGATGCCGGCGGTGAGGGCGAAATATTCCTTGTCGACGCGGCGGGCTTCGAAGTCGCGGCGGAGTTGGTCGTAGGCGTTAGGGGTTTTGGCGATCACGAGAAGGCCGGAGGTTTCTTTATCGAGCCGATGGAGCAGACCGAAGTCGCGACGTTGGCCGAGGTTGTGAAGCAGCTTGGCGATAAGGCCGTCGTGAAGGGCGAAGACACCGTTGAGAAGCGAGTCGAAGGCGTGGCCTTTGCCGGGCTGAGTGACGGTACCGGCCGGCTTGTTGATGATGAGCAGATCGTTGTCTTCATGCAGGACGGGAACGAGAACAGCAGGATTGGGTTTGATGGCGAAGTCAGGCATTGCACACTTCGGACGCAAGTTGGAGACGAGAAAACATCAGAGCCGCAATCGTAAGATTGCGGAGCGATAACCGCAATCTCACGATTGCGGCTCTGATGGTTTGCACGTCTATGGTGACCGGATTTTAGTTGCCATCGGAGTGGCCCCAGCGGAAATGGCGGGCTTCGAGCTGGGTGATGAGTTGATCGGTGGTGGGAGAGGTAGCGAGGAGGTCGGCGAGGATTTTTTCGGCGGCTTGGTAGTCGGCGAGACCGGTGTCGTCGCCGGTGTGGTAGATAAGCGTGTCGGTTTGGGCGAGGCGGGCGGCGAGGAGTTGGAGGATGGTCATGAGTTGGCGGTCGCCGCCGTAGACGCCGCAGCCCCAAAAGCCGGTGTGGATGGTGATTTTTGGGAGAGCATCAGAGCCGCGACCGTCAGGGAGCGACCCCTGAGTTACCGCTTCACGGTCGCTCCCTGACGATTGCGGCTCTGATGATTGTATTTTTGCGGCGGTGAAGGCGGTGGTGGCAGTAGTGAGGATGTAGCGAATTTGGTTGGCGGTGTAGAAGCCTTTGCCGTTAGCGGGGGCCTCGATGGCGATGATGTTGGAGAAGGTGGGTGGGTCGATGGTGGTGATCGCGCAGCGGACGACGTCGGCGGAGGCTTGGGCAAAGGCATTGCCGTAAAGGCCGCGGAGCTTGATGCGACGCTGGACGTTTTGAATGAGGATCGGTGTGGGCTCGCCGGACTCGACGGTAAGGGTGGAAAGGCGATCGTGCAGGAGGGCTTCGCGGAGGTGGGCGAGGATGGGATGCTCGGCGACCTGCAGTTCATCCTGGGCGAGCAGAGGGGAGGCATAAAACAAAAAGAGATCGCTGTGGGCAAAGTTGAGGTGCCACTCGATGATGTTTTTATTTTTATTTTTATTTTTCGGTGTGTCATAGGTGAAGAAATCGGGACGGGCTTCGGCGGCAGGAATTTTGGCGGGGAGCGTTTGCGGGAGAGGCTGGGCGGGCCAGCGGGAATAGGTGAGAGTGCCGGCGTGGGCAGAGTTTTTCGGGCAGGCGAGGGCGTAGGTGAGTTGCTTGTTGGAATCTTGGAAAGTGAGGGGGAAGTCTTTGGCGAGTGTGGCGGCGTCGTAGGATTTGGTGGCGAGCGGTTTCATGACCGGCTCCGTAGTCGCAGCGGTAAACATCGCTGCGAAAAGAACAATCGCTAGAAGTTTGCAAATAACAGTCATTTACGCGATCCGCGGCTTGATCCACTGGATGAATTTGGGGAAAGCGATTTCGGGGTCGGGCAGTTCGGGGTGCCAATGTTTTTCGTATTCGAAGAGCAGCCAGCCCCCCCCCGCGCTGTAGCCGTTACGTTTGAGGATCGCGACGCATTCGGCGAGCGGGAGCTGGCCTGTGCCGCAGTCGACATAGCGCCAGCCGGTGCCGACGCCGAATTCGCCTTTGCTGGCCTTGGGGTCGGCGGGGACGTAGACGGCATCCTTGAGGTGGACGTAGCGGATACGTGGGGCGAGGGCGGTGTAAGTTTGCAGCGGCGTTTCTTTCCTGGTCATGGCGGCGGCGGTGTCCCAGACGGCAGCGAAGTTGTCGTCAGGGACGGCGTCGAGCATCAGCTTGGTGTCGGCGCCCTGAATCCAGTGGTCGTGAGTTTCGAAATTCCAGGAGAGCCCCCCCCCCTTGGCGCCGGGAAGAGCGAAGATTTCCTGCATCATGTTAGCGCCGATTTTGACGAGTTCGGAGCGTGGGGTGGTATCGAGGTTGCCGTAGCCCATGACGCGGATGTTTTTGGCGCCGATGGCCTGGCAGACGGCGATGGTGCGTTTGGCTTCGTCGAGGTTACGGTCGTGGCGATCGGGGTTGCAGATGCAGATGGAGGAGGAGATGCCGAAGATTTCGACGCCGGCGTCTTTGATTTTGCGGACGGTTTGGGGGAGGTCCGCATTGAAGGCGGGGATGGCGGCGATGTCGAGCTGGCCGAGGAGGCCGCGGAAGTCGATGCCGTCGAAGCCGAATTTTTTGGTGTTGGTCAGCAGCGTGTCGAGGTTCCACGCGGGACAGCCGAGGGTGGTGAGGGAGAGTTTCATCATGCACCAATTCAAATGGTTTGCGAGCTGATACAAAACTTACGTCCGCGAGCCCGGACCGCTGCCATCGCATTTGGATGCGATTTCGCTATCGTGGCCCAAAGGCCGGGCACAGCGAAGCAGGAGATTGGCATCAAGAAGTATCGGCATTAGAATGGATCAATTGTACATAGAGTCGCGGCTGTCATCCACGACATGGCCTGAAGGTACTGAAGCTGCAACCAGTGCGCTCATCTCATGAACAAACCGATCCCATGCCTCCCATTGTCGTTCAAATTTTGCGTTATCATCTTGTGATGTGTCCTTGGCGACATCGCGTGGGAGAGCGCGCCCGAGGTAGGCCTCCAGGGTTTCTCCTGTGGCGCGTGCGTGTGCGTCGGCGCGGCGTAAGATTTCGGCGACGGCGGTGTCCACTTCGATTGTGGTTTTAGTATTGGCGACCATGACTTTGCTCCTTTACCTGGATTATATCAGGCTTCGGGGCTAGAAAGCGACTCCCTCGGCAAGCAGTGTTTTGGCCCATTTGACGAAGGCGGGGAAGGCGATTTCCGGCTCCGGAAGCGTCGGGTGCCAGCGTTTTTCGTGTTCGAAAAGCAGCCAACCGCTGAAGCCTTTTTGGCTCAGGAGTTTGACGGATTGGGCGAGTGGGAGTTGGCCTTCGCCTGGGAGGGTGTAGCGCCAGCCGCCTTCCATGGCGTTGGGGTGATTGGGTTGGAGAGAGGCGTCTTTGACGTGTGTGTAGCGGACGCGTGGGCCGATGGCGGCGTAGGTTTGCTCGGGGGATTCGCCGCCGACGCGGTAGGTGTGGCCGAGGTCCCACAGGGCACCAAAAGCGGGATTGGCGACGACGTCGAGCAGGAGTTTGCAATCGACGGCCTTGATCCAGTGGTCGTGCGTTTCGAAATTCCAGGAAAGCCTCCCCCCCTCGGCGCCGGGAAGGGCGAGAATTTCGTTGACCATGGCGGCGCCGATTTTGGCGAGTTCGGGTTTTGGCATTTTGTCAGCCGGGCCGCCGCCGAAGATGCGGATGTTTTTGGCGTTCAGAGCCAAAGCGACGGGGATCGTGCGCTTCGCTTCGTCGAGGTTGTCGTTGTGCTTGGCGGGGTCGCAGACTTTGATGGAGGAGGAGATGCCGGAGACTTCGAGGCCGGCGTTTTGGATTTGTTGTGCGGTTTTGGTGAGGTTGGTGGTGAAGGCGGGGAGTTTGGTGATGTCGAGGTCCATTCCCAGTCCGCGGAAGTCGATGCCGTGGTAGCCGTAGGCTTTGGCGTTGGTCAGGAGGGTCTCGAGGGACCAGCCGGGGCAGCCGAGGGTCATGACGGAGAGCTTCATGGGATTTTCCTTATGATCGTGATGATGAATTCATTATATCACATTCCGCAGACGGAGCCTATTGACCCTCCCCCCATCCATGGGTTAAAGTGAGGGCATGGCGCTGGGAACGACTGGTTATTTTGTCGCATAAGCGTCGCGGGCCTGGTGATATGTGCCCGAAGTTGATACGGGGTGCTGAGGAGATTGGCACGCCGGTTAAAGTCTGAGGCCGCCTCAGGGAAGATCGCGGACTCAGGACGTTCCGCTCAGCGGAGCGAGATAGATCGAACAGAACTGGTCACACGACATGGCCCGGCTGACGTGGGTCGGCTTTTGAGTGCAAGAAGGGCCAAATTTTGCAAAAGGATGCGATTCCTTGATGGTTTTCCGGCAAATCCGAACGCCTGTCGCACTATCGCGGGCTGTTGAGTAAGGCCCGGCGGACCTCCGTATCCCTTGTCTCCGTGTCGTTGGTGATTTCCTGAACGATCTTTCGATGGCTCTTGTCTGGTTGTTCTGACCAGGTTTCCTCCCCCTATCAACCGTTGCGATGCAATTGTTGCCGCAACGTGTACTACTCAAGTCGGGCGCGGCGTGAACGCCGGGCCGTTGAAAGGGGTTTATAGATGTTTTCCATTCTTGCTGAAGATGTGTGGCTCTGGATTGGGATGGGTGGGGGCTTTGCGGGGCTTGTGGTCGGATTTGTTGGGACAATGGTGCTGTTCAAGGTGCTCTCAAGCGCTGCGGGCAAGAAGGCCAAAGTCGATGTCGACAATATGATGAACAAGGCCCGGGACGATGCCGCAGAACTTCGCAAAAAGGCGGAAGTCGATGGCAAGGCGGAATACCTGCGGATCAAGGAATCGGCTGACAAAGAAGTGGAATATCAGCGGAAGGAATTGCGAGAACAGGAACAGCGGTTGCAAAAACGGGAAGATACGCTGGACCGAAAGCTCGATACGCTGGGCATCAAGGAAAAAAACCTGGAGAACATGGAAAAGAGCATCGGGGACCGCAAGAAGAATCTGGAAACCAAGGAAAAGCAATTGGACGAGACGCTGGCCCAGCAGCGAGATACGCTCATGCGGATCACGTCGATGAGTTTCGAGGAGGCTCGGCAGTTGCTGCTGGCACGCATCGAAAACGAGATTCGCCACGATACTGCGATGATGGTGCAGAAGATCGAGGAGCAAGCCAGGGACGAAGCGAAGCAGAAGTCCACGAACATCATGTTGCAGGCGATGCAGCGTTACGCGGCGGAGGTGACCAGCGAAGGAACGACCAAGTCGATCGAGATTCCGTCGGACGATATGAAGGGGCGGATCATCGGGCGTGAGGGGCGGAATATTCGGGCGTTCGAGCAGGTGACGGGTGTGGATGTGATCATCGACGATACGCCGGGGTTGATTACGGTGAATTGTTTCGATCCGGTGCGGCGTGAGGTGGCGAAGATCACGATGGAAAAGCTCATCGCCGACGGACGCATTCACCCGGCACGCATCGAGGAAATCGTCGACGCGACACAGAAGGAAATCGAGAACAACATCCGGCAGATGGGTAAGAAAGCGGTGCTGGAATGCAATATTCAGGGGATGCATCCGAAGGTTGTCGAGATGCTCGGGCGGCTGCATTATCGCACCAGTTACGGGCAGAACGTATTGCGGCACTCGATTGAAGTGGCGTTTCTGTCGCAGATGATTGCCGATGAACTGGGGTTGGATGGTGCTTTGGCCCGGCGGGCGGGATTGCTGCACGATATCGGCAAGTCGATGGACCACGATCAAGAAGGCGGTCACCCCGCCATTGGGATGGAGTTCGTTCGCAAGTTCAATGAGGGCGAAGCGGTGCTCAATGCGATCGGCGGGCATCATGCGGACATTCCTGCGACGACGCCGTATACGCCGATCGTGATGGCGGCGGATGCGATCTCGGGGGCACGGCCGGGGGCGAGACGGGAAACGCTGGAGCGTTACATCAAGCGGCTGCGTGAACTGGAGACGATCGCGACGAGCATTCCCGGCGTGAAGATGGCCTTTGCGATTCAGGCCGGGCGCGAGGTGCGGGTGATTGTCGATCCGGATCGCTGCGATGATGCGACGAGCAAGCTGATTGCCCGTGATATCGCCAAGCGTATCCAGGCGGAAATGACCTACCCCGGCGAAATCCGAGTGACAGTGCTCCGTGAAGTGCGAGCGGTGGATTTCGCGAGATAACGTGAACAGGAACGCCGGGGGTGACAAGCGGTTTCGGTGGCCTTTGGCGAAATCAACGCAAAGCCCCGCATTACCATGCGGGGCTCCTCCTGACGCCTGTGCTACATGTGCCACAAAAGATGGCCACACCCAGAACGCCAAATGTAATTGCCCGTGGTTTGACACTCTTCTGTCATTACCTATACTGGTTCCCTCGACATTTTCGCCGTGAAATTCGGCTCTTTGATACCCCGCCCGCAGGTTCTTAATCAAAATATCCTGACGCGGCCTATTTCGGAGGAATTGTATCGTGGCTAAGAAAAAAGTTTCCAAGTCGTCGGCTAAATCGGTCAAGAAAGCTCCCGCCGGTAAAGCGAAGGACGCAGTTGCCAAGCGCGTCTTTTTCTTTGGCAACGGCAAGGCGGAAGGGATGAAGTCCGCCAGCACGGAATCGCAGCGGAGAATGATGCTCGGCGGCAAGGGTGCTGGTCTTGCGGATATGACTTCCGCGGGGCTGCCGGTGCCGCCGGGATTCACGATCTCCATCCCGTGCTGCGAAGAGTATTACCAGCTCGGGCGGAAGCTTTCGGACAAGACCAAGAAGGAAGTGCTGGAGAATCTGACGAAGGTCGAAGCGGCGATGGGCAAGAAGCTGGGCGATCCTAACGATCCGCTGCTTGTGTCTGTGCGGTCCGGTGCTGCTCGCTCGATGCCGGGCATGATGGAGACCATCCTGAACCTCGGGCTGAACGATCAGTCCGTTGAAGGCCTTGCCAGGAAGACCGGCAATGAGCGGTTTGCTTACGATTCTTATCGCCGTTTTATTCAGATGTACTCCACCACGGCGATGGGGCTTTCCAAAGAGCCGATGGAAGAGTTGCTTCATGAGATGAAGCACAAGCTGGGGGTGAAGACGGACCCTGAAATCCCGGCGGCCAATCTCAAGGACCTCTGCGAACATTTCAAGAAATTCTACAAGGACAACAAGGGCTCCGATTTCCCGCAGGACCCGGTTGAGCAGCTTTGGGGCGCTATTATGGCGGTCTTTGGCAGTTGGGAAGCGGACAAGGCCGTGACGTATCGCCGGGTTGAAAAAATCACGGAGCTCAAAGGCACCGGCGTGAACGTTCAGACCATGGTCTACGGCAACAAGGGCGATAACTCCGGTACGGGCGTCTGCTTCACCCGCGATCCCAACACCGGCGAAAATATCTTCTACGGCGATTACCTCATTAACGCCCAGGGCGAAGATGTCGTCGCCGGCATCCGTACGCCGCTGAAGCTCTCCACCATGGAAAAGCAGCTTCCCCGCGCTTACAAGGAACTCTGCCAGGTTCGCAAGCAGCTCGAAAAGCACTACAAGGATATGCAGGACTTGGAGTTTACCGTTGAGGAAGAGAAGCTGTTCATGCTTCAGTGCCGCAGCGGCAAGCGTTCTCCGTCGGCGACTTTTAAGATTGCCGTCGATTTGGTCAATGAGAGGCTTTTGACCAAAGAAGAAGCGATCATGCGGATCACGCCGGAAGATATTGAACGCTTGTTCTACCCGGTGATCGATCCGAAGCTGGACCGCAAGAGTTTGCCGAAGCTGGCCAATGGTATTGATGCGGTGCCTGGTGCTGCGGCTGGTCGCGTTTCCTTTAGTGCCGCCGACGCGGAAGCTCGCGCTGCCAAGGGCGAAAAGGTCATTCTCGTTCGCAAGGAAACTTCGCCTGAAGATGTCGGCGGTATGCATGCCGCACAAGGCATTCTTACTGCTACCGGCGGAAAGACTTCGCACGCGGCCGTCGTCGCTCGCGGTTGGGGTAAGTGCTGCATCGTCGGATGCGAAGCGCTTCGCATTAACTACGAGACTGGCGAAATGGTCATCGACGGTAAAACCGTCAAGGCAGGCGATTTCATTACGCTTGATGGTTCCACCGGCGACGTGTTCCTTGGCGAACTTTCCCTCAAGGCTCCTGAACAGCCGCTCGCTTACAATATTATCATGAAGTGGTGCGATGCGATTCGTACGCTCAAGGTCCGTACTAATGCTGACACGCCGTATGACGCTGAGAACGCCATCAAGATGGGGGCCGAAGGCATCGGCCTGACACGTACCGAGCACATGTTCTTCGACACCGAAGAACGCCGGTTGGCTATTCAGGAAATGATCGTCGCGGATTCGGTGAATGCCCGGCGTGCGGCGCTGGCCAAGCTCCTGCCTTTCCAACGCGAAGATTTCATCGGCATCTTTACCGCGATGGATGGCAAGCCTGTGACCATCCGTCTCATCGATCCGCCGCTCCATGAGTTCACGCCGAAGGATGACGCTGGCGTGAGCAAACTTTCGCAGCTCACCGGTATTTCGCCGGAGGACATCCGTCACCGCTGCCATCAGCTCCATGAAGCCAATCCGATGCTCGGGCATCGCGGCTGCCGACTCTGCATCACCTACCCGGAAATTCTCGATATGCAGGTCACGGCGATCATCGAAGCGGCGATCGCCTGTGCCCAAAAGGGTGTTAAGGTCCTGCCAGAAATCATGATTCCGCTGACGATGGACAAGAAGGAACTGAAGATTCAAGTGGACCAGGCGCGTGCACTGGCTGACGGTCTGATCAAGAAGGCTGGCAGCAGGGTGAAATACATGCTGGGCACGATGATCGAAGTTCCGCGAGCGGCACTTCTGGCCGACCAGGTCGCCGAAGTTGCCGAGTTCTTCTCTTTTGGCACCAACGACCTGACGCAGATGACGATGGGCCTTTCCCGCGACGACGCCGGCCGCTTCCTGCCCACCTACGTCGCTTCCGAAAAGGACGGTGGCAAGGCGATCTTCAAAGCGGATCCGTTCCAATCGCTCGACCAGGACGGCGTAGGCGCGTTGGTCAAGATCGGCATCGAAAAAGGCCGCAAGACCCGCAAAGACCTCAAGATCGGCATCTGCGGCGAACACGGCGGCGAAGCCAACTCCGTGAAGTTCTGCCATAAAGCCGGCATGAACTACGTGAGCTGCTCGCCGTATCGCGTTCCGATCGCTCGCCTGGCCGCCGCACAGGCCGTGATCGCCGACAAGAAGAAATAACTCTCTCCATTAACTAACCAACCCCTCAAGCCTAGGGACTGCAGTCCCTAGGCTTTTTTCATGGCAAAACAGAACACCAAAACAGAGCTGCAATCGTAAGATTGCAGTGGGGGGGAAAATGGGGGAGGCACGCCTGAAAGGCGTCAACATACGTAGCCGGGAGCAGCGTCCCCGGTTAGCATACCCCCACAGACGCCACGCCCTGAAAGGGCAATACATAGGGAATGACTTTATGACAGCATCTGACTGGATAGCTCTGGCTACTTTAATCGCCGGTGTAATAGGCGGAGTATTTGTTTGGTGGCAGTGGCGTATTGGCAACAAGACGAAACGAGCTGAGTTCATCAGTCAGATAATTGAAAAATTACGATTTGATCCCGAGATACCCAAAATAATGTACCTGCTCGATTATGATCAGCAATGGTATGATGCAAACTTTCACGGCGGTAGCAAAATCGAAGAAAAGATAGATAAGTTATTCTCTTATCTTACATACATTTGCTATATGCGGAAGCATAAAAATATAAGCAATCGCGAGTTTTGTATATTGGATTATGAGATAAGAAGAGTTTGCCAGAACAAGCAAGGACAGGCGTATCTTTGGAATTTATACCACTTTTCGAGAAAAATGGAGACGCAGTGTTCTTTTCATGATTTGATAGAATATTTAAGAAACAAAGTTTTGAGTGCAGAACAGAAAGAACGATTCGATAGCAAAGACAACGGGGATTATCCTAAGTTTCTAAATTTTTAGCAAAATGAACGGACGGGTGGCCGGGGTCTGATTTTTGGGTGTCACAGATTTGGACCTGTGCTTGGGTTTTAGCGTGAGGGTGCCGGTTCGAATTGTCCGAGTCAGTAGTCACCGCCGGGGAGGTGGACGGTGATGGCGAGGGTGCCGCCGAGCTTGCAGGCAAGCAGGCAGAGGTATTCGCCAGATGCGTTGTGAGCATCACACGCAAGCCAGCTCAGCTTTGGCGTCACTTTGTTCCGCCGCTTCGATCAACCGGTCGTAAACCTGTTTGCGGTAGGTCAGCGATGGCGCTTGTTCAGAGCCGGGCGACGCCAACAGCTTCGCAAGAAAGAACAAGTACCCTAGTTTCATCGGCCCATCCTGAATCTCGATCTGGAACGCAGGCATTTTCTCCGACAATTTCCGGCAGAGACTTTTGATGCCTTTAATGAGCGCCCCGGTGACTTCGTTGGTTTCCTGGCTGTAGTAGACGGTGATCAGATCGTCAATACGCTCACCGTAGAACATATCGGGTTTCGCAATGAATTCGATGCAATCGCCGTCGGGATCGTAGTAGGCGTGCGGCTCAAATGGCGGAGCGGATTCCGCCAGTTTCATCACATACTCTTCGAATTGTTTATTGCTCATGGCCGTCATAACAGTCTCCTCTTGAATCGTACCCCGTGATTTATCGGCAAATCCGGCGAGTCGGGTTCGGCCTTGTCCCACCTCCAATTGTAGGCAATGCCATCCGCGTTCACAAACACCAGATACACCTGTCCGCGATAGGGCGGGGCTTCGGTTCCATCGGGCCGGTGACTGTGCGGTGGAATGCCGCAGTAGCATCTCCATCCGATGCCACGACGATCCTCGTCTTCTTCCCGAGTGATGCCTTCGAAAATGGCTCGCGGTTTTTGAAGGATGTAAGCCACGAGGACCGCGGCATCTCTGGCATGCCCCGCGCTGCGTCTGATAACAACTTGCAGCCTGTCATAGGATATCTGCACCTTCAGCGGTTTGCCGTCGCCTGGGTTGATGGCGTCAATCATCAGAAATTGCCGCCGTGTTGATGATTGCTCGGACATGGGGGCATCCTATTCGCACGGATGGCGGGAATCAACCAGATCGCCGAAGTCGCCGAGTTCTTCTCCTTGGGGGCAACCCCTTGAGGGCAACCTCTTCGGCACCAACGACCTCACCCAGATGACCATGGGCCTCTCCCGCGACGACGCCGGCCGCTTCCTCCCCGCCTACGTCGCCAGCGAAAAAGACGGCGGCAAAGCCATCTTCAAAGCCGACCCCTTCCAATCCCTCGACCAGGATGGTGTAGGCGCCTTGGTCAAGATCGGCATCGAAAAAGGCCGCCAAACCCGCAAAGACCTCAAGATCGGCATCTGCGGCGAACACGGCGGCGAAGCCAACTCCGTGAAGTTCTGCCATAAGGCCGGCATGAACTACGTGAGCTGCTCGCCGTATCGCGTTCCGATCGCTCGCCTCGCGGCGGCCCAGGCTGTGATTGCGGAGAAGAAGAAGTAAGCTTCTCCTCCAAATCAAACCTCCATCGAGCCCAGAGACTGTAGTCCTTGGGCTTTTTTCATGATGTGCTCACACGGAGACGCAGAACCATCCGAGCCGCAATCATAAGATTGCGGTTCGCAGGGGTGTGGTTGTTGTTTCACTATTAGAGCATTTTTCATGTGGTCGTGGCGTAATGACATGCGCAGGAAGCGAGAGCCAAAGCCCCGCATTGCCATGCGGGGCTCCAAAACGCTACGGGCGAGTGAAAAATGTTCTAATGTGGCAAGCCCCACTCATGCCGGGCGGCGATAAGTGGGGCTCGTAGAGAAGGCAGGTCATTTTACCACTTATAGTCTATATGTTTGACTTATAGTCTCTATTCTCATCGACGTCAAGGGGACTAATTTGCGCTCCGTGCAGAGTCATTCCCCAGATACTCTCAAACTCGCTTACGGCGATACCCTGCGTAAGTTCAGGTTGCCCACTGGACTCAGCCAGATGAAGTTGGCCGACAAGGTTGGTGTTCATTTCACCTATCTGAGCGATGTCGAACGTGGCAATCGAAATATTGCCTTGGTCAATATCGTGCGTGTTGCCCGAGCGTTAGATGTGCCACTGGACAAGTTCTTTGCCGAAGTTGAAGCGCAGCTCGCTCGTTATTCGCATCCAACAAAATGAAGAATTGAGGCGTACCTCGAAAAACGCCCACGCTTAGGAGAGGGAGGAGGGGGGGGTTGGGCGTGGCCATTTTTTATGGCCAATCAGACGATTGCCCCGGAAAATCAGAGCCGCGACCGTCAGGGAGCGACAGGCGTTATTTCCGCATTGTCGCACGGATCGCTCCCTGACGGTCGCGGCTCTGA
>Ga0123357_10000139_pt1 | contig 63911 bp, 49 predicted proteins | sample TergutEmb28metaG_FD_89873 | JGI IMG/M metagenome (GOLD analysis project Ga0123357, IMG submission 89873) | Embiratermes neotenicus P4 segment gut microbial communities from Petit-Saut dam, French Guiana - Emb289 P4 | ecosystem: Host-associated > Arthropoda: Insects > Digestive system > Gut ...
CGGGGTCGAGAGCCCAGGATATGACATCTGAAGATCCGAAATTCCGCGACATAAAGGCGGCGGCGGAGCGCGGTGAGGCCGCCGCGCAATTGGACCTTGCTGTCATGTATCATCTTGGACAAGGCGTCAGCCAGGACATCGCCCAGGCGGTCTTCTGGTACCAGAAGGCCGCCGACCAGAATGACGCTTCGGCGCAATCGAATCTCGGCGCGATGTACATGGTCGGCAACGGTGTCAGTGAGGACCCTGCCCGGGCAGTTCTCCTGTTCCGCAAGGCCGCGGAGCAGGGCGACAGTCACGGACAGTTCAATCTTGCCATCGCTTGCCAGCAGGGCCTTGGCGTGACGCAGGATGATGAGGAAGCCGTGTTCTGGCTGCGCAAGGCCGCCGACCAGGGCGAGGCAGATGCGCAGGCGATTCTTGGAACGGCCTACGAGCTCGGTCGCGGCGTTCCCCAGAATGATGGCGAGGCGCTACGCTGGTTTCGCAAAGCAGCCGACCAGGAGCACCCCGAGGCCCAATGCAGTCTTGGCCTGATGGCTGGCACAGGCCGGGGGGGACGGCGCAACACGGCGCAGGCCGCCCGCTGGTTTCGGCGCGCCGCTGAACAGGGATTCGCTCCGGCACAGTTCAACCTCGGCCTGATCTGCGAACTGGGCCAGGGGGTTTCACAGAACCTCGGCGAGGCGCTGCAATGGTTTCGCAGGGCCGCCGAACAGGGCAATCCCCAGGCACTCTTCCGCCTCTCCGAAGCCTTCAATGAAAGCCCCTACCTGCCGCTGGACCCGGAGGCGGCGGCAGTCGTGCTCCGCCAGGCCGCCGAACTGGGGGACAGCAAGGCGCAATGGAGTCTTGGCGAACTTTTCGAGTGCGGTCTCGGGGTTCCCCGCAACGACAGCGAGGCCCTGCGCTGGTATCGCCTGGCAGCGGATCAGGGGAGTGCCCGGGCGCAACGCAATCTTGGCCTGATGTACATGGCCGGCCAGGGCGTTCCCCAGGACTATTCCGAAGCACTGCGCTGGTTTCAGATCGCAGCCGCGCAGGGAGAAACCCAGGCCCAGTTCAGTATCGGCCAGCTTTACGAGACCGGACGGGGCGTGCCGGAGGACCAGGCGCAGGCGGTACACTGGTTTCGCATGGCAGCCGAGCAGGAAGACCCTGACGCCCAGAACGCTCTCGCCGGGAAATATATCGGCGGCGTTGGTGTCAACCAGGATCTCCCGCAAGGCATTGCCTGGCTTGAAAAGGCTGCCGTTCACGGCAGCCAGCTGGCGCAATTCAGTCTCGGCCTCGCCTATAAAACCGGCAGCGGCGTTCCCCAGGACCCTGCACAGGCGCTGCGCTGGTTCCGCGAGGCCGCCGACCAGGGCCATGGGAGAGCGCAATACCATATCGGCGAGGCCTACGAACGCGGCCACGGCGTCCCCCGGGACCTCGAGCAGACCGTTTTCTGGTGCCGCAAATCCGCCGAAGCAGGGTTTGCTCTGGCGCAATATGACCTCGGCCTCATGTACAGAGATGGCCGATTTCTGTCCCGCAATCCGGCACAGGCAACATACTGGTTCCGCAAGGCGGCCGAGCAGGGACTTGATCGCGCCATTGAGGCACTGCAGGCCGCCGACAAACAGCTGCATGGCTCCTCAAGTCCTCAGGGAGCCGCGAAGACATAGTCGCGCTCCTGGCCGACCCCGCCCGCGGGCTTCCCAATAGCCAAAAACCGACGAGCCCACCCTGCCGCAGACCCGCATGTTGTTATCTGACGCCACAACCTCGACATAAGGATCCGCCCACGTTCCCGGTCCGCCTGGCATAAGCTGCGGCCGACAGCGCGCAAGGTAGCCCCGCTTCACCAGAAGCGGTGGAAACGGTCTTTGCGCGGCAAACCAGATACCCTATGACATGTGAACGCAAGTCTGGCTCGAAACGACGCGCGGCCGCGGACCACCAGGTCCCGGCAGGCAAACGCAACTGCTCGAACCGGTTCTGAGCGAGGCCCGGGCGCGGCATCCGCCTGCATCTCTTTCGACGCCACGTCGAAAGAGGCGTCCTGTGTCGGACGGGTCCACGGATATCCACGAATATCCAGGGATCGCTCACGGATTGACATCCTGTGCGGTATGCGTAACCTGCGGGGGTCCCCCTTCGGTCGATCGCTTTTTTCCGAGAGCCCCGCATCATGACATTCGAAGATCCCCAATTTTGCGACACCAGGGCGGCGGCGGAGCGCGGTGAGGCCGACGCTCAATTCGACCTTGCTGTCATATATCATCTTGGAGAAGTCGTCAGCCAGGACCTTGCCCAGGCGGTTTTCCTGTACCAGAAGGCCGCCGACCAGAATCACGCTTCCGCGCTATCCAATCTCGGCACGATGTATACGCAGGGACTCGGGGTGAGCCAGGACCATGCCCAGGCCGTATCCCTGTTCCGCAGGGCCGCCGACCAGGGCCATAGTCGCGCGCAGGTCAATCTTGCCGCAGCTTACCGGAATGGCTTCGGGGTTACGAAAGACGCGAAGGAGGCGGTTGTCTGGCTGCACAAAGCCGCCGATCAGGGTGACGTGAACGCGCAGTTCCATCTTGGAGCGTCCTACGAGCACGGTCTCGGCGTTCCCCAGGATGATGCACAGGCGCTGCGCTGGTATCGCAAGGCAGCCGACCAGGACGACCCCCAGGCCCAGTGCCGCATTGGCCTGATGGTTGGCGCAGGTCGGGCTGGACGGCGCAACACTGCGCAGGCCGCCCGCTGGGTTCGCCGCGCCGCAGAACAGGGCTTCGCTCCGGCACAGTTCAACCTCGGCCTGGTCTGCGAGCAGGGCAACGGGGTTTCGCCGGACCGGCGACAGGCGCTGCAATGGTTCCGCAGGGCCGCCGACCAGGGCTATGCTGAGGCACTCTTCCGCCTCTCCGATGCCTTGAAAGACAACCCCGACCTGCCGCTCGACGCGGCGGCGGCCGCACTCCTGCTCAGCAAGGCCGCCAGCGAAGGCGACAGCAAGGCGCAATGCGGCTTCGGCGAACTCTGCGAGTACGGTCTCGGGGTTCCCCAGAGCGATGACGAGGCACTGCGCTGGTATCGCATGGCAGCCGATCAGGGCAATGCCACGGCGCAACGCAATCTTGGCCGGATGCACCGGGACGGTGACGGCGTGCCCCAGGACTTTGCGGAGGCACTGCGCTGGTTTCAGCTCGCCGCCGATCAGGGGGATGCCTGGGCCCAATATAATCTCGGCCGGCTCTACGAGACCGGCATGGGCGTGCCGAAAGACCACACACAGGCCATGCACTGGTTTCGCATGGCGGCCGATCAGGAAAACGATGCCGCCCAGAACGCTCTCGCCGAGAAATACATCGGCGGCCTTGGCGTCGACCCGGATCTCGCTCAAGGCGTCGTCTGGCTGCAGAAGGCAGCCGATCAGGGCAACGAGCTGGCGCAATTCCATCTCGGCCTCTGCTATAAAACCGGCCGGGGCGTTCCCCAGGACCACGCACAGGCGGCACGCTGGTTCCGCGAGGCCGCCGACCAGGGCCATGGCAGGGCGCGACACCATCTTGCCGAGGCTTACGAAGCCGGCAACGGCGTCCCGCGGGACCTTGAGCAGGCCCTTTACTGGTGCCGCAAATCCGCCGAAGCAGGGTTTGCTCTCGCGCAATATAACCTCGGCACCATGTACAGCGATGGCAGATTGTTTTCCCGCAATCCGGCAAAGGCAACATACTGGTTCCGCAAGGCGGCCGCACAGGGTTTCGATCGCGCCATTGCGGCTCTGCAGGCCGCCGACAGATAGCCGCCTGCCTCCTCAGGGAGCCCACTCGGGCTCCTGGCCGACCGCGCCCGTGGGCTTCCAAAAAAACCAAAAACCGACCCGCCTTGGCGCAGCTTCGCATCTCAGGCTCATCTGGCGAAATCTCCATCGTTGCCTGCTTCTGTGCCCCACAGCGGATCCGTCTGTCGCGCGGCATCGCCCGGAATGAAACGCAAAAAGCCGCAGTCGCAAGTGCACACCATCCGCCATACAGCTCTCTCTCCTTCACCGACGCGGCACAATCCGCTCTCCGCGCGCAGGCAGGGAGCGTGCACGACTGCAGCCCTGCAGCTGGAGAGCTTCGGCGACGACCCGTTCCCGCCGGCTTTCCGTGCGCACGGACAGGAAGCTGAGACAGTCGCGGCGTTGTCTTCGCGGTTGCCGCTTCATCGTAAGCCGGGGAGCAGAAGGGCGGCACGGAAGGAGGGCGCCGAACTCCGCCGGATCCGCGCGCCCCGCGCAGCCCGGCACTTCCTTCCTATTTCGACCTGAGCTGGGTGTCCTCTGTCCGCAACGGATCCGGAGCCTTGCCAAGACCCTTCTCTGCCGCTTTGCGGAACCACATTTCAGCCGCCTCCAGGTCCTGCGCAACCCCTGCGCCGCTGGCGCAGGCCTCACCAGGATTTAACTCTCCGCCGGGATCCCCCTTCTCTGCCGCTTTGCGGAACCACATCACCGCCTGCTCCGCATCCTGCGCGACGCCCCTGCCGCTGGCGCAAGCCATGCCCAGACCGCATTGGCCCCGTGCGTTGCCCTGCCCGGCAGCCTCGCGAAACCAGCGCACCGCCTCATTGTCGTCCGGCGTCACGCCATGTCCGAAATAACACATCCCCCCAGTCTCACCTGAGCCTGCACGTCCCCCTGCTCGGCGGCCTTCCGCAACCACACCAGCGCGTTGCCGTTGTCCTGCCGAACCCCCCGGGCTTCGGCGTGGGCAATGGCCAGACAGCGTTGCGCCTCAACATTGCCGTGCTCGGCGGCCCAGTGATACCACCGCATTGCCTGGGCCCCGTCCCGCTTCACGCCCCGGCCGCATTCATACATTGTGCCAAGTTTGAACTCCGCCTCCCCATCCTTCTGCTCGGCAGCCTTGCGCAACCAGCGCAGCGCCCGGGTCTTGTCCTGTTTCACGCCATCGCCAAGGTCATAGGCCATGCCCAGCATAAACTGGGCCTCCGCCACCCCCTGGTCGGCAGCCTTGCGCAACCAGTGCACCGCGTTGTGCGGACCCCGATTCACGCCCTCACCGCCGACATGGAGCAGGCCCAGATTATACTGGCCTTTCGCATCGAGCACACCGCCTCAGCGGTATCCTGAGCCACGCCATCCCCTTCATAATGCGCCACGGCGAGATTATGTTGAGCCGCAGCGAGTCCCTGGTCCGCAGCGCGGCGAAACCAGCGCATCGCCTCAACAAGGTCGCGCGCTACACCACGCACGGTCCGGTACATCACGGCGAGATTGAACTGCGCGTGCGCGTCTCCGCCCTCTGCCGCAGCACGGATCTCACGCAATTTGACGTCCGGCTTCTTCATGCCAACCACTCTCGATGACCACGGCTGAAGCGGCGCAGGTGGACCATGAAGGCGGCGTCTGTTAACGCTGCCGCGCCGGATCTGCCGCCTTCTCAAAACCAGCTGACCGGGCGCAAGGGGGGAAACCGCGAGCAAACGTAGGAAAACGCGAATTCGCTCCCGACCCGACCCAACGACACCCGACAAGAGGCGTTCTTGCGCAAACCCCGATCCGGAAGGTCGCAGCCTGTCAGGAACATCGCTCCAGGCACCATATCAGAGCAGACCGGCAAGAGGCGGAAACTGACACAGGCTCGCGGCGTGCTCCTCGCGGTTGCAGCTTCATCGACGCCGGACCGCGGAAGGGGACGCTGCGGTGCGACCGATCCGCCCCGAACCGCTCGGCCCCCTGCTTCGACTTGAGGTAACTGCCCAGGCTGGATACAGATCTCATGGGGAGCTTACATCTCCGGCATTCGGCTTGAACCTGTGAGAAATTGCCTTTGCGCATGCCAGGATATCACATTTTTTCCCCCAGGCATTCATGGTGGGACGATTCTTCCTGCTGGTGTTCCGTTCCATGCATATTTCCAACGCCACCAAAACAGCGCAGCCGATCAGGAAGCCGTCTTTCCCGATCCTGGTCAGAAGAGTTGAGCCATGTCACTTTTCGCCGACATCAAGGAGATGATCCGACGGCAGCGCCTGGCCAGGAAATTGACCGATTCTGACCTGATCACAGAGGCACAGGCAATCGGGATCGCCCGCCAATATGTCGATGCTCATGACTGGATTTTCTGTGAGCCGGTTATAATTGGCAAGGTCCAGCCTGTGTTCGGCGGAACGCCGCTCTTATTCACGCTTCGAGGCGGCGGGCACAACCGAGGTGGGCAGAAAATCCGGATGGTCATTGACCGGGTTGAGGGCAAGGTTCTCGAGGCCCGCTGCGTCAGCGTCCCTTATTGAGTGTTGGGCGCAATCAGCAATCAGCTGGCTTCGCTCACATCAACCCATCGATCCCGAAAATCGAGAGATGTCGCGACCGCAACACCGAGGCTGCGTGAAGGGTGAAGGATCGGTCAATGTTCCATCAATCGTCACCTGCCCCTCGCGATTCCAGCCTGCATCCTGCCGGCCACAGAATTTCCGCCTCATGGGGGCGCCCGCCACCAGGCGCTGATCCAGTCCGTCGGGTCGATTGCCGCAGGTCAACGCCATGATCGGCGACATCTGCCGCGCGACAGCATCCTTCGAGGTTTCATCCGTGATCCGTAATCCCGCACCCGACAATCGCCCGCTATCTGCACCACAGCCATACCACGACGCCTGACATGACCCGACAACCTGCCGTTTCGGCACGCCGTCCGCCAGGCCGCGCCGGCGCGTGCCGGCCCGCTGACGGCCCTGCCGCTCGAACGCGCTGGCTGCGAGGGAGCGCACAGTGGATCGCCGCGGGCGACCGCTTTCGCCCGCGCCCACAGCACCGCCTGTGATCCCCGGGTGGTAAGCGCTTCCTTACCCCCGGTCGCAACTCGGGGTCGCCGACTCCCGCAAGTCTGTCGGACGCAGTGCGCATTCCTGAAACAAAGAGCACGAAATGCTGCGGCTTTTGATATTTCCGTGTCATTTCCTCCCACGAAACGTAACAAAAGAATCAATGGCGCGCCGGATCGGGCCAGTCCGCCAGGCTCTTTCAGGACGCGCCGCTTCGCCTTCCCGGCGCATCACGCTTCCGCGCAGCCCGCGCCCGGCCCCGGACCGCCAGCGCGGTCCCAACTCCCGCACGCCCCCCGTTACTACCTGACGCAGCAGGCCACCTCCGGAACCGATCAAAAGGCCCGATTTCCGGCGACGCGACGCCAGCCTCACGGATTCGCGTTCGCCAGGCCACAGCCCCCTGGTTGCCGATCAGGCCCGACCTCAACCCTGCGGAAGATCACCCAAATGGGCCATGCGCTCTGTTGACGACTCCTTCACACTGTTTGACCAAATGCTCAAACTTTCTATAATCGGTTAGCCGCTTTCCTTTCAGTAGTCTCGTATCGTGATGTGCCTGAAAGTCATAGCCGGATCCAGATGCAGGCAGCATGTTCCGCCATACCGCATCTGGATCCTGAGCAGGAGCGGCGACCTGAAAGGGTAGATGCCATGTCACGCAATTTCGGTCTCAAGGCTCACGAAATCGAGGACGAGGTCTGGGCCCATCACGACATCGACAGCAGCCAGTGGGTTTTCACCACGCTCGGGCTGGTCGCACTCGGCATAATCGCGGTCTCGCTGCTGCTGTAAACCTGCGCCGCTGGCGGTGGCGGGCGCGCTCAAGACTCCGGAGCGACCCGGTTCCCCGTGAACAGATCAGGGCGCACGGCCTTTCGCTGCACACTCCCTGGCGCCGTCAGCGAAGTTTTTGTCTGCGCGCTTCAGGCGGCAAATCCGCCTGATGCGCTGCGGTTTGACCATATTGCCCTGTCCTCACCAGGATCACAGACAGTGATCCTTCCTGACCCATCGACAGGTCTTCACCGGTTTCCCACACCTGCCCGAATTGCAAACTCGGCTGCCGCGTCTTCGTTTCCCGGTCAGGTGAGCTGTCACGCTTTCGCGCATTTTCCTCAGCGCGGCAACTTTCCCCGGCCTCGTTCAATACGGCGGATGGTCTGGTCCAGTGCTGCCAGGAAAGCCGACCGATCGCGACGGGTGAGCGGTTTCGGGCCGGAAGTCACTGCTCCCGCCGAACGCAGATCCGTCATCAGGTTGCGCATCGCAAGTGCCATGCCGATCGACTCCGCGGTGAACAGCCTGCCGTCCGGCGCGATCACCGCAGCCCCGGCTTTGACGCAGCGATCGGCCAGCGGGATATCGGCAGTGACCACGATATCCCCCTGGCCCGCCTGTGCCGCGATATGGTCGTCGGCGGCGTCAGGACCCGCCCCGGCTGCGATCCGCGTAACCAGCGGATCCTGCGGCACCTGGATGAAGCGACCGGCGACAACGATGACAGGGAGACCATGGCGGATGGCGACGCGGTAGATCTCCTCCTTGACCGGACAGGCATCGGCGTCGACATAGATCCGTGTACTGCAGCTATCCACCATCTCAACTTCGGCTATCGCGTCCTGGATGCGTTCGATCGTGACTGGACTGTCGGTCTTCGGTGCGGGCGTGTGCTCGCGCGCCGAACGCAGACAGAAAATAGCGCCGTTTTATGGCACTGTCTGCGCCGTTGATCGTTGATCAGGGGTTTCCACGCCCCACCAGACCTTTTCTGTACAAACATCCTACATTGGCGATTTATCACGTGCACCGGGAAGAATGTCCAGCCGTTTCCACACCGAAACCTGGCGGACGGTTGACCTCCCGATCGCGCATCCGCAGATTGATCGCGAAGCAATGGGGGTTCTTCATGAGATCAATTATCGCCGCAGCGGCGTTTCTTGCCATGTCTTCTCACCACGCCGCAGCTCAAAATGGCGCATGGTGCAATCCAGAGTTAATGAAAAGTGAAGCCGACAAGAAGATATGTTCGGAACTTATTATTGAGCATTTCGAAATATTTGAATCCCTCGGAAAGAAGCCTTCGGTCGAAATGTTTGGTGATTGCATAACGCGATTCTCCAAATTCGGCGGATATGACGGCGCCAAACTTGTCAAGACGTGCAGTGAGATTTTCAAAAAGTACCCAGAGCTTTACAAGACAAGTACTCCTCGCTCAGAAATTCCCCTTGTGTCGCGTTGGTATTTCGAGGGCGACTGGGGCTCAGATGAAGAAGAATGCAAGGATGACGAGGGACCAAACTGGCGCACGATTATTGATCTTCGAGAGAATATGGGCGGAAAGCCGGCACCGTACTTTTCACGTTATGAGTATCATTGCATAATAGACAACATGTCGACATTCGGAAAGGAAGTGGCGCTTGGCGCGACATGCTACGAACATCTATCTGAATACCCGAAAGATACCAACGAAGGTCAAAAGGATTCTTTCAGGATCTCACCCGCTCCAGATGGCGCAATAACCATTAATGGACGCAAATTCATCAAGTGCAAGCCTCTTTAGCTCTCAGAACTGCCACAGCGAAACCGTCCCCGCCGCCTCTGCTCCCGCGCCTGCTGCGTCCAGGAAAAAACCCACAGCCCTCACGCCAGCCCGCCGCCACCGACAGCCGCCCTGCCGCTCCCGCCTCACTCCCAGCCCTGCTGCGACAGGCACAGGCACGCCACGCATACAGAGCTGCCCCGGGAAAAGTCCGGGAATTCGACGGAAGGAAGAAATCGGCTGACCGAGGGGGCGAATCCTCTCGCTGCCAGCCCAGATAGACCTCTCCCCGCCAGACATCAAACGCTGCCCCGCGCTACCCCGGGTCATGCCATCGAACGCCCTCAGCGCCGATGGGGCGCGTTCCGCGCAGCGCATCGCCACGCGAATGTGCCACACGTCTATCTTCGATACGATCGAACGGCAACGAGCCGCGCCTGAAACCCCGAAACCCTCTCCACCCCGCCGCCAGCCACTCCATCACCGCGCCCTGTCCAGAAGGCCCTCCAATCTCCAGGCCTCGTCAAGGCTCTGCCGGGGAGCCCCTCACTCCGCCGGCGCCGGCGCGGTCCTGACTTCCTGCCCGAGCCTGCCGGCTTACAGAAAACCGATGCCGCCATTTCCTCATGCGGCTTTGCCGCACATTTCTGAACAGAATCGCCGGCATGCGAGGGATTACGAGGGCGGCGGCCACACCCCGGCCGGTGAACCGCCTGTTGTGCCATGTGCTGTGAGCCACCACCTCGGGAGCAGATGGCTCTGTTGTGAAGGAACCACCATGCCGTCCGAAGCCGATGCTGCCACACCCAATCGGGCTCGCTGGCGCGGCTCGCCGTGCGGGCGCCGCGCCGCACTCTTCACAGCCGCACTCGCCCTTGTCGCCATCTGCGCCCCGACGCTGACCCGGCTGCCCCTGCGGCTGATCTGGAATGTCACGGCCAGCGCACCGATCGGCTTCTACCGCATCGATTCCAGTCGGCGCTTTGCAACAGGCGATCTCGTGGTCGTCGCACCAACGCAGCAACAGGCCACTTTCCTTGATCAGCGCGGCTATCTGCCGCACGGCGTACCGCTCCTGAAAAGAATCGCAGCCAGTCCGGGGCAGACCGTGTGCCGCGACGGACTGACGATTATCATCGACGGCCGCATACTTGCCGCAGCGCGCGAGCGCGATTCACAGGGCCGCGACCTGCCGGCCTGGGCCGGCTGCAGGCAGCTTGCCGAAAGCGAGGTCTTCCTGATGAACGCGGGCGTTGCCGACAGTATCGACGGCCGCTATTTCGGCCCCACTGCCATGGACCGCATCATCGGCATTGCCCATCCGCTCTGGACGCCTCACTGAGGGAGGTCGCCGGAGTCAATTGAACCGGGATCCGGTTCTCCGCCCGGAAGGCAGCACCTGCCAACTGCACCCCGGCGCCGTTTTCCAACTCACAGATTTGACGATGATTACCGCAAGGGGCCGGACGACGCACCAGAGCCTCGACCGCAGCTGGCGCCAATTCCTTCACCTCCGCCGGCGGCGCGCGCCACCCACCGGTCGCGCAAAGCCATGAACGCAAGCCCGGGGACGAAGCGCGGTGACCGACGCGAGGGCTGCGCCATCACCGCTGTCCTTGCGCTCCCGCCGCCTGGAACCTCCCCGGACCGCACCGAGCAAGTAGATTGCAGCACGCTACCGCGCGCGAAGAATCCCGATTGAATTTGAAAGCCGCCTGTTTCTATTAACTGCCTCGAACACGAAAGCCCGCACGGACGCGTCTTTCGCAAAATCGGGGTATCATGACTATCTCCAGTCACCATCCACAGAGCCTGGAACGCGGCGCCCGCATGTTGCGCACCGCGCTCGGCCCCGCCATCGCCCGCTTTCTCGAAGACCCCGGCATCGTTGAGATCATGCTCAACCCCGACGGGCGGGTGTGGATCGACCGCCTGGCACAGGGCCTCTCGGACAGCGGCGAGCGGCTGTCGCCCTCGGACGGCGAGCGCATCGTGCGTCTGGTCGCCCATCACGTCGGTGCCGAAGTGCACGCACAAAGCCCGCTGGTCTCGGCAGAACTTCCCGAAGGCGGCGAGCGCTTCGAGGGCCTGCTGCCTCCGGTGGTCACCGCGCCGACTTTTGCCATCCGCAAACCCGCCATCGCTGTGTTCACGCTCGAGGACTATGTCGCATCCCACATCATGTCGGCGCGCGAAGCCACCATCCTGCGTCAGAGCGTGACGGCACGCGCCAATATTCTGGTCGCCGGCGGCACCTCAAGCGGCAAGACCACGCTGACTAACGCCCTGCTGGCCGAGGTCGCTGCCAGCTGCGACCGCGTTGTCCTGATTGAGGATACCCGCGAACTGCAGTGTCGCGCCCGCAATCTGGTGGCGATGCGCACCAGAGCCGGGGTGGCCTCGCTCTCCGATCTGGTGCGTTCCTCGCTGCGCCTGCGCCCCGACCGCATCCCGATCGGCGAAGTCCGCGGCCCGGAGGCGCTTGATCTCCTCAAGGCCTGGGGCACCGGCCACCCCGGCGGCATCGGCACCATTCACGCCGGCAGCGCGCTCGGCAGCCTTCGCCGCATGGAACAGCTGATTCAGGAAGCCGTGGTCACGGTGCCGCGGGCGCTGATCGCCGAGACCATCGATCTGGTCGCCGTTCTCCGCGGACGTGGAAGAGAGCGCCGGCTCTGCGAACTCGCCCGCATCGAAGATCTCGACGGCAGCGGTGACTACCGCATCACCCAGCTCGGCGACGGCGCCGTTTCGCAAACCTGAGGAGACTGTTCCCAATGAAGTTCCGACCCCTCTGCAGCAACGCACTCCTCTTCGCACTCTTCCTCACGGCGAACTCGCCTGCGCATGCTTCCGGCTCCTCGATGCCGTGGGAACAGCCGCTGCAGCAGATCCTGACGTCGATCGAAGGCCCGGTGGCCAAGATCGTGGCCGTAATCATCATCATCACCACCGGATTGTCACTCGCCTTCGGTGATTCCGCCGGCGGCTTCCGCCGCCTGGTCCAGATCGTCTTCGGTCTGTCGATCGCCTTCGCCGCGTCGAGCTTCTTCCTCTCCTTCTTCTCCTTCAGCGGCGGAGCCCTGCTGTGACTGCGATACTGACCGATCCCGCAACCAACAGCCCGGGTTACACCGCCCTCCTCCATAGCAGCCTGACCTCACCGATCCTGCTCGGCGGTGCCCCCCGCGCCATTGCCATCGCCAACGGCACGCTCGCCGCTGCCGTCGGGCTGGGCCTGCGGCTGTGGCTGGTCGGGATCGCCCTGGGCGTGGTCGGCCATATCGTCGCCCGCTGGGCGGCGAAGCGCGACCCGCTGTTTGTCGAAGTGGTGCGCCGTCATCTGCGCATCCCCTCTCACCTTACGGTCTGAACGTCAGAAGAGCATCCCATGTTCAACCTCGCCGAATATGCCAACCGCAACCGCAGGCTCGCCGACTTCCTGCCCTGGGCCGCTCTGGTCGGCCCCGGTATTGTGCTCAACAAGGACGGCAGTTTCCAGCGCAGCGCCCGCTTCCGCGGGCCCGACCTCGACAGCGCGGTGCCCGCGGAACTGATCGCGGTCGCCGGCCGTCTCAACAATGCGCTGCGCCGCCTCGGCAGTGGCTGGGCCATCTTCGTCGAGGCCCAGCGTCATCCTGCCCACAGCTACCCCCACAGCTTCTTTCCCGACGCCGCTTCCGCTCTGGTGGATGCCGAACGCCGGGCGGATTTTGAGCAGGCGGGCAGCCATTTCGAATCCTCCTATTTCATCACGTTCACCTTTCTGCCACCCGCCGAGGACGCCGCGCGCGCCGAAACCTGGCTTTATGAGGGAAGCGGCAGACAGCGCGGCGCCGACCCCTTTGAGGCCCTGGCCGGCTTTATCGACCGCACCGACCGCATCCTGCGCCTGATCGCCTCCTTCATGCCCGAATGCGGCTTTCTCGATGATGAAGCCACCCTGACCTATCTCCATGACTGTGTCTCGACGCGGCGCCAACGCGTCCGCGTCCCGGAAACGCCGATCTATCTCGATGCCCTGCTCGCCGACCAGCCGCTCACGGGCGGGCTCGAACCCCGCCTCGGCGAGGCCCATCTGCGCGTCCTCACACTGACCGGCTTTCCCAGCGTCACCACGCCGGGTCTGCTGGATGAACTCAACCGCCTCGCCTTCCCCTACCGCTGGTCGACCCGTGCCATCCTGCTCGACAAGATCGACGCCGTGAAGCTGCTGACAAAGATCCGCCGGCAGTGGTTCGCCAAGCGCAAGTCGATCGCCGCGATCCTGCGCGAAGTGATGACCCGCGAGGCCTCGACGCTGCTCGACAGCGACGCCGCCAACAAGGCCGAGGACGCCGACCTGGCGCTCCAGGAACTCGGCGCCGATCAGGCCGGTATCGCCTTTGTCACGGCCAGCGTGACGGTGTGGGACACGGACCCGCGCATCGCCGACGATCATCTGCGCCTGGTCGAGAAAGTGGTGCAGGGCCGCGATTTCACGGTGATGGCCGAGACCATCAACGCCGTCGATGCCTGGCTGGGTTCGCTGCCCGGACATGTCTACGCCAATGTGCGCCAGCCCCCGATCTCGACCCTCAACCTCGCCCATATGATTCCACTCTCCGCCGTCTGGGCGGGCGAGACCACGGACGCCCATCTCAGGGCGCCACCTTTGTTCTACGGCAAGACCGAAGGCTCGACGCCGTTCCGCTTCGCGCTCCATGTCGGCGACGTCGGTCACACGCTGATCGTCGGCCCCACCGGCTCCGGCAAGTCGGTGCTGCTGGCACTGATGGCGCTGCAGTTCCGGCGCTATGAGGGCGCGCAGATCTTCGCCTTCGACTTCGGCGGCAGTATCCGCGCCGCCGCGCTCAGTATGGGCGGCGACTGGCACGACCTCGGCGGCCAGTTGTCGGCCCTCGAGGACCCGGACGGCAGCCCAGGCGCGGCCCCGGTGCGGCTGCAGCCGCTGCGCAACATTCACCACACCTCCGAACGGGCCTGGGCCGCCGACTGGGTGCTCGCCCTGCTGGAGCGCGAGGGTATCACCACCAGCCCCGAGGTCCGGGAACATCTCTGGACCGCTCTCACCTCGCTGTCCTCGGCACCGGAGGAGGAGCGCAGTCTCACCGGTCTTGGCGTATTGCTGCAGTCCAGCGATCTCAAACAGGCGCTGCGGCCTTATTGCATCGGTGGCGCCCATGGCAGACTGCTCGACGCCGACCAGGAGCATCTCGGTTCCAGCAGCGTCCAGGTCTATGAGACGGAAGGCCTGATCGGCACAGGCGCCGCAGCACCGGTACTGGCCTATCTCTTCCATCGCATTGCGCAGCGCCTTGACGGACGGCCAAGCCTGATCCTCATCGATGAAGCCTGGCTTGCACTGCGCGACACAATGTTTGCCGGGCAGCTCCTGGAATGGCTCAAGACCCTGCGCAAAAAAAACGCCCCGGTCGTGCTCGCAACCCAGGGTCTCTCCGACGTCGATCAGAGCCCGATTGCCAGCGTCATCATTGAGAGCTGCGCCACCCGCCTGCTGCTGCCCAACGAACGCGCCATTGAACCCCGGATCAACGCCATCTACCGCAGCTTCGGCCTCAATGACCGTCAGATCGGGATCCTCGCCCGCGCCCTGCCGAAGCGCGACTATTACTGCCAGTCCCGGCACGGCAACCGCCTGTTTGAACTCGGGCTCTCGGAAATCGCGCTGGCCCTCTGCGCCGCCTCCTCACGCGCCGATCAGGCCGCCATCACCCGGATCGCCAGCGACTGCGGGGAGGCCGGTTTCCTCGCCGCGTGGCTGCGCCACCGCCAGATCGACTGGGCCATCGATCTGATCCCGACCTTTCGGGTCCCCTCGTGAATTGAGAATTGAGCAGGAACCTGCCCCATGCCCCGTTCCCTGATCCGCCTGTCCTGCCTTGCTCCCCTTGCCCTGGTCACATTTGCCGGTGCCGCAGTCCCGACTGCGGCACCGGCCCAGATGGTGGTGTTCGATCCCTCCAACTACGCCCAGAACGTCCTCACCGCAGCGCGCAGTCTCCAGCAGATCACCAATCAGATCGCCTCCCTGCAGAACCAGGCCCAGATGCTGATCAACCAGAGCCGCAATCTCGTCAAACTGCCTTTCTCAACGCTGCAGCAGTTGCAGCAGCAGCTCCAGCGCACGCAAGACCTCCTCACCCAGGCCCAGAACATCGCCTATGACGTGCAGAAGATCGATCAGATGTTCCAGCAGAAATATTTCTCCATAGCGGTCTCGGCCTCAAACGCGCAGCTGATCGCGGACGCCCGCAGTCGCTGGCAGAACACCGTCGGCGGCCTGCAGGACGCCATGCGCATGCAGGCCACCGTGGTCGGCAACATCACCTCCGGCAAGAGCCAGTTGTCCTCGCTGGTCGGCGTCAGCCAGCAGGCCAGCGGAGCGCTCCAGACCGCCCAGGCCGGCAATCAGCTGCTCGCTCTGCAGGCAGGGCAACTCGCCGATCTCACCGCCGTGGTCAGCGCCAACGGCCGGGCCCAGGCGCTCCGCGCCGCCGAACAGTCTGCCGCCAGCGAACAGGGGCGCGAACAGCGGCGGCGCTTTCTCACCCCCGGCAGCGGCTACCAGCCCGGCAGCGCCCGGATGTTCTACGGCAACTGACGTCACCCCGGCCACCGGCCGATGTCCGCGAACCGCACCAGGCCCGGCAGGGAACCCCGCAGAATGGAACAGCAGACCAGTGTCCATGTCACAGTGATCGTCTCGGTCGTCACCTTCGTTGCCGCCATGCTGATGGTGCTGACGATGGAACTCAGCCGTGACAGTCCCTCCTCCTCCCTCACCCCACAGCGCAGCCCTGTCACCGCCGGCGCAACCGGCGAAGCCCTGCGTCGCTGCCGCGACCTCGGTGAGGCCGCCACCCGCGATGCCGGCTGCCTCCGGCTCTGGGCCGCCGGGCGCGATGCCTTCCTCGGCCGCACAGGACAGAAACCATGACCGGCACCGGCGTCATTGATCACTTCCTTGAGATCTTCACCCGCTATATCGACGGCGGCTTTGGTCTCCTGCGCGGTGAAGTCGGCTTTCTCGCCACCACCCTGATCGCCATCGACATGACGCTGGTGGCGCTGTTCTGGGCCTGGGGCAGCGAGGAAGACATCATCGCCCGCCTGATCCGCAAGACCCTGTTCGTCGGCGTCTTCGCCTGGCTGATCTCGAACTGGAACAGCCTGGCCCGCATCGTCTTCGACAGTTTTGCCGGGCTTGGCCTCAAGGCCTCCGGCACCGGCTTTGCGGCCGCCGATCTGCTCCATCCCGGCAAGGTGGCCCAGACCGGGCTGGATGCCGGGCGACCGCTGCTGGAGTCGATTTCGAACCTGATGGGCTATTGGTCCTTCTTCGAGAACTTCATCCAGATCGCCTGCATGCTGTTTGCCTGGCTGGTGGTGCTGCTCGCCTTCTTCATCCTCGCCATCCAGCTCTTCGTCTCCCTGATCGAGTTCAAACTGACCACTCTGGCAGGCTTCGTCCTCATCCCCTTCGGCCTGTTCGGCAAGTCCGCCTTCCTCGCCGAACGGGTACTGGGCAATGTGGTGTCCTCCGGCATCAAGATGCTGGTGCTCGCCGTCATCATCGGCATCGGCTCCACCCTGTTTGCAGAATTCACCAGCGCCGGCGGCACCACCACCCCACCGACCATTGATCAGGCCATGGCCATGGTGCTGGCAGCATTGTCACTGCTCGGCCTCGGCATTTTCGGTCCGGGCATCGCCAGTGGTCTGGTCGCCGGCGGCCCGCAGCTCGCCGCCGGCTCACTGGCGGCGACCGGCATGGTCGCCGGAGGCAGCCTGATGGCGGGAGCGGCTGCCGTGCGAGCTGCCGCCACCGCCCGCCAGATCGCCGCAGCCGCCGCCCACACGGCTGCAGCGGCCGCCGGGGGAACCAGTGCCGCCTATGGTCTCGGAGCTGCCGGACATAGCGGCCTCGCTTCTGTGGCATCCGGCGTCGCCTCCACGGTCGCAACCGCAACCAGTGCGGTGGTCTCGCCGCTCCGGCATCTGGTCGCAGAGGCCGGCGACAGTCTCACCGACAGCTACCGGGAAGGTGCCCGCGCCGTCGCCCAGCTCACCGGGGGCGGTTTTACCGGGCGCCGCTCGCGCAGCTCCTCCTCCTCAACCCCTTCCAGTCCGCTGCGGACATCGCGCGAGGTCCTCCACGGTCTCCAGACCGCGAGCGCCGGCCTCCAGAGCGCCGACCACGCCGTCAGCGGCGCAGCAATCGATCTCTCACAGGGCAATTCGTGATGTTTCGTCGTCCTTCCACCCATTACGGCCGCTCCCCTGAGGTCGAGACCCCCTATCAGCGCGCCGCCCAGGTCTGGGACCAGCGCATCGGCTCGGCCCGGGTTCAGGCCATGAACTGGCGGCTGATGGCCTTCGGCTCGCTGGTGTTGTCGGCGGGGCTCGCCACCGCGCTGGTGTTTCAGGCACTCCATGGCAGCGTCGTGCCCTGGGTGGTCCAGGTCGACAGGCTGGGCGAGGTCCAGCTGGTGCGCGAGGCGCGCGCCGACTATCAGCCCAGCGATCCCCAGATCGCCTTCCAGCTGGCGCATTTCATCGAAGAGGTGCGCTCTTTGCCCGCCGACCCCGTCATCGTGCGCCAGAACTGGCTGCGCGCCTATGACTTCACCACCCAGGGCGGCGCCCAGGCTCTGAGCGAATATGCCCGGGCCCACGACCCCTTTGCCCGCATCGGCAGGGAACAGGTCGCAGTCGACGTCTCCAGCATGATCCGCGCCTCGCCTACGTCCTTCCGCGTCTCCTGGTCGGAACGCCGCTACCAGGACGGCAGCCTGGCTGAGACCACGCGCTGGTCGGCGATCCTCACCATCGTCGTGCAGCCTCCGCACGACGCCGACCGGCTGCGCCGGAACCCGCTCGGCATCTACGTCAACGCCATCAACTGGTCGAAGGAACTCGGTTAAATGACATCGCTCCATCACCGTCATCGCCTCGTCACCGCCACACTGCTTGGGGTCTGCGCCGCCGCGCTCTGCGGCTGCGCCACAAGGGCGACGCCCCCGGAAATCACCTATGATGACGCAAGCCTCCCAGCCCGCCAGGAAAGCGATCCGCCGGCTGCGGTCACGGTCGTCGAGGTGCCGAAACCCCTGCCGCTGCCCGGCCAGCTCAAACCTGTCATCGGCCACCACCGGCCGGAAGCGAAAGAGCCCACCGCCCGGGTCCGGCTCGCCAATGAGGCGGCGCGGATCGAGCCGGTACGTGACGGTTTCCTCAATTCGATGCAGGTCTATCCCTTCGCCGAGGGCGCGCTCTATCAGGTTTATGCCTCGCCGGGCCAGATTACCGACATCGCTCTGCAGCCCGGCGAACAGCTCTCCGGCTCCGGCCCCGTCGCTGCCGGCGACACCGTGCGCTGGGTGATCGCCGACACCCAAAGCGGCACAATTCAGGGCCGCCAGGTCCATATCCTGGTCAAGCCGACCCGCCCCGACATCACCACCAATCTCGTCATCAACACCGACCGCCGCTCCTATCACCTTGAACTGCGCTCCACCGAGAAGACCTATATGGCCGAGGTGCGGTGGCAATATCCGCACGACCAGGTGATCGCGCTGCAAAAGCAGAACCGGGAGGCGGAAGCGGCCAGACCGGTCGCCACCAGCGTCGATCTGGCACAGGTGAATTTCCGCTACGATGTCTCCGGCGATGCCGCGCCATGGAAGCCGCTCCGCGCCTTCGACGACGGCCATCAGGTCTTTATCGAATTCCCGCGCGGCATCGCTCAGGGCGAGATGCCGCCGCTCTTTGTCGTCGGTCCGGAGGGCAACACTTCGGAACTCGTCAACTACCGGGTGCGCAACCATTACATGATCGTCGACCGCCTGTTCGCCGCCGCGGAACTGCGCTTCGGCAGCGAAAGCGGGGAGCGGCGGGTGCGCATCACCCGCAGCGACGGCATCCCGCACCCCTTCTCCTGGCTCCCCAAATTCCCGCTTCGCACAAGGTGACGACCGTGACCGAACCGCTTGAGCCCGAAAGCGCACGCGAGCGCGATGCACGGCTGGAACAGGCAAAGCTCGCCCTGAGACTGCGCCCCGACCCCCCGCGCGTCACCCGGCTGTCGCGCAAAGTCCTGACGGCAATCGGCTCCCTCGCCGCGCTCGCCATCGGCTCCGCCCTGATCTATGCGCTCCAGACCTCGCGCCACGACACGCGCGAGGAACTCTATTCAACCGACACCCGCGCCGCCGCCGAGGGCCTGTCGGTTCTGCCCAGAGACTATGGCGCCGTGGCCCGGCTCGGCCCCGCCCTGCCCGCCGATCTCGGTCGCGCCATCCTGCACGCCGGACAGCAGGCCTCCGTCCCCCCTATCGGCCCCGGCGAGGGCGAACAGCACCGCCTCCAGGAAGAGGAAGCCGCGCGCACCGCACGTCTGTTCACCACCATCGAGAGCCGCAACGCCAGCGCCAGCAGCAATGACAGTCCGCAAACTCCCGTACCGCGGGCGGATCTCGCCGGCCTCGGCCTCGCACCCCAGACATCAACCCCCACCGCGCAGGAACGCCAGCTCGCCTTTGTCAACCAGAGTGCCGACAAGCGCAGCGTCTCCCCCGACCGGGTCAGCGCGCCAGCATCGCCTTATTCCCTCCAGGCCGGCTCCGTCATCCCCGCCGCCCTGATCACCGGCATCCGCTCCGATCTCCCGGGACAAATCACCGCCCAGGTCACCGGGAATGTCCATGACAGCCCCACCGGCAGATTGCTGCTGATCCCCCAGGGCACCCGCCTCATCGGCCAGTATGACAACGGCATCGGCTTCGGGCAGCGCCGTGTGCTCCTGGTCTGGAACCGCCTGATCTTCCCCAACGGCCGCTCCATCGCGCTCGAGCGCCAGCCCGGTGCCGACACGCAAGGCTATGCCGGCCTCGAAGATGAGGTCGACTATCACTGGAGCGAACTCTTCAGGGGAGCGATGCTGTCGACCATTCTCAGCGTCGGTGCCCAGGCCGGCATCGGTGCCAACGAAAACGGCCTGGTCCAGGCGCTGCGCTCCGGCGCCTCCAACGGCATCAGCCAGACCGGCCAGCAGATCGTCCAGCGTCAGCTCAATATCCAGCCAACGCTGACGATACGGCCCGGATACCCCGTCCGGGTCATCGTCACCCACGACCTCGTACTCGAACCCTATGGAGGAGAACCATGAGACTGCGGATCACCCCGATCAGCGATGAACCGCCGGTGCCGATCACGCTCCAGCTGCCGGCCGACATCCACCGCGAACTCGCCCGCTATGCCGCCCAGCTGGCCCGCGACAGCGACCTGCCTGCGGTCGAACCCTCGCGCCTCATCGCCCCGATGCTGGAGCGCTTCATGAAGAGCGACCGCGCCTTCAACAAGGCCGGATACGCAAAGCCCGATCTCGCTGAACCGTTCGGCTGACGACCAGAGGTTCGCCTCCCTCGACCCGCAGCCGCACCGAGGGAGGCAACGAGGCGCATCGTCACCTCACCCGACGTGGCTTCAGATGTGCCAGGGGCGCACCCCCCCACCGCCTGGACCCCGGTGGCGCTGCCCGGATCAACGGCACATCGGAGCTGCCAGAGTGAGGGAAATCCTCGTGACTGGCGCCGCGAAAGCCGCCATCGCCCTGCCCTCGGGGGCGATGGCGGCCCGCATTCGAAGACCCCGCATTCGAAGACCCCGCATTCGAAGACCTGGCCGCTGACGCGACTTCCTTCGTAAGCACCCGACCTGAACGAAGCGGATCGCCGCCCGCGCTCCTGCCGACTGCCGACCTTCCCGGCCATCGCGTGGCAAGCGATGGCAGAAGTGCTTTGAGGAAGGAGCAGCCCCCTTCCCCGAACTGTCCGAACGGTCCTTCGCCGGGCCCCAGGTTCCAATCCCGTTTTCCGAATACCCCCGACGATCAGAAGATCTCCGCCTCCCTCAGCCCGCAAACCGCAAAAAGAAGCAGGCCACACATGACCCCATCCGATCCGCTTGAAGATTTCGCCAGAGACCTCGTCATGGCCGACGTCACCTTCCGCTATTCGCAGACGCTGGTGGCCCAGTCCGAAGCCGTCATCCGGGCCTGGGATAAACGCAACCCCGAGCCCGATGATCTTCCCGGCACGCCGGATCCGCGGTCCCCGCACCATCCCGACGCCGAACCGCAGCCCGTGAGCGCATGGCAGAACTGGCAGTCGCGGCGCCTGCGAATGATCTCCTCCTCCAAACTCGCCGAGCGCCAGGAGCGGGAATCAGCCCACCGCCAGCGCTATATCGACGCCGTGGCGCGGCTCGCCGACCTGACCTGCAGCTCAATGGGAGACCTCCGGACCAAGGCCATCCTCGCCCTCTCCATCGACAGCGAAGACGGCACATTGAGCCGCGCTGTCGTTCGGGACCTCGTTGATCTCGACTGAATCAGATGTGCCAGCCGGACAATGGCTCCGAGCAGCCCATGCACAGCCAATCCCCGTCCAGGTTGTGGACCGAAGATTGATGTTCAATTACCCCGTTCGTCGGCGTCATTTGCCTTGTCGGCAAGGGTGTCCGCCTCCGTGTCTGGCAAGAGCTGGTCGGCTCCTGTCAGGTCACTGGCCTCTCCACCGGTCAGGAAAAAGCCGGTCGGGTTCCCCAGTTCCCCAGCAAATAGGTTGTCGTATTTCCGCTCGTCTGCTACCGGTTGCCAAACGCTGCCGCCCCCGGAGATCAGAACAGGCTGCTTTTCTGCCGTCCCTGATTTCTGCCGTGGATCGGTAATTCGGTCAGATGTCGTGGGGATCGGCCCGGTGTCTGGCCCAGTCGTAACGCGCCCGCATAGCCACCTTTTCAGCCTCGGTGGCATTGCGCTCAGGCCGGTCAAGCCACTGCAGCAATTCGAGATAGGCCTGAACAAACTGCTGCGCTTCATCCGTTGCCATCGGGCGGTTGCGCTCCCTGTCCATCACCTGGCGCACACGTGGTTCGTTGTGCCATTGCCCGTGCTCAAGCTGGTCGTCGCAGATCACGGCTGCCCGGTGATCATAGAGGCAAAGGCGATCAACCTGCTTGTTCGCCTCGACCGAAGAGACAGTTTCGGCGACGCCGACATAAGCTTCGTCGTGCTTGTCTTTGGTCGAAAAACGACCATAGCCGCTCTCGGCACGCTGGCGTTCGTAGCGTTGGTAAATGCGCAGTTCGCTCACCTCTGATGCCACAGCCATGACATGCAATTCGACACGGTAGCCCGCTTGTCGTAACTCCTGCGTCATCCTCGCCATCGCTGCCGGATCGCGCGAAGTCTGGTCGATAATGATGTTGCGCCGCCCAACGAGACCATCGCGCAACAATCGCGTCGCCCATGGTCCGCAATCCGGGTGCGTCAGGTTGGCGGCTGTCCGGTCGTCGGCCATCATGAGGCTTCGGAACTCAGGGTGGTACGGCCGCATCTTGTCGGCGTCGACCAGAACGTAGCCGCTGTCGTGGAACCGGGTGATGGCCTGTGCGGCGATGCGGGACTTGCCGCATCCCGGCTGCCCTCCTGTGATAACGGCACAGGGGTGTTCCTGCGGCCTACTCTTTGGCAGGTAGCGAGCGGCGATCTCTTCAATGTAGATCGCGTCGTGCCGTTCAGGCCTGAGCTTGTATGTTTCACTCATGTCGCAGCACGGCGGCGCTCATAGTCGGCCTTGACGATCGGGCAATATTCATCAAATACGCGTTGAATGGCCGCGTCATCATCAAGCCGGAGGTCGTCCTGTTCGCTGGCGAACTGTTGGAATTCGGCGCGCCACTGCGCGATCCTGGCGGAATCCGGCTGAGCTTTCTCTTGTTCTTCATGGATGGCGGCGCTCCGCATGGCCATCATGAAGCCGATGGTTTCCTGCGCAACCTCAAAGCGATTCAGTTGGTCAAGATACTCGAAACCGCTGCTCTGCGCTTCGTTGGCATTTCCGTTGACTCTGTTCATTCATCGAACCCCTGATCTGTCCCACTCTGTTTATCTCTGATCGTACGGATCCCCGCTATCGTGCCGACCGCAGGTCATCGAGGCACTCACAGAGACGAAGATGCCGGCAGCTCGGCTGAGCGGATCTCAGCAGACTCCGGTGCGAACTCGCGCTTGCCGCCGCGGGCCATGACATTGGACCGGGAAGGAATCCGCTTTGGACCTCAGCGGATTTGTTGCCAAGTTCGGTCCGGAAGCCATTGGCTCCCCTGCCTTCTTACCCAATTCTAGGCATCTGGCGTGATCTTCGCAACAGCGAAAATCTCGCGGAGCCGAGCGAGTCCGAGGCGGGTGGATCGGACAGCGGATGCTGGTCCATATGCTTTGCACTGGGTGCAATGGTGCAATTGAGTATGGAACCAGGCTCACGCGAACTGAAACTGAAATTCCGGTCTGGCGAAATCGCGGGGGTTACAGGAGGGGCACAGATGGAACCAGTGTGTCGCTTCGCCCTGGGAGAGTGCAGAATGGATACAGGCCCGTGCAAGACTGCCCTGTCAGTCCCCCAGTGAAGGGACATTGGGGAAGAAATTGAATAAGTGGGAACAAGGGACAAGGGTTGACGTTGCTGAGCGGCTACACTGTGGCTTTCGGCCCGAACGGCAGCAGCGGGGGAAGGTAACGAGGCTTGCCGTTCACCCTGGGGGTGACGATCCGAGAGTGGCTGGATCCGTCCTAAACCAATGTGAATGTTTGGCTTTTCCCGTCACGACGGGCTACCGACTGCCGTTTTCAGGGTTAACGAACCGCAGCAGCAGACCCCTTTGGCTGCCTTTGGCTTCCTTATGGGTGGCAGAGCGCGGGCGCGCGATCACCCGGAATAGCTGGTCGCGTCGCCAGCGCGGTGACCATGATCCATGGAAACCTCACAGGAACAGTCCTTCGCAGGAAGACCACACGCGCACGCTTCGAGAGCCTGCGTCGGCCTTCCGGAAACCCGCCCCACTGAAGTGCAGACACGCGTGTGAATTCCACCTCACCCCAGCCGCTCTTTCCAGGCCTGGAACATCAGGACCGGCCAGAGCATCTGTTCGAAATTGCCACGCCCGCTCTGGTGGAGTTCCCACACTTTCGAAATTTCGCCCGCGACAAAATACCCCTCCTGGGTCAGACGGGAAGGCGACAGCAGTTCGGCGGCCCAGTCGCGCAACGGCCCCCGCAGCCAGTCATGCAGCGGAATGGCAAAGCCCATCTTCGGCCGTTCAATAATCCCGCGCGGAACATAGCGGTAAAGCAGGTTACGCAGGATCCATTTCGACTGCCTCTCCCGGATCTTGAAGGTGAGAGGCAGCGAGGCGGCGTATTCGACCACACGGTGATCGAGAAACGGGGCCCGGGTTTCCAGGCTCACCGCCATGGCGGCGCGGTCAACCTTGGTGAGAATGTCGTCGGGCAGATAGGTGAGAATGTCCTGGCGCATCATCCACTGAACAAAGTCCGGATCGACCTCTGCCTCCACCGTTGCCGGATCGCCGGCGCCGATCACGACGCTTTGCGGCTGCGGCCAGGCCGAAACCACCCGGTCATCCATGGCCTGTGCCGGGTGGCAGGCCATCACCGCCGCCAGTTTGTGCAGCTTGTCGCCGGGCAGGCGCATATTGAGGCCCGGGATCAGCGCGATGACCCTGGGTTCGGCGCAGACGGCCGCCAATGCCGGCCGGCTGGCGTTGCGCAGCACTGCCTGAATCCTGAATCACGACAACGAGTGCCGCGACCCCGACGATCAACGCCCCTACCGAGAAAAAAATGGCCAGAATCTCGGGAAAGCTCATTGCGTTACGGCCGCCTGCCGGCGTTGGCACGCGCCCGTAGATCAGGCGGGCGATGGAGCAATGTTGCCGACCGTCCGGATCCGGTCGAGGAGGCAGGCCCCCGATTGCGCAAGCGCAGTCCGGCTGGTATCTCACCCTGCCGGTTGCCTGGCCGTGTCGCGTTACGTCGAGCGTCCGTCATCACAAGGCTTGCGTCTGTCGTCTGCCAATGCAGAGATCATGGCGCTGAAAAGCAGTTGATTCGTCAGCGTCGAGGACAGCGAAACAGCAATTGTGCGTGGTTGCGCTGCCCCCGCAGTGCCTGGCTCGCGGGAAAGCACACCAGGACAACCTTCTCAAGTCACGTTTCCGTGTTCGAAGCAGCCGCATTCCCGGCACAGCATGCGAAATCAAGGTCAGACCCGGCATGGCTGCCTGCACAAACTCGCGGTCGACGCCGATGGCGCGAGCACGGCAGACGCGCCCCCCCGATCATCGACGGCGTTCATGAGGCGTGAAATCGCAACTGTCCGGACCTCAATCCTGACTCGCAAGAGCCAGCAGTCATGTGTCATGTTGGACCTGGGGGACCTGGGGGGAGGTACGATATCGCGAGCTTCCTTCCTGATCGCGACATCGAACTGAAAATGGCCAGGTTCGCCATGAAGATCGGCGGCAAATACGTAGTCCGAGTGATCGGCTTTGCGCCAATGGCGCCAGGCTGGCCAGCGAACTGCGTATCGGGTCCGGGGCCCTGATCGGGCGGATTGACGAAGATGGCCTGCGAAGCTGCCCGATCTCGTCAATGGGTCCCGCGCCCAGGCGAGAGGACAAGGCCTGAAGCACGCCATCATCGGCCGCCTCGCGGTACCGATTGATCAAAAGATCGGGTCAATGCCGCCGCCTGCCGGGAAAGACGGCAGCCAAACCGAAGTCCACCGCTACATTGTAGCGCCCGGTGTGTCACGATTCCAGCCACGCCACGCGGCGACAGCTTCGCATGGCACATGGACCGTACACATGGACCGTACACATGGACCGTTGATCGTCAGGTGATCCCGGTGGAGGAGATGTCCTGGATGCCGGGCGCTGCAGGGTTTCGTCTTTTATTTCAGGGGCTTGAAATCAAAGGCAGAAATTGTTGGCCCTGTTACTGTCAGCGATCGCTGACATATGATGATGTCGGCGAACACTGACATCCGGACATTGCACGCGTGTTCGCGCTTTCACTGACATCGGCGCTGCTATTCGTGACAGACGCAAACAACTCAAACTCGACCAGACGACCCTCGCCAATAAGATCGGCGTCAGCCGTCAATGGGTGATTGATGTGGAGAAAGGTCACCCACGCGGCGAGCTTGCCCTCGTGCTCCGCGCGATTGACGCCTTGAAGCTTCAGCTTGACGCCCGCACAGACGCCGCGAGGCAAGTGAAGCCTGCGGGACCGATCGATATTGACGCCATCATTGCCGACGCGAGAAAAACCAGGCCGTGAACAGGGAATTCGTCGCACCAGCGGAGGAAAGCGAGGTTGTGAGCGCCGGTTCAGTACCACTTCCTGGAAGGGCCGCCTCAAGAGCGGGTCTCCTCAAAGCATGCGAACGCACATCACGGAGTACGGCCGCGCATCCAACTCCGCAATGTCCGATTCCAATCGCCTGTCTGCAAGAGCCTGGATACCCGTGTCGTGGAGCGCCTGACGTCCAGTTTTTCGTCCATCTCGCCTGATCTTCCAGCACAGTCTGAAAAATCCGCGCGCTCTGATCATCGGAACCTGCTGGGGCTGGCCCGGCGCTGTTGCCGTAATGGCTGCCGTGGATCGTGTCGATGGTGTTGCCCATAATTGCGCCCTTGCCGCTCCGGTACCTGATCTGCCAGGCGCTGTACGACAGCCCAACAGAGGCGTCCTGCAAGCCAATATTGGCTATTGGCTTCGGCCAGGCTGGCAGCAATGGCAGCATTTGTGTCTCACCGCCAAGCCACCGTCTCCATCGGATCCGCGCCGCTTTCGCTGCGGCCTGAAAGCTGCAGCGTTCACAGAATTTGTCCGCACTCCCACCGATCTGGCGAATTCTGGCGAATGCACACAGCTTGCCAAAGCCCTTCACCATGCGAATGGTGTCATATTGCCGTTGCGATGTATGAGCGGGTGCAACCTGCGCCGAAAGCGGCCTGTGCCAGGCGGAGGCCGCCCTCTGGTGGTCGGTTCGGCTGTGCCGAATTCGGTTGAGAAACCATCCGTTTGCGGGACGACCGTCTTCTTGCTAAGGTCAATCCCTGCGCGAAACGGCTGGAGGCACAGCTGGAGGCCCGTTTCTCCATCTGCAATGGCACAGGCGATATTCGAACCTGAACGAAGACCGTGTTGATGACGACCCGTAAACCGAGTGAAACCTATCGTCCCGACATTGACGGCTTGCGTGCCATCGCGGTCCTTTCTGTGCTTGGCTATCACGCCGTCCCGGAGTGGATTCGTGGCGGTTTTGTCGGTGTCGATGTCTTTTTCGTCATATCCGGGTACCTGATCACCACGGGCCTGCTCGAGACACTGCGGGACAATCGGTTCAGCCTGCTCGACTTTTATGAACGACGGATCTGCCGGATCTTTCCAGCGTTAATCACCGTTCTCGTAATCTGTTTCGCTTTCGGCTGGTTCACCTTGTTCGCTCAGGAATATGAGCAACTCGGCAAACACACCGCCGGAGGTGCCGGATTCGTTTCCAACCTCGTCCTGTTGGCCGATGTCGGCTATTTCGACAATGCCGCTGAGACCAAGCCACTCCTGCATCTGTGGAGCCTTGGCATTGAGGAACAATACTACGCAATCTGGCCTCTCATCCTCTGGGCAACATGGCGATTCCGCCTCAAGATCCTTCCCATGATTGTGAGCCTGCTCGCAATCTCCTTCTTTTTCAACGTCTACCATCTGGAACACCGAGCCCAGACCATTTTCTATCTGCCGCAAAGCCGAGCCTGGGAACTTCTGGCGGGCTCGCTGCTTGCAGGCCTGGAGATGGAGAAGGCGGCTGTGGTCTGCGCTCGGACCCGCCTCGCCCTGTCGCTCGCCGGCATGGCAGCAATCCTCCTCGCGATAGCCATCCTCACCTCCCAGAGTCTGTTCCCCGGATGGTGGGCGATCCTGCCCGTTCTTGGCGCTGCATCCCTGATTGCAGCGGGCCAGGCCGGACTGGTGAACCGCACCATCCTGTCAAGCCGCCCGATGGTGGCAATCGGGCTCATCAGCTACCCCCTCTATCTCTGGCACTGGCCGCTGCTGTCCTTCGCCCGGATTTTGTCAGGTGAGGAACCCGCGCTTCCCGTTCGCATCCTCCTGGCCGCGCTGGCCATCGTGTTGGCGTCTCTGACCTATCGGTTTATCGAAAAGCCGATCCGCTTTGGTCGTCTCCGGCGCATAAGGCTCGGCCCCGTCTCGGCGGCGATGGCGAGCCTGTCTGCGGCCATGCTGGCGATCGGCATCCTCGGATATGGCGGCTTCGCCAACAAAGGTTTTGCCTCCCGCGCCAGTGCGACACCGGCGGAATTACGGGTCGGCGACATCGGGCCAACGCCCTATTTCCAATACCTCAAGCAGCGCTATTACCCCTGTCCTTCCACCGTCGCGAGCCATTCCCTCGAATTTGAAGGCGTCGTCCGCTGTTTCCAGTCGCGCGCCGACGAGCAGGTCGACTTCGCCCTGATCGGGGACAGTCACGCCGAACAGCTGTTCCTTGGTCTGGCCGAAGAACTCCCGAACCGCAACGTCATTTTTCTGATCCGAAGTGGCCTTCCGATACGGAGCAACGAGACGTTCTCCGACATCTTCAGTTTCGTCCTGAAAACACAGTCCATCCGAACCGTCATCATCACCTCGCGGTGGTCGACACGAATCCGGGAAACCCCAGCCGGCCAGGACTTCACCACCGAGCTTGCAAGAACCCTCGCGACGTTCAGGCTTGCCGGCAAGAACGTCTTTCTTACCGACGATTTTCCGACATTCAATTTCGACCCGGAAATCTGCAAGTACCAGCGCGGCCTCACCAGAAGTCATTGCACCATCAGCATCGACAATGCCAACAGTGAGCGCAGCACCTTTCTGCGCATGATTGCGGCTGCTGCCGACAGGGAACAGATTCCTGTTCTCAAAACCTGGCATTACCTCTGCCGATCTTCGGACTGCTCCATGACCCTGGGCAACCAGATCCTCTACCGCGACCGGAACCACCTTAACATCGTGGGCAGCAAGCACGTCGCCACCCTGCTTCTGCACGACTATCCGCTGCTCCAGAACTGATTTCCACCGAGTTTTTCCCCCTTGAAATTTCAGGCCGCGATACCTCGTCCGTTCTCTCCAGACACAGCGACCTCAATTCGGCGCTGCCGCGCCTTTGGTGTCTCGTCGCGGCAAACCGACGACCAACGCTGCCGCCCGGATGTGGAGACAGAACGTCATGGTCATGAAGCGGGTCAGTGGCTCCCGAGGGTGCCGGTGGACACCCCGCCTCCTGCTCGCGTTTGCCGTGCCACCCCTTGTGTGGTGACTCGACTGCGCGGGCTCCAGAGCTGGCGGATCCCTTCGAAGTACTCCTTGGGAGCGCTCTTTTGGATCCTTTGAGCTTTGAGTGGCAGGGCCGCATGGCGCTGGTGCAACCACCTGAAATCCGGTGGTCGCGATCACCGATCAATCAACCGAACTCCTGGTCGCGATGTGTGGGAATGGGTGGTCGCCTTCGTCGGAAGGTGCAGGCGAACGCACTCCGCCGCAACGGTCCCCGCGCGCACGCTTCGAGAGCCGGCGGCGGCCTTCCGGAAACCCGCCCGACCAAACTGCAGACACGCGTGTGAATTCCACCTCACACCAGCCGCTCCTTCCAGGCCTGGAACATCAGGACCGGCCACAGCATCTGTTCGAAATTGCCGCGCCCGCTCTGGTGCTGTTGCCACACTTTCGAAATGGCGCCCGGCACAAAATACCCCTCCTGCGTCAGACGGGAGGGCGACAGCAGCTCGGCGGCCCAGTCGCGCAACGGCCCCCGCAACCAGTCGTGGAGCGGAATGGCAAAGCCCATCTTCGGCCGTTCAATAATCCCGCGCGGAACATAGCGGTAAAGTAATTGACGCAGGATCCATTTCGACTGCCCCTCCCGAATCTTGAGGGTCAGAGGCAGGGAGGCGGCGTACTCGACCACACGGTGATCGAGGAACGGGGCCCGGGTTTCCAGGCTCACCGCCATGGCGGCGCGGTCCACCTTGGTGAGAATGTCGTCGGGCAGATAGGTGAGAATGTCCTGCCGCATCATCCATGGAACAAAATCCGCATCCACCTGCCCCAGAGCCGCTGTGGCTTCGCCGGCACCGATCACGACGCTTTGCGCGTCCGGCCAGGCCGAGACCACCCGGTCATACATGGCCTGCGCGGAGGGGCAGGCCATCACCGCCGCCAGTTTTTGCAGCTTGTCGCCGGGCAGGCGCACATTGAAGCCCGGGATCAGCGCGCCTGCGGCAGCTGCAATAGCGTCCCATCGGCGCGGTGGAACCGCGCCGATGGCCTTTCCGGCAAGCGCGCGCAGCGAGAGCGGCAGTGCGCCGAGGCGACGCCTGATCTTCGGCAGATACTGGTAGCGGTTGTAGCCGCCGAATAATTCGTCGCCGGCGTCACCGGAAAGGCTGACCGTGACATGCCGGCGCGCCAGATTCGAGACCAGCCAGGTCGGGATCTGGGACGAATCGGCAAAAGGCTCCGAATAGATCTCGGCCAGACGTGGCGCCACATTGAGCGCGTCCTCGCCGGTGACGTAGAATTCGGTATGGTCGGTGCCGAGATGGCGGGCCACCGCTTTGGCAGCCTCGGCCTCGTTATAGAGCGGATTGTCGAAGCCGATGGTGAAGGTCTTCACCGGCTGGCGCGACATCGCCTGCATCAGGGCCACGATCAGCGAGGAATCGATGCCCCCCGAGAGGAAGGCCCCGAGCGGCACATCCGCCAGCATCTGGCCGCTGATGGCCTGACGCAGCAGTGCCTCCAGTTCTTCGCTGGCCTCGGCGTCGCTTCGCCCTTTTGCGCCTGCCGCGAACACCGGCAGCTGCCAGTAGGGGACCGCTGTCGCGCAGGCCCCCTCTGCCACCATATTTTCCGTGATCTCGACAAAGCTCCCGGGCGGCAGCTTCCCGATGCCCTCATAGATCGAATGGGGGGCCGGGACATAGGCGAATTTCAGGAACAGCGCCAGGGCCTGACGCGACAGGCGCGCAACGCAGGCGGGGTGGCGGCGCAAGGCCGAGAGTTCCGAGCCGAACAGCAGCACACCGTTCTGGACGCCATAATAGAGCGGTTTCTCACCGAGGCGGTCGCGTGCCAGGGTCAGCGTTCGCCGTTCGCGATCCCACAGCGCCAGCGCAAACATTCCGACCAGCCGTTTCAGTGTGGCCTCGACACCCCAGCGCTCAAACCCCGCCAGCATCACCTCGGTGTCGGAATGCCCCCGCCAGGGAAGAGGTCCCATCTCGGCGTCGAGCTGGTCACGCAGAGCCTGAAAATTATAGATCTCGCCGTTATAGACCACCACGAAGCGCTGCGAGGGCGAGGTCATGGGCTGGTGACCAGCCTCGCTCAGGTCAAGAACCGACAGCCGACGATGCCCGAGGAACAGCCCCTCGTCATTGCTCCACGCCCCGTGGTCGTCGGGACCGCGGTGACGAATGGCATCGCTCATCCGCGCCAGCACAGTGGCGCCTTCATAGCTCTGCCCACGACCGGGATGCCAGAAGCCCGCAAAGCCACACATTTCGCTACACGGCCTCCGCCTGGTTTCGCTCACCCCGGTACCGGCCAAAGAAGCCATGTCGGGTCACCACCGCGCAAAGCGCCAGATTCAGTGTAAGCACGGGCTGCCGCAGCATGAAATGCGCGCCGCAGAACAGCATGAGCACCACCAGCACTGTCGCCGCATAAGGGTCGCGAGCCTTCCAGGCCTGCCATCCCAGCCAGGCATAGAGCCAGGAAAACAGCGCTACCGCGACAATCCCTCCCTGCGTCAGCATGTCGAGGTAAAGATTATGCGCCTCCTCTTTCACGTTCGGATCGCTCCGATAGGAAAACGCACCCGGGCCGTGCCCGAACACCGGCGACTGTTGCCAGACATCGAGCGCATGACGCCACAACCTGGCTCGCACCTCACCTTTGTCTTCCCCGAAGCCGACACCGAACAGCGAATTTCCCTTCGCTGGACTGAAAGCCACAACCGCAGCGAAACACCATCCCCCATCCCTGCGCCCGGGCTCAACCGATGCAACTCCCGCCGGATCCCCTGTCCTCAGATCAACGCAGCCGACCCCCTCGGTGGCGCTCTTGAACAGACAGAAAGCGACAATGAAGGCTGCCGCCATCGTCCCCAGCATCCGCCAGTTCGCCTTCCCCGCCAACACCACCGCCACCGTCAACAGCGCCAGCCCCAGCACCCAGGCCAGGAACAGGGCATCGCTGCGGATCGAGAGGCCCAAGACAAACAGGACCAGCAGAAACAGGGACTTCGCGGCCCAGCGCCACCCGCTCCAGTTCCCCTCCTCCAGCGCCGCGGCCAGCCATATCGGCAGCGTGAGCATAAAAAACGCCAGCTGGTTGGGATTGCTTGACCACCCCGAAAGACGCGATGGAAATTGAAAATTGACCCCGAGCCACTCGGCAAAAGCATTCGGTCCAGACAGAAAACTGTAGAATGGAACGAGCAGCAGCACCATTGCGATGACGCAGGTCGCCACCACGATGCGGTTCAGATCGGCCTTGCCGAGCCGATGCAGGAACGCCAGTACCATCAGGGCGAAACATGCCTTGTAGGCATAGGCGATCACGGTATGCCCGACATGGCCCCCCTGCACGGACCCGACGAGGAAGCCCACGCCCACCGCCAGCAGATAGCCGAACCAGAACAGCAGGATCGGATGCGTGACATAGCCGAGCGCCCTCCATCGCAGCAGCGCCACCAGGATCAGCACGATCCCGCATAATTCCCCGACACCGACGGGCAGATCGCCGAAACGCAGCGCGGTTGCCACCGAGGCGAAGGCGAATAATCCTGCTGCCACCGCCACATAATTTATCCCCTTCATAGGGCAAGGTTCCCTTCTCTCCTGCCCCGCACCACCACTGCCAGCCAGATCGTCAATGCAGCGAGGAGCACAAGCGAAACCACGGAAACGACGCTGTCGTGGCGCCATCCTGCCCACGCCGCCGCCGCACCGACACACAGCCACGGCAGCATGCTCGCCGCAGCCCGCATCAGGGCGCTCTGCAATGTGGTGCTGATCAACACCACCACCAGAATCACCGCGGTCATCTGCGCCGCCAGCCAGGCCAGACCAATCTCCGTAATCCAGCATCCGGAGCACAGCACCAGCACGGCCAGACCCGCAGCAATCGACGCGCCATTCAGCGCCAGCGCCGCTGCCGCCGCCCTTGCTGCCTGCAGCAATTCCACGCCCAGCCGCACATGACCCGACATGCAGACCCCGGCGATCAGGGCCGGCGCAAAGAACCGGGTCTCGGCCATCGCAGCGCGGTGTCCCACCAACCCGTCATAGAGAAGGGCACCGAAAAGCGTGAATATGCCGTAGAGCAGCGAACTCACCATCAGAAAGCGCGGCAATTGCGCCTTGAGCCACGATTTCTGCGCCGGATCCGAGAGCCAGGCGCAGAATCTGGGATAGACCAGCGCCGGATAGAGCGCGCCGATGACCCAGATTTTTGTCAGAATGTCGTAAATGGAGCGGTACTTTCCCAGAAGTTCCGCTCCATAGGCATGGCTGACATAAACCGACACAAACTCCGTGCCCAGCACCTGGAGCAGCGCCACGCCCACCATCGGCCCGGCCTGGCGAAACAGCGCCCCGACAAACCGCGCTGCCGGCCGCCCCATTCGCATCCGTTCCTGCCGGTTCCACACCCACCAGAGCACAAAGCTGTCCAGCAGTTTGCGCAGCACGATCGCCGCCACCACCCATTCGACGCTTCGTACCAGAACCGCAACCGCGGCCACCGTGACAAAGCGGCTGACCTGCACGAAGATCTGGTATTGCGCTGAGACCAGCTGCTGCCCCTTGAGGATATTCAGCGTCTGGAAATACTGCCCGGGCAGCGCTATGACATATTCGACCACCGCGGCAACACCGATCCACCAGGCGATCTCGACGTCGCCGACGCGAAGCGGAAACAGAAACTGCACGGCTTGCCCGATCAGTGGCGCGGCCAGCAGGAGACCGGCGCCGACAATCATATAGGTGACGACAGCGGAGCCGATGATCGCGCCACGCTCTGCGCCATCGGTTGACCAGGCGACCACGCCGACCACCGATTTGGCGAGACTGGCATCGACAAAGAGAAATGTGGCGGAGACCACGACATAAACCGAAAAGAAACCATAACCTGAAAATCCAAGCGAATAGACCAGGATCGGGATCACCAGGATATTGAGAACGAAGTTGACGCCATTGGCCGACAGAATGGCGAACGATTTCTTGAGCCAGTCGGTCACCCCCGTATCCACGGTCCCCGCCGCCCCACCACGCCCGCCAGACATGCCACGCCTCAGCCAATGCCGGGCGAACCCGCCGGCACGGCGCAGAAACTTCCGTCCTGACATGTTCGGGCTTTGCAGATTCATGTTCTATTCCGGGACAGTTGCCCAGCTACACTCAGACGGCTCCGGAGCCTACCTTCGCTATCCGCTCCAGCCATTGGTCTCAAGCCTGCGCAATGCAAATTTGCCGCGTGGCAGCATCCATTGTCCAGCCGATCCTGCGGCTGCCACATCCCACTCACCGCCGCCCTTTGTCAAGCCCATGAAAAGACGCGACGTTTCGACCCTCCCGCGGCCCGATACCAGAAGCACGACGCCACCGCGATGGAGGCGGCCAGGGCTTTGCCGTTAAACCTCACCAACGTTGAGGCGTTCGCGGTTGTCCCCCTGCGGGCGCGTCCATCGGCATAGAACGCCGTCCGCCGCCACGGCGTGCACCGCTGGCGCACCAGAGGCACCTCGCTGCATGTTCCCTGGCTCCTTTGATGTCGCAGGCCAGGACTCGACGCGAGCAACGGAATCGGACCTCGTCGAAACCCGAATTGATCATTGATCGAACTGGAGGTGTGGGTTTGTGTTTATCCCAATGGGAATTGTTTGCAGTCGGGCCCCCGGTATCCGCAACTGCCAAACGCTCTCACTCCCGATTGTGCCACAATTTCGTGCACTCCGACGACCACAGCAACTTCAAGGATCCATCAACACCAACTGCGGTCATTTCCGGGCCAGATCTTCCTCCCACAGGCCTCTCAAACGGGACACCGGATTGCCAATTCCCGTCCACATCACTGGTTCCAGCGCGGCGCCTCGAAGCCGCAATTCCGGGACGAACGGCAACTGGCAGCCAATCGCCATCCGTTTACTCCGCAGATTTCCCTTTGCAACCCCAGCTGATCGAAAACTGCGCTCGCCCTGCGGGATGCTGGATCGGCTTCCCCAGATTTGCCCTGGACCCCTCCCGGAAGTTTCTATCCTATTCTTCCTGAAAGGTTATTGCACATGTATCGGGCCTTCCTCGGCAAATCATATCCGATGTTCGTTTCGCGAAACGTGAACCCATCCGATCGGCACCCGACGCCCGCAAACCCGCGCGAAGGCGCTTCAAAGCAACTCCGCAAGGGCGGCGTTGGGCTTCAGGCTTCAGGTTATGCCGAGGCACTGCCATCGCCACAGTTCCCGGTTCACCCCGCCCGCACCCCGCATGTTCATCGTGTCGCGCTTTCCTTTCCTCCGGGCTTCAGGCTGGAGAGGATCGATTTCGCGGCACTGTTGCCGGATTCGGCGGCGCGCTCCAGCAGGCGTCGCGCTTCAGCCACATCCTTCCGTCCGCCAATCCCATTTGCATGGCAGCGGGCCAGATTGATCACCGCGTCCTGGCTGCCCATCGCCGCGCCCTTCTCGTAGAGCGCGCGCGCCCCTTTCAGGTCCCGCTTATGGCCGACTCCCTTCTCCAGAAGTTCAGCCATTTTGTTGCTACCCGAGGCGTCGCCAGCGTCTGAGGCACGCTCATAGAGTTCGAAGGCTTTCCCGGCATCTCGTGCCCCACCCACGCCCAGTTCATATTGGAGACCCAGGCTGACAAATGCCGATGTGAATTTCATCTCGGAAGCAAGTTCAAGATAGAACCGCGCGAGAGCCGGATCTTTCCCGACACCATCCCCCTCCTGGTACATCAAACCCAAGGCGTAGGTTGCCGGTGCATCGCCGAGCCGGAACGCTTTCTGGTAACTCGCGAGTGCCGACGTATAATCCTTTGCTGCGCGATACGCCCGGCCAAGCTGATAGTGAAACCGGCTCACGCCGGGGAAACGGCTCGTGGCATCGGAGCATGCTGCAACTGCATCATTGACCTTGATATCGCCGAGGGCGACGCCAAAAGCCGCCCCCTCCTCCCCGACACCACCCCTCTCTGCCGCGAGACGGTCACATGGCAGCGCCATCGACTTCACCGCATTCAGAAAGATCCTTTCGCCCGCAAGCTCCCCATACATATACGGTGTCTGCTTCTGCTGCGTTGCATTCCGGACCTCGTCGCGGACTTTCCGAAGCAGAAAATTGATTTCAAGTTCCGGGACATCGAGGAATTTCAGCAATCCCGCCGCGAGCGGACTGTTGCGGCCATGACCTTCTTCCGACACTTTACCGGGACCTGCCGCAAAGAACATCAGAACATGCTGGACATGGCCACCGCCTCCCGCACCCGCCCGCGTGTCGTGGCCATCCGCACCCTCGCCCACCCCCGAAAAAGGGTTTCCGCGCTGCGCGTCGAGGATGATGAGACCAAGCTTTCGAACCCCGGCCACGGCCGGCACCACCGTCCGTATGGACACCGCGCCATGGAGTGGCGAAGTCGATGCCGCATCAACTGGAATCAGGAAATCGCTCGCCTTCACGGACATCCCATAGCCGGAGAAATACACCACCGAGATGTCGGAAACCGCGGATTTCTTTGAAAGTTCCTGAAGGGCAGCAGCCAGGTCCTGCCCGGAAACGTTCTTTCTCAAATCCACGTCGAACCCGAGACGTTCCAGCGCACCCGCGATATCCTCGGCGTCATTCCCGGGCGTGACCAGCGGAGGCGCGTTCGAATACGCAAAATTCCCGACCACCAGAGCAACCCGCCTCTCAACGGCCTCGACACGTCCGGCGAAAGCACATATCAGCGCGACAACAGCAAATAATCCGAGGCACCGCATAACGAGATCACCGTGCGTTGACGAGCCCGTGCGAGCGCCGCCTCAACCACTCGCGATAGGTCACGAATTGGAGACCAAGAGAACCATAGTCGACTTCAAGGTACCCATCGCTCCGGCGCGAGACCGCAGAAGGAAATTGCTTCACGACCTCCTGCGCCATGACCCCGACATAGAACACCTCGTCGTCAAGATAGCGGTAGCGGTAAAGACCGAGTCCCTGCGCCGAATAGCCAAGCCGGACGACATCCCGCTTCAGCCGAACGTCGGACACCGCCCTGCTCGCTGCATTGGCCGCTGCATCGGAGGCAGCCCGACCTGCCGATTCGGCGGCTGCTCGCGCCGCTGCACGCGCCGCTGCATGGGAAGCGGCATGGGACGCCGCCTGTCCCGCTGCGCGTCCCGCAGCCTGCGAGGCCGCCCGCCCGGCGGCACCTGAGGCCGCCCGCCCCGCCGCACCCGAAGCCGCCCGTCCTGCCGCACCCGAAGCCGCCCGTCCTGCCGCACCTGAAGCCGCTCGGCCTGCCGCTCCCGAGCCCACACTCGCCGCTGCCCCCGGACGCCCCGCCATTCTCGGAGCCACGACCACCGCAGTGCCAGCCGGGATTGCACTTGCGGCCGCACCCGGGGCCGCGCGCCCCCCCGTTCCCGGAGCCACCGTCACCGCAGCCCCCGGGGCCGCAGTCACCGCGGCACTGGAAACCGCACCGCCCGCCGCATTCGAGGCTGCACTCCCGGCTGCACCCGACGCCGCGCCGCTTGCTGCGTCGCCCGCCGCCCTTGACACCGCCGTATTCACCACATTGCCAACGGAGCTATTGACCGTGTCGCCGACGACATTGCCAATCTTCTGATCGACCCGCGCCACAGCAACCCGATACTCCGCATTGCGGATCTTTTCGCTCTCGGAGCGTGTATAGGCAGACACCAGAAGACCACGCCGGCGGGCTTCCTCAACTGAATCCTTCATGCAGTCGCCCGGATTGCCTTTCGCCCGGCACAGCTGGAACTGCAGTTGCGCATAATCGGGATACTTCTCAATCGCCTGCGCGCAACGCCCGGCGTTGCCGAGAAAACACGCATTCACGTCCTCGTCCTGCGCGGTACGCAGCATCCATTCCGTCGGATCCGAGCGCCGCAACGCAAAGTCGCTTCCCGGAGGCAGCCGCTTCTGACGCTGACTCGGGTATTTCGTCGCAAATTGCGTCACAACAGCCGGGTCACGAGACTCCTTCAGCACCGCCCACGCCATCTCCACCGCCTGCGGGCTCTTCGCCGTGCCCAACGAAGACGCTGGCACCGAATCGGCTGCCGGCGGTTTCGGCAGATCCGCGAGATTTGCCTCACCCTCATGACCCGATTTTTGTGAATTTTCAAGCGACGCCAGTGTGACTCGGGCACCCTCGACATGCTCGCTATAGGGATAGATTTCAAGAAAGCCACGATAGGCGGCCGGCGAGTGCTGCCGCTCGGCAATCGACCACGCCCGTCCTTCCGCATCCTCGATCTGCGCGATCCGCTCACGGGCTTCCGTAAGATGACCGCTTTTGGGAAACTGGTCGGCGAACCGTCTGAGCGTCGCCACCTCGCTGGTCGAACGAACATAGCTCCAGGCCACTTTTTCCGCATCGGCCTCAACCTCGACCACATTTTGCGGTGCTCCGCCACTGAGAAAGACCTCCTGGCTTGACAGCGTGCCGTAGAGCGCCGGTTCCTGGGACGTCGTTTCCTTCAGGACTTCGTCATGAACGTCGCGAAACAGATAGTTGACCTCAAGTCCGGGGATTTCGACATGGCGCAGGAGCGACTCCGAGTAGGGGCTGTTCCGTCCCAACCCGTCCCTTGCCGTCGTTCCAGCAGCCGCCGCAAACGCCACCAAAACATTGTCGCTCACTTCAACAGGCGCCAGCCCCTGCGACGCCATGGCCGGAAAGCCACCTGCGGCCCCCGCGACCGGCTCCGGGTTGACACGCGGCACCTCTGCTTCCGCCGAAGGCCTATCTGTCGCACTTATTGACCCGGCGACGCTGCGGCCAGAAGCAACTTTCGGTCCCGTGAACGGATTATCACGACAGGCATCCAGGACAACGAGGCCGATGATCTTCGGCATCACCGAAATGTCGATGAGCGTCTCAAGATTGATGGCTTCGGCATAGACGTTGATCTCCGACTTCATCTCCGCATCGACAGGGATCAGCCAGTTCTTGCCATCGACCTCCATGCCATGCCCGGCGTAAAAGAACACAGCCTTATCGGCAGATTTCGCCGCGTTGCCAAACTCGATGAGTGCTCGCCGGAAGCCATCATAGTCAAGGTTCGTGAGAAGCTTGACGCTAAATCCGAGTCTTTGCAGCGAGGCTGCCATATCGGCGGCATCATTCGCCGGATTTGGCAACTGGACCACCTTGCGATAGTCGCTGTTTCCGACTACAAGCGCGATGTTCTCGCTGGCTGAAGCTCGGGGCGAAACCACGACAACGATCAACAAGAGTATCAGCGCAAGAGCTGCCGCGCGTGTCAAGGCCCGGCGGAGCATGCCTGCAATCGTCCCGGCCGAAACAACGCCCTGTTCATCTCTCATCTGCCCCCCCTTGCATCCTCCATGAGCACCAAACTTGCGTTCGACCCATCCTACGCAAACGCAGCAAGAGACCTGCTGAAGTTGCTGCGATTCAGGATTTCGCGTCCACGCAGAACCAGCGCAATTGGATCAGAATGCCCGCCGCTCCGGCGGGCATTCTGCCATAATCCCTTGCTACCTCGTTTTAATCAGAAAGTGTACCGAAGTCCTCCCTGGACACCATAGAGCTGGATATTTGGCACATCCGGGCTCGAAATCGTGCTGGCATGGAGATCAATGTAGGACGAGAAATTCGGCGTCCACAGGACCGTTATCTTCCCGGCTCCGCGGAACCCAGTCGCCCCAGCCGGATAGACATTATACGTATTATTATTGGCATCCACTTTCTGTATCGGCGGCACTCCGCTCTGGTCCACCACCTTGAACGCCACACCCGACAGCATCGGCTGGACGGTGTACCCCATCCATTTCATCTGAGTCCCGAAACGCAAACCACCGTGAACTTCCGTGCTGTCAGCGAGTTTTTGATCGAAATCCCCGTTGAAGGATTCTGAATAGGCAACCCCAACAGTCGGCTCGAACCAGAAGGAGTGCGGGCCGGTATAACGGTATTGAACGTTCCAGGCATAGCTGATGGCACTGCTATCCCCCCCGGCTACCCCGCTGCTCGTCCAACTCGAAAGGATGCCGAAATCCGTTGAGAAACCGCCGTTGATATAGGCAAGAGTACCTGACGCCGAGGCTGACGTTGAAGATGTAGTTGTAGTTGTATCGACCCAATAATTGGACGTATTTGCCCAGGAATTTCCGCCCGTTCCGATGAACGTGAGCGAATCGGTTGCAGAGAAAATTCCAATCTTCGTGATGTCAAACGCCCCTACTGCGGTTCCGACCGTTACACTGAGACCTTGGCTAATCCCCCTGTCTCCACTGCCGACCAGGTTCGCGCCATACAACCATTGTTGTGATGCCTGACCACTGAGAGGTGCCTTCGTATAGTAGGCAAACGCCGAAAACGGGTCGCCGCCCGGCTTGCCCGAAAACCGATCTCTAGCACCAGTTCCCGTGCCTTCGGCACTATACTGCAGCAGTCCGGATATCCCATCGTCGGTGACGATCCTGCGCTGCTGAATCTGATCGCGAACATTCACGATGATGTTCTGAATGACACCATTGACGATCTGGGTCTGAATGTCGGAATTGCCTCCAGATCCAGACTGTGCCAACGCTCCCTGCAGCGAGGCAACCAGTATTGCGCCTGCTACCAACGACAACCGAATGAGCCATGTGAGCCGCCCCGCGACATCAATGGCTCCTCTGCAAATACTATTTTTACCTGACATTTGTTCACTCTTTGTGGTCTTTGCTTTCCCAAACCCGCCGAACCACGCGACAGTCACAGGAAGAACAGAGTTAATGAGAGTTGGCATACCCCAAACGGGCCAGTTCACAGACTGCGGCTCTCCGCTGTGCCCGAAGCGCAACATACCGCCTGTCTGAACGAAAACCGCCGCACAGAGACGCGGGTTTTCCTGCCTCCCCCGACTCAACCCTGGGTTATATCGCGAAAAATCAGGCTCTTGGCGTCTCACCAACCCTCCCGGTATTGAGGTGCTCCGGATGCAGATGTGAACTATAGATCCGGATAGCTGTCGCGCTCACCCAAATGGGCCATGCCCGGTTGCATCCGACATGATAACTTAAGAGTTTACTGATCGTGGCAGGTCGGCTGCCGAAAGAGCAGCATGGAGCGCTCACCACTCAGGTTTGAACATGTCGACAGCAGGAATCGCTCTATCTCGCTTCTCTGCGCCTGCCGTATCAAGAGTGCTTTCGTTCCGCTCGCATCAGATCGGCGAAAGCCATGCTGAGGGATGCTGCGAAAAGCGAAGGCAACAGGCCGAATGACAATGTTACGCCTATGTCGTGACCGATTCGGGTCCGCCGGGGGATGGCGCGAACCGCTGGTTGCGCGTGTTTCCCTGCCACTCTGCGCATCATCAGGCTTCGGATCGCGCAAGCCGGCAGAGGCGGTGGCGCTTGATAGAACCCGGCTGGATTGGTCGCGCGTTGCGTGGCCTCCAGGTTTCCGCGCCCTCGGAAACTGTCGGGTCTCCCATCGACCGCCGACTTCTCGGCCGGGACACATCAGACGCCGAATTTCGCCTCACACGCGCTCCCGACTCAGCGCTCCACCATGGTCCATGTCGTGCCATGCACCAACCCGAAGTGGGAACCGATCAGTCGTCGAATGGTTTGGTTCACTGGAAAGGCTTGGCAGTCGTGCGGTGACAAAACCCATCTCAAATCAAGCAAACCTACCCCTACCGACGCAGAAGGAAGCAATGATGAAAACAACCGCAATCTTCGCCACTGGCTTCGCCGCAACCCTGTCCCTGATCACCGTCGGGGCGACATTATCCCTCACACCATCGGGAGCGGTTGCGGCCGAAGTCCGCAACGTCACTGAGGACCAGATCACACGCGCGCTGGCACCGCACGGAGCGTTAGCAAATCGCAGTCTTTCATCAGATCCCCAGGCAGAAGCGGCCCAGCACGCGGCGCGGGCCAAGCTGCTGCGATCCGTGCGCGGACGCAACGCCCGCAGTCTTTCCCTCGACGAACGCGAGCTTATCGCAACGGCCGCCAGGGATCAGCCGAACATCGACCTCGAGATCACCTTCAGTTACGATTCGGCCCAGATCAGCGCTAAATCGATGCCCTCCGTCAAGGCACTTGGGAACGCCCTTACAAAGGGCGAACTCAAAGGCTCGACCTTTATTGTTGCCGGCTACACCGATGCTGCCGGTGGCGATGCCTACAACCAGCAGCTGTCGGAGCGGCGCGCCGATACCATCAGGCACTACCTGATCAGGAACTTCGACATTGCTGCATCGGATCTGGTGACCGTCGGCTACGGCAAGACCAAGCTGAAAGATCCGGGGCACCCACTGGACGAAGCGAATCGACGGGTACAGGTGGTCAACATGGAGAATCAGGCCAACGCATCCAAGTAGCGCTGGCAGGGAGCCCGGTCGAGTGCCAGCAATGGCGGATGGAGATGGGCGGCGGGTCGACTCCCTGTGGGATTCACCATGGTTCCGCCGCCCGACAGGCTTCGGTGCTTTTCCATCGCTCCCGCGGGTTGGCGGCCGGGTGGTCACGGCAATCCGCGCACTCTGATCATTTGGTGTCAAAATCCATTGAAATCCAACCCAGCAGCAGTCGAAGGCGTCTATGGGCGCCACGTTCGGCCTGCGCTCGCCGGGGCCAGCCTCGGCGGACCTCAAAGCGGGAACGCCCGCCGAGCTGCGCTCGTTCCGTGCCGCGCGGGAATGATGGGACCACAAACCACGTCACCGAGTCGTAGCCCTTGTCCCTGTCTCGTCTGCCGCCAGTCCATTTCGCTTTTCGCAGGTTCCCATCTGACGCGAAATCGACCTCTTCTTCGGATACCTCAGCACGTGCCCAGCCGGACGCGAAACGTCAGGTCGCAAATTGATGCAGGCGCAGCGTGCAGATACTGGCAGGGCCAAGGGCATCGGCGCAGCGGGGGTACTGCATTTCCAGGGGGCGCAGGGCATACGGGATACGGGGCACCGCCAATTGCCATTTCGGTTCGGCATGCGCGGTTCTGAGGCTCGCAAAGGCGAGGTTCGATATCCGATATCCAGATGGATCAAGGCCTGGGCAGTTGGAAATTGGAAACGAGAGCCAACCGACATCCAACCTCTGTTTTCTGTTCCTGCGGGTGGCAGCCGCCCAAATCCCGGTGGTGCTCGCCAGCCACGGCAGCAATCTTCATGACACTTCTGCTCTTCGCCGTTCCCCTCCTGGCAGGGCGGCACCTTCCGCTCCCCCCTGCAAAGTCGGAGGCTCGCCGCCCTGGTGGATCTTGATGATCAGCTCCGAACCTTGACGGCGACGAAACCGCGCTGGTTCGATATGGCGCGATGGCCTTTCAGGTAGATCGAGGGCGCGATGGTTCCAGCGATACATACCGCCGCATGCCCGAGGTCGCTGAGAACCTCGATCACGCCCCGCTTTTGCGCAGGTGCCATGCGGATCAGCGGAGGCCCGAACCAGAACACCTTCCGCAGTTCCAGTCCACTTTCCCTGCAGGCGGCAGCGATTGCGTCATCGCTGTGAAAGACATGGGCGGCGTAATTTTGTGGGGCATTGCGCTGCCACAGCCGGGCACCGAGCGCGCCGAGATTGGGCATGGTGAAAAACACAGTGCCGTCCGGCCTCAGCAGACGTGCCGAGGTGGCGATCAGCGGCAGCGGATCCGAGAAATGCTCAAGGACACCAAAATGCACCACCAGATCGAAGGGTTCCCCGTCATTCTGCCAGAGGAACATATCGGCGCGGATCGCCTCGCCGCTTACCCCCGCTTTGGCAAACAGCTCCCTGGTCCGTGCAATTCCGACCGCAGAATAGTCGATCGCGGTGACGCGGGCGCCTTCGCACAACGCCAGATCAATCAGATAGCGCGATGCGGCGCCGCCCAGTTCCACCACCCTTGCGCCTTTCAGCGCCACATCCGGCAGCTGAGCCTTGAGGAGGCGCAGAAAAGCCCCCCGCGCACCGAAATCGCGCCCGTGCAGAAGCCGCTCGGACAGGCCGCGCCGCGAGCGCTCGTCCCATTGATCATCCCAGAACCCCCGATCTGTCGAAGGCCCCCCGGCGCCAGGCATCGTCATCTGCGCATTGTCCTTCTACCGGGCCAGATCTGCCTCGGCGTTTTCGCCACACCGCTCTCCAGCGGCCTGCCCCGCCGGAAATGGCGCGCCGCCCCCATCGTCGCGTTGCGAAGCGGGTTCCCCGTCCGCAGCCAGCCTCACTTCTGTGCCAGCACCGGCTTTGCCGGGAGCAGGGTTGCCAGCCGGCACCAGTTCCCGATAGACCGCCAGCGTCTCATCCAGCACACGCTGCATCGAGAACAGCTCACGGACCCGCTGGCGCGCTGCGTTGCCAAACTTTCTTCGCATTCCAGGGGACAGGATCGCTTCTTCCAGTTTTGCCGCCAGATCGTCGACATTGCGGACCGGCACCAGCCACCCGGTCTGACCTGGAATGACGATCTCCCGGCAGCCCGGGAGGTCTGAAGCCACGATCCCGCAGCCGCTCGCACCGGCCTCCAGAAGGCATTTCGGCACACCTTCGTGATAGCTCGGCAGACATACAATATCCGCCCTGGCAAAGACCGATGGCATATCGGTCTGCCAGCCCCAGGCATCGACCACGCCCTCGGCGACCCAGGCGGCAATCTCCCGCTCCGTCAGCGAGGCCGGATTGGCCGGGTCGGGACTGCCCACCAGGGCAAAGCGGGCAGCGACCCCCTTCTCTTTCAGCACCCGGGCGGCACTGACGAATTCAACCACACCCTTGTCGCGCAGCAGCCTCGCCGGCAGCACCACCAGCGGCACATTGTCATCCTCGCCGCGCTCGCCACGATATCTGGCGGGCTCGACACCGGAGCCATGGATGAGATGAACCCGGGAGGATTTGGCAAAGCCGGATGAGACAATCGTCTCGAAATCCGCCGAATTCTGCACGATCAGCCGGGTGTTGCCATGACCGAGGGCGAATCGGAGCGCCGGCCGGACCAGGATGCGGATCAGCGCCGCCTTCAGATCCTGGGAATGAAAAACATAGCCAAGGCCGGGCAGAAGGTTGACCACGGCCTTGACGCCGGCCAGCCGGGCCGCAATCGATCCGAAAATGACGGATTTCAGGGCGATATGGTGAACCATCGCCGGGCGTTCTCTGCGGTACAGAACGGCAATCCGGTAAACAGTTACCAGCGCTGCCATCAGACCGGTGCCGCCGCGCTCAAACGGCAGCGGATGAAACCCGATCCCGTAACCGGCCATGGTCTGACGATATTCCTGCCCTGGTGCGACCAGGGCGACATCATAGCCAGCGCTCCCGGCTCTCATAGCCAGATCGAGCCGATGCGACAGGAAATAGGGGACGTCTGCCGAGAGAAAGAACAGGCGATTGCGCCCTCTGTCCGGCACCGGCTGGAGGGGCACTTCGGCTCCGCAGGATCCGACACCGCCGTCAATAACACTCATACAGCACTCTCGTTTCAGAATATGGAAATCACCTCAAACCTCAAAGCCATACTCCCCCACCACAGCGGTTTTTCGGTTTCGTCTGCCAACTTCGTCTGCACCACGCGTTTTTTGCCGACTGTGTCCCGTCCGCAGCACGCCCGCCTTCTCCCCGTTACAGGGGAGAGAACACCAGGCTCAGTCCCTCTTCAAGCGTCACGCGCGGCCGCCAGCCGGTCGACATCAGTTTGGACAAATCGATTTCCAGCGAGCCGATCAGGGCATCGCGCATCTGCCGCGACGCGATCGCCGTGATCATGCGCCCCAGAAAATCCACGCTGAAGCCAAACAGCCTCGCCTTGCTCCCCGCCGCCGCTGCCAGCAGCCGGCAAAGTTCCGGCGTCGACACCTGCTCCACATCCGCCACCAGAAATCTTTCGAAGCGCGGCGTCAACTCCGGATGTTCAAGCAGCCACAGCACGAAGGAGGCCAGATTCGGCACCGCGAGAAAGGCCCGTCGATTACGGATCGAGGCAAAGGGCAGCGGCAGTCCAAGTTTTGCCGCGCGCGCCAGCAAGGCAAAATTGGCTTTGGCGCCGGCACCATAGATCAGGGGTGGCCGTATCACCGAAACCCTCATCCTGCCCTCCTGCGCCACAGAATCGAGCCCCGCCTCCGCCTCAGCCTTCGACACAGCGTAAAACCCGCAAGGCTGCAATGAATCATGCTCCCGGAAAGGCTCCCGCCCATCTGTCGTCCGTCCATGCACGAATATTGTGCTCATGAAAACCATGTGTCGCACTCCGGCCCCTGCCGCACAGCGCCCCAGCCTGATTGCGCCGTCCGCATTAATGGACCGATAAAGCGGCTCCGCCTCCCCCCCTCCCCGGCGATGCGCCAGCGCAGCAAGGTGAATAACTGTATCAACTCCGGAGAGCACCGCTTCCCAGTCGGTCTCCGGGCCGATCGCCCCGATGACGGCTGCGCCCGGTTCGGCCCGGCGCAACACCCGCCTTACCTCGAAGCCGCCTCGCTCCAATTCCGGCACCAGATGCCCGGCGACAAAACCATTGGCACCCGTGACCGCAACCACTGGTCGTCGCCCACTCATGATTCCTCTCTCAAAACTTCCATCTGCAGCCGAGCCCCATTGCGCCGAACCCCATATGGCACCGCCGCCCCTCAGGCCACGGCGCCATTGACCGGTGCCTGCTGCGGAAAACGCCGCCCATCCATCTCCGATGTTTAACAAAAAAGCGCACGAGCCCGCGCCCATCGCCCCGCCGTCGGCGTTTCTCCCCACAAATCTGTCTCAACCCGGCACAGTACACCGCGCGAAAAGACCGCTTCTGCCGCGAAAGCAGCAGACGCGCTGCCAGGCACCTGCCGGTCCTGTCCGGCTCGCCTTGCCGTCCCCTTGTCGGCTGCTCCCGGCTTCCTTTTTGGCGCTCGCCGGTGACGAGGCTCGCATCGCCTCCTCCGAGCGAGCGCCTCTGCCCTCCAGAGCGCTCCCTTGCGGCCCCGGTTTCGCCGCCGCCAGTGCCCCGCTTCACGCCTTTTCGCCGCCTGCGCCTTTCAGAGATCCGGGCCGGATGTTGTGATAGTCGCAATACCACTGCGCAAACCGGCCGATGCCTTCCTCGATCGGGGTTGAGGGTCGAAACCCGATGTCCTGCGCCAGGTCTTCGATATCCGCATAGGTCGCCGGCACATCTCCGGGCTGCATCGGCAGCAGTTCCTTCTTTGCCTCCCGACCCAGTTTCGTCTCCAGCAGCGACACCACGCGCAGCAGTTCAACCGGACTGTTATTGCCGATATTGTAGATTTTCCAGGGCGCCCGGCTGCGCGAAGGGTCGGGCGGCAGACTCGCACCGGACCGGCGCTCGGGTGGGCGATCCATGATGCGCAGGATAGCCTCGCTGATATCGTCGATATAGGTGAAATCCCGCCGCATGTCGCCATGGTTGAAGAGCTTGATCGGTGTTCCCTTGAGAATCGCCGTGGCGAAGAGGAACATCGCCATATCGGGACGCCCCCACGGACCATAGACGGTAAAGAACCGCAGGCCGGTCGACGGGATGCCGTAAAGGTGACTATAGGCATGCGCCATCAGCTCATTGGCCTTCTTGGACGCGGCGTAGAGACTGATCGGATGATCGACATTGTCGTGCACGGAAAACGGCAGTTTTGTATTGCTGCCATAGACCGACGACGAGGATGCAAACACCAGGTGCCGGCAGCAATTGTGGCGGCAGCCTTCGAGCACATTGATGAACCCCTCAAGGTTTGCATCAATATAGGCATGAGGGTGATCGAGCGAGTAGCGCACGCCGGCCTGAGCCGCAAGATGGACAACCACCGGGAAACGATATTGCGCAAACAGCGCCTTCATACCGGTGCGGTCCGTCAGATCAAGCTTCACAAATGTGAAATTCGCGTGCTGTTTCAGGATTTCGAGACGCGCTTCTTTCAGCCTGGGATCGTAATAGTCGTTGACGATATCAAGGCCCACGACCTTGCCACCGCCCTCCAGCAGACGCCGGGCAACATGGAAACCGATAAATCCGGCGACTCCGGTGACGAGCGACGGGTCCTGTGACATCCCTTCTCCAATTCTTCTCTATGGCCGCCAGAGTTCGATCCGTGCAGGTCTGGAACCGCGATCGAGCCTCCTTTTTACATCAAGGACAACGCCGGCCCCGCCCTTGAGAAGCCCTTCCACCAGCGGCCAGCCGCCCGCCACATAGGTGTCGTGCGCCACCGCAAGAATGACCGCATCGGCGCCTCGCAAGGCCTCCAGCGCCCGCAGATTCACACCGTATTCCTGCCGTGCCTCCTCCACATTCGCAAGCGGATCGTGCACCTGCACTTCAATCCCGAATGACTTCAGTTCGCTGATAATATCGATGACGCGGGAATTGCGCATATCGGGCACTTCCTCCTTGAAGGTCACACCCAGTATCGTGACCATGCCCACCGATCCGTTCCGGCGAAGAAGTCTTCGCACACATTCCCGAGCAATGCGCCGCCCCATGCCATCGTTGATCCGGCGCCCTGCCAGGATGACCTCGGGGCGATAACCCGCTCTCTCGGCACGGAACGTGAGATAATAGGGGTCGACCCCGATGCAGTGACCGCCAACCAGACCCGGCTCGAACGGCAGGAAATTCCACTTGGTACGCGCCGCCGCCAGAACATCGCCCGTATCAATACCAAGCGCCTGGAAAATAAGGGACAGCTCGTTCATGAACGCGATGTTGAGGTCGCGCTGCGTGTTTTCAATCACTTTGGCAGCCTCGGCCACCTTGATCGACGGTGCGCGATAGATGCCGGCAGTCACTGCCGTTCCATAAACGCCAGCAACGATATCGAGAGTCTGCGGATCCTGAGCCGAAACCACCTTCACGATGGTTTCAAATCGATGCTCCCGGTCGCCGGGGTTGATGCGTTCCGGCGAATATCCCACCGCAAATTCCGCTTGCGGTTTCAGACCTGAGACTTCCGCGAGCACCGGGACGCATTCCTCCTCGATCGCACCGGGATAGACCGTCGATTCGTAGACAACGATATCGCCCTTCTTGAGCACGCCTGCGACTGTACGTGACGCCTCGATCATGGCACGCAGATCGGGCCTGTTGGTGTCATCGATCGGAGTCGGTACCGTGACAATGAAGAAATCGGACTCCCGAATGCCCGCCGGCTCCGCCGTGAATGTCAGTGAGGGATGTGCAAGATCACTCCCATCGACCTCCCGCGTGCGATCATGCCCCGCCTTGAGTTCCTCAACCCGCACGCCATCGACGTCAAATCCGACAACCGGCATTTCCTTGCGCGCGAAGGCGACCGCAACCGGAAGCCCGACATAGCCGAGGCCGATGACCGCAATCTTCCGACAATATGACATCGAGTAAAACTCCAGCCTTCACGCACAGCACCAAATCGCACCTGTCTAGCCGCCCTTCCGGCTCTCCTGCAAGAGAGAACGCTCCCCGCAAAGCGGTCAGAGCGAATGCGCTTTCCGGATCCGGACTCGCGGCCCGATCTCCGGGTTTGCGGCACACCTGGCACAGGCGGGCGCTGCCTCTCCAACGAGCGGGCTCGCCGGACCAAAGCCGCACGCCTTGGCGCCCCGTCGAGGCGTGGAACTCGTCTCAGACGGACGCACCCGTTCCGAAGTCCGCGTCAGCGCCCTCTCCCGCCAGCCGCCCCCTCGCAGCGCCTGTGAAACCGGACAGAGGAGACCGGCGACAGAGGATCGCTCCCGCGGATTGCGCAAGCCTTCACCCGGTTGAGACGAGGCACGCTCCCCACCGGCAGGATCGGACCTTGCAGACAACTTCACGCCTGCCACTCGGGTTGAGAAATAGCCGCCTCATCTGAAAATTGCCTGTGCCGGCGGCCGCCATGTCCCGCTTCGTCGGCAACACGGTTCATGAAGCCTTGCCGTTCCCGGGTGCGGCCTGTACCTGCCCCCCTTCGCCGCCCTTCACGCCTCACCCTCGGCTTGCCATCTGCCCGCATCCGCTTTTGTCCGGATCCCGCCCGATCACCTCTGGTGCGCTTCCCGCTGCTGTCGAATCGCACGAGCAGCCCCTGCTGCTCTCGTCCAATCAGGCCGCGGCGCCAGAGGGAACCGTCCTGGCAGCCCCGCCCTCGCAGCGCCGTCGGGCATCCTGGCGGTTGACGCATTCAACCATTCCAGGCGACACGATCAGGCCCGACAGGGGAAACCAGCTGCCTCCCTCCAACCCAACACTGCGCTACCGATCCTCGTTGCGCTCCCGGACAATGGTTAACGCAACGATAACGCCGATCGGCATCCCGCCACCTCGCCGGCCCGCAGGCGCGGGTGAATGACTGTCTGCCAGAGAGGTTCCTCGCACCGTGGTCTTCGAGGATCTCTGAAAGTGCTGCGGCGTCCCGCCTCCTCCGTACCGGATCGCCCCGATGGCCACGGAGCCCTGACATTTGGCCCCACCCAACAGCCAGGAGGGGTAGATCTCCACCGATTCCCCGGCTCTCGCCGTCATGGCTCGCTGTGGTCAAGGGTCAAGGGCCGAAAGCTCCATCCATGGTCCGGCACCTGTCGCCTTGATCCTGGATCACGTTCATGCGACTGCCACAAAATTGCCATCGCCGTGAGAGCGGGTTGATCGTGTCAATCGCCCGGTATTTCGAGCGCCACGTCAGGCAGCTCGCGGCTCCACAACCCAGCCTGCGCCTGCAAGGCCACAAGGGCTGTTGGCATCGACCTCAAGGAAAAACGATGCGGCTCCTCCCTGTTCTGACAATTCTGGCCTCGACGATCTCCTCCCTCGCCCCCTCTTGCCCGGCCTGGGCCGAGACACAGCGCACAGATCCCGCCCAACCAACGCCTTCTGTCACCACGCTTCCGGCGATGGAGGATCTGCCGGACGCGATTGGCGGGCCGGGACTTTGCGCGGCCGCACTGCGAGGAGACCCTGGCGCAGCCTATGTGGTTGGCCTGCGCTTCGCCCAAGGCACCCGCGTACCCCGGGATTATCTGCGGGCAGCACAATGGTTCCGCAAAGCCGAAGAGGCCGGTGTGGTGCCCGCTTCGCTCCAGCTCGGCATGCTCTTTGAGGAAGGTCAGGGGTGGCGAAGGATCCCGACAAGGCGATGGGCCATTATCGCAAGGCCGCGGACCGTGGCAACGCGATCGCAATGCACAACCTTGCCATGTTGGAGGCCACCAGAGGCGATCTCAAAGCTGCGGCAGCGTGGTTCCTCAAGGCCGCCAGCTACGGAGTCTCCGGCAGTCAGTTCCGGCTTGCCGTCCTCTATTTCCAGGGCACAGGTGTGGAACGGGATCCTCGCGAGGCCTATATCTGGTTCGCTCTTGCCGCCAAGCGTGGTGATCACGACGCCAGGGACCGGCGCAACGATCTGGCAAGGTCGCTCTCGCCAGAGCAACTCAAGGCCGCCGAGGCGGCGGTGGGGAAGTTTGTGGTCGAGGCTCAGCCCGACGAGGCATTCGGCCCGCGCGAACCGGTTGGAGGATGGGATCTCGCATCAAGAGACACCACTGCACCCGCCGACGCCGGGCACAAGGCGCCCCCGGCGACCGATCCCGCGTTGGTGAAGCAGGCCGCCGCCGAGGTGCCGGCCAGCGAGGATCTGCCGGATGGCATTGGCGGGCCGAAACTGCGCAGTGCCGCACTCCAGGGCGACCCGACCGCGGCTTACGAGGTCGGCCGGCGCTTTGCCTCCGGCAAGGGCGTGGCTTTGAATTGTCCGTCAGCCGCCCGATGGTTCCAAAGGGCGGAGAAAGCAGGCGTGATCCCCGCTTCTCTCCAGCTCGGCGTACTCCATGAGAGCGGTCAGGGAGTGACGAAGGATACCGAGAAGGCGAGGTGGTATTTTCTCAAGGCGGCAAGGCGTGGCAACGCGGAGGCAATGCACCACCTTGGAGGACTTTATGCCGACAGGATCGATTTCAAAAATGCGGAGAAATGGTTCCTCAAGGCCGCAGAACACGGGGTAAGGGATAGTCAGTACCGCCTCGGCAGCCTCTACTTTGATGGTCCCGCCTCCGGTGGCCTCACCACCTCCCGTGTCGGGTTAGAACCAGATCTCGCCTTGGCCTACAAATGGTTCTCCATCGCCGCACAGCAGGGTGACGACGCGGCAAAGCACCGACTTGACGAACTGGCAGCGAAGATGAGCGCCAGCTCGATTGAGGACGCGCAGAAGAAGGCCCGGAGCTTTGTTGTCGAGCCCCAGCCTCAGGAGGCGTTCCGCGTTCCCACGCCTTCCGGAGGATGGGATGAAGCTTCCCGCCACGACGCTGACGCAAGCGCCCCTGAAATGCCATTGGGCTGCGGCCTGCCGGTCGTTGCCACCGCCCCGGACGCCTCGGCTGCCCGGGCTCAGCCATCGACCTCTGACAGTGCAGGGGTCACGACCGATCCCGCCCGCCCAACGCCTGCTGTCACCACGCCGCCGGCGAAAGAGGATGTGCCGGATGCCATCGCCGGCCCGAAATTGCAGAGCGCCGCGCTCAAAGGCGACCGCAACGCGGCCTATGAGGTTGGCCTGCGCTTCCTCAAGCCGGAGCACCAGGACTATCTGCAAGCCGCAAAATGGTTCGAGCGTGCCGAACAGGCGGGTCTGGTGCCGGCTTCTTTCCAGCTCGGCGTGTTATTTGAGAAAGGCCTCGGTGTGGCCAGGGATACCGACAAGGCGATCGGCTATTATCGCAAGGCCGCGGAAGGTGGAAACGCGGCCGCAATGCACAACCTTGCCTCACTTGAGGCCGACCGAAGCGATCTCAAAACCGCGGCACCGTGGTTCCTCAAGGCCGCCAGACGCGGTGTCGTCGACAGTCAGTTCAGCCTTGCCGTCCTCTATTTCCGGGGTACGGGTGTGGAACGGGATTTTCGCGAGGCCTATAAGTGGTTCGCTCTTGCCGCTGACCGCGGTGATCGCGATGCAAAGGACCGGCGCGACGATCTGGCAAGGTGGCTCCCGCCAGAGGAACTCAAGGCCGCCGACGCGGAGGTGCGGAGCTTTGTGCCCGAGCCTCAGCCCGACGAGGTCGTCAGCGTGCCCGCGCCGGCAGGCGGGTGGGATCTCGCATCAGCGGACACCTCAGCTGCACAGAGAGCGCCGACGACCTCGGACAGCGCTGGGGTCAAGACCGATCCCGCCCGCCCAACGCCTGCTGTCACCACTCAAGCGGCGAAAGAGGATCTGCCGGATGCCATCGCCGGCCCGAAACTGCGCGTTGCTGCGCTCGCAGGCGACCGCAACGCGGCCTATGAGGTCGGCCTGCGCTTCCTCAAGCCGGAGCACCAGGACTATCTGCAAGCCGCAAAATGGTTCGAGCGTGCCGAACAGGCCGGTCTGGTGCCGGCTTCTTTCCAGCTCGGCGTGATGTTTGAAAGAGGTCTGGGTGTGGCCAGGGATACCGACAAGGCGATCGGCTATTATCGCAAGGCCGCGGAACGTGGCAACGCGGCCGCAATGCACAACCTTGCCTCACTTGAGGCCGCGAGAGGCGATCTCAAAACCGCGGCACCGTGGTTCCTCAAGGCCGCCAAATGCGGATTCGTCGACAGTCAGTTCAACCTTGCCGTCCTCCATTTCCGGGGCAGGGGTGTGGAACGGGATCCTCGCGAGGCCTATAAGTGGTTCGCTCTTGCCGCTAAGCAGGGTGATCGCGATGCCAAAGACCGCCGCGACAATCTGGCAAGGTCGCTCTCGCCAGAGCAACTCAAGGCCGCCAACGCGGAGGTGCGGAGCTTTGTGCCCTCGTCTCAGCCCGACGAAGTCGTCCGCGTGCCCTCGCCGGTCGGCGGATGGGATAGCACATTGCCAGACCCCACTGTCGCGCCCGCGGACGCCGGGCACAAGGCGACCGATCCGGCGTCGGTGAAGCCGACTGCGGACCAGGTGCCGGTCAGCGAGGATCTGCCGGATGCGATCGGCGGCCCGAAACTGCGCAGTGCCGCGCTCGCAGGCGACCCGGCTGCGGCCTATGAAGTCGGCCTGTGCTTTGCCCAGGGCAAAGGCGTGCCCAGGAATGATGCGCAGGCGGTGCGGTGGCTTACGAAGGCGGAACTGGCCGGGCTGGCGCCTGCGACCTTCCAGCTCGGCCTCCTCTATGAAAACGGTCAGGATCCGGGCAGGGATCTTGAGAAGGCAAGGCAGTATTATCTCAAGGCCGCCGAGCGCGGCAGCGCCGCGGCAATGCACAGGCTTGGCCGGCTTGATGCCGACAAGGGCGACGCCACGAGTGCCGCCGAGTGGTTCCTCAAGGCCGCCCGGCTCGGCGTCGTCGAAAGTCAATTCAACCTTGGCGTCCTCTATTACGAAGGCGTCGGCGTGCCCCGGGATTTTGCCTTATCCTACAGGTGGTTCGCGCTTGCCGCCACGCAGGGCGACCGCGATGCGACGCAACGAATGAACGATGTCAGAATGCTGCTCAACGCCCAATCCCTTAAAGCCGAAGATGACGCGGTGCGGAGCTTTGTTGTTGAGCCGCAGCCTGCCGAAGCGCTCCCTGTCCCCGTTCCTGCCGGCGGCCAGGATGGGCCGTCGGCGGATGCGCCCGCCAGGAACACCGCAGGCGCCACAGATAAGCCGGCGTCCGCGCCCGCCACCATGCCGGTGCCAGCCAATGACGACCTGCCCGATGCGATCACAAGCCCCAGGCTGCGCACGGCCGCGCTCGCAGGCGACCCCACCGCGGCTTACGAGGTCGGCTTGCGCTTCCTCAACGGCAGCGCCGGCCTGGAGCGCGACTACCTGCGCGCCGCCAAATGGTTTGAGCGTGCGGAGCAGGCCGGCCTGACACCGGCCGCCTTCCAGCTCGGCGTGCTCTATCAGACGGGTCAGGGCGTGACGAAAGATCCGGAGAAGGAAAGACAGTATTTTCGCAAGGCCGCAGAGCACGGAAACGCGGCGGCGATGCACAACCTTGCTGTAATTGAGGCCGACAGAGGCGATAACGCAAGTGCAGCGCAGTGGTTTATCAAGGCTGCCAACCACGGGGTTACCGATAGTCAGTTCAACCTCGCCGAGCTCTATTTCCGGGGCTTCAGCGTCGAGCGCAGTTTTGTCGAGTCCTACAAATGGTTCGCGCTCGCCGCGGCGCGTGGCGACCACGATGCGCAGGACCGGCGCAATGATGTGGCAACCCGGCTCAATGATGCGGAACGCAAGGCCGCGGAAGAGGCCGTCAAACGCTTCGTCGTCGAGCCTCAGCCGACCGAGGCATTCAGTGTGCCAACGCCGGCTCGCGGCTGGGACGACGTCCCCATCGCCATCAAACCGCAGCGCGGGCATCACCGCCACGGCCCACACCACAGGTAGGGCGGGTTGCGGTGCCTGCAATTTGCCGGATCCGACAGCAACGCCCACGGAGCGGGAACCAAAGGCACTTTTTCAGGCTCTGAGAGGTCCCTCTGGATATCGACTCGCGCCTTTGCCACTCCTCGGCTGACCGGCTGACCACCGGATGGCGAACCGACATGGAAATCGACAGGCGTCCCCGCCTCGCGTGCGACAGGACAGCCAGCAGGCACGCTGCGCCTGCATCGATTTACGACCCGCCAATGGAAACCACTGCCAAAAAGGTCAAATGACGCCACAGCCGCAGGATGGGCGAGCATCCTGACCGGGCGAAGGCATGACTCGACAGCGGAATCTGACGGCGCATCTGTCGGATGCCTGCCAAGGTACCCCGCTCTCCCTTTGCGCAATGCCTGTCGCGCAAGGTCGCGCAAGGTCGTCTTTGGGTGGCACGCCGCCACTCCTGCAGCCCCGCTGGCGCCAGGGAAACCGGTGAGGCAAGGAGCCGAGAGAAAATAAGTAAATCGCTTCCGGGCCGGATGTGGGCGATTTTCGCACATTCCCCGCACCAATTCGGCGATTATTCCGCAACGGCTCCTGACGAAGTGCGCCGCCGATCGCCGTGATCACGTTCGCGCGACTGCCACGAAATTGCCATCACCGTCAGCGTGGGTTGGTCGTGCCAATTGCCCGGTGTTGCAGCGCTGATGCAACGTGGCTTGTCGGCTCCAAAGCCCAACCACGCCTGCAGCTCCCACAAAGGCTGTTGGCGTCATCAAGGAACGGTGATGCGGCTCCTTCCTGCACTGGCAATTCTGGCCTCGACAATCTCCTCCCTGGCTCCCTCGGGCCGGCCTGGGCCGAAGCCCGGCGCACGGATCCCGCCCAACGAACTCCTTCTGTCGCCGCGCTGCCACTGAATAAGGACCTTCCGGATTCTGTTCAGGGGCCGAAATTGCGCAGTGCTGCGCTCAAGGGCGATCCGGCAGCAGCCTGCGCGATCGCCATGAGCCTCCTCAAACGCCACGCCGCGCTCCCCCAAGGATTATCGTCTTGCCGCCAAATGGTTTGAGCGCGCCGAACAGGCCGGTCTGGTGCCGGCAGCTTTCCAGCCTGGCTGTATCTATGACGGGGGCCTCGGCGTTGCGAGGGATCCGCAAAAAGGCCAGACAGCATTTTCGCAAGGCGGCGGAAGGCGGCAACGCCGCGGCAATGCACAACCTTGCTCTGCTTGAAGCCGGAAAGGGCGAAACCAACAGTGCGGAACAGTGGTTCATCAAGGCCGCGCGACGCGGAATTCGCGACAGTCAGTTCAACCTTGCCGTCCTCCATTTCCGGGGCATCGGCGTGAAGCAGGATCTCACCGAAGCCTGGATGTGGTTCGCCCTTGCTGCCGTGCGTGGTGATCGGGTTGCGCTGGAGCGTCGCGATGAGGTGGCAATGCAGCTCAGCGATGAGGCACTCAAGGCCGCCGAGGAGGCAACCCGGAGCTATGTTGTCGAACCCCAGCCCGACAACGCCGTCCGCGTCCCCGCCCCTCCGGGCGGATGGGACGACCCATCGGCAGACGAGGCCGTGGGAAACTTCCCCACCGCCAATACCAATGGCATGCAGACGGATCCCGCGCCCCCGACCCGCCCTGCCCCTGATGCAGTCGAGTATGCGGAGCTGCCCGATGCCATCGGAGGGGCGAAATTGCGCCGTGCCGCGCTCCAGGGCGACCCCGCCGCGGCTTATGAGGTTGGACTGCGCTTTGCCCAGGGCAGAGGCGCGCCCGAGAATTATCTCCTGGGCAGAGACCTGCCCCAGAATTATCCGCAGGCCGCGCAATGGTTCCGCAAGGCGGAGCGCGCCGGCGTGGTGCCGGCCGCTTTCCAGCTCGCAATCCTCTACGAGAACGGCCAGGGCGTTCCGAGGGATGCAGACAGGGCGATCCACTCCTATCGCAAGGCAGCGGAAGGCGGATACGCAGCAGCGATGCTCCGTCTTGCCATGCTGGAGGACCACAGCGGCAATTACGAAACTGCTGCACAGTGGTTCCGAAAGGCGGCTGTCTACGGGGTTGCCGACAGCGCGTTCAACCTCGCCTTCCTCTATTATCGGGGCACAGGCGTCGAACGGGATCCTGTTGAGGCGTACAAGTGGTTCTCTCTCGCCGCCAGGCGGGGTGACCCTCAGGCAATGCAGTGGCGCGATAACCTGGCAATGCAGCTCTCCGATGAAGCGTTCAAAACCGTCGAAGAAGCGGTACGGAGTTTCGTTGTTGTCGAGCCTCCACCCGACGAGGCATTCGGCGCTCCCGCGCCGGTCGATGGATGGGATGCCACCTCGCCCGACGATACGGCCGGGCGCCACGTGCTCGCCGACATCGGCCGCCCGCAAACGGTTCCCCCGTCCCCGGCAGCCGCCGCCCCCCCGAAACCGGAACTGCCCGATGCGATTGGCAGGACGACGCTCCGTGACGCGGCGTTCGAAGGTAACCCCGCCGCGGCCTATGAGGTCGGCATGCGCTTTGCCATCGGCAGGGGCGTGCCCCGAAACGATCTGCGGGCGGCGCGCTGGTTCAGGAAAGCGGATCTGGCGGGCCTGGTGCCCGGGGCTTTCCAGGTTGGCGTGCTTTTTGAGAGAGGCCAGGGGCTGGAGAAGAACCTCGAGAAAGCCGGACTGTATTATCTGAAGGCGGCAGAGCGTGGCTGTGCTGCGGCGATGCACAGGCTTGGGAGACTTGAGGCTGACAAAGGTGAATACAACGATGCGGTACAGTGGTTCACGAAGGCCGCCAGGCACGGGATAGCGGAAAGTCATTTCAACCTTGGCGTCCTCCATTACGAGGGGCTCGGCGTGACCCGCGATTTTCGCCAGTCCTACAAATGGTTCGCGCTTGCCGCAAAGCGGGGCGATCGCGATGCGAGAAACCGACGCAACGATGTCGCAATGCTGCTGAACGCCCAATCTCTCAAGGCCGAAAATCTCGCGGTCCGGAGCTTCGTTGTCGTGCCGCAGCCCGCTGAGGCGGTCCACGTTCCCAGGCCGGCGCCGGCCGCCGCAGTTCACCTGCCGGTCAAGGAAGACCTGACCGATGCCATCCGAAGCCGCAAGCTGCGCCGCGCCGCACTCTCAGGCGATCCCGCTGCCGCCTACGAGATCGGCATGCGCTTCCTCAAGGCCTGGCACGGCATCCCGGACCATGTTCGCGCCCTGATATGGTTTGAGCGTGCGGAACAGGCCGGTCTCGTGCCGGCTTCTTTCCAGCTCGGCGTGCTCTATGAGAAGAGTCCGTTCGTGGTGAGGGATCGGGAGAAGACATTGCAATATTACCGCAAGGCCGCAGAGCGCGGAAACGCGGCAGCAATGCACAATTTTGCGGTGATGGAGGCCGACGGGTCCAATTTCCGGAGTGCGGCAAGGTGGTTCATCAAGGCTGCCAGACACGGAGTTACCGATAGTCAGTTCAACCTCGCCGTGCTCTATTTCCGGGGCCTCGGCGTCGAGCGCAATTTTGCCGAATCCTGCAAATGGTTCGCTCTCGCCGCCGCGCATGGAGACCAGGATGCGCTGGACCGACGCAATGATGTGGCGACCTGGCTCAATGATGCAGAACGCAAGACCGCAGAGGAGGCGATCAAGGACTTTGTCGTCGAGCCTCAGCCCAAGGATGCGTTCGAGGTTTCCGCGCCGGGCGGAGGATGGGATTGACGCTTCAAGACGCCAGGCGGGCGGCACAAGTGGCATCCCGTGCTACGCGGGATCCAGCTTTTCCGGCTTCAAAGACCGGAAATCGGCAAGTCGGCGGACGCCTTGCCGAATTCAGACACGTATCCCGGAGCTACTTGCGAGGCCGCAAGGTGGTTTCAACGGGCAGAACAGGCCGGTGTGGTCCCGGCAGCTTTCCAGCTCGCCGTGCTCTGCGAAAAGGGCCTGAGGGTGAGGACGGATGGGGATAAGGCAATCCGGTATTAACGCGCAGCGGCCGAAGGCGCCAGCGCCGCGGCCATGCACAATCTTGCTATGATTGAAGCCGACAGAGGCAATTACGGAACTGCGGCACCATGGTTCACCAGCGCCGCCAGCCACAGGTTGACCTACAGCCAGGTCAAACCTGCCACCCTCTATTCCCGGGGCCGGGGCGTGGAAAGGGATCTTGGCGAAGCCTTCAAGTGGCTCGGTCTTGCTGCAAAGAAGCGTAACCTTGACGCCCGGAAACACCTCACCGATGTGGCCAGGCTGCTGAACGATCTGGCGTTCGAGTTCGCGGAAGACGCGATCCGCAGCTTTGTTGCCGAGCCTTAAGCCCGATGAGGCGATCCATGTGCCATCACCAGCCAGCCCAGCCAGCGGATGGGATTGACGCGGTCTCGGACGACAAATCAGGCAATTGATCCGGCATCCGGATTAAGGCCATGGGCACTGCGCAAACACCTGACGTGCAAACACCTGGCGCAGGAAATCGGCAAGTGACGGCCCGATCGCTGCCGGGCACCGCCTTTGACAACCGCCTTGGGAACGCGGCAACCAGGTGCTGCATAGATGGCTTGTGGCGGCATGTGACCGATTGTCGCAGTCGCCTGCGCAACACCCGGGGGGCGCCGGCGATTGGCCCCAGTTTCTTTCTGGGGAACGGCAAACGGCGCAGACCACCCTGCCGTCCGCCTTGTGATCGTCCACATTCCGGCAGCCTGATCCTTGATCTCTCTGCCGTGCCCCTCCTGAGAGGGTTAATTGAGCTGAGGGCAACGTCGGGTGAGGGCTCGAGCGCGAACCAGCTCACTTGGGCCATCGGGGGGGCGGAATCGGGCGCAGCGACTGGGCTGCTCACCGACCTGAGGGAGGTCTCAGTTCCCTTGGCCGGGAAATCTCGCAATTTGATCCTTCACGCGCTGCTGCCCCTCTGGCGATCGCCGAAAATGCGGCCCTCCATTTACCATTTACCGAAACCGCCCCAGGCCGCCTTCGCAGCCATTTCACTGGCACCGCCCACGTTTCACCGCCGGCCAGCCGTTGCTCCATTGCCACGTTTCCCCTCTCCCATGGCCCGCTTGAGGCCTGAGCACAGTGTCACACCCTGGACGCTGCGAAAACAGAACGCGCCATGTCGCCTCATGTCACCCGGTTCAGGTTTCCCGGTGATTTCGTCAATCCCGCTGCTGAAAACCGCGACCCAGGCTCCAGACCTCCCGTCTGCGCCCGCCTTCCGCGCCTCTCGTCCGACCCCCGCGCTTGAGCGCTCCCGCCGCGCTCAACCAACCCGCTCATCGCTCGCCCCAACAGGCTTCGCCTTGCGAATGCGGGAACGCCGACCAAGCCGCCGCCTCTCTATTTCGACAAATCATTCAGAATGAATTTCGCAACCGCCGGCTCGAGGTCGTGGACCTTCCCCATGGACATCACATGCACCGCGAATTCGCCGGGAAACGTCGCCAGCCGCCGGCTCAACGGCTCGGCCCATGGCGTTACCGATGTGAGCTTGAAGCAACAGGGATCAAATTCGCTGTAGAACTGGAACTCCTTCCTTCCACTTTCGTCCACGCCCATTGCATAGAGGTCCAGATAATCCAGCGGGATTTCCGTCTGTTCCCAGTCTGCCGGTTCTTCCCGGAAAACGATCGGAACCGATCCGCTCACCGAATAGGCTCGCTTGATGCGCGGCTCCAGCGCCGCAAGCATCGTGGTGGTCCAGCCTCCCCCGGAAAACCCAACCGCAGCGACGAGTTCATAATCGTGGCTTTTCAGCGCATAACTGATTGCCCCCAGCGCCGGATCCACGAAATAGCGCAGTGCGGAACCGCTTGCCGGCTTCAGATTCCTCCCAAGTTCCCCATGGAGATCGCGCATTTCAAGGTCTACGCCGCTGTCGCGATTGACGAATCGGTTTTCACCCTGCAATGGCATGGAGTTGAGGATGAGATCACAGGGTTTGGCCGCAATCTGGCGCACCAGAGCATCCATTCCGGGTTTGGAAAACAGTGGCTTCCTGAAATAGCCAGTGGCGAAGAACCCCTCGTCGTGGCCTGCGTTTACGATCACCAGGCACTTCGCGCCGGGAAAGGTCGCATAATAATCCCGTGCCCACAGTTTTCTCCCCAGGTCGAAAACCAGCCATTCCGAGGTTGCCGGTGTCCGTCCCAGGTATTCCGGTGCCAGTTCTCCATTGTCGGCATTTCCCGGGCTGACTCGGGCAGGCATTGCCGCCGGCTGCGGCGTATCCCTGCCCCAGATGAATTGAGACAATTGCTGACGTCGCGCCGCAACATCAGAAGGCGCATGGATCGTCATTTCCTGCAACGGATGGCCAATCTGCCACAAGCCCTGGGCCTTCGCCCCTCCGGCAAGCACGACTCCCGCAATCACCACGGCAACGCGCAATATCCGGAAACCTCCATTCGTCATGTTCAAACTGACCCCACAATGAACTTCAAATATTCGTGGAACGTCCATCCCCGATCATCGGCTCTCCGTTTTCAAAGACCTGCTGCCCGACGGACAGCAAAAGAACCGTTCGCCGATCGCTGGCAGCATGGCCGACCCAACCACGTTCTGCCGCCTCGCGCAATGCCGCCACCGCCTCGGCTGCCGCGATTGCCCTTGATATCTCAAAAGCTTACCAATAATTCACGGAGACACGATGGGTGCCACAGTGCCGCATCGATGAGGTCGGCGTCAGACCGGGTGCCACCAGGAACCGCGGCACGTGCCGACACTGCGTCGCACCCCCAAGGCATCAGAATCTGTACCTGTCTGCAATCTGCAATCGACCACGAAAAGATACCACCGTCGCCGCGCTTTGGATGTCGATGCAAGATGCAAGCTCGCTCGTTCGCGGAGAACCCGAGTTCCCGACACCAGCAGCGGCGATCGCTGTAAGGCGGCTCGACAAATGACGTGCACCTGAACAGAACCAATGATCAACGACTGAGCATCCGTGGTCGCCGCGATTAAAGTCAACGGCTCAGCACCGTCGGTATTCAATAAGGGGACGTAGAAAAATGGCCGCTCCAGAATCGTGCAATCAAAGATCGTAACTGCCCAGGTCCGTTTTGCCAGTTCCCCGGTGCGGTCGTCCAGCAGCGGGGGAGCCGCGGCGATCCTGGGGTCGCAGGGGCCATAGAGGGGGTGTCATTTTCCGCTTGACGGCCCCGGCGAATGGGATTCGAACGTTGAAATGACGTGCGAATCACCAGATGCCCCCGGCGGAGAGGCCCTCATTGCGCTGATAGAGGCGCTGGAGGCCACGATCGCTGCGCTGGAGGCGCAGGTGGCAGGGCTCCAGGCTCGGGTGGCGATCATTCCGGAACTCGAGGCCCAGGCGGCGATAATCCCGGCATTGCTGCAGGAGATCGCAGAACTCAGGCGGCGTCTCGGACAGGACAGTTCGAACAGCTCGAAGCCCCCATCCAGTGACGGCTTGAAGAAACCGCCAGCGGAGAAGGCGCAGAGGCGGACGAGGAGCCTGCGGGAGAAGAGCGGCCGTCAAACGGCCGGACAGCCGGGGCACAAGGGGGCGACGCTGAAGCAGACGGACAAGCCGGACGCAGTGATCGACCATTACCCGAAGACTTGCGGTGGTTGTGGCGCGCCGCTGCCAGAAGGCTCGAGCGAAGGCTATGTCAGGCGGCAGCAGATCGACCTGCCTCCACCACCTCCTCCCGTGGTGACCGAACATCGCGCCCATGGCTGCCGATGCGGGAATTGCGGCACAAAGACACAAGCGAGTTTCCCTGAGGGCATCAATGCCCCGGTTCAATACGGCCCGCGCATTCGCGCTATCGTGGCCTATTTGCTCAATAAGGAACATTTTCCCGAGGATCGGTTGGAGCAAGCGATGTCCGTCCTCTTCGGGCTGCAGATTTGTTCCGCCACCATCGCCAGCTTCAGCAGGAGTTGTGCGTCGCGGCTGGAAGCTTTTGCGAATGCGCTCCGCGATCTTGTCTGTACCGCTCCCGTCAAGCACATGGACGAGACCGGTTTCCGGGTCGGAGCCAGGACCCAGTGGCTGCACGTGGCCTGCACGACGCTTCTCACCTTTTATCGCGTCTCCAACCGTGGCAGCCTGCTGCAGGGAGTACTGGGGATCATTGTCCACGACCACTGGAAGACGTACTACACGATGCC
>Ga0123357_10000140_pt1 | contig 63300 bp, 53 predicted proteins | sample TergutEmb28metaG_FD_89873 | JGI IMG/M metagenome (GOLD analysis project Ga0123357, IMG submission 89873) | Embiratermes neotenicus P4 segment gut microbial communities from Petit-Saut dam, French Guiana - Emb289 P4 | ecosystem: Host-associated > Arthropoda: Insects > Digestive system > Gut ...
AAAATTAGCCCCTTCCAGCGCTTTTTCAAGATTTTCCAGGCCCACAAAGCCCTTGATTTTGGCGTGGTTTCCCTTGCCCTTGTTTATCGCGGACAGAATTTTTTCGCTTTCCTTTAACCGCTGCGCGTCAATGTCGTAAAGGGCAATCTCGCAGTCGCGCAGAGCCTCCGAACACATACTGTCTCCCAGAACATTGCGGGCAAATATCGTACTTCCGGCGCCCAAAAAGGTAATTTTTAGCATATCGGCTTTAACTCCTTAATAAATAATATGACTTAAATAATATGGCTTATTGTATTGATTTATCAAAAATGTTATAAGATGCGTATGAGTACCAAACACAATCCCGGAGAACGGATTAAGGAATTATGCAAGACGTATTCAGTTACCAGTGAAACACTTGCTGAGCGAAGCGGAGTCCCCCTGGACTTGATCAAACGTATTGAAGAGGGCGGCCATATTCCCGACCTCGCGCCCCTTGTGCAGATTGCCAGGGCCCTTGGCGTACGCCTTGGAACGCTTCTTGACGACCGCGAAGAACTTGGACCGGTAATTACACGCGCCGGTTCTGCAGCGCAGACAGCCAGATTTTTTACCGGACTAAGTTCGGAAAAATCCAACCCGGAGCACGACGGCCTTAGTTTCAAATCTCTTGCTGCGGACAAGAACAGCCGCCACATGGAACCTTTTATCGTTGATATCAATCCTACAGCCGAGCAAAAAAAATCCACCCACGAGGGCGAAGAATTTATTTACGTGCTGTCGGGAAACCTTGCCGTGGATTACGGTACAGAGCGCAATACCCTGGCCCCCGGAGATTCAATTTACTACGATTCCATTGTTCCGCACAGGGTAATATCTGCAGACAGCAAACCTGTACAAATTCTCGCGGTAATCTACACACCGGTATAAGGCTTAAAATCCGCATCCATGCGGATTTTAAGCGCGGAGTTTTACCTAAAGTAAAACTCCAACTAAAACAATTTTACAGCGGCGTCCTTGCCGCCAAGCAAAGGATAACTCATGGAATTTTTGGAAAAAACCCTCGGACAGGTTCTGCGGGAAAACGCGCAAAAACAGCCGGATCACGATTTTTTGGTTTACGCGGACAGGGATCTTCGTTTTACCTACGCCGAATTTGACAAACGTGTCGATGATTTGGCAAAGGGCTTTTTGGCAATGGGCCTCAAGAAGGGCGACCACGTTGGAATCTGGGCGACCAATGTCCCTGACTGGAACACTGTGCTTTTTGCCTGCGCCAGGGCCGGCATGGTTTTGGTCACAATAAATACAAGCTACAGGATCAGCGAACTTGAGTATCTGCTCAAACAATCGGACTGTGCCTGTCTTTGCGTAATTGACGGATGGCGGGACGCCGACTATGTTTCAATTGTCTACGAACTGGTGCCTGAACTCCGTACATGCGCCCGCGGCGCGTTAAAATCGGAAAAATTCCCCTTCCTCAAAAACGTCATCTACATTGGCCAGCAAAAACAGCGGGGAATGTACTCGTTCAACGAGATTCTGCTTTTGGGCCAGTACAGCGATGAAAAAGAATACAGGGAAATCGAAGCATCACTGGACCGCAACGACATTGTAAATATGCAGTACACAAGCGGCACAACCGGTTTCCCAAAAGGCGTAATGCTCACCCACCGGAACATCCTTAACAACGGACTGGGAATAGGCGACAACCAGCGCCTTACCGAAAAAGATATTGTCTGCCTGCCTGTGCCCCTTTTCCACTGCTTCGGCCTCACCCTTGGGATGATGGCCATTCTTACCCACGGATCAACGGCCGCCATTGTCGAATGGTTCGATCCCCTCCTGGTACTCGCTACGGTTCAAAAGGCGAAGTGTACTTCCCTTTACGGAGTACCGACTATGTTCATCGCGGAACTTAACCACCCGATGTTCAAAATGTTTGATCTCAAAACACTGCGCACAGGCATAATGGCCGGATCTCCCTGCCCCATCGAAACAATGCGGCAGGTAATTGATTTAATGTACGCAAAAGAAATGACCATCTGCTACGGCCTTACCGAGTCTTCTCCGGTAATGACGCAGACACGGTTTGACGACAGCCTTGAAGTCAAGGTCGAAACAGTAGGCCGGCAGCTTCCCGGCGTGGAAGTAACAATCCGGGGCGAAGACGGCAGCGAATGTGCGGCCGGCGTGCACGGAGAATTCTGCTGCCGCGGCTACAATACGATGAAAGGTTATTACAAAATGCCGGACGCGACAGCCCAGTGCATAGACAAAGACGGCTGGCTCCATTCAGGCGATCTGGGCATCAGGGAAGCAAACGGCTGTTTTAGGGTAACCGGACGCATCAAGGACATGATAATCAGGGGCGGCGAAAATGTTTACCCCAAAGAGATCGAAGACTTTTTATATACAATGCCTGGCGTCAAGGATGTTCAGGTAGTCGGCATAAGCAGCGTAAAATACGGCGAAGAAGTCGGCGCTTTTATTATCCGTCAAAACGACGCGGCGATCTCGGAAGAAGATATAAGGGATTTTTGCAGGGGAAAAATCAGCCGCTTCAAAATACCCAGGTATGTTTTCTTTGTTGAAAATTTCCCGATGACTGCCAGCGGTAAAATTCAGAAGTACATGCTGCGCGATGACGGCAACAAAAAAGTAAAGGAGCTCGGCATCGCTACCTGATCAGGACTGCGGCAATTTTAGGACTGCTGCCTGATCAGGATTGCTGCAATTCATCCAGATTGTAGGGAGTCTCCTGGTACACGTAGTTTAGCCAGTTGGAAAAAAACAGGTGCGCGTGGGCCCGCCATCTTACCAGGGGCGCCCGTGTCGGATCATTTCCCGGATAATAGTTTGCAGGAATGTCTATGGGCAGCCCCTTGCCCAGGTCCCTGCGGTACTCGCTGTCCAGCGTAAGGGCGTCGTACTCAAGATGACCGGTCACATAAACTTCGCGGCCTTCCCTGGCTGTGGCAATAAATAATCCGCCTTCCGGAGTTTCAGACTGAATTGTAAGAGCCGGTTCCCTTGCGGCAGCTTCAAGGTCCACCGAAGTATGCCGTGACTGCGGCGCAAGAAACTCGTCATCAAAGCCCCGGAACAGCGGCGAATGGATTTCGTTTATCTTGTGGGAAAAAACCCCAAAAAGTTTTTTTGGAAGCAGATATTTTTGTACGCCGTAGCGCCGGTAAAGGCCGGCCTGGGCGCCCCAGCAGATGTGCAGGGTGGACCAGGTATTTTTTAACGAATAATCAATAACCGAAGCCAGCTCGTCCCAATAATCAACTTGCTCAAAAGGCAGAGTCTCAACCGGTGCTCCCGTAATGATAAGGCCGTCAAAACGTTCTTTCTTTTCCATTACCTCCCGCGCGCTCTGGTAAAATTTTTCCAGGTGACCCGGGGGCGCGTTGCGGGACTCGTGGCTCCCCATGCGCAAAAAACTAATATCGACCTGCAGCGGGGTATTGCCCAGCAGCCTCAAAAGCTGAATCTCTGTGGTCAATGTGGTAGGCATCAGGTTTACAATCGCTACTTTAAGCGGCCTTATGTCCTGTGACTCGGCCCGGTCCTCGGTCATAACAAAAACGCGCTCGTCGCGCAGAGTATTGTAGGCAGGAAGCGCCCTTGGAATCTTAATCGGCATATTTCAGTAAGATGACTTAATTTGAGGAAAAAGTCCAGTGTGAAAAAAAAGTTAACAGTTAGCAGTTAAAAATGAAAAGTGAATAGTGAATAGTTAACAGTTAAAAGTTAAAAGTTAAAAGTTAATAGTTAGGAAATTTCTGCGCCACTCCCCACTCCCCACTCCCTACTCCCCAATCCCTACTCCCCACTCTACTTACTACTTACTACTTTCTACTTACTTACTACTTTCCCATTTCTACTTTCTCCTTTCTCATTTTTACTTTATAATCTGTCAATCAGAAGGAGAACCTGCATGACAAGTGAAGATCGCATTAAAGACCTTATTTCAAAAATGACACTGGAAGAAAAAGTTTCCCAGTTATTATATGACAGTCCGGCAATTGAACGTTTGGGTATTCCAAAATACAACTGGTGGAATGAATGTCTGCACGGCGTAGCCCGCGCAGGACTGGCAACGGTTTTCCCACAGGCAATTGGGCTGGCGGCAACTTTCGATGAGGATTTGGTACACAAGGTCGCGGATGCGATTTCTGACGAGGCCCGGGCAAAGTACAACGAGGCTGTAAAAAAAGGAAACCGCAGCCAGTATTACGGCCTTACCTTCTGGACGCCCAACATCAACATTTTCCGGGATCCCCGCTGGGGGCGCGGCCAGGAAACCTACGGGGAAGATCCGTATTTAACAGGACGCATCGGAGTCGCCTTTGTCAAAGGACTGCAGGGCGAAGATCCCGAACATCTCAAGACAGCGGCCTGCGCAAAACACTACGCCGTACATTCGGGGCCGGAAAAATTGCGCCACGTTTTTGACGCGGACGTATCCAAAAAGGACCTGTTCGAAACTTACCTGCCGGCTTTTAAAAAACTGGCGGAAAACGGCGTTGAATCGTTTATGGGCGCATACAACAGCCTCTACGGCGAACCCTGCTGCGCCAGCAGTTTATTAATAAAGGAACTGCTCCGCGGGAAATGGGGATTCAAAGGCCACTTTGTTTCAGACTGCTGGGCAATCAGGGATTTCCACGAGAACCACAAGGTTTGCAAAACTCCGGAAGAATCGGCGGCCATGGCGCTTAACGCCGGCTGCGACCTTAACTGCGGCTGTACATTTCCGTATCTGACCACCTCCTTCAAAAAAGGCCTGGTAACACAGGAAGCCATTGACACCGCACTGACAAGGGTTTTACGCACCCGGTTTAAACTGGGGATGTTTGATGCCGGCAATCCTGCCTGGGCTAAATACGACAAACTGGGCAGCGAAGTCATCAACAGCGCCGAACACCGGGCCCTGGCCATGGAAGCCGCTCAAAAATCCATTGTTCTTTTAAAGAATGAAAATAACCTGCTGCCCCTGGACGATTCCGGAAAAACCATACTTGTAGTCGGTCCAGCAGCAGCAAACGCGCATACCCTGCTTGGAAATTATTACGGAATCAGCTCAAGGCTGGTAACCGTACTGGAAGGACTTGCAGGGAAAATCAATACCAAACCGGCAATTTCGGTCGAATACCGCCAGGGCTCCCTTATGTACGAAGCCAATCACCGTTCCAATGTGGTATTCGAAGGAACAGGAGCTGACGGCGCCATGCCGGTTCCCGGTCTGGGCCAGGCTGACGTAGTAATTGCGGTCTACGGCATGGACGGAGCCATGGAAGGCGAAGAAGGAGAAGCCATCGCCTCAGAAGACAACGGCGACAGGGAAACCATAGAACTGCCTCCCTGGCAGCTCAAGTTCCTGCGCAGGCTTAAAAACTCCGGCAAGAAGATCATTCTGGTTCTTACGGGCGGAAGCGCAATCGCCTTTCCGCCGGACATCGCGGACGCGATACTGTTTGCCTGGTACCCGGGCGAAGAAGGCGGGACCGCCGTAGCCAATATTATTTTTGGCGACGCATGCCCGTCAGGGAAACTGCCGGTCACATTCCCGGTATCCACCGCCCAGCTCCCGCCCTACGAAGATTACAGTATGAAAGGCCGAACTTACCGTTACATGAAGGAAGAACCTCTTTATCCGTTCGGGTTCGGCCTGTCGTATACAACGTTCAGGTTCGATTCCCTGCAGGCATCTGCAAACCAGATCAAAACGGGAGAGGCAATCAGGGTCAAAGCCGCAATAACCAACACCGGCAAAATTGACGCGGAAACCATTGTTCAGTTTTATGTAAGCAGGGACGGGGCCGGCGGCAATGAGCCGGCGGCTTCGCTCAGGGGTTTTTGCAGGGTTCACATTAAGGCCGGCGCAACAGTGTACGCGGAAGCAGAGCTGCCCTCCTCAGCTTTTGAAACTGTTAATAATGAAGGAAAAAGTGTTTTATTGACAGGTACATATACGGTTACCGCCGCAGACGCCGCTCCGGTTAAGGGCGCGGTAGAAAAAGGCGCTATAAAGCCAGTCAGCGTGAAAATAAATATTTAACCTCCCAAACTAAGTTTTATAGGTTTCAATCAAGTACGTGGAGTATAACTCCATGTACTTGGCTTAGTTTGTGGAGTACAACTCCATGTACTTGATTAAGTACATGGAGTTGGAATTTTTAGATATTAAAGGTAAACAAAAAAACCCCGGCCAGGCCGGGGTTCCTTAACAAAAAACTGTATTGTTAATAAAAACAAACTATGTCCGCAAGGCAAAAGGCTTCACGGACAGATACCAATTACCGCTTGTTGTAGCGATCAAGAGCGGCGTTCTGAATTTCGACAGCCCTGTTAATGTTCATCTTCTGGATTGTGCTGATGTAATTGTTCCAGGTGGCGTCGTTAACCGGGTCGGTTCCAAGGAGCCAGCGTGCGGTTTGTTCATCAATGTAGGTGTTGATTTCCTGCATTATGGTCGCGTATTCGCGGCTTTCTGCCTGTGTGGGTGTAACCGACGGCAGTACTAATTGATCTGCACCGGGGAGCATATAATTGATAAGGGCCTGAGCCTGTTCTGGCATGGCGTAGTACTGTTCAATGTAACCTTCATTCTGGATAAAGGGGCCGGCTCCGGTTGACCGTACATAAGCGCTCATTGACTGGGACAGGGGCCATTTATTGGGGCCGCCGGCCATCAGGTCGGGTGTATAAATCGCTTTACCGTTAACCATGTTGTATGATTCGCCCAAAATGCCAAAGTTATAAAGCATGTGGCCGGCCTGGGTATAACCGTAATCGAGGAAACGGGTTGCGATTTCCAGATTCTTGGTTGTACCGCTGATCGCCGCGGAATCCTGGCCGTTATATGGTATATTCGGGATGGTATATACGAGCTTGCTGCCCGGTACCAGAACAGGGTACTGTACAGCCAAAATCTTGTAATTGGGAGTATTGGGCAGGGCGGCCGGTGTCCAGGTGCCGATGCCGCTTCCTACTGACGCTACTGTCGCGCCGGAAGTACCTACAGTCATCTTCTGGTTCTGCTGGGCGGTGGTCAGTGTCATTATATCTTTGTCAATGAGGCCTTCCTGGTACCACTTTGCCATGGTTTCAATCCACTGCCTGTAACCGGGCTGGATCTGGCCAAAAGCGACTTTCTTGCTGGCTGCGTCGATGTACATGCCGTTAAGGAAGCCAAAGCCGGGCATGAACATGCGCTGTCTGTTGCTCCAGGCCTGGGTAAACGGCGCCGGGCAGTTTTTCTTGTCCCTAAAGGCAACAAGTACATCATGCCAATCCTGAATGGTTTGAGGCGGCTGGAGCCCAAGGTCATTGAGCCAGTCCTGGCGGATCATAAGGCCCTGGGAATAAAGCAGTTTATCTCCGCCCCTGATAAAGGGAAATACATAATAACTGCCATCATCAGATTTGACCATCCTGTCGTACTGAGGATTGGCTTTGAGATAAGCTGTAAGATTGGGCGCCCATTTGGTTATGGCGTCGTTCAGTCTGGTTATGGAACCGTCGCTGATTGCCTTCTCGGGGCCGCCGACCAGAGTTACCCAGTTGTATTCGATAATGTCGGGCATGTCATCAAGGGAAGCGAGAAGCAGGCTTAACGCGGCGTCAGTCTGTCCGGTTGCCGGATGTTCAAAACTGATTTTAACTCCTGTCTGCTGCTGCAGCGCTTTGGCAAAAGGAGTGTCTCCAAGATTTGGATAATTGGGCGATACATTTGTGTTTAATGCTAACCAATAACGTAATGTTACATCAGTCTGAATCGGATACGAACCAACCGGTGTGGCAGTCGCCCCCCCCCCCCGTTGGTCCGGCTGCGGCTGCTCCGGAAGCGAATAACAATCCGGCGCCGAGCAATAATACCAATAAGCAAAGAATAAGTTTCTTCATCCTATCCTCCAAAAAAATATTTAGACACAAGTCTGCATTATTTTAGTATCCCATTGGCTGATTTGTCAATTCTAATGGCGGATTTTATGTTAAATTATTTAATTTGACAATTAATGAAACTTGTGTATAGATTAAAAATAAGCTTATACTTGCTAATAGCCTGCTTGATTACGGAGAGGTCCATGGCCCAATTATCAAAAACCCTTAAAAAAGATATGCAGCGGAACTGGTCCCTGTATATTCTGGCTGTCCCGGTAGTTATTTATTTTTTACTGTTCTCCTACAAACCAATGTACGGGGCGTTAATCGCTTTTAAGGATTTTTCACCGGGCAGGGGTTTCTCCCGCAGCCCCTGGGTAGGTTTTGTAAATTTTATCCGGTTTTTCAACAGCCCCTACTTCTTTAGGCTGGTCAGGAATACTTTCCTTATAAGCTTTTACGGCCTGCTGTTCGGGTTCCCGGCCCCAATAATTCTGGCCCTGCTCCTTAATGAAGTGCGCCATTCAGTATTCAAAAGGACCATTCAAACAATTACATACCTGCCCCATTTTATCTCCATGATCGTAATCTGTGGAATGATCACGGATTTTTCCCTTTCCACCGGACTCTTTAACGATATAATCCTGTTTTTTGGCGGCCAGCGTTTCCCCCTGCTCCAGCAGCCGGGTCTTTACCGGCCGATTTATATAACTTCGGATATCTGGCAGGGAATAGGCTGGGGCACGATTATCTATCTTTCGGCGCTTTCGGCCATAGATCCGCAACTTTACGAAGCCGCGATGATAGACGGCGCCGGCAAAATCAGGCAGCTTTTTGCCATTACAATCCCTTCAATCACTCCGACAATAATTATTTTGTTAATACTTAGGGTCGGGCAGCTGCTCAGCGTCGGCTACGAAAAAACCCTTCTGCTGTATAATCCGGCCACTTACGAGACAGCCGATATAATTTCAACCTACGTTTACAGGGTCGGGCTGCTGGAACAAAACTGGAGTTACTCCACCGCAATAGGCCTGTTTAACTCGGCGATAAACTTCTTCCTGCTGGTTATGGCCAACATGGTAAGCCGCAAAGTTTCAGAAACGAGCCTTTGGTAAGAGGGGTAAAATATGAAATTTTCAAACGCCAAACACACCCAGGGCGAAAACATCTTTATGATCTTCAACTATCTGCTCCTGATCCTTATCGCTTTTGCCACTTTTTACCCGATGTTTTATGTACTTGTGGCTTCCTTCAGCAACAATTCACTGCTCATGCAGCATTCCGGCCTCCTTTTGGCGCCTACAGGCTTTAGCCTGGCGGCTTACGATAAGGTCCTTAAAAACCCCATGGTTGCCCTGGGGTACAGGAACACCCTTTTTGTGCTGATAGCCGGGGTTTTATTGGCACTTCTTATGACATCCATCGCCGCTTACTTCCTTTCCCGCAAAAACGTGTTTTTCAAAAAACCCATAATGATGGCAATTACGTTTACAATGTTCTTCTCCGGCGGCATGATCCCGGCATACCTCAACCTGCGGGATCTGGGCCTGACCAATAACCTCTGGGGCCTTATAATTCCGGGGATGATCAGTGTTTATAACATGATAATTTTGCGGACATCGTTCCAGCAAATACCGGAATCACTGACAGAGGCGGCTTACATAGACGGGGCCGGCCACATCCAGATACTTTTCCGCATAGTAATACCGCTCTCACAGGCGATTCTTGCGGTAATGATCCTCTACTACGGAATCGGCATCTGGAACGCCTGGTTCTGGGCAAGCGTAATTCTGCGCAAGCGCGAGCTGTTCCCGCTGCAGGTAATCCTGCGCGAGATCCTGCTGCAAAACTCGGCCCTGGAAATGATAGACAGCAATGACCAGGAGGCCATATCGGAGACTATCAAATACGCGACAATTATTGTGGCGACAGTGCCTGTACTGTTTATTTATCCGTTTTTACAGAAATACTTTGCCAGGGGAGTCATGCTGGGCAGTATCAAGGAATAGTGTCATTTAAGTCATTTTTTGCTTGCTAAAAATGTCCATTTTTACAATATTTGCTTGCTAAAAATGTAGGTTTTGGTATTTTTTGCTTGCAAATAATGTAGATTTGATCAATAATTTCCTGTATGAAACGTGAAATTTATAACGATCTAATAAAATGGAAAAATTCATCACGCCGTAAACCGCTGTTAATGTACGGCGCAAGACAGGTAGGCAAAACATGGCTGTTAAAAGAATTCGGCAGGAGTGAATATAAAGAAACCTTATACCTTAATTTTGACTCAGAAGCGGCCATACATAAATATTTCGCGGAGAATATTTCCCCCTCTTATATAATCACCGGGCTGGAGGACCATTTTGGCAAAAAAATCATCCCGCAGGAAACTCTGATAATAATGGACGAAATCCAGGAATGCCAGCGTGCTAAAGATTCATTAAAATATTTTAATGAACAGGCTCCCCAATACCATGTCGCGACCGCCGGGAGCTTTTTGGGAATAGCAGGAGGGAAGTTTCCGGTTGGCCAGGTAAATACAATTACGCTGCGTCCTCTTTCTTTTTATGAATTTCTTGAGGCAACCGGAAATTCACTACTGCTGGAAAGTTTAAAAAAAAATGATTTGTCAAATGCGGGAATTACCTCCGTTACCGCGGAGAAAAAACTCAAAGAATATATGTATATTGGCGGAATGCCTGAGGCAGTTAACGCATTTATAGAATCAGGCAATCTGCACGAGGCCCGCAAGGTTCAGGAAAAAATTCTAGATAATTATAAAAATGATTTTACCAAACATATAAAAGGGACAGATATTCCTAAAGTCCGCATGCTCTGGGACAGTATTCCGCTGCATCTTTCCAAAGAAAAAAAGAAATTCATGTACAGCGAAATCCGCACCGGTGCACGCGCGGCCTCTTATGAAAACGCCCTCGACTGGCTGGTCAATACAGGTCTGGTCCATAAAATAGACAGAGTTAATACGCCAAAGCTCCCGCTGGCCGGATACGCCGACAGAGACGCTTTTAAAATATACATGCTTGATACAGGGCTTTTATCGGCGGCCGCAGGTCTTGATATACAAACTTTTTATGAACCTGACCCGCAAGTATATAAGGAATTCAAGGGCGCCATCGCGGAGCAGTTTGTTCTGCAGGAATTAAAGACACTGGAATCCAGATTAGCCGCAAAATTACCCATATATTACTGGGCCCGTGACGAAGGGAAAAGCGAAGTGGATTTTATTATACAATGGCGGAATGAAATCATTCCAATCGAAGTTAAATCCGGAATTAACAAGAAATCTAAAAGTCTGGAAATCTATAACAGCCTGTATAAACCGGCGCACGCTGTACGCACAACGCTCAAAAATTTTGGTATTAAAGACAATCTATGTTCAATACCGCTTTTTATGATCGCCGGTTTATTTGATTTACAGGCTCTTAATTAGTGTCTGTCTACAAAGTCGGTTACTTTGTAGACAGACCTTGCATTTTTTCGCCTAAAGGCTGTAAAAATGCGATATTTAAGGTAGTCTGTCCATAATGTGTACACATTATGGACAGACACTAATTAAAACTATTTTTTTCCTATAGCGCGATCATACCCGGATTGGGTAAGATCAAGATAACGCGACAGTCCGATTCTGTTTAATTCGGCAACATAACTGTCCCAGTCCCTTTCTATGCTTTTCTGACCCATTACAAAAGCGGCCAGGTTTTCATTAACATAGCCGTTGATGGTGTTTCTAAGGTCCATAATCTGATCAGATTCCTGGGGTGTAAACAATGTTCTGTCCACCCTGTTTGCCTGCGGAGGAGCTTTGTCCCTGTACAGGGGAACGGCTTTGGAAACCCAAAGTTCATTGTTCAGCGGATTATCCGAAGCTACCTGGCCGTCAGTCAGACCAAGGAAAAGAATACTGGGACCGCTTGTATACCAGTGGGAATTTTGTGAGGAGCCCCAGGGCAGGATCTCGGCGACAGTCGGAGTGAAACCTTCGACACTGGATTTTTCGCCGGGCCTGGCCAAACGGTGATCAATGTCCGGGCGTCCGTACCGCGCCCATGTAGATGCGTATTCGCCGCACTGATAATCACCCAACCGGAAGGCCGCCTCCGGATTTTTACAATCTTTGGTAATTACCCATCTGGTGCTCGGGCCCATGGGCATATAGGGAGTCCATTGTACTCCCTGCGGCCCCTTTAACGGTGTCATCGGAGTGTATTCATAACGCATAACATTGTTGGGAGCAAGCGCGCCCGCTAAACCGGCGCAAAAGAATCCGACAGTAGAAACATCTTTTTGCTCGATAACACTGCGGAGCTGACCTCCGTTTATTGTAAAGATAGTATCCAGCATTAAGCCGTCATTCATTAAGCCGTTAATGTAACGCAGCGCGTCCCTGTACGCGGGTTTGTTGTAAATAACATCGACTTTGCCGCTGTTATCTACGGTGAGCCTGTCCCTGGTATCATTATAAATAAATGCGTTAATAAGGAAATCATAAATCCTGCCGCGCTGATCGGTATTGCCGGCGGAAGGGATTTCATCCTTAATGCCGTTCTTGTTTGGATCCTTGTCGCGGAATGCTTCCAGCACTGTCCGGAATTCATCGGTTGTCGTGGGCATGTTCAGACCCAGGTTGGCAAGCCACTGCTGATTCATCCAGCCGCGCAGCGAATAAAATTCGCCGATTGATTCCTGAATGTACGGTACATAATAAATGTTGCCGTCGGCAGAATGCAGCCAGTTCCACATATCTTTATTGGAAACTTTTTCAAGCTGCCTGGGGATTTCGTAGGCCCATTTGTCGTAATAGCTATTTAACGGTATTGCCACACCTTCTGTACCAAGCTGCAGCATGGTTTCTTCAGAAAAATTAAAGCCGACAAGTACCTCCGGCAGAACTCCTCCTCCGGCAATCATTACCATGAGTTTTTCTGTACCGGGACTGCCGTTGGGATAAATATCAAAGTTTAACTTTAGATTACCCTTCTCTTCCAGCAGCAGGGTGTAATAATTGGTGTCATAATTTTCCACCGGGCTGGAATTCTGCGGGATGCCAAGGTTTAAAGTGATAGGCGACTTGCAGATTGGAAATACATTGGGCGCGTTAACATTGGCCGCGGAATCGGAAACAGCGGTTTGCTGCACGCCCTGCTGCCCGCCTGCAAATACAAACGGCGCCCCGATTAAAAAAAATACAAGAAGCCCCAAAACAGGCATCATTCCGTTCATTTGTTTTCTCATAAAAAATTCTCCCTTTTTTAAGTTGATAATGTGGTGACGTTGCCACATTTATTCATCATAATAATATCAGACAATCATTAATGTCAAGAAAATTCCGCATAAAATTCTAAAAAAATTGTAATATTTTTTATGGCTGTCCGGTAGTTTACAGGCATTGACAAATTTAAAAGGAAGTTTATAATAAAAATGGCATCGTTGCCATAAAAAAGAAAAAATGTGAAAAGAACTACCATTGAAGACATAGCCAAAAAAACAAATCTCTCAAATTCTACGGTTGCCAGAGCCATTAACAACAGCGGCTACATTTCAAAAATCAACCGGGAAAAAATCGAACAGGCAATAGAAGAGTTAAATTATACACCCAATAAACTTGCCCAGGGATTAAGAAAAGAGCATACAATGACACTTGGTCATATTATGCCGGTATCAATTCTGAATCCGTTTTATTCACTAATCGCGCGCAATATAGAGGAAAACGCCAGAAGATTAAAATACAGTATTTTTACAAAATTTTGTTACACCAGTGACGAAAACATTAACGCTGAGGTAAAGGATCTTATGGGCAGTATGGTAGAAGGAATAATTTTAACTTCCCTTCCGTCCAATATAAACTTTGAAATTCTGGCAAATTATAAAATACCTCTTGTTTTTATTGAGAGAACCGGGAATCTAAAAAAAGAAAATATAACAAACGCAGACATTATATTACTAAACTCTTTTAAGGGATCTTTTGACGCTACCGATATGCTGATAAAATACGGACATAAACGAATTGCATACGTCGGACCTTTGCCGACAGGCGGCCCGGAGCTGGAAAGATACGAAGGATATGCGCAAGCAATCAAAAATGCTTTTGGAGAGCTGTCTCCCAAATATATATTCCATGCAAAAAATTACCTGATGGAATATGGCTACGCGGCCGCTGCCGATGTTTTTAACGCCCGTCCAAAACCGACTGCCATTTATTGCAGCTCTGATATGCTTGTTGTGGGAATAATGCAGTACCTTTACGAAAAAAAAATCAAGGTTCCCGATGATATTTCTGTTATAGGATACGACAATACCTACTCTACCTGGCTGCCGCCAAAAATCACCGCAGTCGCAAACAATTATGACGAGATAGGCAGAAACGCAGTAGAAATGATAGTAAACCGAATCATAGATGGATATTCAGACAATAATGAATTAATAATTGACCCGTATATTATTGACAGGAACTCGGTGAAAAAAAATTAAATAATATGGATTTTACGGTATTTGAAACAGAGTTCTGCGTAAACTCATCTATAACTTAATTATCCGTTACGTTACGACATAATGCGCGTTATAGACTTTCTCACCATTTTAATATAAATTTCAAAAAACTATTCAGAAACCAAAATTTGGGAGGATTTCGGTGAATTTAATATCCCGAAGACTGGTTAAACCGGTCTATAAAAGGCAACAATTCCTTCTTTCTTTTATTAAGGCATTAAATGAACCTTTAACTACTGTTGATTTCCAGAAATTGTTGTTTCTATGTATTACTCAAAATAGCCTCTACTATTATGATTTTGTGCCTAATTTTTACGGATGCTTTTCTTTTCAGGCAGGAAAAGACATAAGTATCTTACAATCTATGAGCTGGCTGGCTGACTAACAACAGCGACAAAATACGTTATGCCGGAGAGGAAAGATCAGTTGATACAAGCTTTCTTCTTGAAAAGTTTGAAATTTCCATTTTAAACCAATTACCTAAAGTCAGAGGTAACCAGCTTGGGAAACTGGTTTATGAACAATACCCTTACTATGCTATAAATAGCCAAACAGCAGCATCTATTATGGAGATGGAAGGTATTGCCCGAATAAAAGCGGTAAAAGAACAGCTTAGGCAGACTGAGCAGATACTTTTTACTATTGGGTATGAAGGGTTATCAATTGAAAATTATCTTAATACACTCATCAAAAATGATGTCCATGTGTTATGCGATGTGAGGAACAATCCTTTCAGCCGTAAGTTTGGTTTTTCCAAAAATAATCTACAAGAATACCTAAAAAACGTTTGTATTGAATATGTTCATCTGCCGGAATTAGGTATAAGTTCGGAAAAAAGGAATAATTTCAATTCAGATAAAGATTATAGGAATCTTTTTATTGATTATAAATTATCCCTTTCAAAGCGACAGGATAATATTGATCGCATTTACCAATTATTACAGACTAAAACCAGAATTGTCCTCGCTTGTTTTGAACACGATCCTTCATATTGTCACCGACATATAATTCGGGATTATCTTAAAGAAAAATATTATGTGAATACAGTGGATTTGTGATGGAACGCAAACGGGTATATATAACTGTTAAAACTTATCCAACCCTCTCAGAAAAGTATGACGAATTGGTATGTACTGCCGGGGTTTGCGAAGACGGTTCATGGATACGCCTCTACCCGCTCCCTTTTCGTAAACTAGACAATGAGCAAAAATATAAAAAATGGCAATGGATCGAAGCTGATGTAGAAAAGAACACTTCAGATTTTCGACCAGAAAGCTATAAGGTATTAAACATCGATTCTATAAAAATTTTCCCAAAGGGAAGTTCAAATGTCAACTGGGAAGAGCAGAAACGTTTGTTATTCAAAACAGAAAAGATATTTACTAATCTTACTGAAATAATTAAGATTGCAAAAAAGCCGCCATATAAATCATTGGTAATATTTAAACCAACCAAGATTCATGATTTCTATGCAGAACCTACTGACAGGGATTGGCCGAAAGATAAACTTGATCGCATAAAAGAGAAAGCTAAACAACTATCATTATTACAAACGTCTGAAGAGGTAATAGAAGAATTCAAAGTCGTCCAAAAATTACCGTATACATTTAAATAAAGGTTTGAAGATAAAGAAGGTAAAAAATCCAATCTTATGATTGAAGATTGGGAGGTAGGAGCATTATATCTGAACTGCCTACGAAATGCCGATGGTGATGAAAGAAAAGCATTAGAAAAGGTCAGAGAGAGATACCGGAACGATTTTACGAAGAAAGATTTATACTTCATTTTGGGAACCAGAAAAAGCGATCATCATTTGGCGTTGAATCCATTTAGTATAGTTGGGGTGTTCTATCCACCTTTAGACCTGCAGGGGAAATTATTTTAAACAAGGCCATATTGAAAAATAATTAAAAAAACCTCTTGATCAATTAATAAGATCCATAATAAAATAATTGCTGCGCAAACCGGGGAATTAGCTCAGTTGGTAGAGCGATAGGTTCGCAATCTATAGGCCAGGGGTTCGAATCCCCTATTCTCCAGAGAACTAATTACAGCCCAAATAATTAACAATTTGGTTAAGTTAATAATGAGCGGTAAGAACGGGGATTCGAACCGGAGTGCCGTGCCCTGGAAAAGCGTAAGCTTTGCAAGGGCTGCGGCGCAGGGACGTGCGCCGCAAGGCACGCAGGCGGGCTGGAGGCCGTTTGCAGGAGCAAATGGCCGGAAACCGAATCCCCTATTCTCCAAAGAAAAAAAATGAATCAGACTGAATTTCTTGACATAAAAGATATTTCCATTAACGACAGTTTCTGGAGCCCCATCATGGAGCGGGTAAGGACAAAGGTCATTCCCTATCAATGGGAGGCGTTAAACGACAGGGTCAGCGGCGCGGAGCCCAGTTATTGTATGCGGAATTTTAAGATTGCCGCACAGATGACCCATCCGGAACTTGATTACGGCGTTGATAACAGTCTGGGCCACGGCGGCCATGTTTTCCAGGACAGCGACCTGGCAAAGTGGATCGAGGCCGCCGCACATTCGCTGGTCTGGCATCCTGATCCGGAACTGGAAAAAAACCTGGACAGCGCCATTGAGATTATCTGCGGCGCGCAGCAAAAAGACGGCTACCTAAACACTTACTATATTATCAGCGGTCTGGAGAAGCGTTTTACAAATCTCAAGGATAACCATGAACTTTACTGTTTTGGGCATTTTACAGAAGCGGCAATTGCCTATTACAGGGCAGCAGGGAAACGCAGACTGCTGGACGCGATGATTTTTTATGCGGACTGTATTGATTCGCTGATTGGGCCGCAGGACAATAAAATCCGCGGCTACCCCGGACACGAAATAGCAGAGATGGCGCTTTTAAAACTTTTCGGTATAACCAAAAATAAAAAACACCTGGATCTTGCGCTTTATTTTATTAACCAGCGCGGGCAAAAACCGCTTTATTTTGAAGATGAGATAAAAAAACACGGCGGCAGCTTCCACTGGAATGACAGTTATTTTCAGTTTCAATATTACCAGGCCGGCATTCCGGTAAGGGATCAGCATATTGCAGAAGGCCATTCGGTGCGGGCGGTTTATCTCTACAGCGGTATGGCGGACGCGGCCCGCATAACAAACGACGCGGGGCTGTTAAAAGCCTGCGGGGACCTTTTTAACAACATATCAAAAAAACAAATGTACATTACAGGAAGCATAGGCCAGTCCGCATACGGCGAATCATTTTCTTTTGATTACGACCTGCCCAACGATACAGTCTACGCCGAAACCTGCGCCGCAATAGGGCTTGCGTTTTTCGCGCAGCGGATGGCAGCGCTTCAGCCAAAGGGCGAATACGGCGACGTACTTGAACGCGCGCTGTATAACGGCATTATAAGCGGAATGTCTCTGGACGGCCAATCTTTTTTTTACGTAAATCCGCTGGAAGTACTGCCGGAAGCCTGCCTTAAAGACAGGCGTTTAAAGCATGTAAAAACCGAAAGGCAAAAATGGTTCGGATGCGCGTGCTGTCCTCCCAATCTGGCAAGGATTATCGCGTCGCTTGGGAATTATATTCATTCGTATAATGAAAACGCAATATACACCCATCTATTTGCAGGAAGCTCCTCGCAATTTTTACTTAATGGAAAAAATTTAACTGTTAAGCTGGAAACACAATATCCGCGGAGCGGCATGGTTGCCGTAACATTTGCCATGGAAGGAACTGCGCGTTTTGATTACGGATTCCGGGTACCTTCATGGTGCCAAAAATTCAGTGTATTATTAAATAACGCTCCGGTAAATTATAAATTGCGGGACGGATTCGCAGTCATCGCCGGTGAATGGAAAAATAATGATCTCCTGGAAATTAATTTTGAAATGCCTGTTACCCTGGTTGAGGCAAACCCGAATGTGCGGCAGGACGCCGGGAAACTGGCGCTGACTATGGGACCGGTTGTTTATTGTCTGGAAGAAGCCGACAACGGAAACGAACTGCAAAAAATACGCCTGGGTTCTGCGCAGCCGGCAGAGGCAAAAACGGAATTTAAAAAAGATTTTTTGGGCGGGATTAATGTAATTACAATACAGGGCAAGAAGATAAAAAACTGGGATACACAAGATTTGTACCGTCCCGCCGGACTGCAGGAAAAAACCGGGCAGGAAAATTCCGGATATGAAGACAAATCGTTAAAATTTATACCGTATTACGCGTGGGCCAACCGCGGCCCGGGTGAAATGACAGTGTGGGTTAATAAATAATCCGATAATGATTTCCCAAAATGCGCTGGTTCTTTATAAAACACGCCCCGCAGTTGTAACCGGAACCGAAGGCGAAAAAATATTAATTTCTTTTAAGGGAGAAAAATCCGGAATAAAAGTACGGGAAAAAGATGTAGAACTCCTGCACGCCGGGCCGTTCAATCCGGGCGATTGGGAGGAACAGGCGGCAGGCGATGTCCGTTCCGCCTGGGAGCTGCTTGCAGAATCCGGGGAAACCGTTATTTTGCAGGAATTGGCAGGACTGGTTTTTAACGAATTTACCCCTCAATCGGCACTGGCTTCATGGAAACTTGTTGAAGAAAATCTTTTTTTTACAGGCGATATTAAACACATAAAAGCCCGGTCCAAAACAGAACTTGAAACCGAAGAAAAAAGGCGCGCGGATAAACAAACAGAAATAAATGAACGCAGCGATTTTTTGCAGCGTATGCGAACGATTATTTCTGCCAATAATTCTTCTAAAAGTACGGTTACACTGACCGAACAGGATCGCCGTTATTTACAGGACACAGAGGCTCTGGCCCGGGGCCAGTCGGATAAAAGCCGCACCCTAAAAGAAATGGGAATAAGCGAAACTCCCGTTGACGCCCACCGTTTCCTGCTGGCTGCCGGCGCCTGGACTGTTTGGGATAATCCTTACCCTGCCAGGTTTGGCCTGACACTAAGCCCAGTCAAAACAATTGCTGAACCGCCGCCGGAGGAAAACCGGGTTGATACAGACCGAATAGATCTGACGCATCTGCCGGCATTCGCAATTGACAATGCATACAGCGATGATCCTGATGACGCAATATCACTGGAGGGCCCGGATTCGCAGGGACGGCTGACTCTATGGGTACATACGGCGGATCCGGCCGCATGCGTAATTGCAGGCAGCCCGGCCGATACGGAAGCACAGAACCGCGGATCAACTCTTTACCTGCCGGAACAGATCTGCAGGATGCTGGCGCCGCAAATAACCGAAAAATTTATACTGAAACCCGGACCGCACTATAACGGCGTAACACCGGATAACGGAATAACACCGGATAACGGTGTTACGCCTGCGCTTTCATTTAAATTATTATTGAATCCGGATTCATCAATAGCTGAAACCCAAATATTTTTATCGCGGATAAAAGTTACCTGCCTTAATTACGAGGAAGCCGATAAACTGGCGGACAGCACGGGTGCCGATAATTCAGGGGCGGGGGACATTGATTCAGGAGCAGGCAACACCGGCGGTCATGGGATTATTATAAAAAAACTTTTTGAACTTGCCGAAAAAAACCTGGAGAGGCGTCTTGAAACCGGAGCCGTGAACATAGAACTGCCTGAAGTTCATATAAGGGTAATAAAGGGGACTGATAACGGTAACAACAGCATTGAAATAGATAAAAATATGCGCCGCAGATCCGCGGATATGGTACGTGAGTGTATGATACTGGCCGGAGAAGGCGCGGCTTTATGGGCCGTAAAAAACCGGGTCCCGTTTCCGTTCATCTGTCAGGAAGCCGGTGAACTGCCGGATAATCCGCTGCCGGGACCGGCAGGAGCTTACCAGATACGGCGCAGCATGAGGCCCCGGAGCCTGTCGAGCAAACCTGGAGTTCACTGGGGGCTGGGTCTTGATGCGTACACCCAGGTAACAAGCCCATTAAGGCGGTATACGGATCTGCTGGCGCATCAGCAAATAAGGGCCTTCCTCAAAGGAGGCCCATTGTTAAGCGAAGACGAGATTCTTTTGCGCGCGGCAAGGGCGGAGGCGGGAGCTGCAGCGGCCGCTAAAGCCGAGCGGGCTTCAAATACGCATTGGAAGATGGTTTATTTGTCAGATAAAACAGGTTCATCCTGGGAAGGGATCATTCTGGAAAACCGTGGAAACCGCTCCGTTGTTTTAATCCCGGACCTTGGCCTGGAAACTCCGGCCAGTCTGCGAAACGGCGAACCCAATGAAAAAATTACCCTTACCTGCGCTGGCGTAAAAATACCGGAAGCCCAAGCTTTATTTACAGTGTAATTATTATCCCGCCGCTGGCATTGAACATAAGGGCTTTTTTGTCGGGATTTTTCATATCAGGGACACTCCAGGAGTATAACGGCATCTCGGCGCCGGCGTACAATTTAAACATTGAATTTATGGAATATGCTGCCTGCAGCCCCGCGTAAATAAATTTTAACTGATCGCTTGTTTTGGATGTAACAATGTCATATTCTCCGCTTACCGCGCCGTCGGTAACGACCTGACTGCTGTAGGATCTTTTAAGCAGGGCATAACCGATATCCACCTTGATGGTAAACGGAACATTTTTTGTAAATATATCGGCCCTGAAGAAATACCGATCGATTGAATCCTCAGCCAAAAGATTTAAATCAATTCTTTGGGCATATGAGTTTGAACTCATGTTAAGCGAACATATTACATAGGGAACCCAAAACCCGGCCGAGATACCGCCGGTTTTTTGTGTATAACTTCCTGTTGTTTCAAGGGCAGGCCCAAAAGAAGACGAAGCCTCAAAGTTTATGAAAAAAATCCCGGGCAGTTGGAACCCCAGCGCCGCGGTGAATCCCGGGTTAAAAAATTCTTCATCAGTATTCATAAGCCCAATAAACGGACCGACTTTCATGCTAAAAAAAGACATCTCTATTCCAATATCCGCATAAAGCCGGTTCCGCAGAATTGGATCCATCTGGAATCCTCCCTCGTAGCTTACAAAGCCGTTTTCTCCGCTGACATAAGCACCGGCCAATGGGTAAAGATGCGGAGTAAAAGCTTTGGGAAGAACCGCGTCTCCAAGAATCGATTTGCTTTTGGTATCAAAGGCAATATTCCCGGCGCCGCCGTAAAGGCCTATATCAATGGCGGCCAGGGGAAAAACCAAAAGTAAAAAAAGGACCGAAAAAATTATGGCCCGGCCAAATTTTGTGACGCTGTTTACTGCGCTGCTGTTTACTGCGACGCTGTTTGCTGCGAAACGATTCTTTACACGGTAACCTGCTATGCCATAAACGGCGGTTTTATTTTTCATTTCCATACCTTAAAGTGATGTATTGATGCCGATAAAAATTTCAAAAAGCTGTTCCGGATGATCCAGACTTAAAAGATTAAACCGGAGTTTGGCGTCCCATTTTATGCCGCCGCTGTTAAAACTTACGTAAGGATCCGCGTACAGATAGAATTCCCCTGTCCTGACAATATTTATTTTTATGTTTGTTTCAATACCGGTATAAAATTCAGTATTAAACGGTTTAGCAAAAAACTTGAGGTTTAAATCTACTTTGCCCTGTTCCCCGGCAGTTTTTATATTTTGGTAAATTACAGGATGAAAAAACATGGTGGTATAAATCCCAAAAATACCAAAAGTAAACCTTGGTTCCAAAAGAAAAAAGAAATTGTCAATGGTCAGATCCTGTTCCAAATCCCAGCCGGTAATTCCTCCCTGGAACAGGAATTCAACTCCCCTACCCGGCCTAAAATGCGTCAGGATTCCTCCCCGCAGTCTTGCGCTGTCTTTCCAGGAAATTCCGCCAAAAGCCTCGAGCCGGAACATCGGCTGGTTTACCAGCAGACGCAAATCGCCTGACCAGAACGGTACTTTACCGGAGGACTCCAGGTAATCCGCAGGCGAATAATTCTGATACAGATATAACATCGGGATAAAAAGGTTCCATTTGGTAAACGCAAACGAAAAACCGGTGCCTTCCGCCCTGTAAATTCCGTCATACCTGCGGCTTATATTGCCGCCGATTCCGTCCGGAAAATAAAACAGACCCCTGTAATTTGTTCCGACATTGGCGTTAAATTCATCGCCTGTGCAAAAGGCGTCTCCCCGGCCGACAAAATAAGTCATATCCAGGGGAAGGTTAAAAAGATCGCGGATAACGGCTTTTGCGGTCCCGAATTCGAACGATCCGGCGTTATTTAACCTGTTATTTTCCAAATCAAACGAAAAATCGAGATTTAAACCGAATTTGGGACCGTTATTTAGGTTAAAATCGGCAGAAACTGCCGAAACCAGGCCAAATTCGTCATTTTCTGTCCGCCCCAGGGTAACCAGCTCAAAACGGGGAATTGTCAATTCAGCCGCCGGCAGCAGGTTAAAAACAGCGAATAAAAACAAGCAGGTAAAAAAAGCTTTCATGGCTATTGTTAATAGTTTCGGCATAAATGAACCAGGTATAAAACCCCGGACATAAAGTCCGGCAGATTTAAGACCTAAGAGTTGAGACCTCTGGACGCAATATCATTTGTGTATTATCTTTTATACTATAATGAGTGACTATCTTGATCCCAATAATGAAGAGCTGCTGAAGGACTTCTTCTCAGAAGCTCAGATGCAGGTTGACACTCTTGAACAGAATATTCTGGTTCTCGAGAACGGCGGCGCAAGCAAAGACGCGGTTGACGAGATCTTCCGGGCAGCCCACACCTTAAAGGGCGGTTCGGCAACTGTCGAAATGATGGAATTGTCCCATTTTACCCATCTGGTTGAAGATGTACTGGACGCTATCCGGTCAGACCAGCTTGAAGTAAATGAAGATGTTGTGGACATTCTGCTTTCGGCAATAGATGTAATAAAAGCCATGCTCGCCAAACGGATGGAAGGTGCAGTCTACGAGGAAGACATTTCGGTAATTCACGGTAAACTGTCTCATCTTCTGGATAATATCAAGGGTAAGAAAGGTTCGGCTCGCGCGGCAAAACCTGCTCCTGTAAAACCGGCTGTAAAAGAAGCTCCTCCCGCGGCAAAACCTGCCGCAGCGGCGCAGCAGACGCTCTCGGAAAACGAGCTCAACGAACTAAGGGAAGCCGTGGACGGCGGGATGCCGATTTACCAGGTGTCCGTTAAATTTGACAAGTCCAATGTAATGAACACGATTGGCGGCATCCAGGTTTACGCTGCTTTAAAAAGCTCGGGGACAGTGCTGCGGACAATTCCTGAATTCGAACAGCTTTACGAGGATAACTTTTTCCCTGTGGTTGATTATTTTATCGCGACTACCCAAACGCACGATCAAATACGCAAGATTGTTTTAATACCGGATGTAACCCTGGAAGCAGATATAAAAGATATTGAAGTTCCGGCCGCGGCCAAAGAATCGGTCCAGCCTGCAGCGGCGCCAAAGACCGCGCAGGAAAGCAAAGCGCCCGCACCGGGACCGGCTGCAGCGGAACCTGCCGCAGCGGCAGAACCGGCCGCCGTAAAACCTGCCGCTGCCAAACCAGCGGGCACAGCAGCCGGAGCCGCAGCAGAAAAAGCAGGCAAGGAAGCGGGATCACTTCTAAGGGTGGATTCCAAACGGATTGACGATCTGCTTAACCTGGTCTCGGAAACAGTCATTACCAAAGCCACATTCAACCAGATAAACAACCAGTTTAACGACATGATAAATGACCTCCGCAATATTGAAACCGGCTTCAGGGAAAAAATAAAAACCCTGTTTGACAGCCTCCCGGAATACCTGGAAAAAATCGAAGGCGGGAAATCTGTCAAGGATATACGCAAGGAAATCGGCGACGAATACGGAGATATTTTCTCTGTATTTGACGGCTTCGATGCTTCAATGAAGCTCAATGTCGGTAAATTCAGATCGACTTCCCAAAACCTGGGCCGCATAACAGGTGAGCTCCAGGAAGGCGTAATGCGGATCCGCATGGTTCCAATCAGCCAAATCTTCAGCCGCTTCCCGCGCCTGGTAAGGGATCTTTCAAAGAGTCTGGGCAAAAAAATCAACCTGGTAATCGAAGGGGAAGAGACCGAACTCGACAAATCAGTTATCGACGATCTCCTCGATCCAATCATGCACTCGGTAAGGAATTCCATCGACCACGGCATTGAGCCGGCCGAAGAACGCAGGGCCGCCGGCAAACCCGAGGACGGTACGATAACACTGCGGGCCGCCAACGAAGGCAACATGATTATCATCGAAATAGCCGATGACGGCAAAGGAATTGATGTTGAGGCGGTCAAGGCAAAGGCGGTTGAACGCGGGCTGCTTAATCCCAACAAGGTGCTTACCGATATCGAAGCTTTCAACCTCATCTTCGAACCCGGTTTCTCCACGGCAAAACAGGTTACAAGCATATCCGGCCGCGGTGTCGGCCTTGATGTTGTACGCCGCTCCATAGATAAACTCAACGGAATAGTTACGGTCGCCTCCGAAAGGGGAAAAGGGACAAAGTTTATCATTAAACTGCCGCTTACCCTCGCCATTATCCAGGGGCTTCTTGTCAGGGTCGGACCGGAAATTTATTCCATTCCCATTACATCGGTCATCGAGAGCCTGCGGGTAAAACCGGAAGACATCCGCAAGATTGACAATAATGAAGTATTCAATATCCGCAACGACGTTGTTTCTCTGCTCCGGCTTAACAGGCTATTCGGCATAAGGCACGAAGTAAAGCAGGATTATTATTTTATTGTAATAGTCGGAACAGCAGATAAAAAAATGGGCTTTATGGTAGACAGCCTGATCGGCGAAGAAGATGTAGTCATAAAACCCCTGCGGGATCAATATACAAATTCACCGGGAATCGCGGGCGCTTCCATTTTGGGAGACGGTTCAGTATCGCTTATAATCGATGTCAGTCAACTTCTGGAACTGGGGCTCAGGAAGGAAATAGAGCAGCGCAGAATCCGCGAAGCCTCAATAAGGTAAAAACAACAGGAGCAGTTGTATGGCAATGATAAGGGATTTAAAAGAATTAAACGCGTCAATTCAGGAAGAAAAAGAACGGATTGATACGGTAGACGCGAAAATAGTTTCATTTTCCCTGGGCGGCAAAGACTACGGAGTTGACATCATGAATGTCAAGGAAATTGCCAAGGCGGACAAATTTACTTTTGTACCCAACGCGGCTTCCTTTGTGCGCGGCGTTTACAATCTCCGCGGAGACATTATACCGATTATCGATCTCCGTTCATTTTTCCATATGCCGGTAGAAAATAAAAAAGACAACCTGGAAAACATGCTGATACTCCGTATTGAGGACAGGGTTTACGGAACCATCGTCGACAGGATCGACAAGGTCGTAGGCATCAACTCCGAAACCATCCAGCCTCCCCATCCAATATTCGGAGACATAAACATCAAATACATCAGCGGGGTCGTGGAGAAGAACGGCGACCTCTACATAATTCTGGATGTGATCCGGATTTTCTCGCACAACGAAGAAGAAAAGCAAAAGAGCCGTTCAACGATAACCGAAGCCGGCGATAATACATTTTATACTCCGCCGGCGGCTGCAGAAGAACCGGTTCCCCATGTCCAGGCGGACAATAATATCGATTTTATTAAAGAAAGCCTTCCGCAGCTTACACATTTTTATCCAAGCGGCCTAAACGAAGAATGGATTCGCCGCCGCTATGCAGACTGGAGCGGTACACGATCCGGAGAAGATCTGCAGTTAACGGATTTGGCTTCCGCTGAAGAATATATTTCTGCGTTTTACTCCCCGTGCACAGGACGCTTCTGGGATGATGATTACGCTTCAATGGTAAGATCCGTACTTCCGGATATGGCCGTAAACAGCCTGCAGGTCTGGAATCCCGGCTGCGGCAAGGGCTTTGAGACTTTTTCACTGGCATGCGTTTTAAAATCCCGGTATCCGGGCACAGCCATAAAAATTTGGGCCAATGACAACGACATCATGTCTATATCAGGTGCGCCGAATATGGTATTCGATACGGATGACATGCCGGAATACTGCCGTAAATTTTTGGTAAAGGGCCGGAACGGATACAGTTTCAACCAGGAAATCAAGGACAGCATAGTTTTTGAATACCATGACATCCAGAACGAAAATCCCCTGCCGGATTTGGACATAATTTTTACAAGGGATTTATTATCGTTTTTTAAAGTAACGGATCAGCAGAAACTAATCGCGGATTTTGCCGAAAAAACCAAAAGCAGGGGAATGATTTTTACCGGACGCAATGAAATACTGCCGGAGGAAGAATGGCTGCCTGTAGGAAGAGATCCGGTTTCCGCATTTGTCAAAAATGATTAAAGATTGTATATTATAAAATAGCGCGGCTGTTCAGCTGTGTTAAATAATAGGAGAAAAAAATGAGAGTTGAATACATCAATCCCTTTGTGGAAGCTTCGTTTAATGTGCTAAAGGAAGTCATGAACGCGGAAGTTAAACGCGGGGATCTGTACCTCAAATCTTCTACCATGTCCATAAGGGGAGTAGCGGCTTTGGTTGGTCTGGCCGGAGACGTAGAGGGACGCGTTCTGTTCGACATGGACAAGGATACGGCTCTGCTGGTCGTAAGCTGCATGAACGGCGAAGAATTCAAAACCATGGATGAAATGGCCAAGGCTACCATACAGGAACTGGCCAATATGATAACCGCACAGGCAGTAACCAAGCTGCACGAACTAGGATTCAAATTTGACCTTACCCCTCCGGCGCTTTTTACCGGGGATAACATGGAAGTGTCAAGCAACATGGGCAAAGAAGTGGAAGCCCTGATTGTACCCATGAATTTGGCCCTGGGCAATAAAAAAGGCAGTATCGAAATCAACGTAGTAATCCGGGAACGGATGTAAAGAAAAAATTCCGGATTCATCTGCGGCCGGATAATGAATGCTATAAATCTGGTCCACGGCGGTATTATGGTAAATTACCGCTGTAATGCTTCATGCAGGCATTGTCTTTACGCCTGTTCGCCGACAAGGCGGCAAGGTTATGTTACAGAAGAAAAATTCAGTAAAATTTGCGATCTTCTTATACTGGGCAAAATCGAGTCGGTCCACATAGGCGGGGGCGAACCCTTCCTGGATTTTAAGGGACTGCTTAATATTGTCCGCATCCTTGCCCAGTCAGGCATACCGCTTGATTATATTGAGACCAACGCCTTTTGGGCGCACAGTGAATCCTGTAATAAACAAATAAAAATTTTAAAGGACCTGGACGTACGGGCCCTCTGCATTTCTGTAGATCCCTTCCATGCCGAATACGTTCCCTGGGGAAATGCCGTGGATCTGGCGGCGGTATGCGAAGATGCCGGCATGGATTATTTTTTATGGAAACAGGAATTCATCAAACCCCTCTCCCGTCTTGACAGAAAAAGAACCCATACCCGGCAGGAAATGGAATTTACCCTTTCCGCCGGTTACATCGGCAGCACCGCATCTGCCTACAGGATCCAGCTTGGAGGCAGAGCGGTAAATATTGACGAAGAATTCCGCCCGCGCAAACCTCTGACCGAACTGCTAAACAGCGAACCCTGCTCCTGCTTAACGTCCACAAGCCATTTCCACGCGGATCTCGACGGTTACTTTATCCCGCCCGGCTGCACCGGGCTGCGTCTTCCCCTGCAGGAATTTATTGACGGAACCTGGAAAGAAAATACCGGCAAGACCGGGAGCCGGCTAAAATATCCAATCTACTCTGCCCTGTATAACGGCGGAATTGCGGCCCTTTACCGGTTGGCTGTTCCGCAGGGATTCGCTGCGGACAATAAAGGCTACCCTTCCAAATGCAATTTGTGTTTCCATATAAGGGAGTTTCTTGCGGGCAAAGGATTTGCCGAACTTGATGAGGACTTTTATACAGAAGCGTTAAAATATTACTGGGCTTAATGTTACTGGGCTTAATTGACAAACACCGATTTTTCTGTAAAACTATACAGGTACAGGGTGGTTAGCTCAGTTGGTGAGAGCACTAGCTTGACATGCTAGGGGTCACAGGTTCAAGTCCTGTATCACCCATTTTGTGAAAAAACCTTTAACAGCAATTATCGTGGGCGCAGGTCATAGATCTTTTGTTTATGCCAACTATGCGCTGAATAATCCCGATCAATTAAAAATTACAGGAGTTGCGGATCCCAATACAAGCCGCAGGGCTTTAACAGCGAAGAAGTTCGGGTTCCCTGATGACAAGGATCATTGTTTTGAATCAGCCGGCGCACTGGCAGCCATGCCTAAAATGGCGGACGCGGTTATTAACGGAACAATGGATCATCAGCATGTGCCGACTTCAATTCCGCTTTTAAAACGCGGCTACGGTATGCTGCTGGAAAAACCTTTCGCAACCAATGAACAGGAAATGCGGGAGCTGGAAAATACAGCCAGGCAAAACAATTCCAAAGTGATGATCTGCCATGTCCTTCGCTACGCGCCCTTTTATACGGCAATCAGGCAAAAAATTCTGGACGGGGCAATAGGTGATTTGATAAATATCCAATTGAACGAACTTGTAAGCTACCATCACATGGCGGTCGCTTTTGTCCGCGGAAAGTGGAACAATACCAACATTAGCCATTCCACAATGCTGCTCGCAAAATCCTGCCACGACATGGATATTTTAATGTGGCTCAAAAGCGGCGTTAAACCGTTAAGGATCGCCAGCTTCGGCGGCAATTACCAGTTTATACCTTCAAAATGCCCTCCCGGCGCAGGGACGCGGTGCCTTGTTGATTGCCCAATAGAAGCCGGCTGTCTTTATTCGGCAAAAAAGCATTATATAGATCATCCGGACAGATGGTCTTTTTACGTCTGGGACAGTCTGGAGCATATTGAAAATCCGACTATTGAACAAAAAATCCAATCACTTAAAAAAGACAATCCATACGGAAGATGCATATGGAAGTGCGATAACAATACGGTAGATCATCAGTCCATTATTGTGGATTTCGAAGACGATTCGACTGCGACATTCAACATGATTGGCGGCGCATCCGGCGGAGAAAGAAACATTCATGTTGTAGGAACCAAAGGTGAAATCTACGGTGTAATGGAACAGGAAAAATTCTATATCCGCAAAATAGATACCAGTCCCAATCATGAATATTCAGAAGAAATTTTTGACTTAAAAACAATGGGTGATACATCAGGAGCTTTTGGCGGACACGGCGGCGGAGACGATCGCCTGGTCGCCGACTTCGTAAATTTTATGCGGGACGGAACTACATCCATCTCATGCACGTCGCTTGAAGATTCAATTAACGGACATTTGGCTGTCTTCCGCGCAGATATGGCAAGGGAACAGCACACGGTAATTGATATAAAAGGAAATTAAACATGGCATACCCAATAAAAGAATCATCGGTCTACCTGCGGCAGGTAGCAGGAAAATATACCAGAGAAACATACCCAGGTTATACGCGCATAGACGCTTTTTTGGAATGGTCCAAACTTGAACTGGAGAAACGGAACGAAGGAGTAAACGCGCTGGACCAGCAGAGACTGGAAAAATCACTTAAGATGGTTACCGATCATGTAGACTGCGCGGATTTTGTCCTGCCTGTATTCCTTTCCATTCTGTCAAGATACGTGGAATCAGCGTTGTTAACACCGCAGAATATTGATGATTATAAAAACGCGGTCCTTGGATTCAAGTATGCAATGGATGATCCAAACGAAGATAAATTCGGGGTCTGTTATTTTACGGAAAATCATCAGGCTCTTTACGCATCCTGTGAGCTTATAGCCGGCCAGCTATACCCGGAAGAAATTTTTACCAATAACAATCAAGGGGGAAGCTGGCATTATGAACGCGGTAAACAGCGTATGATCCAGTGGATAGACTGGCGGGCAAAATTCGGTTATTCGGAATGGCTGTCAAACGGGTATTATGGAGAGGACCTTTTGGCGCTGGCCCTGGTTTGGGGCCTTGCCAAAGACGGTGATCTAAAGAAAAAGGCCGGGCTGTTAATAGAACTGACCCTTTTTGATATCGCGGTTAACGCCTTTAACGGGACCATGGGAGCGACAAACGGACGCGCCTACGCGGCTCCGACTATGCTGCCGGATCAACCGGCAATCAGCGCCATCTGTAAAATTTTTTGGGGAGAAGGCTCCTACGGCGCGGTTTCCCTGGGAGGAGTCGCGCTGGCGGTTTTTGATTATCAATGCAGCGCGGCTGTTAAAAAGATAGCGCTGGAAAAAGGACCGTTCATTAATATGGAGCGGATGAGTATTGATGTGGAAGATTCACAAAAATTCGGACTCGATCCGGCAAATTACAGGGATATAATGTTTTATTGGGGGCAGCAGACTTTTTTACACAGACAGGTAATCGAAAATTCAATGAAACTCTGCCCCCATTGGCTGGGCATGAGGCCTTCCATTGACGCCCACTGGGAAAAATACCAGACGCTGGAGAAAGCCGGGTTTAAGCCGGGCCGCTTTGATCCCTTATTGCCTAATGCTTTAATCGAAAATGATTTATATGACCCGGACATGGCCTGCTGCGCCCTTACCCAGGCCGATATTTATACTTATAAAAATCCCTATTACAGCCTTAGCAATGTTCAGGATTTTAGGAAAGGAAAAGTCGGATACCAGCAGCACATCTGGCAGGCGAGCATGGGTGAGCGGGCCCTGGTATTTTCCAATTCACCGGGTTCCAATGAATATAATGACCGGCCCAATATGTTCGCGGGAAACAGGTTTATGCCCCGCACGGTTCAGCATAAAAATGTTCTGCTGTGTGTTTACAGGCTGCCCACAGAAAGCGCGCATTTTTTCTTTACGCATCTGTATTTTCCGCAGCACGAATTTGATCTGGTAAAGGAAGAAAACAGCTGGATATTCGGCAAGCGCGGAGGAGCCTATATTGCGGTATTCACATCCATAAAAGGCAAATGGCAGAGTCCGGACCCGGATTTATATAAATCGCTTTTCCATGATAAATGGGAAACCGAATTTAAATTGGCCAAACCGTACGAATATCTTGTTCCCAAACACGCTGCGGTTTATATATGCGAAATGGGCGACGAAGGTACAAACGGCAGTTTTGAAAATTTTGTAACTTCATTTAAAACTGCGTCTTTCTCCGGCGATACACACGCGTTTATTTATAAATCGCCTACCCTGGGTAACATGTCTTATGGGTGGAAAGAACCGTTAAAAATCAACAACGAGCAGATAGCTGCCAAAAATTATAAACGTTATGATAATCCGTTCTGCAAAACTGAATTCGGAGAGAAAGTCTACCGCATCAATTCCGGCGGCGATCAGGTAATTCTGGATTTTAATTGATATATTATTAATAGAGGGTAACAAAAATGGATCTGCAGCAATATTTTAGTCATATTGAAAAAATGGGCCTCAATGTTGAAGGCGTTGTTGTGTACCTGCACGGCAAAGAAATTGCAAGACAGCGCAGAATTCCGGAGAAGCCAAAAAATGTTTGGTCGGTCAGTAAAAGTTTTACTTCCATTGCGATAGGCATGGCAATTGACGAAGGACGGCTTAAGCTTTCCGACAGCGTGACCAAAATCCTGGACAGGGAAAACCCGGACGCGCGCTGGAAGGCGCTCACACTGGAACACCTGCTGACCATGACAATGGGACACCCCGAATATTCCCGCCCGGACAATATTGACGAAATTTTTTTGTTTGAAATAACACGCGACCCTGGTACATATTTCCTCTACGACAGCGCGTGCACTTTGCTTGCTTCCGCAATGCTTACCAGGACTACGGGGCTTAAAGTCCGCGATTACCTTTTGGACAGGCTCTTCCGTCGGCTTGGAATTAAAGATCCGGTATGGGAAGAAAGCCGCGATGGTTATACCGCGGGCGCGGTCGGCCTTGAAATAACTACAACCGATATGGCCGTCTTTGGCCAGTTCCTGCTGCAAAGGGGAAACTGGAAAGGCAAACAGCTTGTCAGTTCGGCATGGATCGAAGCGGCAACCCGCACCCAGGTTCCTACAATGCCGGCCCAGGACAAAGCCGATTACGATCTAGGATACGGTTACCAGTTCTGGACCTGCCGGCACGGAGCCTTCCGATGCGACGGCAAAAACGGCCAGTTCATCATTGTACTGCCTTCTCTTGACGCGGTAATCGCAATTAATTCCGACGAAGAAAACATGAAACCAATACTCTGGGCTGTCTGGGATTATTTTCTGCCGGAACTGATAGAGCAGATATACTCATTAAAGAGAAGAGAATAACAAAGAAAGGAATCCATAAAATAGTTACTGGTCCATATTTCAGAAACCTGGCGTCTGACATGATGGATTAATATTTTTCAAAGCGGTAATTTTAATTTTCTGATAATAGCTATTTATAGTGAAATTCCACAAGTTCTGAAGATTCTTACCCCTTATCCTGGAACTGGCTGGGAGGAAAACCATAATTCCGTTTAAAACTACGGTTAAAAGAGGTGCTGCTTGAAAAACCACATGTTAAGGCTATTTGTGTAACAGTACCGCCGCTGCTCTGTAAAAGCTCGCAGGCCCGGTTTAATCGGTTTTTCTCAATATAATTCTGAAAAGTCAGGCCGGTGTAATGTTTGACCAATTTTTGCAGGGTAGGTGCAGATATCTTAAAATAATCAGATACCATGGTAATATATAAATTGGGGTTATACAAATTATCATTAATATAGGTGAGTACTTTTTGACCAAGAGTTGATATATTTTTCTCCTTGTTTGCATTGATACTCCTGCAAATTTGCATAAAATATTCCGGAAAATAACGATTAAATATTTCTTCTTGATTACCGCTTACATACTCTATTGTATTTAAATATGGTACAATACCGGAACAATCTTTGCTTACATCACGAACCATCGCAGAAAGCATACGTACCAGCAGAGCGGCGATAAGCGGGTCTTCGGGCCTGGGTAGTGAAGCAGCACATTCCCGTAAAATGGTTAATGACATGACTTCGTCGCCCAGGAGGAGCGCCTTCCGAATCTTGTCGATAGTCTGAATCCGGATTAATGCGGTTTGGGTTTCTATGGTCCGCAGTGAAGTTTCCAGTTGATTTTTTTCACTAGAAATACTGTCTGCGAGATCCTTGTAAATCCGCTTGAGACTTGAAAATATTTTAAAACCTGTGCGGTCGATTCCGATAAGGTTTACCTGTTCCAGGAAACTCCTTTCCGGTTGGGAACTGCGCCAAGCAAACAGGAAAGAGAGCATAACAACAACAGCGGCTGTAATACAGGTATAGAGGAAAATTTGGTTTCTGACAGGTTGCAGTTGCGCATTAAAAAATGAATCAGGTATATCAATTTCATACCGGATTGGATAAATAGGGCTTTGGTAATTTTCAACATAAAAATGTCCGTTAATCTGATTACCCCGTGAAAACAGTAGTTTACCTGCGGCATCATACATACTAATATATGCCATTCTTTCCACATCAGCATCAGTCAACAAAGTTACAATACTTTCCACAGGTAACGCAGCGAAAAATACTGCCTTTTCGGGATAACCTATATACGCCCAAGGTTCAGTATAGGTAACTGCATCATAAGAACCGTAATTGGCGCTGGTATAAGGCATTGCCGGTAAAAAAGTAGACCCTGATATCAATAAGTTCTGCCATGCTTCAAGTGTTAGATCACCACATTGTAAAAAATATCCATAAAATGGAAAAAGATCTGGATTGTTTGAGATGACAGATCGGGTAACCGCCATGCCGTTTGGGAACAACAAGCCTGCGTCAGCCGGCAGTGAGTAGGGGAGCAGGGCCATATTAAAAGTATCCCGCATATTTATAAGGGTATATGGGTTCACATAATTCAATTCAGACTGGTTCGGTGTATTAATAGCCCATGATTTTATAATGGAAAATCTGGAATCATTACGTCCGGAAAGGGTTATTAAGTGCAGTGATGTTAATATAGAATTCAAGGTTCCCATTCCCTGCTCCATGCGGCCGGAAATACGAGATAATTCGTTGTTGAGGGTAAAATTATTAATGAAGCTGTATACAGGTACAAACAGGAGCAGTAAAAAGGCAGCAAATAGAAGGAAAATAAAAAAATACCTGATAATAAAAATATTTATCTTCATATTTATTTATAGTAGCAATGATTGATTTTTGACAATACCGGATATTGGCATAAAGTATCCATTTCAATACATAAAATTGGAATCGCTGTTGTTTAATAGATACTTTATAAAAAATGAACTTTCACATTCATGAAAATTATGTATGTATATCATAAATGGAATTATTCTTTCTTTTTAGTAATCTGCCTTTCTTTTTTGTAACGATTATCTTTTGATTTTGTAAGACAATTTTCTATATATTTATTTGACTTCCTAGAAATACAGATTTACGGTTAAATAATAGACTTGTTCTAAAACTCACTGAGCGCTCGAACAAGTCAGGTAAAATGCTGCGCATTTTACTGTCTTAAAACGGAAGTTGTTCAATAACTGAAGTAGCCGGACAACTCTGAAGATAGCCGGCGGGCATTGTACGCGGAGGAATATATGAAACGTTTACGGTTTAGTATTATCTTTCTTTTATTGGTACTGGCGGCCGCAATGGTTTTTGCAGGCGGCAGTAATCAACAGACGACAGCGGCTGGCGTGAGCTCATCTTCTGCCGCCAATGTGAATCCGCCCGGAGTATTTCCGATTTGTAAAACGCCGATCACCATAAAAGTCGGCGTGCCGCAAAATACCAACGTTGAAAATTTCGATACGAACAAGCTGACTTTATGGTACGAAGAAAAAGGGAATTTTACACTTAATTTTGAATTGTACCCTTCCAACGGAGCTGAAGCTAGGCAGAAAGTAGAACTTATAATGGCATCAGGAGGAGCAGATTTGCCTGAAGTGTTGATTGGTTTTGGTTTTACTGAAGATGGCATGTTAAAAATGGGACAAGACGGATTTGCATTGAACCTAACCAGTTATTATAAAGATTGGGCATATTATATACCCATGATACTTCCACAATTGAAAAACAAGGATTATATGCAATGGCTTACCTCTGCTGATGGTAATATTTATTATGTTCCGAAATCCAACGAAGCAATAGGTAACTTGTATCAATTACGAAGTCTGATCAACAAGAGCTGGCTTGATAAACTTGGCCTTTCTATTCCAACAACCACCAATGAATTTCGTACAGTACTTAATGCTTTTGTCAACAAAGATCCCAATGGAAACGGAAAAAAAGATGAAATTGGTTTTATCGGTTCTAATGGTTGGGGTGCCCAGGCTGCAGATTGGGTAATGAATGCCTATATATATGATGACAGTAAAAATCGGTACGTTGTTGATGATACAGGAAAAGTAGATGTGGCCTTTACCAAACCAGAATGGCAGGAAGGGCTGCGTTTTCTCAATGGACTGGTCAAAGATGGACTTATGCTACCCCAAACTTTTACTATGAATGATACCCAGATGCGCCAATTAACCGAAGGAGGCGATGTGTCGCAAGTAGGCGCTTTTACCCATGGCATGATGGCTGCCGTCTTTGGTGCTACAAATGTCCGTAAGCTGGAATATGTACCGCTTCCTCCGCTTACAGGGCCCAAAGGTAATTGTACAGTAGCTTTCTTTCCGGACATTCCCCAAAAGAATTTCGTAATTACCAAAAATGCCAAAAACCCTGAAGCCATTTTCCGCTGGGCAGATCTCATGTGCAGTGAGGAAGGTTATATGCGTACCCGTTGGGGTGAGCCTGGTGTAGATTGGAAAGTTCCGGGACCCAATGATCATTCACTCCTTGAATCAATCGGTTATGGTCCAAAAATGGTTATGATTTTGCCCTGGGGATCGGTAAATAATGCCCATTGGTCGTTTATTACTGCAGGCATAGTACCCATTGGTGTATCTGAAGGCCAGGTAGCGCCTGCAGATGATCCATTGTACACAGAACGCTGGGCTATGGGTTCTGTTCCATTCTATATAAATAAAGAACCAAAGAACCGTGTAGATATTCAAAAATTTACCCTCCAGGAAGCAGAAGAAATATCAGATATCAGAAACTCTATTAACAGTTATGTCAACGAATCATTAGCCCTCTTTTCCGTAGGTGATAAGAACATTGACAGGGATTGGGATGCATATTTGAAAGAACTTGATGCCATGGGTTTAAAACGTTACCTTGAATTATCCCAATCAGGTTACGACAGGGCGATCGGAAAAAAATAGTAACGTACAGGTAATCCAGGGGGTGCCCATCTATGAACTATGTCATCTTTTTTCCTGATGAAATGCGTGCAGAATCATTAAGTATTTATGGGCACCCGCACATCAGAACGCCAAATTATGATCGTATTGCCCGGGAAGGTGTAACATTTGAACAATGCCATGTTCAAAGTCCTTTTTGTTCTCCTTCCCGGTGCAGCCTGGTAACAGGGCAGTATGTTCACAGCTGCGGCCACCGTACTTTGTGGAACCTGATAAAATCTTACGAGCATAACCTGTTCCGTTATATGAAAGAAACCGGATACGAAGTCCGTGTGTACGGCAAGAATGATCTTTTTTCTCCGGAGTCCATCCCCCTATCAACTGATGAATTTAAAAGTATGAGAGCTTACGGGCCTAATCCCGGGTCCAAACCGGTTCAGCCGCTTCAAATATGCAATGATTTCCTTTTCCATCCAATAGAAGGTGAATACAGAGATCATAGCGACTATCAGAATTTAAAAGCGGGGATGGATTTTATTAAAAGCAGGAAATCGGGAGATAAACCTTTTATATTATTTTTACCTTTAACATTCCCGCATTGCCCATATACCGCCCATGAACCCTTTTACTCAATGTATAATGAAAGCGATATAGTTCCGCTCAAATCTATCTGCAGTAATAAACCTGAATACCACACATTAATCCGCAGTTACCGGAATTTGGAAAAATCTAACCTAAAAAAAATCCAGGCTGTATATATGGGCATGATCTCTTTTACCGATACCTTGCTTGGTGAGCTTATGGATTGCGTAGAAAACGCGGGGATAAAAGAAGAAACCATGCTTATAGCCAGTGCGGATCACGGGGATTACGCAGGCGATTACGGGTTGGTAGAAAAATGGTCTTCGGGATGTGAAGATGTGTTAACACGCGTACCGCTCGTAATAGCGGGCCCGGGATGCAGAAAAGGCCACCAGGTTACCGGGCAGGTTGAACTCTTTGATATCATGGCAACCATCATGGAGAGCGCAGGCATAACGCCCCGGCATACCCATTATGCCCGTTCCCTCTGGCCGGAACTGAAGGGTAGCCCGGGCGATCCGAGACGGGCGGTATTCTGTGAAGGCGGCTACAATACAAATGAATACGAACAATGCAACGAGGGAGCAGACAGGCCTTCCCGCCTTTTGATGAAATCTCCCGAAAATGTATATTATCCAAAAGGCCTGCAGCAGCGGGAGTACCCAGAAAGCATCGGACGTTCGACAATGATCCGTACCATGACACACAAGCTCATTCTCAGGACATACGGAGACCATGAACTCTACGATTTGGCTGCGGATCAAAACGAGCTAAACAATGTATACGGTCAAAAGTCATATGCATCGGTTCAGGCGGAACTTGAACAGCGCATGCTTGACTGGTATATAGCCACTTCGGACAGCGTACCAATGGAAGAAGATCCGCGTGGATTGTAACACCGGCCCTTACAATAAAAATTTTTTAATTATTGTTCTTTTTGTTATAGGGCAAAAAAACATTGACAGGGATTGTGATGCCTATGTTCAAATATTAAACAGGACAGGCCTTGCCCATAACCTTGAACTCACCCAATCCGGGTATGAGCGGGTAATCAGTAAGAAGTAATAAAAATTTATTTAGGAGTGTCCTTAATTGAACTACATCCTTTTTTTCCCTGATGAATTACGGGCTGAGACTTTAAGCGTCTACGGACACCCAAACATTAAAACTCCCAACTTTGATCGTCTTGCCGGGGAAGGCGTTACTTTTGAACAATGCCATGTACAGAATACTCTGTGCTCGCCTTCCAGGTGCAGCCTGGTTACAGGGCAATACGTACACAGTTACGGCCACAGATCACTTTATCACCTCATCAAGCCGCACGAAAAAAATTTGTTCCGTTATATGAAAGAAGCTGGTTATGAGGTTCATGTATACGGTAAAAACGATCTTTTTACACCGGAATCTGCCGCTCTTTCAACCGATGTTTATACAAATGTAAACGGTCCCCCTCAGAAGAATAAATCTGTGCCAACACAACCTCTGGAGGTTTGTAATGATTTTCTATGTCATCCGATGGAAGGAACTTACCGGGATCACAACGATTATCATAATCTCAAAGCCGGGATGGATTTTATAAACAAGAGAAAACCAGGAGACAAACCTTTCATAATTTTTTTACCTTTAACGTTCCCCCACTGCCCATACACGGCTCACGAGCCATTTTACTCCATGTACGATAAGAATAATATTTCCCCCTTAAGGCCTATTTGTGAAAAAAAACCTTTACACCATGAATTAATAAGGCAATACCGGCATCTCGATAGATCCAATATGAATAAGTTACAGGCCGTTTATATGGGTATGATCTCCTTTACCGATACTCTGCTCGGAGAATTAATGGATTGTGTAGAAAATGCCGGGATAAAAAATCAGACCATGCTTATCGCAAGTTCTGATCACGGGGATTATGCCGGGGACTACGGACTGATAGAAAAATGGTCTTCAGGCTGTGAAGATGTTTTAACCAGAGTACCCCTACTCGTAACAGGGCCGGGTTTCCAAAAAGGCAGGCGTGTTTACGAACAAACAGAGCTCTTTGATATAATGGCTACCATTCTGGAAAGTGCTGGCATTACGCCTGAACATACCCACTACGCCCGTTCGCTTTTGCCGCAGCTACAGGGAGACCATGGCGATTCAAAACGAGCAGTATTCTGCGAAGGCGGCTTTAATCAGAATGAGCTATACTGCAGTGCCGGAGCAGACCGGCCAGATCATTCATACAGCAGGGGACCCGGGAATATTTATTATGCAAAAGGTCTGCAGGAACATGAGCGACCTGAAAGTGTCGGCAGATTTACAATGATCCGCACCCTGACACATAAACTCGTGCTCAGAACATATGGGTTAAATGAACTCTATGATTTAGCAGCAGATCCTCTGGAACTGAAAAACGTTTACGGAGAGGACTCATATACCGGAATACAGGCGGAACTTGAAAGGCGCATGCTGGACTGGTACATCGCTACTTCCGACAGCGTACCCATGGATGAAGATCCGAGGGGGTTCTAAATGGTAAAGGATTTAAATGAAAAGTGACAAAAAGCTGCAAAATCTGTCAATGAAGCTGGTGAAGCAACATTGGCAGATGTACCTCATGCTTTTCCTTCCGCTTGTTTGGCTTTTAATTTTCAGGTACTACCCGATGCTGGGAGCCCAAATCGCTTTCAAACATTTCCGCGCGTCTCTGGGAATATGGGGCAGTGAGTGGGTAGGACTGACCAATTTTATCAGGTTTTTCAAATCTTACCAGTTCAAACGGGTTATTTCCAATACGCTGTTGCTTTCCATGTATCAGCTGATTGCCGGTTTTCCGCTACCGGTTATTTTTGCACTTTTATTAAATACAGTCACCAGAGAAGGTTATAAAAAATTTGTACAGACCATTACCTATTTACCGTATTTTATTTCTATTGTAGTAATGGTTGGAATTCTGCTCCAGGTATTTGATCCGATCATAGGGCTCTATGGCAAGGCAGTATTTGCATTGACCGGAACCAGGGGTATGGATCTTTTTGGGAAGGCTCAAATTTTCCCCCATCTCTACGTATGGTCCGGGGTTTGGCAGAACATGGGATGGAATAGCATCATCTACCTGGCCGCGCTTTCCTCAGTTTCTGCAGAACTCCATGAAGCGGGAAAAATCGACGGGATGAACAGGTTTATGCGTGTCGTCTACATCGATCTCCCGGCCATTCTTCCGACCATCACCATTCTGTTAATTCTCAACTCAGGAAGAATAATGAACCTAGATTTTGAAAAAGTGTTCCTCATGCAGAACAACCTAAATCTCTCCCGTTCCGAGGTAATCTCAACATATGTATACAAGGTAGGTCTTGCCGTCGGAGGAGGTGATTTTTCTTTCGCTACGGCCATTGGGCTCTTCAACTCGGCGGTAAACCTGGTCCTAATAACAACAGTTAACCGTATCTGCAGAAAATTGGGAGGGACAAGCCTATGGTAACTTCCGTAAAGCGCAAGAAAAAAAAGAGTTATGACGATCGGATTTTTAATTTTTTTGTATACTTCGTACTTACTTGTCTGTTATTGGTGGTACTCTACCCCCTTATTTATATCATCTCTTCATCATTTTCTGCACCTGATATGGTAGCCGCAGGGAAAATCATACTCTGGCCGGTTCACCTGAGCCTGCAAGGCTACAAAGCGGTATTCACCAATAATATGATTGGTATCGGTTACCTGAACTCGATAATCAACACTACTGCCGGCACACTTATAAATATTATTTTTACCATGCTTGTAGCTTATCCTCTGGCTTATTCAAAACTGCCCGGAAAAAACATAATTATGATCCTTTTTACCTTCACAATGCTCTTCTCAGGCGGTATGATCCCGGATTACATACTTTTACGTAACCTTGGAATGCTTAACACTAGATTCGCCTTAATAATCCCCGGCGCCATTGCCACCTACAACATGATAATCACCAGGACTTTTATTGCTTCTAGCATTCCGCATGAACTTCGGGAAGCCGCCGAAATAGACGGTTGTTCAGATTTTCAATATTTCATATCAGTAATTATTCCGCTCTCCAGGGCAGTTATTGCGGTTATCACCCTCTATTATGCGGTTGGGCACTGGAACTCCTATTTTAACGCATTTCTTTATATTACCAACAAGAACCTCTTCCCGCTTCAGATTGTGCTTCGTGATATTTTAATTGCCAATACCATCGATCCCGCATCCACCCTTGACCCTGAACTAATGGCCGCGAAACAGGGTATGGCCGATCTATTGAAATTTGCTCTAATCATAGTATCAAGCCTTCCGGTAATGATGATTTATCCATTCATTCAGAAATACTTTATCAAGGGTGTAATGATCGGATCGATTAAGGGATAAACACAACGTATAAGCACAATATGTTAATTGACACCTTTTAACCGCGGAAGTAAACTTTAATTTAATATGAAACTAATATTTTTGGGCCCGCCCGGAGCGGGCAAGGGAACTCTTGCCGCAAAAGCCGTTGATATTTTAAACCTGCCCCACATAAGTACAGGTGCGATTTTTCGTTCGGCCATGGCGGCCGCGACTCCGCTGGGACTTAAGGTCAAGGCTATTGTGGAATCCGGCAAACTTGTAGATGACGCAACCACAATTGAACTGGTAAAAGAAAGGCTGGCGCAGGACGACACAAAGAAAGGTTATATACTGGACGGCTTCCCGCGGACTATACCCCAGGCACAAGCTTTGGCAAAATTTTCGTCCGTGGACAAGGTTGTCAATTTTGAACTTCCCGATTCCGCGGTGCTTGAACGCCTTGGCGGACGCAGGGTCTGCCGCAAGTGCGGTCATAATTTCCACATGATTTTTGACAAACCCAAAAAAGAAAATGTCTGCGATCACTGCGGCGGCGAGGTTTATACCAGGGATGACGACCGCCCCGAGGCCATTGAAAAACGTCTTGAAGTTTACAGGGCGCAGACTGCCCCGCTAATCGAATTTTACCGCGGCAAGGGCCTTTTGGTTGATGTTGACGCAAGGCCGGCGGTTGATAAGGTAGTGGAAAATTTTAAACGAAGCCTTGGCATGTAAATGAAACTTCTGTGGAGAATCGCCAAAGAGGCGAAGAAATACTGGGGGCTGCTGCTTGTAGGTATAATAGCGACATTGCTGCTTACAGGTCTTAACCTGGTGGCGCCCAGGCTTCTGGCGCGGATGACAGGTATTGTTCAGCAGGGAATTCAGAATATGAATGAAATCCTTGTCCTTGTCGCCGCGCTTTTATCGCTTTATCTATTGAGAATACTGTTCCGTTTCCTCAGCAACTACATGTGCCACAAGGCCGCATGGAATCTGGTACAGGAATTGCGGATGGTTGTCTACAACCATATCCAGAGTTTCTCGCTGGCGTTTTTCCACAAGAGGCAGACCGGAGATCTTATGAGCCGGGTTGTAAACGATACGGCAACATTCGAACAACTGTACGCCCACATAATCCCGGAGACCATTACAAACAGCGTAACCCTGGTCGGCGTAATCGTAATCTTAATTACCATAAATCCAACACTGGCGCTTCTGACCTGCATCCCGGTGCCTTTTATTCTTGCGTCCGGCTGGGTGTTTATGAAGAAGGTAAGACCCCGTTTCCGTGTTATGCAAAAATCCCTTGCCGGCCTCAATTCACAATTGCAGGACAATCTTTCCGGTATAAAAGAGATCCAGGCTTTTGGCCAGCAGGAAAGGGAAAGCGGCAGGGTGCTGGAAAAAGCGGGAGAGTTTACCAAAGCAATGCTTTCTGCATTAAGGCTCAGCGCGGTTTTTCATCCTTCCGTGGAATTTATTACATCTCTGGGCACCGTTATTGTTGTAGGGTTCGGCGGCCTTCTCGCGTTTTACGGCAAACTTAATGCAGAAGAAATTGTCGCCTTTCTTTTATACCTGTCGCTGTTTTACGCCCCGATAACCGGTCTGGCCCAGCTTCTGGAAAACGCCCAGCAGGCCCTGGCCGGTACGGAGCGCGTACTGGAAATTATGGATACGGCATCGGAGGTGACCGATAAACCGGGAGCCGCCGAGCTGCCGCCGGCAAAAGGGTATCTGAGTTTTGAGGACGTAAGTTTTAGGTATCTTGATGAGGCGCCGGTTCTGGAAAATATAAGTTTTGAAATAAAGCCGGGCCAGACTTTGGCGCTGGTCGGACCAACCGGCGTCGGAAAGACAACGATTATTCAGTTGGTAGCGCGGTTTTACGATCCCAAAGCAGGGCGGATCACAATAGACGGCCGCGACCTGCGCGACCTTACCCAGAACAGCCTGCGCAACCAGATCTCCATGGTGCTGCAGGACACATTTTTGTTCAACGGAACTATTGCCGAGAACATCGCCTATGCCAGGCCGTCGGCTTCTCCGCAGGAAATTGAAGACGCCGCAAAAACCGCGGGCGTCTACGAAGACATAATGGAAATGCCGGACAGGTTCGACACCAAAACAGGCGAGCGGGGTATAAGGTTATCCGGCGGACAAAAACAGCGCATATCAATCGCCCGCGCCGTTCTGCGCAACGCCCCCATTCTGATTCTGGACGAAGCCACCGCGTCGGTTGATACACAGACAGAAGCCCAGATACAGTCGGCCATCGCAAAGATGCGCGGAAGCCGCACCGTCATCGCCATTGCGCACAGGCTTTCAACGATCCGCAGTGCCGACATGATACTGGTCCTCAAGGACGGCAGGATCATCCAGCGCGGGACCCATGACCAGTTGATTGAGGAAGCCGGTGTTTACCGCGAGCTTTACCACGCGCAGGAACTGTGAAGTAAAATCAATTGGTTTTGGAATTCAGCAGTCCAAGAAAATCTTGCGGCAGCATAACAGGTATTTTTGAATTTTTATAATGCTCAATGTTACGTGTTATAATATAATCAGCATTTATTGCGCATGCACATTCAATCTGCAGATTGTCTTCAATGTCATCGTTCTTGTTTGTTAATGCATTTATTATTAATTCATTTTTTATATCAACAACATTAATGAATTTGCATAAATCCAGGAGACGTTTTTTTCTTTCCAAAACGGTATAGGTTTTCCGCAAGATATAAAAAATATTGGTTATACTATGAGCAGCCATGTAAGCGCTAACGGCCCCATCCCGGGATTTTTGAATAATTTCTTTGGAATTTTTTGTAAAAGGTTTCCTATCAATTAGAAAATCAATCAGAACATCGGTATCAATCAATATTGCCAAAGCGCTCATCCATAGCCTCCATGAGTTCTTTTTTATAGTTAAAATTCCTGGGGACTTTTTTTCGCGGGAATTTCATGGATCTTTCGAACGCCTGCAATCGTTCCGTTTCGTTCACAGTAAAAACCAATGAGGAATCGGAATTGCGTTTTTCAATTTCCTGTACAAGATTAAACACTCTTTCAAAACTATCCATATCAACATTCAGCATTATGGCCGCCGGTTTTCCGTTATTGGTAAGAACGGCTTTACCGTCCTGTGCAAGTTTGGACAGTGCATTCCTGGGCGCTTTACTGAATTCACGTATTGTTAAAAACTGCATAATGCCTCCAATTTTATGACAATATGGTAGCTTAACGCCGGACAACTGTCAATTGCGCATTTTCATACTACACGCTTTCAAACCTGTCAAATGTCTTCTCCCTCATGTTCAATAAAATAAGCTTTCCAGACCCGCTCGATTCCGGCCAGATCTACTTCTCTGTTAAGCGTGTTTTTTACATAATTACCCCATTTGAGATTGTCACAAAAGTAGTTAAAAAACCGCCTGGCCCTGCTTAAGTGAAATTCGGGGGGCTGGTATCTGGCCAGCAGCGCAAGAAAACGCAGCCCGGTTTCCAGTATGAGTTCCGCGGTAACAGCGGTTAGAGGAGCATCCAGGTCACCGGGTTGCAGGTCGCCCAGGCCGGCGGTCTGCGGAGTTTCAGCTTTTGCGGCATTGGCAGCTTTAGCGGCCAGAGCTTTGGCGTCCGCGAAGACCCAGGGCTGCTTTACCGCGAGGCGGCCAATCATGACAGCGTCGCAGTCCCCGCCGCGCTGCACCATTTCCTGCGCGGAGGAAATATCTCCGTTGCCTGCGACCGGTATTTTTAATTCGCGTCTCAATGCCGGGATATATTCCCAGCGGCACCTGCGCCGGAATTTTTCCTTTGCCGTACGCGGGTGCAGGGTTATTAACTCGACTCCTTCGTCCTGGAGGCGGCGGCAGAACCGCACCAGATAATCGAAGTCATCGCTGTAACCGGTGCGCAGTTTTACGCTTAACCTGTGTTTTACGGCCTTCCTTACCAGAGCTGTCATGGCGCCGGCCCTGTCAATGCTTTCCATCCAGCGGACTCCGGCGCCATGCCGCGTAATGGCAGGGGCCGAACATCCCATGTTCAGATCGATGCCGGCACATTCTTTGCTGTCCAGTAATGCCGCAGCTTCCGCCAGTTTTTGGGGGTCAGAGCCGACAAGCTGATAAACGGTTTTGGAAGGAACAGGACCGGCATCGGCGTACCAGGCTTCGAAAGGACCGCCGGCGCAGAAGGCAGGAGAGCTTATCATTTCTGAATAATAATAATCACAGCCGCCAAAACTCTCCAACAATTCCCTAAAGGGCCGGTGACTAATTTCCGCCATGGGTGCTAGCAAAAGCGGTACATTCATTATATAATAATACTTGACTTGTTACGTTCTTTACCATAGATTTAAAAGTATAGAAGAGGAGCGGACCATGATAGCAAAGACCGATATGCCCAATATTAATGATAAACAACCAGAAGGACTTAAACCGGACGGCGGTGCTTTTCGTGTGCTGATTGTGGATGATTCCATGTTTATCGCGAAACAACTGGGCCAGATTTTTAGTTCCGAGGGTTTTGAAGTGGTCGCTACAGCCGGTGACGGCGCCCAGGGAGTGGAAAAATACAAGGAACTGGCTCCAAATATTGATTTGGTTACCATGGATATTACCATGCCGGTAATGGATGGAGTCACTGCACTGGAAAAAATCCTTGAATTTGACAAAAATGCCTGTGTAATAATGGTAAGCGCCCTTGGAAAAGAAGATGTAGTTAAAAAATCATTGCTGATGGGAGCCAAAAGTTATATAGTAAAACCCCTTGATCGCAAAAAGGTACTGGAGCGGGCCGTTTCTGTCCTAAAACGCTAAAAAAAAGCGATCATGCGCATTTAGTTCTTTCCGGTTAAAACTGTCAAGCATTAAAAATATTAAAATTCCCCAAAATATTTAATTTGAGTGGTCAGACTAAGGTAAAAACCATATATTTAAAACAAGGGAAATTATGGATTTAATCAGCCTTTATAACGGAAAAGTAATGACCGGGTTCGCGACCATGGATAACTGCACCGTCCTGGTAGAAGACGCTTTGATCTCCGATGTTTTTTCGCAAAGGCGTTTTGATCAAAGACATTTTAACAAAAATGTAAAAATCATCAATGTAGACGGATGCTATATAGTCCCGGGTTTTATAGACACGCACATCCACGGTTTTGGCGGCTACGGATCTGAGGACGCGTTTGAATCAGAAGAAAAAGGGATAAACTCAATCCTTGAAATGTCACGCAATCTGGCTCAGTTCGGAGTCACTTCCTTTAACCCCACAATTTTTCCGGATACGCCGGAGAAATTAATCGGAGCTGTAAGGGCGATCAGCTCGGCGGCCGGTAAGGAAACCGGAGCCAGGATCATGGGGCTCCATATGGAAGGGCCGTTTATTTCAAAAGACAAACCAGGAGCCCTCAAGGAAGAAGCGGTTATCCCGGTTGATATATCGCTTATGGAAAAGCTTTGGGAAGCTTCAGGCGGTAAAATTGTAAACATGACAGTTGCGCCGGAGTTAAAAGGAATGAGGGAGCTGGCGCTGTTCTGCATAAAAAAAGGAATAATTTTACAGGCCGGCCATACAGACGCAAAATACGAGAACATGGTCGAGGGGATGCAGGTCGGGATTCTTCATTCAACCCACCTGTTCAACGCAATGAGCAGAATGGACCACAGGAACCCCAATGCCGCGGGTGCGATACTGATTCATCCGGAAATGTCATGTGAAATAATTCCGGACGGAATACATATTCATCCTGATCTGTACAAACTATTGATACGCGATAAATCCAATGATAAAATAATAATGATAACCGACGCCCTCAAAGCCACCGAGCAAAAAGAAGGTCCTTTATTGTCAGACGGTACGGAAGTAATTTTAAAGGACGGAGTATTCCGCAGAAAGTCCGATGAAGTCATTGCCGGTTCCTGCGTGACCATGATCAGGGGAATAAAAAACCTCGTGAACTTTGGTTTTAGCCTGGAAGAAGCCGTAAAGACCGCTTCCTTTAATCCTGCGCAGGCGATGAACTACAGGAAAAAAGGCGCGATCATTCCGGGCCATGACGCGGATTTGACAGTATTCGACAGGGATTTTAATGTAAAGCTGGTCATGATCGGCGGTAAGATTATTAAAAATTCTTTCGAAGGAGTATAAAATGCGTCTCTTGATTCACCGCGATTATGAAAAACTCTGCAAATGGACTGCTTCCTACATTGTAAAGCGGATAAACGGCTACAGTCCCAAAAAAGACAAACCGTTCGTACTTGGGCTTCCTACCGGATCAAGCCCCCTGGGAGTTTATAAAGAATTCATCAGGCTCAACAAGGAAGGCAAAGTATCTTTTGCCGATGTTGTAACATTCAACATGGACGAATACGTCGGGCTGCCGGCCGCACACAAAGAGAGTTATTACCGTTTTATGACAGACAATCTGTTTAACCAGATTGATATTCCAAAAGAAAATTACCATATCCTTAACGGCATGGCCGCGAATCTGGAAAAAGAATGCAAAAATTACGAAGAAGCCATTGCGGGTTTCGGCGGAATTGAACTGTTCCTGGGCGGCATAGGCGAAAACGGCCACATCGCTTTTAATGAACCCGGTTCATCGCTTGCGTCAAGAACCAGGGTAAAAACCCTGAGCATGGATACAAGGCTTGTCAACGCGCGTTTCTTTGACGGCGATGTAAAACAGGTCCCGGCAAAAGCCCTTACAGTCGGCGTTGGTACGGTAATGGACGCCAGGGAAGTCATAATCATAGTCTCAGGTCCCAAAAAAGCCAGGGCACTGCAGGCCGCTGTCGAAGGCAGCGTAAGCCATATGTGCCCGCTGTCCTGTCTGCAGATGCATCCAAAAGCCATTATAGTCTGCGATGAGGACGCGGCCGGAGAACTTAAAAACGAAACAGTAAAGTACTTCAAGGACATTGAAGGCAAGAATATCTAGTGCCTGCCGGATTTCGTCTTCTCCAAAAGGGATTATTAATTTTCTGTGTTTTAAGATGTGTTTTTATGGCTTCATCGGTTTACGCAGGTGATGAAGCCATGTTCGCCGCTTATTCCGATCCGTCCCGAATCTGGGGCGGCGGAATTGAAGGTGTAATCGAAGAAGCCTACCGCCTTTGTTTTAAGACCAGGATTCTGGACGGCAGGGTAATGAACCTGCGTATGCCTTTTGCACAGGACAATGAACGGGACAAGCTTACCGAACAGCAGTGGGGTTTTTTGGAAGGCGGCAAGGGCGATCCGGTTTTTTTATGGAAAAAAATCAATGATATTCTGGACAGCCCGGATTTTGCCGAATACGCCAAAACCCTGTCCGATGGCCGCGAAAAAGTAATAATTTTCGATTTACCGGACCAGAGCTGGACGGCGACCAGGGAACTTTTTGAAATAGCCAGGATAAAGGCAGGTTCATACCGCGGCCTGCCGCATAAACCCTATGTTCTGGTTACAGGGGGAGGCCTGGAAGAAACCGATGTTTACAACTACCTCTACTGCGTAGGCCTTGCAGGGATGGACTGCTCGGGTTTTGTCTGGCATGTCCTGTCCTACATCGCCGCCTGGAAAGGAATAGATCTGGGGCAAAAACTCGGCCCCGTCCTTGGCGTTAAAAACGGAGACAATCCCTCGTGGTACGCGGGAACCTACTTTTTCAATTCCAAAAGCCCCCAGATTTTACAGGTAAGCGATGAGATCAAAAACCTAAAACCGGCCGACATACTGTTGTTCCGGGGAAATGACGGTGAAATTGCCCATTCCGCAATTATCCAGTCGGTTAATTTTACAGACGGGATAATCCGCTATCTGCAGAGCACAGACGAGGCTCCCCCGGCCGAACGCGGCGCCCATGAATCCTTTATCCGCTTTGACCCGGCAAATCCGGCAGTCAGCTTAAAAGACCCTTCCCTTGTATGGTCACAAAAACGCTACGCGCCCTTCCCCGGCGAAAAACCAAGCGCGTTCTCGGATGACGGAGAACGCTACCGGGCCTATCCCGAACTGGGCGGAGGCAAAGTAGTTCGTTTACGAATTCTCTCTTCCTGACGATAATACAGATAGAGGAAATTTTTATTTTATGGATACCAATTCTCATCCTGTAGCAGTCCTGGAAATAGGATCTACCGGAATCCGTCTCATAGTTGCCGAAATATCCGGGAACGGCCAATGGCAGGTTCTTGACCGGATAGGCAAACCTGTCGCGCTTGGAAAGGATGTTTTTAATTCGGGCCAGGTAACCAGGGAATCCCTGCTGGAATGCCTGTCGGTGCTCAGGAATTTCAGGGAATTCCTCAAGGGCTGGAATATCAGCGGCAGTGACGTCCACGTAATCGCAACCAGCGCACTAAGGGCAGCCCGCAACCGGGACATGTTTACGGACAGGGTTATGCTGGAGACGGGGTTTAATCTAAAAATTGTCGAGGGAATCGAAGAAAACCGCCTTATGTACCTGGCTGTCCAGTTTGCAATAAAAAACGATTTGCCCCTTTTTTGGCGCGGAAATTCCATGATCCTGGAAATGGGAGGCGGCTCAACGGAAATTATGCTTTTGCGCCGGGGGCAGATAGTATCGGCCCACAGCTTAAGAATGGGTACCATATTGATTAACCAGGCGATCCGCCGCAGCGCTTCCTGGGCAGAGGACAGATACCTGCAGGAAAATTTACGCAATACGGCAGAATTGCTTGGAACGGAAATGGAACTGTCCCACGTAAGGACTTTTGTGGTTGCCGGTTCCGACGCAAGGGTTGCCGCATTACAGGTCGGCAAAGAATTAAATGAGAACTGCTTCACTATTTTGAGGGAGACTTTTATCCAGTTTGTCGAGCAGGTTCAGAATTATTCTGTTGAAGAATGTATGAATAAACTGCAGATAAATTCGGCGGAAGCAAAAATTTTTATTCCCGGCATTATCGTTTACCGTTATCTCCTGGAAAAAACCGGCGCGGCCCAGGTAGTTGTTCCCAATGTTTCAATCCGCGAAGGCCTTTTAATCGATCTGGCGCTGGGCATAGACTCCGGCCTGCGGGAAGATTTTTATTCCCAGATTTACGCTTCCGCAATAAACCTGGGCCGCAAATACCACTTCGACGAAGCCCATCACCGCCATGTCGCGGATTTTTGCCTGACCATGTTCGATTCACTAATCCCGGAACACGGCATGAACCGGAGAGACAGGATGAGGCTGGAAGTCGCCGCACTGCTCCACGATATAGGCATGTTTATACGGGCATCGGGCCACCAAATGCACGGACAGTACATTGTATCCAACGCGGAGATCTTTGGCCTGCACCGCGAAGAACTGGAATTGATAGCAAATGTGATACGCTACCACAGGGGAGATCTGCCAAATCCAGCCGACATAAACTACATAGCCCTGCAGCGGGAGGACCGTATCCGGATGTTAAAAATGGCGGCTATCCTGCGTGTAGCCGACGCGCTTGACCGCGGACATTCAAGGCAGATAAAAAAAATAACGCTGGAACGCAAAAATGAGACAATTATCATCAATACCGAAGGCAACAGGGATCTTTCGCTGGAACAAATCGGTCTTGAAGAAAAAGCCAACATGTTTCAGGATGTATTCGGCTACAAAATTATATTAAACTAGCGGCTTATGAACATAATAAAAACAAAAGAACCAAAATCAAAGACAGCCGGCCTTTTGAGCCGGGATCTTTCATGGGTGGATTTTAACGAGAGAGTACTCGAAGAAGGACTGCGGAAGGATCTTAAACCCCTGGACAGGTTAAAATATTTATCGATAGTCTCGTCAAACTTTGATGAATTTTTTATGGTCAGGGTTGCGGCCGTAAAGCGGGCAAGGTATAACGCCGGTCCGGCAGTCACGGCGCCCAACGAGGAACTTGAAACAATCGGAAAAAGGGTGCGTTCGATTATTGAACGGCAGTATAAAACTTTAAACACGGAAGTCCTCCCAGATCTTGCGGAAGGCGGCCTGTGCATTGTACGCCCAAAAGACTGGACCAAAACCCAAAGGGAATTTCTTGAGGCGGCTTTTATGCAGGAATATCTTCCTGTCCTGACCCCGCTAAAGGCCGATGACGAAGGGCCCCTCCCCATAATCGAAAATTACTGGATCCACGCTGCCTTTTTGCTTGAACCGGAAGATAAAACTGCCGAGGAAAATATTTCAATAATAAGGATTCCTCCGGTCCTGGACAGGATAGTCCGGATACACCCGGAAACCGTCTCGGATAAAAAACTTTCGGTCGCTTTTCTGGAAGACATGATCGTTGAATGGGGAAATTATCTGTTCCCCGGCTTCAGGGTGCGCGGGCAGCTGCTCTTTAGTGTAAACCGCGACGCGGATTTTTCTGTGGACGAACAGCGGGACGAAGATTTTATCGAAGCTATGGAAGAGGTTCTTGAAGACCGGGAAAAATCCATGGTAGTACGCATGACATATTCGCAGGGAAGCCGGAAGCTGCTGGATTATTTTGCTTCGCGGTTTGGAATTACAGAAGATGATCTGTACGAAATAGACGGACCGCTTAACCTGGGAAACCTTTACGATTTGGCCATGATTCCGGGTTTCGACAGGTTAAGGGAAAAGCCATGGAATATATACCGCAACCCCGATTTTAATGATGATCAAAGTATCTGGGATCGCATCCGCGAAGGGGATGTGGTTCTCCATCTGCCGTACCAGAATTTTGATCCGGTGATCAGGTTCTTCCGCGACGCGGCCTCTGACCCGGCCGTGATTTCCATCAAGACTACCCTTTACCGTACAAGCGGGAATTCGCCAATAGTAAAAGCGCTGGAACAGGCGAGCATGTCGGGCAAACATGTAACAGCCGTTGTGGAGCTCAAAGCCAGGTTCGACGAAAAGCAGAATATCTCGTGGGCGAACCGCCTGGAAAAAGCGGGCGTAATAGTGGTTTACGGTTTGGCCCATTTAAAAATACATGCCAAAATGTCAATGATCATACGCAGGGAAAACGGAAAACTGCGCCGTTATGTACACCTTTCAACAGGCAATTACAACGAGGCAACGGCGAAAGTTTACGAAGATCTTTCGATTTTTACAGCAAGGGATGATATAGCCTATGACACCGGGTTAATTTTTAATATGATAACCGGCTACTCCGTTATACAGACCATGCGGCGGCTGACAATCGCGCCTGTGGCGCTCAAGGAACGCCTGCTTTATCTTATTGATCGTGAAATAAACCAATCCGGACAGCAAAGCCCGGGCAAAATTATAGCCAAAATGAATTCTCTTGCGGACGAGCAGATCATAGACGCACTCTACCATGCTTCCTGCGCAGGTGTTGAAATTATGCTTATTGTGCGCGGGATCTGTCTGTTAAGACCCGGAGTCCCCGGATTGTCAGAAAACATCAAGGTAATAAGCATTATAGATTACTACCTTGAACACTCGCGCATATTTTATTTTGCCAACAGCGGCAGCGAAGAACTCTACCTGTCCAGCGCAGACTGGATGCCGCGCAACATGGAGCGCAGGGTGGAACTGATGTTCCCTGTCCTTAATGATGACATAAAAAAATTCATAATGGAAATACTGGGAAGCTACCTGCAGGATAACACCCATGCCTGGGATCTTGACTGCGAAGGCCGCTGGTCAAGGGTAAAACAGGAAAGCGATATTCTGTACAGGGCACAGACCAAATTTTTATCCATGGCGGAAAAAGCGTCCGCCGCCGATATTGATGCGCCGGCAGATACGGCAGATAAGGAATTTATTATACGCAGAAGTCCTTTATAATATTCTGCGGCCGGCAAAATTTAAATTAACGCTGTGTAACCGGCTTCTGCAACCGCGGCTTTAATTTTTTCCGGCAGGGTCTTTTGGGGATCATAGTTAAAAGAAGCTGTATTGGACTTAAGATCAACCTTTATTTTCTCAAGTCCGCCCAGATCGGTTAACGCTTTTGAAACGGCCGCGACGCAGTGATTACAGCTCATACCTTCGATTTTGATTTTCATTTTTTCCATTTTTATACTCCATTCATTCCCAAAAATCACGCTTCCGCAGAAAAATATGCGGACATGGTATTTGGTATAATAGTATAGTAAAAAAAGCAATTTTGGAACATAAAAAAAGCAATCGCGGAACAACATGCCCGCACTAAATTTATTATATTGCCGATTAAGGACGGTGAGTATTGGACTACATTGATATACTTCAGGAGATGCTTAATTACATCGACGCGCACATCAGGGAAAAAATGAGCGTTGAAAAACTGGCGGCCCGGGCAGGTTTTTCCCGGTATCATTTTTGCCGGGTGTTTCAATGGGGAACAGGCTATTCGATTATGGAGTATGTAAGGAACAGACGGCTGGCATTTGCGGCGTCTGAGCTCCGCGGCGGAAGGAAAATAATCGATATTTCGATCGATTACGGCTTTGAAACCCATTCAGGTTTTACAAAAGCATTCCGCCGGTACTTCGGCTGTTCCCCGGAGATCTACCGCGCGCACGCGTCATTCGATGTACCCAAGCTGCCGAATATCCGGACTGCCAAACAATATATTAACGGAGGCATTGTTATGGAACCAAAAATGGTAAGGAAACCGGCTGTGAAACTCGCAGGTTTTTTATTAAGAACAAACGCTGACAAGAATGAAAGCGGAAAGGCGATACCGCGGTTCTGGACCGCGTACAAAACTGACGGAAGGATGCAAAAGCTGCACAGCGAACCTTTTGTAAAAATTCATACTGAATACGGTGCGTGTTTCCCGGAGAACCCGGAGAACGGCGAATTTGAATATGTCATTGCGGTTGAGGTAAAAGAGGACTCCGCCATTCCAAAGGAATACCACGTCTGCACAATACCGGAAGCCCTTTTCGCTGTATTCAGTTCACCGCCATCAGATGACGCGGGATTTTCACCGGCAATACAGGGAACCTGGAAATACATTTTTAACGAATGGTTTCCGGGTTCCGGCTGCGAATTTGACGCTAACGGAGTTGATTATGAACTCTACGACGAACGATGCCAAAGCGAGACGGCAAAGGTCTGCGATATTTATGTTCCGGTTGTAAAAAAAACCTAATTTACAGTATTGACCGGATGGCCGCCCAGAAACGCCTTAAGGTTATCGGCGGCTATATCCATTAACCGCCGGCGGCTTTCCGAAGGCGCCCAGGAGATATGCGGCGTAATTATACAGTTTTTGGCTTTGAGAAGCGGATTGTCCGTGCGTATGGGCTCCTCGGAAACCACATCAACACCGGCTGCGAAAACTTTGCCGCTATTAAGTGCGGCCGCCAAATCCGCCTCGTTTACAACAGGGCCGCGGGAATTGTTGATAATTATAACCCCGTCCTTCATTTTGGCGATGGTATCCCTGCTGACAAGGCCTTTGGTCGAAGGCAGAAGCGGACAGTGCAGCGAAATGACATCGGAGCGGGCCAGAACATCATCAAGGGAAACATAGGACCCTATTGCTTTACCTGCGTCGTTTGGTTTTTCATCAAAGGCAATTATATTCATGCCAAGGGCTTTTGCGATTCTGCCGGTTGTCTGTCCGATCCGGCCAAAACCGATAATCCCCATGGTTTTACCGGCAAGCTCGATTAACGGGTAATCCCAAAAACAAAAATCCTGGCAGTTCTCCCAGCGGCCTTCCCTGACAGCCCTGTCGTGATGGCCTATGTGATGACAGATCTCCAGCAGCAGGGCAATCGCAAACTGACCTGTAGAGTCGGTGGCATAAGTCGGAACATTGGTAACCGTAACTGAATGCGCGCGTGCGGCTTCGGTATCGACTATATTGTAACCGGTGGCAAGGACTCCTATATATTTAACGCCGGGGCATTGTTTAAGCGTCTCGCCGGTAATGGGAGTCTTGTTTGTGATAACGATTTCTGCGCTGCCTATGCGTCCTGCAATTTGATCTTTTGGAGTCCTGTCATAAACAACAAGTTCGCCAAGTTTGCCAAAACCGTCCCAGCTTAAGTCGCCGGGATTTTCAGCATATCCGTCAAGAATAACTATTTTCATGATTGTTAATACTATCATAAACCGCCGTCCGCATCTATAATAATTATATGATTACCGGCATGGCCCAACTTCTAATCCGGCTGGCGATAATTATTTTCGCGGTCCGGATTTGCGGGAAGCTGATAAAAAATACAAATTTTCCTCCTGTGCTTGGCGATCTGCTTGCAGGCATTATTATCGGGCCTTTCGCCCTTGGCAGCATCCGGCTGCCGGGTTTTCCTGACGGCCTGTTTGTGTTGCAGGGAACCGCAGATACCGGACTCACTGGCGGCGGACTTTATGCGTTCGCCGCAATCGGCGCCATAATATTTTTCTTTCTGCAGGGACTTAGGACAAACATTACCCTTTTTATAAAATATTCCATTGCCGGATCCATTGTGAGCATCGGCGGCGTTGCAGCTTCTTTTATTCTGGGCGGTTTGATCACGGCCGCTCTTATGGGCCTTATGTTTACCTCGCCCCAAAGTCTTTTTATGGGAGCTGTAATGTCAGTAACTTCGGCAGGACTCATATCCGCAGTCCTGCTGGAAAAAAAGAAAATGGAAACACCGGAAGGCGTTACTATTCTGTCAGCCGCCGTCTTTGATGAAATAATGGGAATTATCTGCATGCTGGCGGTGTTAATAGCATGCCGGAAAATAGACGGCAAAATAACAAACACGGGTCTTTTTTTGATAATTGCCGCCTACATTGCCGGCCTGTATTTTTCAAGGACCAAAAATGCGGCAGTGATCTGCAGCGGAATTTATGGCATATATAATTTTTTTATACCCATTTTATTTGCGATAATAGGCATGACAGTAAATTTAAAAATTATTTTTTCACTGCCGGTTCTTGCCATAACAGCGGCAATAACCGCAGCCGCAATTGCTGCAAAAATACTGGGCAGCGGCGCGCCGGCCTTTTTGCTTGGATTTAATCTGAAGGGATCGCTTAGGATAGGGACCGGAATGATTCCGCGCGGAGAGGCCGCCCTGATCATAGCCGGCATCGGAAGCGCCTCCGCAATTTTGGAACAGAATTTATTTACCGCGGTTGTATTAATGGTCTTTATAACAAATATCGCTGCAGCCCCGATAATAAAAGCGTCATTGAAACTGAACGGTAAGGGAAGCCAAAGACCGGTAAAAGGGGATGATACAATAAACGCTGTCTGGAGTTTTTCCATGGAGCAGACGGCCGGCCTTATAACCGACGCGTTTCTGGATAATTTAAGAAAAGAAAAATTTTACATCCGGACCCTTAATTATGGCAGCAATACTATACAGGCCAGAAAAAACGATATGGCCCTTACAATAACGGAAAACGAAAAGACCTTAAGCATTACAACCGCAAGGACGGACATGCCGTTTGTTAAAAGCAATATCCACGACATTGTTAAGAACCTGTGCGAATCAATTCAAAAACTGCGTGAATCGTATGACTGGCAGGACAGCGGTCCGGTACAGCAGACCACAGCCGAACTTTTATCCCTGATAACGCCGGACTGCATTTCGGTATCGCTTAAGGGTAATAATAAAAAAGAAATTATAACAGAACTGACGGATTTACTTTATAAAAGGGGGAAACTCTACAACCGGGATCAGGTACTGGATGATTTATTTAACCGTGAAAGAATAATGAGCACCGGAATGCAGCACGGCATTGCAATGCCCCACGCAAAAACCGAAGGAACCGGCAGTATGGCGGTTGCGGTTGGAATCAAAAAAGAAGGCGTTGATTTTGATTCGGTTGACGGTTCCAAATCCAGGATTTTTATAATGGTAATTTCTTCCCGAAAAATCAACGGCCCTCACATCCAGTTTCTCTCAATAATAAGCGGTGCGCTCAAGGACGAAAAACTCCGCGAACAATTGATTAACGCCGCTACCCCGGAAGAAGCAGCAGATATTCTGAAGAAAAATTAATTTTTAAATATAGATCAAGAATTTTACCACGAACCTCACTAACCATCACGAAAAAAGAGACGGAGAAGATTTTTCACGGAGCTCACAAAGTTCACAGAGGGAAGTAAAATCAGAAATAAAAAATTAAGAATGAGGAATGAAAATCACCTCATTTCTCCATTCTCATTTCTCCTTTCTCATTTATCTCCGTGTGGTTCGTAGTAAATTTTTTTTAAAATATTATATACCGGCGGCCGCTTCTGAATGTATTTTATACAGATACTCGTCCATCAGAATGTGTTTGGGAAAGGTATTTGATTTGCGGATTTTATAATCGTACTCCGCCGTAAGGCTTATTAAGGCTTCGGCTCCGGCGTAATTATAATACCTGGATGCGCTGGAATAGTCGCGGCGGGCCTGGGGCGCGATGATTCCGATTTTTTTGAATTCCCATTCGTCGGTTATGTTTTGATTTTTAAGGTTAATGTAGCTGCGCAGTTTTCTAAAACACCACAGCAGCCCTGCAAATATTGTCTGGGGTTCTGTCCCGGCGGCCAGAAGGATCCTTAAAGACTGCAGACTCCGCTCAAAATCATTTGCGGCTATCCTGGAAAACAATGTGAACACGGATTCTTCCCTGGTGTGGGAAAGCCATTTTTCGGCTTCGGCCGGGCCTATCTCATCGCCTTTTTTAAAAAACATGATCAGCCTGGCGCATTCCCTTTGCAGGGCCGCGGTATTGTTCTCAACCATTTCCAGTATGGTCAGAACACCGTCGGAAGTCAGGTTCATGCCCTCACTGTTAAAAAAATTTTTTACCCATTCAGATTTTTTTTGGTCAGACAATTCGTAAAAAACCCGTTTGACCGCGGGAGGTTTTTCCAGGACTTTTGAAATGCTGTTTTCTACGGAAATCAAAACGAGGACAGTATTGTGCGCCGGAGATGCCATGTAGGCGGCAAGCAAATCCAGTTCATCCTTTTTTTTGAAATTTTCGGCGCTCTTAATAATAAAAAGCCTGTTATCTGCAAACAGGGAACCGTTTCTCATCGCGCTGACCATCTGGCCGGCCGGTGTCTCCCCGGCGTAGTAGACGGTTTTTTCCGCAGAAGGTCCCAGACTTTTAACAAGTTCTTCCAGGGCGGTTTGTTTTTCGCCGAGTTCCGGCCCAAGGAAAAGCAAACAAGGTGATTTGGGCGTCATTGTGTATCTGAGGCAATGTTATATGAGCGTAAAATATTTGACAGCCTGCCCAGCACATGTACATCGCCGGTGCAAAAAATCGGCTCATAAACCGGATTCTCCGGCTGCAGCCTGATTCTGGTTTTTTCATTATAGAAAGTCTTTAGGGTTACAGAATCGTCTACCATCATAACACCGATCTCGCCGTTGGAAATAACGTTCTGCTGCTCTATGATTGCCAGATCGCCTTCCATTATGCCAACACCAGTCATAGAATCGCCTTTGACCCTGAGCGCAAAATAATCCCTGTTCTTTTTTACCATGGAACGGGGAAGGCGGATGTAACCGTCCTTGTTTTCTTCAGCAAGGATGGGCTTGCCGGCCGCTACGGTTCCAAGTACAGGGACTTCCAGGAAATCCCTGTCCTCAACCCTGGCCTTGACCAGTTCCATTGTACGGGACTTTTTATCGCCCTGTTTAAGGAGACCTTTCTTTTTAAGGGCTGTAACATGATCCTGGGCGCCCTTTACGGAGATTGAAAAAAAATCCGCAAGTTCCCTGATGGTCGGCGGATACGCGTGATCATCAAGGTAATCGGTAATAAAGGAAAGTACTTCCAGTTGCCGTTTTGTAGGTTCTTTCATCTTCTATTCCTTGGCAGTACCGGGAATAATCCCGTATTTTCTTAATTTGGCATTAAGGCTGACCGGAGTGATACCAATCGCCTGTGCCATTTTGGGTATTATACCATTGCTGCGGGAAAAATGGAACTGCAGATAATACTTCTCAAAATTTTCTCTTGCCTGATCAATATTGGTCTCAAGCAGCAGTTTCATATCCGGCGCAGGTATGGCGGACTGCGCGTTTGTTTCATCCCGGGAAATCCCGCCGGTGCCGGAAATCCCGCCTGTTCCGACAGCATTGCCGGTTTTTATTTTGAGCAATTCGGCAACGGAGCTCTCTCCGACAACACCGCCGGTATACATGATGACCAAACGCTCGGCAAAATTACGGAGCTCCCTGATATTGCCGGGCCATTGGTAGGAGGTAAGCACGGCAGCGGCGGCATCGTCGATCACGATTTTTTGGGAAGAGAGCTGAGCCAAAAAATGATCCAGCAGTAAGGGAATATCGGTTTTTCTTTCGCGGAGGGCCGGCAGGTTTATTGGTACAACATTCAGTCTGAAAAACAGATCCTGTCTGAACCGCCCTGCCTCAGCGGCCTTTTCCAAATCCTGGTTTGTCGCGGCAACTATGCGGACATCTACATCAATGGTTTTTTCGCCGCCGATTTTTTCGATCTTCTGCTCCTGAATCGCCCGCAGCACTTTGGCCTGAGCCGCCAGGGACATGTCGCCGATTTCGTCCAGAAAAAGAGTACCTCCGGAAGCAAGTTCGAACCGCCCCTTGCGGCTGCCATAAGCGTCAGTAAACGCCCCTCTCTCGTGGCCAAAGAGTTCGCTCTCAATGAGGGTATCCGGAATCGCGGCGCAGTTAACTTCAACAAAAGGTTTATCGCGGCGGCCGGACAAACGGTGAACGGCCCGGGCCGCGAGTTCCTTGCCTGTGCCGTTTTCTCCCCGGATTAAAATCCTGGCGTCGCTTGAGGCAGCCTGTGCAATAAGGGCCCTGACTTTTTCGATCTCCGGGGAAGTTCCGAGCATTTCGTCGCCGGCGCCGGCCATTATGAGCCTCCCTTTATTCTTCCTCAAATTTGGATTCAAAGAGACGAATCAGGGCGGTCAGGGCTTCATTCTCGTCATCACCGGAAATAATTATGTTCAGTTCGTTGCCGTACCCTGCGCCCAGGGACATAATACCAAGAATGGATTTACCGCTGATCCTGGAACTGTTTTTTTCAAAATATATGGAAGAACTGAAATTTTTGGCCGCTTCCACAAGAATAGCCGCAGGACGCGCGTGTATGCCGGCGCGGTTTTTAATAATAATTTTTTGTTCTACCATTGTTAAATAAAATCCTCTCCGCCGAAGTAAACAGATTTTGCGTTTTCACTCTCTATCCATTTAAGTATATTCTGGTTAAAAACCTTGGCTGTATTATAGCCCATTTTCTTGAGCCTTTCATTCATCGCGGCGGTCTCAATTATTATGGGCACATTCCTGCCGGGCTTGACCGGTATCTCCAGTTTGGGCACGCTTACTCCAAGTATTTCCATGTAGCTGTCTTCCATGCCTATGCGATCGTAATTTTTTTTGGAATCCCATTCTTCCAGCGACACAACAAGTTCAATCTGCTTGCGATCCCTAATCGCTCCGACACCGAACAGATGGGTAATGTTGATAATGCCTAGGCCCCGGATCTCCATATGGTGGGCAATGATCTTGTTGGCGCCGGTCCCAAGGAGTATATTCCCGTTTACGCAGTGAATGTTGACAACATCGTCAGCGACAAGACGGTGGCCGTGTTTGATAAGCTCCAGGGCAGTTTCGCTCTTCCCGATTCCGGAATCACCGACAATAAGAATGCCGACCCCGTAGACTTCCACAAGGACCCCGTGAATGCTTTTGCGCGGCGCGAAAATATCGGTGAGAACACGCAGAATCCTGGCGCTGAATTCCGAAGTGGAAAGATCGGTCTGCAGAACAGGACACTGAGCGGCTTCCGCGATATCAAAAAAATTTTTATCCGGTTCCAGGTTATGGGTAAAAATACAGCACGGCATCTGGTATGTAAACATCTGCCGGACAGAATCCGTTTTGCCCTCAGAAGCAAGTTTCCGCAGGCAGGCAGCTTCGCCGCGGCCGATAATCTGTATCCTTTGGTGGGCAAATTCCTCGTAAAAGCCCATTATGGCTCCCATGGGCCTGTTCAGATCCGGAATGGTAATCTCCCGCCCAAGGCCTTTCCTCCCCCCCATACAGCGGAGATTCAGGGAATTATGCTCCTTTAAGTCTATGTCAATTAAATCCAGGACTGTAAAAGGTTTATCGGCCATGGAGCTATAATACATCCAATCGGCTTATATCCGAAAGGGGGCAGACGCAAAGGGAGCAGAAACCAGGTCCGCTCACAACCGGAACCGCCTGGCGGGTTAATACCCGGCGCCGGCGGTTTTAACGCCCGGCCCGCATCACTTCCTCCCAATCATAAACAGCCGAAATTTTTTCTCCGGGTTCCAGGACAAGATAATCGTCATTGCTCCAGCCGTTTATGGGGTTTACCAATCCGCGGATTAACCGCCGGTCGCCTTCGACGCAGGTAAATGTTTTACTGTCGGCCTCCGCGTTTTTGCGGCATTTTTCCGCGTAACCAAGGAATGAGGTCTCCGGCATATCGATATAAAAAATTTCGTTTTCCTTGCCGGTATTTTTGGCCGGTGAAAGCGTCTCCATTAAGTACTGGGCGTTCTCCTCGCCGTATAGTTTTACATATTCCTCGTAAGTTTTATTAAAGCCAAGCAAATTGTTTGAATCGGATGTGCGTATCAACGAATCACCCCTTTCCATGTACCCTGCCGCGCTGAAAGGTCTGGAAGGGTTGCCGCCGAAATACTGCGCGAACTTTTTTTTGGAACCCAGGAATATGGTACAGCAGTCGTGCGCGCGCGGAATCACAAGCCTGAATTGCCCGCCTGTAATTCCGGCAAGGGCATTGCCGCAGAGCCCAAAGCCCAAAAGTACAGCATCATATTTTTTATCGGCAGCTGTTTCGTCTATCTTTTTCTGAATCAGCGCCCGCAGGGCCTCCGGTCTGTTGTGCTCGCCTTTCTCGGTAAATTCCAAATCGTAAACATGCGGAGATAACGCGGCCTCCGCGCAGATCTCACGGAATAAAACATTGCAGGCAATAAGTTTAAAAAACATGGCTTTTCCTTTTATTTAAAAAATTTTACTCTATTAATATAATTACATAAAAATATGAATAAACAAAAGCAGGAGGCACAGGGAAAAGCCATGCCGGGCACTTTTCGGCGTGGTTAGGAAACGGCCACTTGGAAATTGACCGCGAGAGCGGTCTACCATGCGTGCGTGTAAGAGGCCACGACGCAGTGACCGGTATGGTTTTGCCTGCTCCTCCTGGCTACTGTTTATATTTACTGCTTTTATCCAATGTTTTTTTTTATTATAATAAACAATATGTTCAGCGATGAATTAAAAAATTTAATTTTAAAAGTAATAACTTCGTGGCAGGTTATTGTTGTAACCATTGCAGTAATAATTTATATTGCCCTGGTAAACAGCGTTGCCAGGACGCGCAGCCGCCGCAAGACTCCCCCGCCCGCTCCAAAACCGGTCAAAGCCAAACCTGTAAAAGAAGAACCGGAAGAAACCGATGACAGCGAACTTAATCTGGAAGAATAAGGATTAATTCTTTTTTGCGTTAAGTGTTTGAATAACATAATGAAGGGCCTTCAAACAATAGCGGGAAAAGACTGAACGCGGGCCGGAATAACGCATCACCCGCAGAGAATATTCCTTCATTTTGGAATTATAGCATTTAATATCACACCGCGAACAAAAAGGCTTTGGATTTTTTAAACAATTTTCCGTCCGTTCCTCAGCATACCGTACATAATCAGCGCAATCCTCACAGAGTACAGGAATTTTTTTAAGGTAAATACCGGCGTGCGACCCATCCGATTCCAGAGGGGCCTTACAGATATTTTTATGATGTGATTTACAATACCATTCGGTAAAACGCGCGGCAAGTTCGGCATCTGCCGCTTTTTGCGTCCCAGGCTTCAGCATCTCCGAATTATACCGGCCCGATGGCGATCTATCAACCTGATACTGTCAACTTTGTCGCCATGCAATAGAAATGTCCCCTGTTTCCGTTCAGTAGAAATGTCCCCCTGCGTTCAATAGAAATGTCCCCCTTGTAAGATGAGT
>Ga0123357_10000141_pt1 | contig 62898 bp, 53 predicted proteins | sample TergutEmb28metaG_FD_89873 | JGI IMG/M metagenome (GOLD analysis project Ga0123357, IMG submission 89873) | Embiratermes neotenicus P4 segment gut microbial communities from Petit-Saut dam, French Guiana - Emb289 P4 | ecosystem: Host-associated > Arthropoda: Insects > Digestive system > Gut ...
ATGGGAAACGACTCGCAACGCAATCGCCACCAAGGTCGATTGGCAATTCACCACCGCTGACGCGCGGATCAAACTGCAAAAATTATATCCATCAATCCAGGAGGAATAGAGCACTAGAGCATTTTTCATGTGGTCGTGGTGTAATGACATGCGCAGGAAGCGAGAGCCAAAGCCCCGCATTGCCATGCGGGGCTCCAAAACGCTACGGGCGAGTGAAAAATGTTCTAAAGCCGGGGCTATATGGGTTCATCAGAGGTCCCATTCGTCATTCAAATTTCGTTATTCCTTCCAGCTTTTTGTTCCCACCGCTCCACATCGCCCGTGAAATACCTGACGCGTTGCTTCTTATATTCCTTCGTTGAATACAATGCCGCATACTCCGTTACCCCGGTTTCGCGAGAGATGGCGGCCAGCACTTCTTCACATCGCTCTGTCGTCGGTGCATGGACCATTGTGAACATATTGAACGGCCAATCCGGGTAACTTTGTCTCAAATAGCAGTGACTCACCGCCTTGAACGCCGCTGCCGTTTTGCCGAAGGTTTCGTGGTCTTCCGGTTTGACCGTCCACGCGCCCATGGCGTTGGCTGAAATCCCTGCCGCCCGATGTTTGAAAACTGCTGAGAATCGCCGGATCCATTTGCGTCTGAGAAAATCGCGGCCAGCTTCGAGCAGCGATTCCACAGTAACTCCGCTTTGTTTTGCCCACACGGCGAAGGGCTCGGCCACTACTGGCAAATCCTGCTGCAGAATCCGAATGAACTTCTTTGCTTCATCTTCCAATTGCGGAGCATTGTGTGCGATTGAGTCCGCTTTCGCCCCTACCGAGGCGACGGCGTTTTTGGGGGTGATGGTGTCCCACTGCGTCGCGTCCCCCCCCCCCACCGCCGTTTGCCGTGGGCTAAAAGCTACGGTCCCTATCGGGGCCATGGGTTCAGGAGGCCAGTCGAACTTCACGCCGATCTTGAAGACCTTGATCGTCGGCATCATCCGAGTCGCTTCCGCTCCGCTCAGCCGATGCAGTATCTCCACCGTCTCTTCCAACCCCAGCTTCGATTCTGGCGGCACCGCCAGCGTATACCATAAATTAAACGCATGGTTACGCTTATAATTGTGTGACACTCCCGGATGCAGATTGATGATCATCGCCGCCTCTTCGATTTTCTCCTCCGTTACCTTCGCTGCGACGAGGGAGGTTTGATATCCCAGCGATCTGGAATCAAAAATCGCGCTGATTTGCCGAATGATTCCGCCCCCCCCTCCCCCCTCTTCGCCTTTCATCGCCTTCACACGGCGGAGCACCTCGGCCTCGCTCGTCCCGATCGTTTTCCCGATCTCAAGGAACGGTCGCTCCGTCAGCGGAACCTCCGTCTGCAGAACATCCCATAACTTCCGATCCACCTGTCACCCTTTTTAACTTTTACCTTTTAATTTTTATTCTTTACTCGATCACGTGAAGCAGAGCACCGTCGATTTCCAAGCTGGTCGCCTGGCCGAGCACGTCCACTTGCAGAATGAGCCGATCGCGTTTGAGGCGGCTTTCAATGATGCCTTGCAGTCCCATAAGCGGCCCTGAATGGACCTCGACCTTCACGCCGGTGCGAAGATAGGGATAAGGGTCCAACGGCACCGTATGGGTCAACGCGATCGACAGATTGCGAAGTTCCCATATAATCTTGTCTTGATCGGAAACGGGAATGATGTGAGCGATCCGCTTGGTACGATCCACCTCGTAAAGGTCGTCGTTGGTTCCCTTGAGAAAAAGGTAGCCGGGGAAGAGGGGGAGTTTGACGGTGGTTTTTCGGCCGCCGTAGTTGCGAGCGACTTGGACCAGCGCCAGGAAATGGACGATGGATTTGGAGGAGAGCGTTTCAGCGACGGCCTTTTCCTGGCGGCTCTTGGTGTGCAGCAGAAACCATTTCCCGGGAAGCTCAGAGAGGGAGGAAAATGAAGTGGCCGCATTATAGGATGTCAATAAATGAGACATGAACCTTCCATTATATTTGTGTTTTTCCAATTCGCGTCTTTCAAACGCGTTGTTATTTTATACACCCAATGACGTTGGGACGGCAAGCGGAGGGGAGGCAAAGCGGACGTCGGGATGGCAATTTGGGAAGGCCGGGGAGATTGCGGTACAGACTCAGCAAGGTCGTTGATTAAAATCTACATTGCTTGTTTCTGTTAAAGCTGGACATAAGCCCATAATAGGGATGCGATGGGGAGTGACCTTCGTCTTTTATCACTCTGATGGCGTTCAAACAGCGGAAAATTTTCTTGCAAAAATGGTTTGCCTCATTGCGGGGTTGTGATATGTTTCCATACCTTCTTCGTGAGACACGGGGGGGCAGGCTTGCGGCCGCTTGTTGTTTTAGTGGATCGCTCCCAGAAAGTATCGGTTTGTTTGCCGAGCGGCTTCGCGCGTCGCGGAGTCGTCGTCCAGGTTGAATGATTGACTCCACTGACGGACTTGCGGTGGGTTCGTCCTGTAATAAGTGGCCATGTATTTTCATCTTATATAAAGGAAACATAGCGATGAGAACAAGACGTAACATGACAATGATCGCATGCGTGCTCGCCATGGCGGCAAGTGCCGGGGCGACGTACGCGGACAGTGTGAACATGACTTATATTGGCCCCACGGGCGGCGTTGGCACCTCGGGCGGCAAGGCCATCAGCAATCACTGGACTATCAATGGCGTGTCGAGTTCGAACAATACCACCGCCGCTCTTTATCAATTCACGGTGAACTCGGTCTCCGGCGGGAATCCGTTGGCTCTCAGTCAGGGTGACACCGTCACGGCCGCGTGCATTGATATCACTCACGGGATCAGTCCAAGTTCAACCAATTATAACGTCGAACAAGTGACGACCTCGACAGTCATTAATAATGGCATTAATGGCACCAACAGCATGAATGCCAATCAGATCGAGGCGCTGACTTATCTGTTTTCGAAGTACCTGAATACCGCGATCGCCGCCGGGGAGGGCGCAGAGTTCCAGGTGGCTGTCTGGGATATTCTTTACAATGGTGATGGCACCAGTTTGGGGACCAACACGAGCTATTCTTATGATGGCACCACTGTCAATACGACTACGGCGTCCAACTGGGCGACTGATGCGGCTAACTTTGCATTGGCGAACCCGGGCGCCAACATCGGCATGGATCTGTACGCTATCATTGACGCCAATGGTATCACCCAAAGCTTTGGCGTCGTCATCCCCGCCGATAAAGGAGGTGTTGCGGTTCCGTTGCCCGCAAGCGCGAGCATGGGTCTTGTAATGCTCGGCTCCTTGGGCGGTTTCGCTGGACTGCGGAATATCCGTCGGCGTTCGGCGAAGGCCTAATTGCCACGGAATAGCATCTCGGCTATCCCATAAAAAACAGGCAGGTACGAAGATGAGAATTTCGTACCTGCCTTTTTTTGTGAAGAGTGAATGATGGATGCCCATGGCACAACTCCATGCAACAATCCGGGGGAAAACCCCCGGCAAAACCGGGGGTTGACGGTAATTCTGGACAAAGCGTTAAAGTAGGGAATCCTTCACTCCGAAACTTTATTCCAGAGGCGGGAACGAGCGGCAGGGGCCGCAGTGGGGCCGGTCTGGTCGCTCAAGTCGATTGCTCAGGCGCAGTCGACGGGGACGGAGTCTCGACTGAATTTCCAAGATTGGCGATATTTTTATGAAACTCATTGACTATTTCGACAAGTTGTGCATTGTTCATCTGCCAAATCGGGAGGACCGATATCGGGCGTTGGAACATGAGTTACGGGTGCTGGGGATCGATATTTGCGGCCCCAAGGTGCAGGTTCCGCCCGCGCCGATGCCGGCCGACGCAAACGGGTATCAATCGAAAGGCGTCCATGGCAACTTCCTCAGCCACTACGAAATACTGCGCGACGCTTTGAAGGACGGGGTAGAAAGTGTCTGGGTTCTCGAAGACGACGCGATTTTCAGCCGGTATATGGTGTCCGAACAGGAGCGGACGGTGGATGTTTTAAGCAGCATGCCGTGGGGACTCTGCTATTTTGGCCACACGTTGAGGCGGGAATTGAAAGGGGCTGAGAGGGGTTGGGTGCCGTTCTCCGGGCCGTTCTGCTGGGCTCATTGTTATGCGGTGCATTCGCGTACTTTGGCACGGTTGGTGAGCTATATGGAAGAGACGATGGAGAATCCGCCAGGACATCCGCGAGGAGGGCGTCTGTATATAGATGCGGCCTATACACTCTTCCGCCAAATGAATCCGGACGTGCTTTCGCTCGTCGCCAATCCGGTGATGTCGGTGCAGAAGGGTTCGCCCAGCAGCATCTCGGAAAGAAAGTGGTACGATCACTTTCGGTTTGGACGACTGGTAGCAAATGCAGCGCGGGCAGGGAGAGACGAATGCTGGCGTCGAACAGGCTGGTATGCGTGCGGATCAGGGACAGTCGATTTGTAAGAATTCATCGCGGAATTTGTCGGTTTGTGATTCATGTCCGATATTGTAACTGAGCGGGGTACGGAATCTGCCATTCCCTCCCAACTTGCGGGCGGCGATAGTCTGCGATCGCGTATGTTATCGGCCGGTGTGTGGTCGCTGACGAGCTATGCGGGGTCGCAGATCATTCGACTCGGGTCGAACATGATCATGACCCGCCTGCTGCTGCGAGAGGATTTCGGCCTTTTCACGCTGGTGACGACATATCAGGTCGGTATCACCATGTTTTCCGATGTCGGGCTTAACGCGTATTTGTTCCAGAGCCAGAAAGCGCACGATCGGAAGTTTGCTGATGGGATTTGGACCCTTTGTTTTCTCCGCGGTTTGATCGTGTGGATGGTGGCGTTGGCTCTGGCATGGCCTATGGCGAAACTTTATAACCATCCGAACCTGTTTCCAATATTGGCCATCAATTCCATTGGTTTATTGATCAATACGCTGCAAGCAACGAAGCTTACTTTGGCCAGCCGGGATCTCAAGCAAAAGGAACTTGCTGTTTTCGGAATAGCTAACCAGACGATCGGAATCGTTATCCTGATCGCATTGGCCTGGTGGTTCCGATCGGTCTGGGCGCTGGTGATTGGGGGATTGGCGGGCGATCTGATTCGTGTGGCGGCAAGTCAATGGTGCTTTCCTGGGGAACGTAATCGCTGGCGCTGGGACCCGGCCATTGCACAGGAACTGCAACACTTCTCGAAATGGGTCTATATCGGGTCAGTCATGACTTTTATCGGCGGCCAGGCGGATCGGTTGATTCTAGGCAAGATCATGCCGCTTGAATTTTTGGGGCTCTATGGGCTTGCCATGAACTTTGCAACGTTGCCGTTGTCGCTGGTCCAGCAGGGGAGCGGCTTGCTTTCGCCCATCGTCGTACAACTCCGCCACAGCAACGACTCGACGATGCAGGAGAAACTTCAACAGGCTCGCTTCCTGCTGCTTAAGGCGGGTGCGATCCTGGTGGCGGTGATGTGCGTCAGTGCGCCGGCATTTTACGGTTTGCTCTACGATCCAAGATGGCACGAGGCGGGCATACTCGCGGCTCTTCTGGGGCTGAATATCTGGGCCAGTGTTTTGGGCGCTTCGATGAATGGGATCTTGATCGCCTTTGGCGATGCGAAGGCCGCAGCGAACGTATCGATGATGAGGGTCCTCGGCGCACTCGTTGGAATCGGGCTGGGATACTGGCTCGGTGGACTATACGGATTCGTCCTTGGAACGGCAGGGGCGGGATTGGCAACATATGTTGTCGAGTGCATTGCTCTGAGACGCTGGAAGTTAACTCTTGGATGGTCCGATATGCCGTTTTCATTCGAATGTGCCATATACATCGCGATGGGATGGACAGTGCTTATTTTACTGCATTGGAGCCCGATCGAACTATCCATGCGGTGCGCCAGCGTGTTGGCGACGATCATGCTCTGTGCATGGATCGCTTATCGCGAACGAAACATGTTCCCGAGGCTGATGGGACCGATTCGAACGCACTTGTCCGGTGTCGGCTCAGTCTGTAAGAACTGGGTGGCGGCGATGCTATGAATATGCTGGTTCCCATAGCGATGTTCGGGTGGATTCCTGTGGTATTGGGTCTTTTTTGGCTCCTACCACCCAGGCGAGCGGTGATCGTCGCATTCCTGTTCGCGTGGCTGTTTTTACCGATGGCCGAATACAAAGTGCCGGGGATCACGGCTTACACCAAGATGACCGCAACATGCGCGGGTGTCATGCTGGCGGCATGCTTATTTGATGGTCAGCGACTGCTCACGTTTTTGCCGAAATTGCTGGATCTGCCGATGGCGGTCTGGTGTCTATGCCCGTTTGCCTCCTCGATCAGCAATGATCTCGACGTGTATGATGGCTGTTCTGCTGTTGCGTATCAGACGATCACCTGGGGCTTGCCGTACTTGATCGGGCGTTTGTACTTCACCGATCTGGAGAGTCTGAAGGAATTAGCGATTGGCATTGTTACCAGTGGTTTAGTGTATGTACCGCTGTGCCTTTTCGAAGTCAAGATGAGCCCGCAATTGCATACGATGGTTTACGGGTATTACCAACATAGTTTTTTGCAGGTCATTCGCTTTGGAGGATGGCGACCGACTGTTTTTATGCAGCACGGACTCATGGTGGGGATGTGGATGTCAATGGCCTCGATGGTAGGAATATGGCTGTGGTATACGAAGGCGTTGAGGAAGCTCTGGGGGATGCCGGTGGAGTGGCTAATGTTTGCAGTGGCGGTGACAACGACGTTGTGCAAGCGGCCCATTGAGGCGCTCAAGAAGCTCTGGATCATGCCGGTGGGATGGCTGATGCTCTACTTGCTGGTGACGACCGTGCTATGCAAATCCACCGGGGCGTTGGCGTTGCTGGCGGGAGGACTTGGAACGCTCTATTTCGCACGGCGGATGCACTCATCGGCGGTGCTGTGGTGCCTGGTGGCATGCGCTCCGCTCTATATAGGATTGAGAACGAGCGGGTTGTGGTCCGGGGAAAATTTGATCACGTTGACGGAGCGATGGACCAACGCCGAGCGAGCCGAATCGCTGGAATTCCGGATGCACAACGAAAATCTGTTGGCGGCCAAAGCGATGCAACGCCCCGTTTTTGGCTGGGGCGGATGGGGAAGGAATCAGGTGGAAAACGATGAAGGAAAGGATGAGACGGTTGCGGATGGGCTTTGGATCATCACCCTGGGAACGACAGGTCTGGTGGGGCTGACTGCGTTGACCACAATGATCCTGCTGCCGGTGGTTCTGTTCCTGCGGCGTTGGCCTGCGAAGAGCTGGTCGCAACCTGCGGTGGCGCCGGCGGCGGTGCTGGCCGTCATGCTTGCTTTGTACATGATTGACAACATTCTCAATGCGATGATCAATCCGATTTTTGTGATGACGGCGGGCGGCATGGGCGGCGTGATGTCGGCCCAGGCTTGCCGGGCGGACGCGGCGCTGGGGCGGGGATGCGAAAATTTGCCACAAATGGGATATATCGGACATGGCGTTTGATAAGAGTTTACATATGAGAAAGACACGAGTATTGACGCTTTTTCCCGTTCACTGCAACGACGCGTGGGTGAGCCATATCTGCCTTTCGCTCTGCGAGCACACGCAGAGGCCAGATATGGATGTATGCATGGTCGTACCTTCCGCCTCGAAAGCGGGGCGTCGGCCATTTCTCATGCAGGCCATTTCGCCGCTCTGGCAGGCGATTGGTTACCGCGTCGACCAGTGGTGGCCATGTGTCAATCGGTTTACGGAATGGCGATTCGAGCGGCTTATGGAGGAAGGGGATATTGTCCATCTGTGGCCGGGCGTTTCGATTCATTTGTACCGGGCAATCAAGCGACGAGGAGGGGATGGGCGTTTGGTGACGGAGCGAATTAATTGTCACCGGGCGACGACGCGGCGGATTCTGGATGAAGCGTACGCACGGATGGGGTGGCGGCCATCGCACGGGATCACGGATGCCGCCATCCAGGACGAACGCGATAAGTTGGCTCTCACGGATTGGGTCTTCAGCCCCAGTCCGCTCGTGACCAAGTCGATGCGAGACAATGGCGTGCCAACCGAGAAAATTCTCTCCTCCAGCTATGGATGGGACCCCTCCAGGTTTGCGGGAGACCACAAGGCGCTGCAGCCCATCGATGGCGTGACGGTCGCTTTTGTGGGACGCGTCTGTGTCAGAAAAGGGGCGCACCTGCTGCTGGATGCCTGGTCGAAAGCCGGCATACGCGGCAGGTTGGTTCTGGCGGGGACCATTGAAACGGACATCACCGAGCATTGTGCGGATCATCTCAATCGGTCCGATGTGGTATGCCTCGGACACGTGAGCGATGCCCCGGCAGTTTTTCGCTCGGCAGATATTTTTGTTTTTCCCTCTCTGGAGGAGGGCAGTCCGCTGGTCATGTACGAAGCGTGTGGCTGTGGACTGCCGAGTGTTCTTTCGCCCATGGCTGCCGGAGAGGTGGCTCGCGATGGACAGGAATCGCTGGTGCGGGATTCTTATGATGGCGAGGCGTGGGTCGACGCCCTGCGACAATTGGCGGGCGATGCGGAACTTCGCCGGCAGATCGGAGAGGCTGCTCGCCAACGTGCTCAGAACTATACATGGGAACGTGTAGGCAATAGACGTGGAGCCATGTTGCTGGAGTTGATCGGCGAGTGTGAGCGGTCCGTGGCAATACCTCTGGTGGAAATCGCCTGATGGAGGCGAATATCAGTACAATCGATAGTGTCTTAGATGTTCCTCAACCATCGCGGATGGCAAAGGTACGCGACACGGTACGTACCGGCGGAGAGGCGGGGAGCGAGAGCAAGCGTACGGGCCACGTCGCATGGCTGGACGGAATTAGAGGGTTGGCGGCCTTCTACGTTGTCCTTGGCCATGTCTATGTCGAGTTGGATTACGGCCAGGCTCGCTGCCTGACTCCGGCCATGAATCTCCTGACGGCGTGGACGAAGCACGGGCATTACGCGGTCGCGGTGTTCATCGTACTGTCGGGCTACTGCCTGATGCTGCCGGTCGCTCGAGCGCCGGACGGTCAGTTACGGGGCGGCGCCTGGGCCTATTTAGGACGGCGGGCCAAAAGAATCCTGCCAGCGTATTACGCATCGCTCCTGATGGCTCTGGCTCTGATGGCGCTGATTCCCGCGATGCGGAACGGAACGGGGACGGGATGGGACCTGGCGATTCCCAATTACACTCCTAAGATACTTAGCAAGACGCTTATTTCGCATTTGCTGCTCGTTCACAACTTGCGATGGGAATGGATATATAAGATCAATCCGCCCACATGGAGCGTTGCCACCGAATGGCAGATTTACTTTGCCCTGCCATTGCTATTGCTGCCTGTTTGGCGTCGCTGGGGTTTAGTGGGGTGTTGTAGTGCCGCGGTTTTAGCAGGCATCGCTCCGGCGGTACTTCGGCCCGGCCGCTACGACTTGCTCTGTCCCTGGTATCTGGGGCTTTTCGGCTTCGGGATGGCCGGGGCGATGATCACAACGAGAACAGGTGGCGGATCCGTGGAAGAGTGGCTGCGGCGAAAGATGCCGTGGGGATGGCTGACTGTTGGACTGGCCCTGGGCGGGGTGCTGGCTCACTGCGGAATGGCCGGGAAGGCGCCGGTGCCGCAGTGGCTTGTCGCCGATACCCTGCTGGGCGTTGCGGCCGCGTCGATGATTGTTTACTGTTCGCGTGTCGCAAGCTCCATGTCGTCCTCGCAGGCTCGCCCAACGTTGTATACATTGCCCGTGTGGATATTTGGCTCACGTGCCGCGGTGGCGCTGGGAGGGTTCTCGTACAGTCTTTATCTGATTCATGTGCCACTCCTATCGGTGGCACATCACGCCATGCGGTGCCTAGGCATGGGGCCCTGGGGACGGCTGCTGACACTCTACTTAGTCGTTGTGCCTTTGATTGTGGCCGCATCTTACGGATTCTACCGCCTCTTTGAGCGACCGTTTATGCAAAGTTCTCGAAATAAAGTTCGCCGTCAACGCTGCTTAACAGAGCGTATCTCTGCCATGGTTGGCAGTGATAATGGTTGAGGTATGGTCATGGGATGGACACTGATTCATCGTATTATCAAAGGGTTTGCGTTTAAGTATGGTTGCTGCACTGGACTATATAAGCGACTATGCAAGCCCGGTGGATCGGAGTATGCCGAGTTCCTCAAAAGGCATGGCGGATTGCATGCAGTGGGTGACCACTGCTACATCGTAAGCAGCGTCGTGTTCAGCGATCCTGCCTACGTTCGCCTAGGCAATAACGTTTGTATGTCGGCATGCACTTTTATTGGGCATGATGGCTCGATTGCCATGTTAAATCGTGCTTATGGCGTCAGGCTCGATAGTGTAGGAAAGATTGATATCCGCGATCATGTGTTTATCGGTTTCGGAGCGATCATTCTGCCGGGGGTGACGATCGGGCCCAACGCCATCGTGGCGGCGGGCGCGGTGGTGACACGTGATGTGGCGGAGGGGGACATCGTCGGCGGCGTGCCTGCCAAACCGATCGGACACGTTGAAGAATTAGTACGGCGACTGCAGACGAAAACGGCATCGCTCCCGTGGGCACATCTGATTGCACAACGAGAGGGCGACTTCGATCCCGCGATGGAGCCGATGCTTCGCAAGATGCGAATCGAGCATTTCTACGGACAAAAGTCAGAAGCCAAATGAGTCTACTGATCGTCATTGTGAACTATCGTACGCCGGAGCTGACCACGGCGTGTTTAGCTTCGCTCTCTCAAGTGAGGGACGAGGTTTCGAACATGAAGGTGGTTGTGATCGACAACGGATCGAGCGACGGGTCTGCCGATGCGATAGACACCGCGATCAAGAATGCTGATTGGGGCGAATGGGCGATGCTCGCAAGATCCGACACGAATCTCGGATTTGCTGCCGGCAATAATGCGGGGCTCAAGAGCGGCACGGAACGGTGGCCGAATCCAAAGTACGTCCTGCTCCTCAACAGCGACACTGTTGTTCATCGAAATTGTTTGCAGCGATGTTATGACGTGATGGAGGCCGATACAACGATTGGCGTGATGAGTTGCAAAGTTCTGAACAAAGATGGATCGCTTCAAAACGTGGCCAGGCTACTGCCTAATCCATTGATCCACCTGATCTGTTCGCTGGGATTACCCTGGCGGTGGCGAGGGGCATTTGGATGGGCAGATACGGAGGATACGGGCTGGGATCGTCAATCGGAGGCACGAGACGTGGGCTGGTTGGGCGGCGCGTTCCTCTTCATCCGAGGCGACCTGGTCAAAAAAATCGGACTCCTAGATGATAGTTTCTTCTTCTATGGCGAAGATATCGAGTTTTCGCATCGAATTTGGCGAGCAGGATATCGTGTGCATTACCATCCAGGCGGAACTATCACTCATTACGGCGGCGGTTCATCGGATCCTGTTCGCATCACGCAAGGGAAGCGAAGCTCCTATATGTGGGCATCGCGCTACCAGGTACAGCGGCAATGCTACGGGCGCCTGGCGGCACGATTCGTGTGGCTGGTGGACGTAGTGACCTATGGACTGCGGTCAGGCGTTGTGAACTGCATGTGCGTGTGGGGAGGAGAGAAAGCACGCGAAAAACGTGCAATCCTCGCGACATCGTTGCAAATGGTCCTGAGGAACTGGAAAAATGGTTGATCATCTGACTGGCATGCCGCAGCGACTTCGCATTCTTTTCGCGCTGCCTGGACTTCATCGCGTCACTCGCGGGGCCGAGGTCGCCTTTGAGGAACTCGGGCGTGCACTCTCAGCGATGTCTGAGTGCGAAGTGACGCTGCTGGGTTCCGGGCAGGAGAGGGATGGGGAACCGTATCGTTTTGTGCATGCCGGATGCTTACGCAGAGAGCTTTTCGAGCGGTGGCCTACATTGCCGTGCCTGCGGAGCCATTTTGAATATGAGGAGTTGAGTTTCCTGCCCGGCCTGTTGCGAAAGTATCGACCAGAAGACTACGACATAACGATTACGTGCAGTTATCCTTATACGAACTGGGCATTGCGAAGCCGCAAATCGGGCGGACACCGTCCCTGGCATATCTACGTGACGCAGAACGGCGACTGGCCCGTCCACGAGAATCGGCGGGAGTATCGCTATTTCGGATGCGACGGGCTTGTATGTACGAATCCAGTTTACTACGAGCGTAACCGGGAGCGATGGCCGACGGTGCTGATTCCCAATGGCGTCAATCCGGACGTATTTTTCCCGGGAAAAAGAGGGGGAGGTCGCTCGGAATTCGATCTGCCAGAGAGTGCACGGGTCGTGCTCATGGTCAGTGCTCTGAGCCCGACGAAGAAGGTGGTTGAGGGAATAGAAGCGGTCGCGAAGGTACCGGGGGCGTTCCTGGTGGTAGCTGGTGATGGCGAACTTCGCGCCGAAGTGGAATTTGCCGGCAAGAATCTCTTGTCCGACCGATTTCGAAGGATAGTCCTTCCGCGTTCGAAGATGCCTTCGCTATACCGCTGTGCGGACGTATTTTTACATATGAGCCAGAACGAATCATCAGCCAATGCATACATCGAAGCTTTAGCGACGGGCCTGCCAATTGTCACACATGACTGGGCGGTAACTCGCTGGACACTGGAAGATCAAGCGATCTTTGTCGACACCTCCGATTCGTCAGCGACCGCTCGGGGCCTGTGCGAAGCGTTGGACACATTGCATAGCAAGGAAGTAGAATCACGTCGCGCGATCGTGGAGAGGCGATTTACGTGGGCGGCTATTGCCAGGCAGTATCACGAGTTCTTTCTCCGCATCGCCTCTCAGGCCGTTGGTGAGAAGGAAAGCGATTTAGTGGCGGCAGATGCATGAGATTGGAGAATAACCAGAGACCCGTGTCCGTTTCCGCGACGGAGCCGGACTGGAGCCGCGAGCGTGGAAGCGGTTGGGATCCCGGCCGCCGACTTCTGGCGTGCATACGCGGCTACCAGCGATGGCGAAGCCAAGCCGGTCTTTGGGGACACGTGATCTGCGGTATTTACGTACTGCGGCATCGATTCTGGAGCGCAGTTGCCGGGGCGGATATTCCACTGAACACGAAAATTGCCGGAGGCTTGTTGCTGCTGCATCCCAACGGGATCGTCATCCATCCAGATGTGAAGATTGGTCCTAATTGCCTGATCCTTCAGCAGGTGACCCTCGGCACTGACGGAAAAAGCGGGAATTCGCCGCGGATCGGCGGGCATGTGGACATCGGCGCCGGCGCGAAAATCCTGGGTGGGGTAACGATCGGCGATCACGCTAAAATCGGTGCTAATGCCGTAGTCTTGAGCGATGTACCGGCTGGAGCGACCGCGATTGGCATACCGGCAAGAATCATCAAACGCCCACCAGCCCCCGTCTCCACCGTGGGTTTCTCCGATGGATCTGGAATCTGACGTCATACCCTGAAAAGGCAATATAACTATCAATAGTTATATATTATCATTTTTTGAAAAAATAAGCGTTCCCCGGATCGGCATCGTAGCAATCGGCCGAAACGAGGGCGAACGGCTGCGACGTTGTCTGAATTCGGTTGCAGGACATCCAACAGTCTATGTGGATTCGGGCTCATCCGACGGCAGCGTAGAAATGGCGAAAGCTCTGGAGGTAGAGGTAGTCGAGTTGGATCGCAACATACCATTCACAGCGGCGCGAGCTCGCAATGAAGGATTCCGGCGGCTACGGGAATTGCACCCCAATGTGGAGTTAGTGCAATTTGTCGACGGAGACTGCGAAGTGGCGGCAGGATGGCTGCAAACTGCCGCAACCATATTAGATCAGCGCCGGGACGTGGCGGTGGTATGCGGACGCCGGCGTGAGCGATATCCCAAGGCGTCTGTATATAACCGGCTCTGCGACGTGGAGTGGAATACGCCGGTCGGAGAAGCGAACGCTTGCGGAGGGGACGCGATGATGCGAACAGATGCCTTTGCGAACATGGGTGGATATAACTCGGCCGTCGTGGCGGGCGAGGAGCCGGAATTATGTATGCGGCTGCAGAAGGCCGGCTGGAAGGTTATTCGAGCGGATGCGGAGATGACGCTGCACGATGCGGCCATGGCGCGATTCTGGCAGTGGTGGAAACGGGCCGTGCGAGGTGGATATGGGGGAACTGATATTGCCGTTGGGTTTGAGCGAGGGGTTGGTGATTTTTCTTGCCAGATGCGAAGTGCCAGATACTGGGCGATTGGATGGCCGGCCGTGGTTGTCCTGCTGACGGGAGCGACATTGGCGTTAGGTGGATGGCGGGCGGCGGGCGTAGCGGCCGCATTGGCACTGGCAATTCTGCCAGCGCAGATGGCAAGAGTTGCCCTCAAGGCGCGCCGGCGGGCCGGCGATATCAAAACAGCCCTGGAGTACGGCTGCTTCACAATGCTCAGCAAGTGGGCACACCTCCAAGGGCAGTTCCGCTACTGGCGAGACAGGCGATCAGGGCGTCATCTCTCCCTGATCGAATATAAGCAAGTTATTAAGAGAGAAGCCGAGATAAGTCTATGAAAATTGCATATTTAATCAATCAATATCCGAAAGTCAGCCACAGTTTCGTGCGGCGAGAAATCGCTGAAATAGAAGCCCGCGGTATGGAAGTGCAGCGGTTCTCCATCCAGAAAACCAAAGATAAAATTGTCGATGAAGCGGACCAAGTCGAATTAGCAAAAACTCATGCATTGTTGGCTGAAGGTGTATTAGGCTTGGCGAAAGCTCTATTTGGAGAGCTACTCTGTAATCCGTGTCATTTTTTCAATGCGTTGCGAACAGCTTTGCGCATGGGCTGGCGGTCCGACAGAGGCATGCCGCGACACGTCGCCTACCTGATAGAAGCCTGCCTTTTGAAGAAACGACTGCGGCAGATTGGAGCCGATCATATACATGCCCACTTTGCAACCAATTCAACAGCCGTCGCACTGTTGTGTCATATGTTAGGCGGACCAGGATATAGTTTCACCGCACACGGAATGGAAGCTTTCGACGCACCCGAATTCATCAGTCTGGGCGAAAAAGTCAAGCGATCTGCTTTCACCGTGGCGATCAGCGAACATGGACGCAGTCAGATTTGTCGCTGGTCGCCACCAGAGGCCTGGCCGAAAGTACAAGTTGTCCGATGCGGCGTGGATCATCACTTCCTGGACTACCCGCGTACGCCCCTGCCGGCATCTCGGCGGTTGGTGGTGGTGGCAAGGCTCAGCCCGGAGAAGGGTCACCTGGTGCTGATGGACGCGGCGAGACGACTGGCCGAGGAGGGACTGACTTTTGAGCTGGTGCTGGTAGGCGACGGCCCCATGCGACCGCAAATCGAAACTTTCATTCAACATTGCGGCCTGGAAAAGTGCGTCAAAATCGCGGGCTGGAAAAGTGGGGCCGACGTGCGAGATGAAATTATCGCTTCGCAGACAATGGTGCTTCCGAGCTTTACTGAAGGCTTGCCGGTCGTGCTGATGGAAGCCTTGGCGCTGGGCCGGCCGGTGATCAGCACCTACATCGCGGGGATTCCGGAGCTGGTGGAGAACGGCGTGAACGGATGGCTGGTGCCAGCGGGAGCGGTCGAACCGCTGGCCGATGCGATGCGTCAGGCACTCAAGACGCCGCGGGAGCAACTTGAGCGAATGGGGCAGGCGGGGCGAATTCGCGTACACGAGCGGCACAACGCTGCCAGGGAAGCCGCCAGGCTCGCGGAGTTATTCAAGCAGTCGATTACAGCTGCAGGTAAACAAGAAAATGATAACAAACAACCCATGCCGCTCCCTCAGTCCATATAATGGCACTGACGAGCGGGGCAGCGAACAAGGCAGGTCTGCATGGTGGAGAAGACATTGATTAAAGAAGAAGCGGGAGTGGCCCGCGCACCGCGATCATTTGATATCGCGTTCAATGGCGAACCGCGTCATGGGCATCTCATTTGGATTGGGATTCTTGTACTAAGCGTCCTGATTCGTATCGCATGGATGGCTGCGGTGCCCGTGATACCTGTGTCGGACAGCTATGCATACGACACGTTTGCCCACAACCTGGCGAACGGCGCCGGTTATTGCTGGGAACCGGGAGCTCTTACTGCCTATTGGCCCGTTGGCACATCGTTCATTTATTCAATATGCTATCGTGTGTTTGGCCAGCATTACCCACCCATTATCGTTTTGAACATACTGCTGGGCGTCGGGATTACCGCCTTGACCATGCATCTCGGCCGCATCTGGTTCGGATCACGTGTAGCACTCGTTGCGGGGCTTTTCATGGCTTTTTGGCCCAGCCAGGTTGAATTTACCACGGTATTGGCAAGTGAGCTGCCTTTCACGTTCTTTGTGTTGCTTGCTTGTACCGTATTGTGGAGCAAACGTTTGAATTGGATGAGTTCTGCGGCTATTGCCGGCGTGATATTAGCTGCGGCATCCTATGTACGCCCTACCGCGATGGCGCTGCCAGTCGTTCTTGCCGTCGCGCTCATCATGATAGATCAGAAATATGCAAAAGTGATAGCTCGTACAGCGATTATGCTGCTGGTGATGGTAATATGTATCGCTCCGTGGACCATACGAAACTACCATCTTTTTAACGGGAAACTGGTTCCCATCGCGGCCAATAGCGGGACGAACTTCTGGATGGGGAACAATCCGCAGAGCTCTGGCGAGTATATGAATGATTTTCCTGCTGAGACCATCTCTATGAACGAAGCGGAGCGGGACCAATACCTGGGTGCGGAGGCGAAGGCTTACATTCGGGCACATCCGATCCGGTTCATCGGCCGTAGCATCGTAAAGGCGATTCGCCTGCATGACCGGGAGTCTATCGGCGTCTCCTGGAACGCGGAGGGTTTGAGCCAGCGATTTCCCGCAAGCATGGTACAGGCGATCAAAGTAGGCAGCAGTCTGTATTGGTGGGGCGGGCTCTGCCTGGCGTTCATTGGCATGATCCTGTTTGCCAGGTGGCGTGGCTTATGGGCCGCAGCAAGCAATCCGGCGGTCCTGCTGTGGGCCTATTTCACAGCGGTCCACGCCATCACGGTGATTCAAGACCGCTATCATTTTCCTTCAATTCCAGGCATAGCAATGTTGGCAGGAGTCGCGGTAGCCGCGTGGCTGCCAGGCGCGGCTCAAACGCTCGCAGGCGAGGTTGTCGAATGACAGAGCTTCAAGAACAACCGATGGTAATGGTATGCGTGGACTTGGACGGCACACTGATCGCCACCGATCTGCTCTGGGAATCGGTACTCTTGTTAGCGCGAAAGCGGCCAGCAGACCTTGTGCGACTTCCGTTATGGTTGATGCAGGGGAAAGCTCGTTTGAAAAGAGAACTGGCAGCGCGCGTGCGGCCGGACCCGACAACGCTACCTTATCGAGAAAACGTGTTGGAGTTTCTTCGCCAGTGCAGGCAAGACGGGCAGTCGCTGCTTTTAGCCACTGCATCGAACGAGCGATTGGCCCATGGGGTGGCAGAGCATCTTGGTCTATTCGACGACGTCATTGCCAGCAACGAGCAGGCGAATCTGAAGGGACATCGCAAACTGGAAGCGATTCAATCTCGCTGCGGCGAGGTTGCTTTCGATTACGTAGGCGACGCGAAGGCGGATCTGCCTCTGTGGCGGGCTGCTCGCCGAGCCGTGCTTGTACATCCGGAAGCCAGATTATTGGAAGAGGCAAAACGGGCATTTCCATCGTGCATAGTTCTTGGCGAACCTATTAACCGGTTACGTGCATACGTGCGTTTGATGCGTCCGCACCAATGGGCTAAAAATGCTCTGATTGCTGTGCCGCTGCTCATGTCGCATCAGGTGATGGATTTAAGCAAGGTGTTGGCGGTTCTGCTGGCGATGCTGGCGTTCAACATGGCTGCGTCTGCCGCCTATGTGTTCAATGATCTCTTCGATATGCAGTCCGATCGGCGGCACCCGGTCAAGCGGCGTCGACCGCTTGCCGCGGGAAAAGTCTCGATACCCTCTGCCTCAGTGCTGATGTTACTGCTGTTGGGGATCTGTGCAACGATCACCTGTTGGCTGCCACTGCTATTCGTCGCTCTGCTGATATGTTATATAGCAGTAACATTGACTTATTCGCTCTATTTCAAACGCAAGCTGATGGTCGACGTGATATGTCTTGCGGGTTTATATAGTTTGCGCATTCTGGCCGGCGGCGCAGCGGCTGGCGTCATCGTGTCGCCCTGGCTGCTTGCGTTTTCGATGTTCCTTTTTCTGAGCTTGGCGTTTGTGAAACGCTACACGGAATTGGCGGCGGGGCGCGAATCGGCCACAGTGATTCCCGGACGCGGTTATTGGGCTGGGGACATTGAAATGGTTCGCTCCATCGGACCGGCCAGCGGCTACCTATGCGTACTTGTGCTCTGCCTGTATATCAGCAGTCAGGATGTATTGAAACTCTATCACCATCATGACCTGCTGTGGCTGGAGTGTCCTATCCTGCTGTATTGGATCAGCCGCATCTGGTTTTTGGCTCATCGCCAGCAGATGCCGGACGACCCTGTGCTCTTTGCGGTCAAGGACAAGATAAGTTTAGCGGCCGGCGCAATAGCGCTGCTGATCCTTCTATTGGCATGGTTGTAATAAGTTAATGATTATTGAATTCGTTTCCATCCTTTTGCTGGTGCTGGCAGTGGGAGTGCTTGCTCTCATTTTAATCTTTGTATTGGAGTGTCTGGTCGCTTGCTTGCCAGGTCGAGTACGTCCGCCAATAGCAAAGGAGCGATCGAACGTAACTGTGCTTATTCCAGCTCACGATGAAGAAGGCCAAATTCGAACAGTGCTTGCTCGTATCGCATTACAATTGGCTGAAGGGGATCGTCTTGTAGTAGTGGCAGACAACTGTACCGACCGAACGGCCGAAGTGGCGTGGCAGGCAGGCGCCACTGTCATCGAACGATCCGACTCGGAACGGCGCGGCAAGGGTTTCGCCCTCGATTGCGGTATCCGTTTCCTCGAAGCCCCCCCCCTCTCACCACCCTCCGTCGTGCTGCTGATGGACGCCGATTGCCTCTTGGGTGAAGGCTCACTCGATCTTCTGTGCAGGCAGGCCGAACGGACCGGTCGACCCGTGCAGGCCCGCTATCTGATGAAGCCACCCGCCGACCCGAGCCCGCGAGACCTGATCTCTGCTTTCGCATTTCTCGTGAAAAACCATGTGCGACCCCTGGCTTGCCGCCGTATGGGAATACCGTGCCTGTTGACCGGCACTGGCATGGCGCTCCCGTGGACACTGATCCGCACCGCACCTCTGGCCAGCGGCAACATCGTCGAAGATATGCAATTAGGCCTCGACCTGGCCATCGCCGGGCACGCTCCGATCTTTTGCGAGGGCGCCGAAGTCACTGGCCAGTTGCCCGCCCATAACGCCGCCGCCGCCAGCCAGCGACGCCGCTGGGAGCACGGCCACCTCCAAACTCTCCTCCACAATGTTCCCAGACTATTGTGGGCCGGCCTGCGTCGCGGACAATTCAATCTAGTCGGACAGGCCTTGGATGTATGCATCCCGCCGCTCGCTTTACTGATGGTACTTTGGGTAACAGCAATCAGCTTGGCAATATTCGCAGCATGGATGTTGGGCATATCCTGGTGGTCGGCAATCCTCTTGGCCTGCGGCGGAGGTCTACTTGGTATCTCGGTATTGGCAGCATGGGCCAAGTTCGCTCGCCACATACTTCCACTGTCAACGCTGTTGGCTGTGCCATTTTATATTCTATGGAAACTTCCCTTATATACCGCGTTTCTTTTCCGTCGCCAAAAAACATGGATTCGCACTGCGAGATAATGATGATGCTTAACGATTTAGAGCCTATCCGAATAGCCCGGCAAGCGTTGATCTTCGATCAACGGCTAAACTGCCTCTGCCCAAAAAGCCCCGCATTGCCATGCGGGGCTCCACCCCGCAAAGCGGGGTCGCTACCGGTTATTCGGATAGGCTCTTAACGGTTTAACGATTTGACGATATGATGAATTTGCTTCCTACCATTCAACTTCGCGGTGCTAAACTGCACGCGGTCACCGAGGCTCAGTGCATCGGCCATATTCTGGACGAGTTGGACGCTGCTCGCGGTGGTGTTGTGATCACGCCGAACCTGGACCACCTGCATCGTTTGGAGCGTGATGCGAGTTTCGCCGCGTTGTACCAGCATGCGGACCTGATCATCGCGGACGGTATGCCGCTGGTGTGGGCCAGCCGTCTGCAAGGGACCCCCCTACCGCAGCGAGTCGCCGGCTCGACGCTTTTCATCCATCTCAGCAAAGCTGCCGCCCAGCGAAACAGAACTATCTTTTTGCTTGGCGGCGCCCCGAGCACTGCCGATCGAGCGGCCGCCATTTTGCAGGGCCGCTTCCCTGGCCTGACCATCGCCGGCACCTGTTGCCCACCGATGGGCTTCGAGCGCGATCCGGCAACCATGGAGAAAATCAAGTCCCACCTGCTCGTCAGCCGCCCCGACATCGTCTACGTCGGACTGGGATCGCCCAAGCAGGAGCGTCTCATCGAACAGCTCAAAAACCTTCTGCCGCGCGCATGGTGGCTGGGCGTCGGCATCAGCTTCAGCTTCCTCTGCGGCGAAGTCCGGCGGGCACCACGCTGGATGCAACGCTGCGGACTCGAATGGACGCATCGCCTCTGGCAGGAACCCGGCCGACTCGCCAAACGATATCTGATCGACGATCTGCCCTTCGCACTGCGGCTCTTCACCGGTGCCTATTGGAATCGACTCACTTATAATCGGGAACGAAAGGACGGATGATGCGAACACTATTAGTCACTGGAGCGGCAGGTTTCATCGGCGCCAACTTCGTACGCATGCTCGTGCGACGTCAGGAACCTGTGCGGCTGATTGCAGTCGACAAACTCACTTACGCCGGCAATCTTGCAAATATCCAAGACGTGATCGACAACCATCGCGTTATTTTTGTCAAAGGCGACATCTGCGACGCCGAGTTGATGGGGCGCCTATGGGATCAGTATGCGATCCGCGAGGTGGTACATTTTGCCGCTGAAAGCCATGTAGACCGATCGATTCTTGGATCAGGACCCTTTATTCAAGCCAATGTGGTCGGAACGCAGGTGCTTCTGGACACTGCCCGTGCGAAGGGCGTGGATCGTTATCTTCAGGTGAGTACGGACGAGGTTTACGGAACGTTGCCAGAGGACCGGCCAGAGATCAAGTTCACCGAAGAGACGCCGTTGGCTCCTAACAGTCCTTATTCCGCTTCCAAGGCGGCGGCCGATTGTTTGGTGCGGTCCTATTTCCATACATTTAAGCTACCGGTATTGATTACGCGTTGCTCGAATAATTACGGGCCGTATCAATTTCCTGAAAAGCTTATCCCGCTGTTCGTGACCAACTTGATCGAGGGTCGGCAAGTCCCGCTCTATGGCGATGGGATGAACGTCCGCGACTGGCTTTACGTGGAAGACCATTGCGAAGCCATTTGGGCGGTGCTGAACAAAGGGCGAGTCGGCGAGGTTTACAACATCGGCGGTAACAACGAAATTCCCAATCGCAAAATAACCGAGACGATTTTGGACGAAATGGGGAAAAAATGGGCGGAATCGGTCCAATATGTGAAGGATCGTCCCGGGCACGACCGCCGCTACGCCATCGATGCTACAAAGATCAAACGGGAGCTGGGCTGGTCGCCGCGCTATCGTTTTGGGGAAGCGATGAAAACAACGATCCAGTGGTATCATCAAAACGAAAACTGGTGGCGAGCGATCAAGAGCGGCGAATACCTGCAATACTACAACCAGCAATACGGCCAGCGATAATAGGAATGGGGGACCGTTGATTATCGGGTATGCCCGTTTTTCCGGGCATGCACGGAAATTAGCCGCAGGCAGACACAGACAAACACAGACAGGAATTGAAAAATAAAATCTGTCTGTGTTTGTCTGTATTTGTCTGTGGTTCGTTTAATCGCGGCATGCGTGGGCATCTCGGACAAACGGGCGTGCCCTGGTTATCGGCGATTTCGCGGATTATCGGCGATCTAATGTGGGGTACCAACTTTACCGATTGAACTAAGAAGCCAGCGGAGCTGTCTCTCCGCTGAGAGGAAGGCCTTTGGACTCGCCAAGATGAGAATCACAGCATCGACACGTTTCCTTGAATCGCGGCGCGAGCCCAGCCATATCCCGCGTTCGCTGATTGTCCTCTCCGGCAACCTTCATCAATCCAACCCGATGGGAACACTTCAGCGTTCCCTCCTGGACCTCCCGATCGATAAAAAACAATCGCTTCTGACGCTCTGGCACGCACAGGCCGCGGCGTTTTCTGATGGGGTGGGAGCCGCAACGGATTTTCTGCGAGTCGTTGTCAGTGCTGACGTTCCGGTACCCGTTTCAATGCCGCAGGTGCTTGTGGAGCGTGACCCCGCTGAATTCCGCGGCACCGGCGGCGTGCTTGCCGACGTCTGCCGTGCATACGACGATCACGATTGGGTCTGGATGGCGAATGCAGCACAGATTCCGCTGATGCCGCTGCAGGAACTATTGGAAACGTGTCAACACGTCGGTGACGATGTGATCCTCTGGACGAATCACAGGAACGAACCGATCGGGTTCATGCTCGTGCGATGCGCGTGCCTGAAGCTGATTTCGGACATCGGTTACGTGGACTTCAAGGAGCAGGCCTTGCCGCTGATCGCCAAACGCCATCACGTGGGGGTTGTGACCTGTCCGCATCCGATCGTCGTCCCGGTCCGCACACGAAGCGAATATATAAGCGCACTGCGATATCAACATTTAGCTGGGAAACAATCTGCCGATTCCATCAGTGCTTTCGCCGAAGATTATCGATCCACTTTTTGCATTGTTGAAGAAGGCTCGATGGTGGAAGAAGGTTGCGATTTGCACGATAGCGTGATTTTAAGGGGCGCTCGCGTGGCAAAGGGAGCGATGGTGATTCGCTCCATCATCGGGCGTGGTGCGATGATTTCCGCTGGAGAACGAGTTATTGATTCGGTCCGAGCCGGACCAGCCGCCGGAGCGCAAGGATGAGTCAGCTACGATCTTCACAGACCGGATGGACCCGCTGGCATGCGGTCGCATCCCTTGTTTTCGTGGTGTTGGGCGTCATAACAACCAGGGACGCATGGCATGATCTATGCTTGATCGCATGTGAAGATGAAGAAGCCAGTCACATTCTGCTGGTGCCGATCGTTGCGTTGTGGCTCATCTGGGTCCGGCGCGGTCGCCTGCGAGGCTGCAAACCCGAAGGCACGTGGATCGGCCCCGTGGTCATGACGCTTGGACTTCTTCTCTACAAGTGCGGCGATCATTTCATTATCCAGTCCTTCTGGCACGGCGGCGCCGTCATGTTCGTACTGGGATGCCTCCTGACAGTCCTGGGCTGGCATGTCCTGGTACGTTTCCTCCCGGTGGCACTGGTGCTGGTGTTCCTCATCCCGGTCCCGGGCCGCTTCCGGCAACAAATCGCCATACCACTGGAGCAAGTGACGGCTGCGGTCACGCAAATGTGCTGCGAGTTTTTTGGCATGGAAGTCAGGCGTGCCGGAAACATTCTCACCATACGAGGCATTGATGTAACGATTGCCGAAGCATGCAATGGATTGCGGATGATCTTTACACTCACACTGGTTTCCTTCGCCTTCGCCTTCGGCACACCGTTACGCGGATTCGTCCGCATTCTGGTGCTTGCCGCATGTCCACTCTCTACCATTTTTTGTAACGTGCTCCGACTGGTGCCGACGGTTTGGGTGTATGGCTATTACTCCGGCGCCACGGCTGAAAAATTCCACGATATCAGCGGTTGGCTCATGCTCCTCGTGGCTTTCCTGCTTCCCATGGGAATCCTGCGACTGCTTCGATGGGCTCTCATCCCCGTGACTCAATTTACGTTGGCTTATGACTAAACGTTCATCAGGCATTCTCTTTCACCCGACGACGCCTCGCCTTGTTGCGTTGACCATGATTGGCGGGGTTGTGTTTGGCCAGTTATGGGCTGACCGCTCAGCTCCGGACGCTGAAGCCTATCACGCCAAAATACGCGATATTGCATCACGAGCACCCATGCTGATAGGCGAATGGGTTGGCAGTGATATGCCGGTACCGCCCGCGGCGGTGGCTCTCCTGAAGCCCAATGTCATTCTTTCGAGAAAATTCGTGAACTTTCGCACAGGTTCGCAGGTGCAGTTTCTGCTCGTGCAATGCCGCGATGCACGGGATCTGCTCGGCCATTACCCGCCGGTGTGCTATGTGGCCCATGGCTGGCAATTGACGAAAACGGAAGCTCAGGATTGGCAAATCGGCGGTCGCATGTTTCATGGCACACGTTACGACTTTTCGCCGGGCACGTCCGATCAAACCGTACCGCTGGTCATCAGCAATTTCATGCTGGTTCCGGGCGCGGATAGTTACCGTGACATGCAAGGCGTCGATGCGGCCGCCAAAAACCATCGGCGAAGGCTCCTGGGCGCCGCGCAAATTCAGGTTGTCACGTCAGAACGCTTATCCATCGCGGAGCACGACGCAGTGCTGGAAATGCTTGTGTGGGCTCATCGGGACTTGATCGATGCCATCGGGGCAGGAGCGTCTGGGCCATGATACAAGCGAATGCCTTGATACGAACGGATGCGGGGGATGAGAGTTCCGAGTCGCAACTGTCCAAAGCGACCGCTCAACCGGCGCAGGAACATCCCGTGGCCATCGCGCTGCGGCTCCTGCGAGGACGATACCACTGGGCGATCATCCTCGGCGTCATCCTGGGCGCAGTGGGAGGCATCGGCGGTTATCTGGCGAAAGTTCCGCCGTACCAGAGCGTCGGCACCATCCAGATTCGCGCGGTTGTGCCGAAAATTCTGTATCCAACCGATCAGAACAACGTCATGCCGATGTTCGAATCCTTTATCCAATCCCAGGTCGCGATTATTCAAAGTCAGCGGGTACTGGAAATGGCCAGGCAATCGCCGGACTGGCAGGCGGTGCGTCCGAACGCCACAACCGCGGCATTGGCCAAGGCACTGATGGTCGACCATCGTCCGAACACCGAGTTGATCTATGTTGGTTTTACAGACCCAGATCCCAAAGTCGCGGTGGCGGGCGCCAAATCGTTCATTGGTGCTTATCAAAATATCTTTAAGGAATACGACGCCAAAAGCGACGCCGAGCGATCGCAGGTGCTGGAAGATCTCCGAACCGCATTATCCAACCAGCTCAAAGGGCTCAACAGCCAGGTTTCAGCCATTGCCACGGAATATGGTACGGACAATTTGGAGTCCCTCTATAAGTTCAAGGAGAGCGAACTTGCCCGGCAGGAAAGCCAGATGCGGCAACTCCAGGTGGAAATAAGCATGTTTGACACCGGCCCAAAGACCGATGCGTCAACGCAGCCCGCGGAGCCAACGCTTGAGTTGATCGCGCAACGCGATCCAATAATGAGTGAATACCTGCGGCTTCAGACAGTGCAGGAAACCGATCTCACCGGTCTCCTCAACTATTGCGGCGACAATCACCCCAAAGTCCGTGCAGCGCGCATGGCACTGGAATCGACCCGCGCCTCAATCGCACAGCAAAAAGAAAAATATATGCGAGACCGCACAAGCGCTGTGCCTACCCAGACGGGAACAAGCGACGACCCCACGCTGCTGCTGGCACAACTCCAACAACGTGGAAAAAACGCAAAAGCTATCTACGAACAGTTGAAAACGGAAACCCTGGACCTGGGCCGCAAGCAATTGCAGCTAAAGACGCTCAAAGACCAAATCGACACGGTCCAGCACAACTTGCAGGAAGTCAAGGGCCGCATGGAGCAACTCAACGTCGAATCATCGTCCATCAGCGGCCGCATCAGCATCATCAGCACCGGCGATCAGCCAGCAGCGCCCGTCAGCGATAAGCGCAAGACACTCGCCGGCCTGGGTGGATTCGGTGGACTGGCTCTGGGCTTTGGATTGGCCATGCTGCGGGGTTACACAGATAAACGGATCAAGGACCTCGCCGACGCTGAGTATACTTTCAAGTACTCGACGAAGTTCCTTGGATTTTTGCCAGTTTTGCCGGAGGATACTTCCGATCCGATGCAAGTATCACTGGCGGCACATTGCGTGCACCACGTCCGCATGCTCCTGCAACTCAATCCGCACCTCCCCGCCCGGCCGGTCTGGAGCGTCACCAGCGCCACCGCCGGCGACGGCAAAACCAGCCTCAGCATGGCGCTGGGGATGTCCTTTGCGGCCTCCGGCTTAAAAACCTTGCTGATCGATTGCGATCTGATCGGTGGCGGCCTGACCGCGCGGATGAATCCCGTCGTCCGACACCGCAAAATTGGCCAGATTCTCTTGCAGGAAGGATTGCTCAGCGAAGAACACATTGCCGCGGCACTGAATCGCGCCAAAACTTCGGGGCGCAAGATCGGGGAGGAACTCGTCAACGCCGGCGTCCTCACCAGTGCCGATCTCGACCATGCGCTGAGGGTCCAGCGTGCCGCGTCCATGGGATTGCAGGACATGCTCGGCGGCGAATCGCTGACGGAATGTGTGACAAGTACGGGCATCCCCAATCTATTCATTTTGCCCTTGGGGCAGTCTGACACACAGTACGCCGACCATATATCGCCGCGTACGGTCCGCCGGCTAGTCGACGAAGCGCGTGAGCATTTTGAAACCATCATCATTGACACAGGCCCCATTCTGGGCAGCCTGGACGCGGCGATGATCGCTGCGCAAGTGGACGAAGTCATCCTCGCCGTACCCCGGAACCAGTCGCGGACATTGGCGGATCAAGCGATCTCGCAACTGAAAACGATCGGCTCGCGTCTGGCCGGCGCCATCTTCAACCGCGTTTTGCCAGACGACATCACATCGTCGCATTCCAGTTCCTCCATAGGCATTCGCTCGGCGCCGCCGGTTCACACTAATGGAGCTAAAAATACACACTCTTCCAATGGTTCGGCGAACGGCTCGGCGAATGGTCCCACCAATGGTTCGAATGGTTCGACACGGCTTGGTCCACTGGGACGAGCGGTGACATCTTCCACGATTAATAACTTATGAGGAGACTCGATGATCGCGACAGCCGCATCGTTTCATCCATTCGACACGTCTGAAACCGTTCCCGGATCGCCGCCTTATCCAACAATCTGGGGACTGGACCCCATCGGCCTTCACGATCGCTTCTGGGCGGCAAGAGGCGTACAAGTCGTCCGGCAAGGCGAACCGTCCAGCATCCTCGAAGGCGCAGAACTTTATCTCCTGACCATGCCCAGAACGCTGGTCCTCTTCCGGCTCCGCGACCTCGTCGATCAGCTCAGTTGGCTCAAACCCGATCTGCTGGTGATTCGACTGCGGAGCGTACGTGAACGGCAATTTCTCGAACGCGTCGCTGTCGATCACGACGGGCACTTCGTTCGCTTTCACAGGCTCTACGGCACGGAAACTTCTCTGACGCGAGCGGCTCTCACCGAAGACCGTGATCTGGCGCGATCCTGGCAGGCCATGGCCCAATCGCGCGCGCCTTGGCGGGACCTCCAGCGGCCGATCGCCCGAAGCGCCCGCCATGTGACGCGAGTCACCGGTTTGATTTACGATCGGGCAAGCGATGAGCAGGTCGCTCAGTTTGTCCGCGATTTGATGGTCCGCTGGAAATCGCCTTCGACGACCATCGCTCGAGCACAGCGACAAACCGGCGGAATCTGGCGAGACCCCGAAGCAAAAATCGACGCGGCAACACGTTGCTTCGGCCCCGTATGGGTTGGAGCTGGCCGTGAGCTGACCGGGCCGGGACTGGTCGTCGGACCCGCGATTCTCTGGGACGATCCGGCGAAGCAGCCGCAAGTGGACGACATCCAATGGCAGGAACTCGAGCCGTCGGACGCTTACCTGCGTCAGCCGCAGCCTCGCAAGATTTCCGTCATTAGCCGGTCCGCGAAACGACTTTTCGACATTCTCTTTGCCCTGTTCGTGCTGATTCTGACCTCGCCGCTGTATTTGCCAATTATGTTAGCTATCTTTTTAGAGGACGGTCGCCCGTTCTTCTTCGGCCATCACCGCGAAACCAAGGGCCAGCGGGAGTTTGCATGCTGGAAATTCCGGTCCATGCGAAAAGACGCTGAAAAGATCAAGGCACAACTGCAAAAACTCAACCAGGCAGACGGACCGCAATTCTTTATGGAAAACGATCCGCGTCTTACTCGGGTCGGAAGTTTCCTTCGCAAAACAAACCTGGACGAACTGCCGCAATTCTGGAACGTGCTGATCGGTGACATGGCGATCGTTGGGCCGCGACCGAGTCCAAGGGCCGAGAATCAATTCTGTCCGCAATGGCGAGAAGCCCGTTTAAGTGTCCGACCCGGTATTACCGGGCTCTGGCAGGTCCGACGAACCCGCAAGCGCGGGACTGACTTCCAAGAATGGATCAAGTATGACATTCAATACGTCGAAACTCAGAGTTGGCTGCTTGATCTCAAGATCATCTTCCAAACTTTCATTGTTTTGGCACGCGGGGTTCTACGGTCATGAGTATGCGACAAAAAACCAAGCGACGATTGATATTTCTCCTGGCTGCGACCGTCGGCGTCGCGCTGTTGCTGGGAGGCGGATACTGGTGGCGGCAGCAGCGCCACGAACGGCAAATCATGGACTGCCGCAACGAAGGGCTCGCCGCCTTGCAAGAAAAAAACTACGGCGTTGCCCTCTATAAACTCTACACTTATCTCCAACGTTATGACCGCGACGCAGAAATCATGCTTTCTTATGTCGAGGCTCGTACCCAGGTAGAAGAGCCCAATGGCAAACATCTCCTCGATGCCATCAACATGCTTCAGCGATATCTGCAGATCAAACCCAACGATCTTGCGGCACGGCATCGTTTGCTGGAACTTTATATCAATGCCGGTTTCAACAGCGAAGCTTTGGCCACAGCGGACGATCTCCTGAGCAGACAATCCAACGACGTTACGGTCCTTAAGTACAAAACAGCAGCTCTGACGCGACTTCGTCGAATCAGCGAAGCTTTAAAAGTCGCTCAGGAAACAGGCCAAATTGCTCCTCTCGACCTGGACAACCAGGCAACCATCCTGGTCCTTCTCTCCAAACAAGGCCAGACGCCCGCGGCAGTCATACAACACGCGGAAGAACTCCAGCGCAAACATCCCTCTGATCCGCGATTCGCCCTGCTGGTGAGCATCGCGCATTCCATGGCTGGCGAAAAAACCGCGGCAATATCGTGGGCCAAAGGAGCCGCCGCACAGCCCATTTCGGATGCGGACGTCGCTTCCCTGTTGATACATCAACTTGACGTTTTGGAACAATTTGCCGATGCGGACCGCCTGCAGGCTCATGAGTTTGAGCGGGAACCCACGCCCGAACACCGTCTCGCATGGGTTAACCGTCTCTGGCAACGTGGCCGTTATGCCGAGATTCTCACACAAACCGACGATGCCCCCACCGCCGCGCCAGCCGTGGCGGACGATCTGATTGCTATGCGTCTCCTCGCCCTGAGTAAACTGAACAGGCAGGATGATGCAAAGAAACTTTTGGACGTTCTGGCACAACGCGGGAAGACCAACCAGCAAGCCGCGGACTGGGCTGTCGTATTAGCCGGACCCGCTGGAGCCCAGCAGCCGGATGCCCGGGCAAGGATACTCTCATACGCCGAAGCCCTGCGGCACAATGCTCGCAACCCATTGTTCTACTACTTTATGGGACAGGCGCAATCGGAAGCCGGTGAGCGTGATTTAGCACTCCAGGCACTGCAGCGTGCGGTCCAACTCTCGCCGCCCTGGGCCGCTCCTTGGATCGGGGCCTCTCGCCTGCTTCTGATCAGCCGCCGATTCGGCGAAGCGTTCGAAGCAGCTCAGGCGGCACGCCTTCGCGCGCCAGACGATCCGGAAGCCTTGGTGCAATTGGCTCAGGCCTGGTCAACAGTAGTCCATTTGGATCGGCCTAAAGAAGCGCCACAACTTCTCGCTTATCTGGCAGATATAAGGCAGCGTTTTCCGCACGAGCAGCGAACCTTGCCAATAGAGGTCCTGTTAAAGGCACGTTTCGAAAAGCCGGAATCTGCTAAAAAATTGATCTTGCAAACATTGGACTCTCAGAACCAGCTTGATCAGCAGATACTTTTGCAATTGGCGATGGCCAGCGGGGAAGCAAAGCTATCGCTTGAGGATGCCTGCTATCAGCGTTACGAGAAGCTTTACGGATTAACGCCGGACTTAGCCTTTGCCAAGGCCTCGCAGTTGCTCGAGCAGCAAAAAGCCGCCGACGGTTTGGCGGTGATCGAAAAAGCAAAACCATCAGTCGGCGTCGATGATCAAACCTGGCGAACCGTGCGGGCTCGATACTTCGACATGATGAATGATCCACGTGCCAAAACGGAATGGGTTGCACTGGCGGAAGCCCATCCCACAGACCTATCGTTGCAGTGGATGGTGCTCAACGCGAAATCCGTACAGAGCGATCGCAACTTTCTCAACCAGACCATCAATCGTATCCACGCTCAGACCGGTGATCAGAGCCTTGCCTGGCGCTTTGCGCGAGCCCGCTGGATACTTGATGGACAGAGCAGCGAACAGGAATTAGCTGAAGCTTCCGTACTTCTTGGTGAAATCAGTCGGACCGCTCCCGATTTGCTTCCGCCGCGCCTGCTGCAGGCCACCGCTCTGGAAAAACTGGGCAACATCAAAGGAGCGATCGAACAACTTCAGGCAGCTATTAACTTACGCCCGGGTTCCACCCAAGTCGCCCTGGATCTCGCTCGACTTTTGATCGCGCAAGGCGACGCCGAGCAGGCTCGTCAGTACGCCACGAAGGTTGCCCAAAACGCCGCCGCCACGCACGAGGAGAAATATAAAGCTGCGGCCATCCTGACACAGGCAGGTTCTTATGATCAGGCCCTGACTATTTTGAAACAGCTCTACGGGCCGGAGAACACCGATCAAACGGCGGACCTGCTTTTGGCCGCTCTTTATCGCCAGAAAAATCAGCCCGACAAGGCGGAAGCGGTCTGTCGCAAACTCCTCGAAAAGCCCACGCCCACCGTCATCCAGTTCGCCAGCGATCTTCTGGCAAGTCAGGGGCGTTTGAAAGAAGCACAGGAAACGCTCGCCAAACTGGATTCTCTTGCATCGCTCCAACCGGGCACAAAAGAAATGATTCGAGCAGCCTATCTGGCTCGTTACGGAACGCCGCAGCAGGCTCAGGCCGAATTTCTCGCGGCTACCACGGCGGCGCCTCGCGATCCACTCGCCTGGCGGCAGCGGATACTCTTCACACTCGCCAGCGGCGATATCGCCGGCGCTCTGGCCTGCGCCCAGGAAGCGGAACGCCAGCTTGCCGATCAATCGCCGGGAGCAGCTTTGCTTCAGCAACGTCGGCTGGTCGAAAAAATGGGTACCGATCCGGCGAAACGCCCGCTTATCATGGAACTGCTGAATAACACCGCCGATAATCGCGGCGTCCTGGAAGCCCTCCAAATACTCGCCGACGCACAGGATAACAATGAGACATCGCGTCAGACTCTGCCGAAATTACGACGTGTCGCGGACCACTTTCCAAAAATCCTGAGCCTCCAAAGTATGGTTATCCAACTTTACACCTCCAGTGGCCAAATTGACGAAGCTATCGCAATGGCAACGCGGTCCATGGATACTTTCCCCACGTCTCCTGAAATGGCCAAAATGGCAACGGAAACTTTGACCGAAGCAGGACGTTGGGACGAAGTGCTGGGGATTGCGCGCCAATGGCAGCAGCGTTCGCCTCAGGACCAACTCCCGGCCGACTTGGCTATTGCTAACGCTTCCCTTCAACTTGGCAAGTCTCGTGCAGTCCTCGAACAACTCAAACCCTACCTCAATCGTGCATTAGCGGAACCGGAAAACTATCAAGGCCTACTTTTACTTTATATGCAAGCGTTGCTCCAGGACGGCCAGACAAAGACCGCCGAACAGATCATGCGACCTTTACTTCCCAAGGGCCCCTACTGGCGTGTTCTTTGGATGCGACTGGCCAGCCAGAGTATGCGCGATGCCCCCAGTGCTCAGGCCTGGATGGATCACGTGGCGAACATTATTCCAGAGAACGCGGTGAACGAACAGGTTGTTTTGGCGGAGTCCTGGCGAAAACTCGGTGCTCATTTCAAGAACGAATCCTGGAACCAGGTCGGCCACAAGATCCTGGAAAATCTGGCCAATCGCGCCGATGCAACGCCTGAAGCGCTGCTGGCCCAGGCGATACTCCGTGAAAGCGAAGGCGACACCGCCACCGCGGAAACCTATTATCGGCGGGCACTGGAAAAGAAACCTGATGATATTTTTGCGCAAAATAATTTGGCCATGGTCCTGGTGCAACGCGGGAAGAATCTTCAGGAGGCGCTGAACCTGATCGATCAGGCGATTCGCTTTTCGCCGCAGATTCCTAACTTTTACGACACACGAGCTTCTGTGCAGCTTGCTTTGCAGGACTACGACGGCGCCATTGCCAGCATTTCCGAGGCCGTGCGGCTCGACGCCAACAATCTCGAATGGCACCTTCAACTTTCCTGGATTCTTCTACGCGGCGGATACCAGGACCGAGCCAAACGAGAAATGATACAGGTTGAATCACTCAATCCGGACAGTCGCACCCTGTCGACTAACTCGCGTCAGCGGCTCCAAATTCTCCGAACAACATTAGCCAAAAACACCGCCGCGGCCCGCTAATAGCCTTGCGTGGAAGCGCGAACATACGTAGCATTTGGAATCTTCTGGCTTCCAGCTTCTGACTTTCAGCTACAGGTTTCTTCTCGCAAAGGAGTTCCGGGTTGATCACCAAAGGAATCATTTTAGCCGGTGGCAGCGGTTCGCGTCTCCATCCCGTCACGAAGGCCGTCAGCAAGCAACTCATGCCCGTCTACGACAAGCCCATGATTTACTATCCGCTGGCGACGCTGATGCTCGGCGGCATCCGCGACATTCTCATCATCACCACGCCGGATGACGCCGTCGCATTTCAGAAGCTGCTTGGCAACGGTCGGCAATGGGGCATCCAACTCTCCTATGCAACACAACCTCGCCCTGAAGGCCTCGCACAGGCTTTCCTGATCGGTAAGAACTTTCTCGACAAACAAGGGGGAGAAAAGGGGAGGGAGGGCTGCGCCATGATCCTTGGCGACAACCTTTTCTTCGGCCACGGCCTTCCCGAGCAACTCGCCGCCGCTACACGTCGCGAAACTGGCGCTACCGTCTTCGCCTATGCCGTCACCAATCCGCAGGATTACGGAGTCGTCGAATTCGATACTTCCGGCAAGCGAGCTATTGGACTTGAAGAAAAACCAAAATCGCCCAAATCCAATTTTGCCGTCACCGGTCTTTACGTTTACGATGCTTCCGTCATCACCAAAGCCAAAACCCTTCGCCCCTCCGCACGCGGAGAACTGGAAATCACCGATCTCAACCGTGCTTATCTTCAGGAAGAGAACCTGCACGTCGAGCGTCTCGGCCGCGGCATTGCGTGGCTGGATACTGGCACGCACGGCGACCTGCTCAAGGCCGCGAATTTTGTTGAAGCCGTCCAGGAGCGCCAGGGCCTGCTCATCTGCAGCCCGGAAGAGATCGCATTCCGCCAAAACTGGATCACGGCGACAGAGTTCGCCAAGCTTGTCGCCCAACTAGGCAAAAGCCGCTATGGCGCCCTCCTCGGACGCATCACTGATCTATAGTTAAACCTTGCGATTCCTCGCAAGACTATTTCCATAAACAAGGCAGGTACGAGATTTTCATCTACGTACCTGCCTCAATTTGTTATTGGATAACCAGTTGCCGTTCTATGCAGATCAGGCAATTGCTGAACGGCGGCGGAGGTGCGTTCGAAGTCCAAAGAAGCTACCCAAAGAGCCGAGCATAATGAATCCCATGCTTGCGCCTGCGGGCAGCGGAACCGATGATGGCGGAGCGGTAGAGATGATACCCATATTTTGGACGCCGTCAGAGCTAACCAAGGCATATATGGTCACGTTCAGCGAAGCGGACGGGTTTGCCAGTGCCCAGCTCGCCGCTGCCTGCGCCCAGCCGGCCGCCGTTGTCACGTCGGCAGTGGTAGCCGAATAGGATATGGTCGCGTTGGCGTCGCTCGCCAGGTTGGTGCCGGCACCATTGTAAAGAATGTCCCAGACGGCTATCTGGAATTCCGCGGCAAGAGCGGGAGTCGTCGCTGTCGATCCGTACATCGTATACAAATACGAAATTGCATTGATCTGATTGGTGTTCATGCCGCCCACGCCATTATCAACAACCGTCGCACTTGTCATCTGTTCGACTGTGAAAGTATTGACGGACCCGGAGGTGATCTGGTGGGTCAAATCAATGCACACGCCCGTAAACGTACCGCCTGTTGTCAGCGACAATGGGTTGCCGCCGCTAATAGAGTTCACCGTGAAGTTATAGATTCCGGCGCTAGTAGCGTTCGAGCCGTTCTGGCCACCGGCACTCCAAGTGGCGGTAATATTCTGCGTATTCGGCTGGGTGGCATTAAAGGTCATCGTCACACTATCCGCGCGAGCAGAGACCCCTGACGAGATGATCGCTGTCGCTGCCGTGGCATAAGCCAAGGTCTTGAAACGGGTGGTAAGCATGTCTGTTCCTTATACAAATTGGACGCAGATCAGTTCAACAAGGCTGATCAGCTATTAACACAAGAAAAAACTACACCAAGGATGGGAATTGTCAAAATTTTTTTGCGGTTTTTTTGTTGTCATTATGACATGTCCAATAACTTACGTCTGGTAACTTACATCTTATCACGTGCGTCCAGTAACGTGGCTCTTTTTCGCCAACCAAGCAAGAGACACCGCGGCGTACTTTTCGGACACATCACTGGGAAAATAATGAATGGTGAATAGTGAATATTCAATATTCACCATTCATCATTCACTATTCACGCAATGAGGCAGGTACGAGGTTTTCACCTGCGTACCTGCCTCAATTTGTTATCGGTTGTTATTCCGTACGGATCAGGCATTCGCCAAACGGCGGCGGATGTGTCTCCGAAGTCCGAAGAAGCAGCCCAGAGAGCTCAGCATAATAAGTCCCATGCTCGCGCCGGCGGGCAGCGGAACCGATGGCGGAGGAGAATTGCTGCCGGGGAAGGCGATAGCAAAGCTTTGGATACCATCACTGTTAACCAAGGCGTACACATCCACGTTCAGCGAGGAAGCCGAGTTCGTCATTGCCCAGTTCGCCGCTTGCTGCGCCCAGTTGGCTGCCGTTGTCACGTCGGCGGTGGTGCTGGAATAGATCACTGTCGCGCTGGCGTCGTTCGCCAGGTTGGTGCCATAACCATTGTAAAGAATATCCCAGACGGCCATCTGGAGTTCCGCGGCAAGTGCGGGGGTGGTCGCCGTCAACCCATAGGTTTCCCACAGATAGGAAATCGCGGTGATCTGATTGGCATTCATGCCGCCCACGCCGTTATTGAGGCCCGACACATTCGCGATTTGTTCGACGGTATAAGTGCCGGTTTGGCCGTAGTTGACCTGGTGGGTCAAGTCAATGCACAGGCCCGTAATCGTATCGCCAGTCGAAAGCGACAACGGGTTTCCGCCACTGATAGAGTTCACCGTGAAGTTATAGATCCCGGCGGAAGTATAATCCACGCCGCTCTGACCGTTGCAAGACCAGTTGACGGTAACGGCCTGCGTGTTCGGCTGGCTCGCATTAAAGGTCATGGTAACGCTATCCGCACGAGCGGACATCCCCGATGCGATGATCGCTGTTGCTGCCGCGATATAAGCCAGAGTGTGGAAACGGGTGGCGATCATATATTTCTCCTTGTAAGGGTTAGCTTCAGATCAGTTCAACAAAGCTCATAAGTAATGAATACAGTAAAAAGGTACATCAAGGGCGAAAATTGTCAAACATTTTTTGCTGTTTTTTCTGACGTAACTCCTGATTGTCCAGTAACTTACGTCTAGTAACTTACGTCTAGTAACGTGTGTCTGGTAACGGATCTTTTTCCTGCAATATTGGAATCTATTTCAACAAATTATCGTGAACTACAAATCACAAAAAAATATAAAAAAGCAAAAAATTTTGAATAATTTACGAGCTTGAAATCTTTCAGTTACAGGCTTCTTCTTCGAGACAGCTTATTATGTCGTCAAAATAAGTGGTCGATGGAAGAAAATAAATCGTTGTCAGCGGACGATAAACTTAGCAGGGCCGTTATCGGACAACTAAACCGGCCTTGAGCCTGAAGCAGGAGCAGATCGTGAACAACAGGTCTTTGCAGGAATGGTTGAAAGAGGGTACAGAACTATACGATACGGCTGTGACCGAATACCGGGAACTGGAAGGACAATTGGCGGGATTGCAAGAACAACTCATGACCAAACTCACGGAGGTCAACCATGTCGCAAAGATCATCGGCAAGCCGCCGTTGGAGAGGATGATGCCAGCAGAAGATGAGACGGCGTTAGTACAAGAGATGAAACCGGCAGAGAATGGGACAACATCGATGAATGGGGCAGCGGAAAAGGCCGTGGAAGTCGCGGTGGAAGTGGTCGACCCAGGACAGGCGGCACCCTACACGCTCAGCAGCATCGCCCGAGCACTGACCGGAAAACCAACCCGGCGATAACACTCAGCTGTAGCAATAGCCTTGCGTAAACATAGCCTTGCGAGGAATCGCAAGGTTTAACGCATCCTGCACGCCTCACCCATGCGAGCCAAGGGGGTCTCTGACGTCATGGGTGCCTCTGGCGTCCGAAGCCTTGAGATGTGGCCATTTTTTGTGGCAAATTGTGATGCCAAAGGCGAAGTCCGCGGCGCCGCAAGCGTTTTCGGTGATCTTTTGCGAGATCAACGCAAAGCCCCGCATTACCATGCGGGGCTCCATTTAACGCCTGTGCCACAAAAGACGGCCACACCCAAGCCTTGCATTTCCACGCAAGGCTATTTGCACCACATCCAATCTCTCATAAAATGTGAGACTTTCATCACCCCACTAAGGAATTTGACATGGCTAAGAATATTAAACCTCGCGCTCAGGACTACGCTCAGTGGTATCTCGACGTCATCAAGGCAGCTCAGCTCGCCGATTATTCGCCCGTCAAAGGCTGCATGGTCATCCGTCCTGAAGGCTACGCCATTTGGGAAGCGATCCAGCGTGACCTCGACCGCCGCTTCAAGGAGACCGGCCACGTTAACGCTTACTTCCCTCTGCTGATTCCGCAATCCTTCCTGACCCGCGAAGCTGAGCACATCGAGGGCTTCGCCATGGAATGCGCCATCGTCACGCACTCGAAGCTGCAGAAGGACGCGTCTGGCAAACTCCGCCCTGCCGGTGAACTTGAAGAACCGCTGATCGTGCGGCCGACGTCCGAAACTATTATTGGCCATATGTACCATGAATGGTTGCAGTCCTACCGTGATCTGCCGATCCTCATCAATCAGTGGTGTAACGTGATGCGCTGGGAAATGCGAACGCGGCTGTTCCTCCGCACCGCTGAGTTTCTCTGGCAGGAAGGGCACACCGCTCACGAAACTGCTGAGGAAGCTCAAAGCGAAACGCTCCGCATGCTCGACGTTTACGCCGCCTTCGCTGAAGAAATCCTCGCCATTCCCGTGATCAAAGGCGCCAAAACTGACGCGGAGAAATTCCCCGGCGCCGTCACGACGTACTGCATCGAAGCGTTGATGCAGGACGGCAAATCGCTCCAGGCCGGCACCTCGCACAATCTCGGCCAGAATTTCGCCAAGGCTTTCGACATCAAATTTCTCAGCCGCGGTAACAAACTCCAGCACGCATGGACCACCTCCTGGGGCGTCTCCACCCGCCTCATCGGCGCGATGATCATGGCCCACTCCGATGACGAAGGGCTCATTCTTCCGCCGAAGGTCGCTCCCTACCTTGCTGCCATCGTCCCAATCTTCAAGACCCCCGAAGAGCAGCAGAAAGTCGCCGCGTTCATCGATCAGCTTCTCGTGCAACTCGTCGGCGAAGCGGAAGTCGCTGCCGCCAAGAAACGACAGACCGATCCCGCCCTGCCGCGTTATTTCTTCGACAAGATCACCAATCAAGCGATCATCGTCGACTGGCGAGACAACCGTCCCGGCGACAAACAATTCCACTGGGAACAACGCGGCGTCCCCTTCCGCCTCGAAGTCGGCCCCCGCGACGTCGACGCCAACGCTTTCGTCCTGAAAAAACGCCTCGACCGCTCCAAAGAAACTGTGCAACTTGCCGCCGTTACTCCCACCTGGTTCACAGGCGCCCTCGCCGCCATCCAATCCGCCCTTCTCGAAAAAGCTCGCACCTACCGCGACGCCAACACCCACACCGCCACCACCTACGACGAACTCAAACATCTCACCGCCTCCCCCTCCGGCGGTTTCATCCGCGCCTACTTCACCCCCAACAAAGAAATCGAAGCGAAAATCAAACAAGAAACCAAAGCCACCGTCCGCTGCATCCCCTTCGCCCTCCCCCACCAACCCAGCACCCCCGGCAAAGACATTTACACCGGTGAAGAAACGACAACGCAAGTCATCTTCGCCCAGTCCTACTAATACTAATGTTGCTATGATGGAGAATGATTATTCACGAGGTGCCCGATGACGCTGAAATCGATCCAAACCGCCGCCATGCAACTCCCCTCGCAAGAACGCAGCCAATTAGCCGCCGCGCTGCTCTCGAGTCTCGAATCCGACAACGCATCCGAACTTGAGACGATGTGGGTGGAGGAAGCCGAGGGAGCCGTGCTGGCGCCTGAGGCGGTCGTGACGACTGTACTAAAAGTGTGTGAAAATTGCGGCCAAACGATCGGCAAACTCGAAACGCCGAACGTATGGAAAGAACACATTGTTTGTGCGGCATGCTATAAAAAACTTGCATAAAGGAACTCCTCGTTTCGTCATTCGAATTTTGAGCTTTGAATTTGATTCGAATTTCGAACTTCGAGTTTCGAATTTAAAACCATGTCTGCGTCTGTCCGTGTCTGTCTGTGGCTAATTTAAGTCCATATCTAAAGGAATCACGCCATGCCCGAGAATCTTTTCGACCTGACCAACCGCGTCGCGATCGTCACCGGCTCCTCCCGCGGCCTCGGCCAATACATGGCCCGCGCTCTCGCACACGCCGGCGCCGACCTCGTCATCACCAGTCGCGCGCTTGCCTCCCTCGCCCCAATCCAAAAAGAAATCGAAGCGATTGATGGAGGGAAACGCCGATGCCTGCCCGTCGCACTCGATATCCGCGACCCCCACTCCATTACCCGCGCCATCGACGCCGCCCACGCCCACTTCGGTCGCCTCGACATCCTCGTCAACAACGCCGGTTGCAACATCCGCAAGCCTGCCGTCGATGTGACGTGGGACGATTGGAACACGGTGGTCGATACGAATCTTCGCGGGACTTTTTTCGTCGCCCAGGCGGCGGCGAAGAAAATGATCCCCGCCAAGTACGGCCGCATCATCAACATCGGCTCGGTCACCTGCGTCGCCGGTTACGCCAACCTCGCCCCCTACTGCGCCAGCCGCGGCGGCATCAAACAGCTCACCATGTCCCTCGCCGACGACTGGGGCATCCACGGCATTACCGTCAACTGTCTCGCCCCAGGCTGGTTCCAAACCGCCCAGACTCGCGTCCTCTACGAAAACAAAGAATGGGTCGACTACCTCTGCGACCGCATCCCGCTCAAGCGTCCCGGCCATCCCAACGACCTCGATGGTGCTGTCGTTTTTCTCGCCTCCGAATCCAGCCGTTACATGACCGGCCAAACGCTGTTGGTCGACGGCGGCATCACGACGATCGCCACCCGTGCAACGGTGCCGCAGAAATGACAAGGTGAAGGGGTGACAAGGAGACGGGGAGACGGAGTTCACGCTTCCGCGTGCCCCTCTCCACGAATTTTACAAATTGGACCCATTTTACGAATTTTACGATGAACACGGAGACAATCAATAAGGCTCAGCCCCGTATGATATCCCGGATCCACATCCGGCGTTGCCTTGATCCGTTCCAATTCTACCGTGGCGAGTTATACTGCGTCGTAATTGATAATCCCTGAAAGAGAACTTTCCATGCGTAAGATAGTTTTGGTCGCTGTATTGTTTGTTGCCGTCGTCGCCGGTTTTGCCAGCGCCGCCGTCGACATACGGCTCTTTCGAATCGAAGAGAAACGGAGTATCCAGTTCGTCAAGGACATAAGCCACCCCGCGGATGCGATCCAGATCACCTTGTCGCTCAGCGGTCCTGAAGCGTCTGCCGCGACACATTACGGGGAGCTCAAGCTGGAGGAGGCCGTCGACAACACGGGGGCGAATCTCATTCCAGCCAAGGATTCTTTCATCAACAATGCCACGAAGTTCCAGGAGTTTTCGAACGCGTTTTTCCGCGAGAATCACATGGACAAGAGTCGCCCGGTTGCCGACCCGCAGATCGAAATCAACCTTGCTTCCGCCAAGCGAACCGCGACCAAGATCGCCCGTCTCCGCGGCACCATCAGCCTTTCCGACAAGGGCACTCTCAAGACCGCCGAACTCACCGGTCTCAAGCCCGGCGATAAAAAGAAAATGGACCTCCCCACAAACGCCGGCGTCACCATCACCACCGACATCAAAAAAGGCAACAATCTCAGAGAGCTCAAAGTCGAAATCACCGGCAACGCAGACGCCATCGACTCCCTCGAGCTCTTCGACGCCGCCGGCAAGAAAGTCAACATCGGCTACTGGTCCACAGGCGACGGTCTCGTCTATCGCACAATCAACCTTATCGACAAACCTCTCGACGAAACCATGAAGCTCGTTGCAAAGATCAGCGTTGATCGCAAGATCACCAAGATTCCCTTCGACTTGAAAGACATCGTATTGCCGTAAGCTCGGAGTCCAACGAGAGGAATGTTCATGCCTCCTCCTCCGCCCCTCAACGTGTTATACATTCATTCCCATGACACTGGCCGTCTGATCCAGCCCTACGGCCACTGCGTTCCGACGCCCAACCTGCAAGCCCTGGCCGAAGGCGGCGTCCTATTCCGCCAAGCATTCTGTGCCGCGCCGACCTGCTCCCCGAGCCGCGCCGCGCTCCTGACGGGCCTCCCACCGCACGAAGCCGGAATCTTCGGCCTCGCCCACCGAGGCTTCGAACTCCACCCCGAAGCTCGCAAACGCACGCTCCCTGCCTATCTCGCCACTCATGGCTACCAAACCGTCCTCGCAGACCTCCAGCACATCACCGCCGGTCCACTGTCCGGAGTAGGCTACCAACACATCTTGCCAAAAAACGGCTGGGGCGTCACCGCCACCACACAAGCCGCTACAAACTACCTCCGATCACAACCGACGCAGCCGTTCTTCCTCGACGTCGGCTTTTTCGCAACCCATCGCCACGGCCCGGAATTCTGGCCAGCCAGCAACACCAAAGACGGCCAAAACAAAATAGCATCACTCGACCACCGCTACCTACCCGCTCCGCCCGGCCTGCCCGATACAGCCGCCAACCGGCTCGATTTCGCCGATTTCCGCCATTCCGCCGGCCTGCTCGACGCCGGCATCGGACAAGTCCTCGCAGCACTCGACGAAGCGAACCTGACGGGAAACACCCTGATCCTCGCCACCACCGACCATGGCCCGCCATTCCCACGCATGAAATGCAACCTCACCGCCGGCGGAATGGGAGTCATGCTCATCCTCCGCGGCCCCGGCGGCTGGACCGGCGGGCGCACAACTGACGCACTCGTCTCACACATCGATATATTCCCCACAATCTGCGAATCGCTCGGCCTGCCACCCCCACCGTGGCTACGCGGACGATCGCTCACACCACTTGCCAAAGATACACAAGCGAAAGTAAACGATGCGATCTTCGGAGAAATCACCTATCACGCCGCTTACGAGCCCGTCCGTTCTGTCCGCACACACAGATGGAACTACTTAAAACGCTACGACAAGCGAGGCCGTCCAGTCTGGGCCAACACGGACGACAGTCCTGGCAAGCTAGCCCGCTTCGCCGCGAATCCCAACCGTCGCGATCCGCCAGCCGAGGCACTATATGACCTCCTTTTCGACCCCCACGAAATGGACAACCGCCTGACCGACCCCGCTTGCGCTGAAATCCTGCGAGAGATGCGCCAGCGGCTAACCCAATGGCAGCAAGCCACCGGCGATCCACTCCTGACCGGCGATCCCATTCCGCTCGGCCCAAACGCCGCCGTCAATTCCCCCGATGCGTTCTCCCCCGAAGAAACGCCTACCCTGGCGAAAAACCCTATCTGAGGACGTGCACGTTTGCCCGAGATCACGGAATAGCCTTGCGAGGAATCACAAGGCTACTTTGGCGACGTGAACTGTGGGTTTGGGATATACTGTTCGGCATGGCTGAGAAGAACGAGCCGTTGACTTACAAGAGTGCTGGTGTGGATATCGCCGCCGGCAATGCCGCGGTGGATCGTATCAGGTTCCTCTGCCAGCGGACGCACTCCACGCGTGTACTGGGCAAGTACGGCGCCTTTGCCGGGTTGTTCCGACTCGACTTTCCGGAAAAACTCTTCGCTCGCAACTACAAGGAGCCGGTGCTCATCGCCTGCACCGACGGCGTAGGCACCAAAATCAAAATCGCTTCCGCCATGAAAAAGTACGACACCGTCGGCATCGACTGCGTCGCGATGAACGTCAACGACCTGATCGTCCAGGGCGGCGAACCGCTCTTCTTCCTCGATTACCTCGCACTCCACAAGATCGATCCGGAAATCACCGTCCAGATGCTCAAAGGCATCTCCGATGGCTGCATGGAGGCCGGCTGTTCGCTCCTCGGCGGCGAAACCGCCGAAATGCCCGACCTCTATGCTCCCGGCGAATTCGACATGGCGGGCTTCGCCGTCGGCGTCGTCGAACACCACAAAATCCTCGACGGCTCCGACATCGACATCGGCGACTCGATCATCGGCCTGGCCTCCAACGGCATCCACTCCAACGGCTACGCCCTCGTCCGCCGCATCGTCGAAAAAACCGGCAACAACCTCGCCGACTTCATCCCGGAACTCACATGCCCGCTCGGCGAAGAACTCCTCCGCCCCACCCGCCTCTACGCCCGCCCCATCCAAAAACTGCTCGCCAAATACAAAGTCAAACGCATCGTCAAAGGCATGGCCCACATCACCGGCGGCGGACTCGCCGGCAATGTCCCACGCATGCTACCGAAAGGTTTTACCGCCCGTCTCAAACGCGACAGTTGGACCGTACCACCGATCTTCCAGTGGCTGCAAAACAGCGGCCCCGTCGACCTCGAAGAAATGTACAACGTCTTCAACATGGGCATCGGCTTCGTCCTGATCGTCCGCCCCGCCTTCACCAAACCGATCATGACCCACCTCCGAACCCTCGGCGAAAAACCCTACTTCCTCGGCAAAGTCCGCAAAGGAAAAGGGGGATGCGATGAACCGACGCTGGAATGGAGCTAACTATGTCAATTCTATTGAACCAACAGAGCCGCGACCGTCAGGGAGCGACCTGTGTTATTCCCACATTGCCGCACGGTCGCTCCCTTACGGTCGCGGCTCTGTTGGCAATCGCGATAGCAGCGGTGACTCTGACGGCAACCAGGACCGCCGGCGCCGAGATTCCGCCGAAGCAGGACCAGCCCGAACCCACAGGCGTGGAAACACCCTCCACGACGCAAACGACATCCAATCCGCAGAAACTCGCCCAGGAAGCGGAGGCAAAAGGCGACCTGAAAACCGCTATGACTTATTATGAAAAAATATGTATTCGAATGGCCCACAATCACGAACCCGGCGCCGACGCTCTCTTCACCAAAATGGGCGATATGGCCATGACCCTATCCGCTACCCCAGCCGCAACGGACGAAGCGGGAGAGATGTACGCAAAGGCCCTCGTCTACTGGAATCTCGCTCAACAGCAGAATCCTCGCTATCTCCCGGCTCAGGAGAAACTCGCCGAAGAATATTACAAAATCGCCATGTTCTTTCGCGCTCCCACCTACTGGACCAAGCTCGCCGACACCGCCAAGCTCCTGACCGAAATGGACCCCGAATACGCCAACGGCCACACTTACCTCGCCACGGCAAAGCTCCATCAGAACCCGGCGGAATACCATAAATTCTCGGAAGAACTCAAATGAGACCTTCGAAAAACCAACAATAGCCACAGAGGGCACAGAGAAAAATAACTATATCTTTTACCTCTCTGTGTCCTCTGTGGCTAGTTTTTAGAAGGTCTCAATAAGGCGCCGGCAAACCCACCGATTAAGCCGCGAGTTTCCACTGCGCCTTGTTCGATGAACCATTTCATGGCGTCAACGCGACCAGCATACGCAGCCCAATGGATGGACGTCACCCGCCCTTTTTCTGAGGCACAGGTTTTGTTATGCAAGTTCGGCAAGTTCGACGTGGACATGTGTGACATGGCCACAGCCGCGGTCTCGGCGATGCGACGGACAAACTGGCGTGTTGGACGAGTCAGAGTGCTCAGAAACAAGAAAGGAACAATTCTACATTTGAAATTTGAAAAGAGAGAGAGTGAGCGAGTATGCGCCTTTGCCACAGGCGAGCGGGTAACAGTGTTTGTTGTCCGGTGAAAAAGTGGCGTCTTTTAGGTAAGAGGGAACCTATGACTACTCGCACACTCTCGCGGTTTGTCTCGATTCACGCCATGGCGATGGCGGTGATGGCGGCGATTTCGGCAAGGGCCGACGTTACCGTTGTCAATCCCGCGTATATCGCCCCGGACCCCGATCCCAGCACATGGAACTCCGGCGTTGATCTGACGATTGGCACCACTGCCGGTCAGAGCGCCTCGGTCACGCTGGATAATGGCACGACGGACAACGCCATCACCAGCGTTGACTTGGCGAGCACCTACCTCGGCGGCGCCAATACCGCCGACGGCAACCTCACCGTCACCGGCAACGGAGCGACCTGGCACACCACCAGCCTCCTTGTCGGCTATCGCTTTGGCAGCACCGCCACCCTGAACATCGACAATGGCGGAGCGGTCAGCGCCACTTACTTTTACATCGGAAGATCCGCCGGCTCGGCCAGTTTTTCCACCACCGGCACCGTCACCCTCACCAACGGCAGCACGGCCAGCGGTTTCGACGTCGAACTCGGCGGAGCCGCCGCCTCCACCGGCATCCTCAACATCCTCTCCGGCTCCACCTTCACCAGTACAGGTCCCACCGAGCTTGCCCAGGAAAGCGTCGGCAGCAGCGGCATCGTCAACGTCAACAACGCCACATGGAACGCCGGCGGCACCATTTACATCGGATATACCACCGGCGGCACCGGCGAGTTGAACATCAGCAACGGCGGCGTCGTCAACATGGGAACCAATGCCCTCAATGACGGCGACCTCTACGGGCACGGAACCCTCAGCATCACCACCGGCGGAACCCTGATCACCGGCGGCACCAGCCAACTCGGTGGGTCCATCAACACCACCTACGGCATCGTCACCATCGACGGCGACGGTTCCTCATGGACCGCCACCAACGGCTATATCGACGTCACACGCGGCGTTATGACCATCAGTAACGGCGGACTTGTCACCGCCAACGCCATTCTCGCTTCCTCGGGAGGCGCCGTGACCACCGCCCTCTTTTTCAACGGTGGCATCTTCAAACCCACCTCCACCGCTCAGCCCAGTTGCATCGGCGGTGCCTTTGATTCCCTGATCCTCACCGATACCCCCACCAGACCCGCCCTGACTATGCAAGTCGATATCGCCTCAGCCTCTTTGGCCGAGGTCTTCACCGGCACCGGTGGCATCACCAAGACCGGCACTGGCACACTCACCTTCAACGGCGCTGAAACTTATACCGGACTCACCGACGTCGCGGCAGGCAAACTCATGGGCGAAACCTCCTTCGCGGGGTCTCTTACCGTTCGCGACGGAGCCATCTACGCCCCCGGCGGACCGAATAATGTCGGTCCCGCCTTCGGCGCCTGGACCGCGCACATCGGCGGCGGCTACACCCAGGAAAGCGGCGCTTCGCTGCTGATGGACATCGGCAGTCTTGGTTCCGATATGCTCGTCGTCAATGGCGATGTGAGCCTCGACGGTGACCTCTTCCTGCACACCAACGGAACGCGGAATGCCGACTTCTACGTCCTGATTGACAACCTCGGCAGCGATCCGGTCAGCGGCGATTTTGCCAATATCTTCCTCGACGGCAATTTGCTGACTCTCACACCCATGGCCGGGATGAACGGCGGCGGCTCGTTTCTGCTCAATGGCACGACTTACTATTTCTCGTATGCCGGCCTAGCTTCCACCGGCGGAGCCCTCGGCGGCAACGACGTGATACTCACAACGATCATCCCAGAACCGGCCTCCCTGTCGATCCTCGCCCTTGGCGCCGCAACGCTCTTCACTCGCCGACGGAAATAGACAGATCGCGGTCAATCATTGCGCAAGGTGGAGCCCCGCATGGCAATGCGGGGCTTTGCGTTGATCTCGCAAAAGGGCATCGAAAACGCTTGCGGCGTCGCGAACCGCGATTACTAGCAGCCAATGCCAAGCCACTGCTCACACGCGGTGCAGATGGGTGTGGCCATTTTTTATGGCCAATCAGACGATTGCCCCACGGATGACAATCAAGAAGAAATGGACTAAATTATAAAAACATCCGCGTCTATCCGCGGCTGATTTTCGCCGTCTCTGTGTCTTCTATGCCCTCTGTGGCTACGTCGTTTTAAGAAAATGGAGATTTTATGGCCACTCGCGAATTTCCCCTTGTTCCCGTCACCGTTCCGCAAGTCGAGACCAAGCATCGGCGGATTAAGACGCCGATTCCGCATCCGGAGTCGATCGCTACGTTGACGAAGCTTCGCAACACGGAGCCGCGGAGCATGGGCGGACAGCCGCCGATCCTGTGGCATCATGGAAAAGGGGCGACGGTGTCGGATGCGTATGGGAATCAATGGCTGGATTTTTCGGCGGGCGTGTTGGTGACGGCCAGCGGACACGGACGGCCGGAGATCGTCAAGGCGATCACCGATATGGCGAACCAGGGACTGTATCATGCGTACTGCTTTCCGACGGAAATTCGTCAGCAATTGGTAGCGGAACTGGCCAGTTGGCTGCCGGCGCCGTTGTCACGGGTGTTTTTGCTTTCGACCGGCTCGGAAGCGGCGGAGTGCTGCATCAAGCTGGCTCGTACGCAGGGCATGAAGGTCGGCGGGAAGGACAAGAATATTTTTATTACGTACGAGAGCGCGTTCCACGGGCGAACGCTCGGGTCGCAGCTTGCCGGCGGGTCGCCAGCCCTCAAGTCGTGGATCGGCGACCTTGACCCTCGTTTCGTACAGGTACCGTATCCCGACGGCTTCCGCCAGAAAGACGTCTCCTTCGACCTCTTCGAACGCTCACTCAAGGAAAAAGGCGTCGATCCGGAGCGAGTTTGCGGCGTGATGACCGAAACGTATCAGGGCGGCAATGCCACGATGTTCACGCCCGCCTACGGCCAGGCGCTCCGCAAGTGGTGTGACAAGCACAAGGCGTTGATGATTTTTGATGAGGTTCAGGCGGGCTTCGGACGTACCGGTAAGGCGTTTGGATTTCAGCATCTGGGCATTGTGCCGGATTTGGTTGCTTGCGGGAAAGGCATTTCCGGCGGGATGCCGCTCTCGGCGGTCTTCGGGGTCCAGGAAGTCATGGACCTCTACGGGCCGGGCGAGATGACCTCGACGCACTCGGCGAATCCGATCTGCTCGGCGGCGGCGTTGGCGAACCTGCAAGTGATTCGCCGCGAGAAGCTGGTTGAAAATGCCGCGAAGCTTTCGCCGATCCTCACGGAAGGGTGCAAGGAGATTCAGGCGGCCTCGAAGGGGCGTTGTGGCCATTTCACGGTCAGCGGCCTTGTCGCGGCACTGCAATTCACCAAGCCCGGCACCACGACGCCCGATCCGGACCTTGCATGGGAACTCGTTCACAGCGCCATCCAGCAGGGCGTGATGCTGTTCGCCCCGGTCGGTTTTGGCGGGGCGGCGGTGAAGCTCAATCCACCGCTGGTGATCGATGAGGCGGCCTTGCGTGAAGGGCTCGCGGTGCTCCGCGATATCATGAAAAAAATTGCTTGATGACCTGTTATACTTCAGAGAGCTCTTATGCGTGAATGGATCAATAAGTACGCTGTTTACATTATCGTCGTGGCGTTGGCGATTGCGGTGGTGTCGTATTTGCGATCCGGAAGGCAATCCAAGTCTCAGTTCTTGCCGGAATACACGCTGGCGTGGTATGTCGATGAAGAAACGAACGAGGAATCTGTTCGTCCCATTTCCGAGTTGCCGCCGCTTCCGGGCAAGAGCGGAAAGCTTACCGTGGTCCGAGCGATCAAGGTGACCTACGACGACGGCCAAACCTCACAGACGGTTTACCTGGAAAAATTTACGCCAGAGGCTCAAGAACGACTCTCCAAGTTGGCCGTCGATGATATACAGCGCGACACGTTTTTCGGAAAACTGGTCCGATTGCCCGAACCGGGAAGTCACTGGGTACCTGCGGACAGCAGCGAAGGCACTCAAATTCGAGACAGTATCGCCAATTCAGATCACGGAACGCCGAAGTTTTTCCCTCCCCGGAAAAACCATCCATGAGAATGACCGTGTAGAAAAAGATCGTGTATGCCAGGGAGAATTCAATGAATCCAATGAATCGCTCACGAGCCTTCACGCTGGTCGAACTGCTGGTTGTTGTGGCGATCGTCGTTCTGCTGATATCCCTACTCCTGCCTACCCTCAGTAAAGCCAAGGATCGGACCAAGCAGGTCCGCTGCGCGGCGAACCTGCACGAGATCGGCATCGCCCTGAACGCCTACGCCCACAACAACAAGGGTATTGTGGTCAATGGATGCTATTACTTCCCCGCGACCATTCAGCAATGTTTCTGGCCCGAGTCGCTCTGGGTCGACGGCGTCGTGACGGTCCGAAGCAACCAGATCAAGGGGAACAGCTATCCCACGATCACCGACGCGAACGGCAATACGATTTCGTACCCGATGCTCAAGGGAACGTCCGGCCAGAATTTTGTGTGCGGCCGCGGCGTTTTTTATTGCCCGGGATACCAGCTGCCTGAGTCATCCCTCGCTGGCGGAGGCAGCGGGGTCTATGCCGCTACCGCCGCCACCTATGGCTTCGGCGTCTTCGCGGGCTCGGTCCTCTGGGGTAGCGGCGGCTCTTGGGGGGTCGGCGCCAATGTCGGCGATGGACCGAACAACTTGCCTCGCTCTCACTTCAACATCATGAGGCCACAGTACTGGGTCCCGTCACACATCGTCCTATGTGACGGCGGAGCAGGCATGTTCCGCACCGGCGCCGGCTGGGGCTCGCAATACCCGGACGTCAAACAGCGACATTTTAATGGGGCCAATTACCTCATGGGCGACATGAGTGTCGAATGGAACCGCGACAGCTACGCCGATGTACCTTTCGCCACCAATGGAAACGTCTGGACGCATGAGCCGTATGGAAAGCGAGGGACCAATGGCGGCTGATGCCTTTATGTAGGTTGCGAGGGGCCGTGATAGGAAGCATAGCTGGCCAGTTTTCGCAGCCGTTGGAAGAGCAATGCGACGACCTGGGGTACCCAGAACGGCCTTGCGTCTTCCGACGTCGTGCTCGCCGTCGAACGAAAAGCTCCAAGCTCACGATAGACGATGATAAAAATCACAATGGCCCAGAGACGGACAATCCAAAATGCAATATTCAGTGCCAGCCCCAGATATATCCACAAGAAAACCCGCGTCGAAAACTCGCTGGAGAATGCCGTAAGCACACAGAACTGCACCACAAAAGCCATGCATAAAATGGCGAACAGTATTTTCAAGAAGGATGCCTGGCGGGCTGAGGAAAGACAACGAACAAGTCCCGCGATCTTGCCGAACAGGCTGAAGAGTGTCCAATGCACCCAAACATCCAGAAGTGCATTCACTATTGACATCAAAATTCTGACGGCAGCATATTGTCTGACCGCCACTGGCAACATGCTGAGGCAGAGCATGGCGAACAGGTGGTAGGCGACCTCGGCATTTACGGCCAGCCGCAGACGCCTCTCCGATTTGTTGTCGTGATTTTGCCCATCGGCGGGATGCGACTCTTCCGCGAAAAGCTGCATTCCCCACCATCCGCAGAGCATCACGCAAATGCCAACGTACCAAAAAAGACGAAACAGATCGCCGGTCATCCAAGCTGGCACGATACCATTTCTGAAAAAAAAGAAGTATAAAAAATAATTCAAAAGCCCCCCTGATACGAGCAGGATCCACACGCCGATCACGAGGAGCAATCCCAGCCGCAGTGATTGGAACCAGCGGAGCGAAACGCCGCCGAGTTTGAAATCCGATACGGATCCAGCGATATACGTTCCGCATTCCGGGCAGCGGCCAGATTGATCAAGTCCACGCAGGTTGTAATGACACTTGCAGCAGGGAATATCCGTCGTGATCGTGAGGGAGGGAGGGGATGCCGCGGGATCGGTCATGTAACTTCTTCTCTGGGGGTTTGCTCAGAGACGGTTAATGTCACCAGCTCTCCGTGCGGCCGCTCCACGGGCTCGTCGAGTGCCTTCAGTGCCGCCTTGTTGGGATGTTTCCAGAAGAGCATGGAGCGGAGTGTTGCGGCGAGGCCGGTGATGGAGCCGAAGGTGTCGTTGACGGCGGAGGCTTCGTAGCCGCTGTGGACCATGCAGTTGGCGCATTTTGGGTTGCCGCTTTCGGTGCCGCATTTGTGCCATTCTGAGGATTGGATCAGTTCTGCAAATGTGTCGACGTATCCATCCTGGAGCAGGTAGCAGGGTTTTTGCCAGCCGAAGATGTTGTAGGTCGGCATGCCCCAAGGCGTGCATTTGTACTGCCGTTTGCCCATGAGGAATTCCAGGAACAGGGCGCTTTGGTTGAAGCGCCAGGTCTTTTTGCGGTTGCTGAGGATTTTGTCGAAGAGTTCGCACGTCTTATCGCGGCCGAGGAATTTTGTCTGGTCGGGTGCTTTGTCGTACGAGTAACCGGCCGAGAGGGTCATGCCCTCCACGCCCATGCCCATCATCTCGTCGAAAAACGCGCGCACGCTTTTAGCGTCGGCGCCGTCGAAGAGCGTTGTGTTGGTGGTGACGCGGAAGCCGCGGTTGACTGCCTCGCGAATGCCGGCCGCCGCCTTTTCATACGCCCCCTCCCGGCCAACCGCGGAATCGTGTTGCTCGCGCAATCCGTCCAGATGCACGCTGAAGGTCAGATACTTGCTCGGCTTGAACAGGTCGAGCTTCTCTTTCAACAGCAGCGCATTGGTGCACAGGTACACATATTTTTTCCGAGCCACCAGGCCATCCACGATTTCCTTGATTTGCGGATGCAGCAGCGGTTCGCCACCGGGGATGCTGACCATCGGGGCGCCACATTCCTCCGCCGCGTGGAAGCACTGTTCCGGCGAGAGATTCTTCCTCAAAATGTCCGTCGGATACTGGATCTTCCCGCATCCCGCGCACGTTAAATTGCAGCGAAACAACGGCTCCAGCATCAACACCAGCGGATAACGCTTCCGCCCAGAGAGTTTCTGCTTGAGGACATAGCTCGCCACCGTCCACATTTGCGAGATCGGAACCGGCATTCACATTCCTTCCATTGACAGCTCATCTACAGCTGAGCTTTGAAAAGAGTGCAATGATAGCGACGATGTGCCACGATTCCAATGAGTATTGGTACCGCGACCGTTAGGGAGCGAGAGGGGCTATTTCATGATGCTCTCAGGGTCGCAGAGCCAATCTACAACCGTCATTCACATCCCCACAAGTCGAACACGTGATCCGGCACTCCCTTACGGTCGCGGTACCAGTCCTCACCCCAGCTTAACCGGGCTGGAACACCCTTTGCTTCACTTTCTGGAGTTAAGGGTTTTTCTGGCGGCAGAGAGGAGCGGCAACATGCGCCAAAAACTTATTGTTACGACCGACCCATCAGGTGTTCCGCAGGCTGAGGTGCCACTCACATCCATGTGGGACCTGGTCGAATATCTTTCCTATCAGCGTGTGGCGGTTGCGTATCACTACCGCGCCACACACTTTACGGTGACCTTCCCTCGACAGGACATCTCCACGGCACAACGCATCCTCGATGAATGGACCGCTTCCGTAGATATGTACCAAGCGGTCTGAACGCCCATGGGGGGCGTGGTATCCAGAGCGGGCCATCAGTACAATCGGCGGCCATGCGAAGCGTCCTTATCCTGACCGCCGTCTGTCCTGAAGCCCGAGCGCTCGCTCGGGCTCTGCATTTGCTACCCCACCCTCCCCCCACCGACCTGCCCTTCTGGCGAAATGAGCATCTCTGCCTTGCCTGCATCGGTATCGCAGGCTTCAACCTCCACCGCCTACCGTTAGACAACGAATCCACCAAACCACAACTAATAGTGATGGCTGGTGTAGCTGGAGCACTCTCCCCGGAGTTGCGACGCGGCGACGTCGTGCTCGATTTAGATTCGCGCGTAAGCCCAGGGACTGCAGTCCCTGGGCTTGGGGATACCTGCACTCGCGCTATGCACGGGGAACAATGCCCCACCCCGCTACCGCGGGGTGCTCCGGGGGCTCCATTTAGTGCCACTGTACGAATCGGACCGATCCACACATCTTCGCATCTGATCACATCCCCTGCCGAGAAGGCCCGGCTATTTGCCGAGACCGGCTGCCTGGCCGTGGATATGGAGAGCGATATCGCTCGTCAGTTCGCCCAAAAGCACAACGCCGCCTTCCTTGCCTTACGAGGAATCAGTGACACCGCAAATGAATCGCTCGATCCGAAGTTGCTTTCGCTGGTGGACTCTGCCGGAAATCCACGTATCGGTCGGGCGATAGCGATGCTCACGATGCGTCCATGGAAGATCGTCGAGATGATTCGCTTGCAATCCGCCACCGCCTCTGCCATGGCTCGCGTCGCACAAGTGCTGACAGAACTCATCGCGTCAGGCTGGCTCGGAAATATGCCGCTTCGTCCCCCCCCTACCTGACAGCTTGTCCGATTCCGCACGGGAGCCATCATGCCGAAAGAGAATCTGGTTCTGGAATACGCACCGCCGCCGATCACAACGACATTTCCGACGAACGTTCGCCTGATCGTGATTCTGTTCCTGTTGTCCGCGCTGCCTCTGCCGTTTGTGCTATACGTGTCAGCGGCATCGCCGCTGGCTGCCGCAGTATGGTTTTTCAGGGAGGTGATAGATGGGTGGAATAGTCAAATATGGCTATTCATGATGGGACTGTTTTTCTTCGTGGGGATTCCGCTGGTGCTCTGCCACTTGCGATTGCTGATCTTCGGCGAGCTTTCCAAAATGGAAATCTGGGGCGGATACATCGTGGCAGCTTTGGGAATGGCTCCTGTCGCAGCGGTCATGAGCTATTTCGCCATCAACCTCTTGGATTACACTGGCGGTTGGACGCTGGAAGGCATGCTGGCGATCGGAACACTTGTTGTGCCAGCCGTTGTGACCGCCTTCGGTGCTACTGTCGTCTAGTTCCTGGGCAAACGAGCTTCGCATGGCGTACGCGTATGTGCATGCCTGTGCATCTCATGCGTGTCTGGTCTGCTCTTCTGTGCGATATTATTTGGAATCAATAGCACAAGCCCCAGCACAAGCCCCTGGTTCAGCCTATGTCTGGGCTACGTGCTCTCCTTGTCGGTGATCGCGGGGAACTTGATTGAGCTGACAACACTGGCCGTGATGGCGTTTCGGCGAAGGATGCCATGATGCGAAAATAGCCTTGCGTGGTAACGCAAGGCTTAACGTCAGCTATGCGTTCGATGTTCGAATTCCAGTACGGCACCCTCAGCCTTGCGTTACCACGCAAGGCTATTTTGCCTTGCATTTCACGTCACGCACCCACCACCGCGCTACCGCGGGGTGCTCCATGTCCTCTCCGTGAATTTTACGATACAATTATGCTTTGGTTTTTCACTCAATCTTTCAGAGCGTGACTATGTTTGAATCTCTCCAGGAAAAGTTCGGCAGCCTCTTCCGTAACCTCACCGGCAAAGGCAAAATCTCAGAAGCGAACGTCAGGGATGCCATGCGGGAAGTTCGCACGGCGTTGCTCGAAGCTGATGTCCATTACGACGTCGTGAACCAATTCGTTGCGGATGTTACGCAAAAGGCGCTCGGGACCGAAGTGCTCGCGTCCGTCGAGCCCGGGCAGCAGATGATCAAAATCGTCTATGATGAGTTGATCCGCCTTATGGGCGATGTGGACGAAGCCGCCGCTACTGCGCCTCGCATCATGTTTGTCGATCCGCCGCCGACGATTCTGATGATGTGCGGTCTGCAGGGTTCGGGTAAAACGACGACCTGCGGTAAACTGGCGATGTATCTGAAATCGAAGGGGAAAAATCCGCTGCTGGTTGCTGCGGACTTGCAGCGTCCCGCGGCAATCGATCAGTTGCATACGCTTGGTGAACAGACGGAAGTGCCGGTCTACTCCGAACGTGACAATAAGAATCCTGTGCAGGTCTGTCGCAATGCCGTGGCGTTTGCCAAGAAGAACGGGCGGGATGTGATCATCCTTGATACTGCGGGGCGGTTGCATATTGATGAGCCGCTGATGGCGGAGCTGCGGGCCATTAATCTGCAAGTCCATCCGCATCAGATTTTCCTTGTCGTTGACGCGATGGTCGGCCAGGACGCCGTCAACTCCGCGAAAGCATTCAACAGCCAGCTCGAACTCGACGGCGTGATCCTGACCAAGTTCGACTCCGACACCCGCGGCGGCGCCGCCTTGTCTGTGAAACAAATCACCGGTAAACCGATCAAATTCCTCGGCGTCGGCGAAAAACTCCAGGCACTCGAAGAATTCCACCCCGAACGCATCGCCCAACGCATGCTCGGCATGGGCGACATCCTCACGCTGGTCGAAAAAGCGCAAGCCGAGTTCGACGAGGAAAAGGCAGCCAAGCTTCAGGAAAAAATGGCCAAGGCCGCCTTCACGCTCGACGACTTCCTCGAACAGATGCGAAGCGTCCGCAAGATGGGCCCGCTCAAGCAACTCATGGGCATGCTCCCCGGCATCGGCTCCGCACTCAAGGACATCCAAATTCCCGAGGAAGAACTCAACAAAACCGAAGCGATCATCCAATCGATGTCGCGCAAGGAACGTGAGATCCCCGACGTGATCGACGGCAGTCGCCGCCGCCGCATCGCCCGCGGCTCCGGCACCGCACCCGAAGACGTTTCTCGCCTCGTTAAAGGCTTCAGCGCCGCGCGCGATATGGCCAAGAAAATGAGCGGCCTCTCCATGGGCTCCCGCCTTAAAATGGCGCAAGCCATGAGCCAATTCGACATGACCAAACTTGCCCCCGGCGGCATGCCCCGAATCTCCGCCCCTCAACCCGAACGCTCCCGCCTCACGCCCGAACAAAAACGCAAATTGCGTCAGAAGCGTTTACGAGGAAAGTAAACATGGCAACTGGTCGATCAAATGGCAGCAATGGCACGAACGGAGCAGTAAAAGCGGAAGAATATAAACATGCGGCGATGGTTTGATGGGCATCTTGACCTGGCGTTTCTGGCGGCGCTGGGGCGAAACATGGCGAAGGAAGTGGAGGACTGCGGCGGCGGGTTGCAACCGGCGGCGGTGACTTTTTCCAGTCTGCGTGCGGGGCATGTTAAAGCTGCGCTGGCGACTATTTTTATTCAGCGTCGGGTGCCGGTTGCCGAGGCACGGCGACGCGGGGAGGAAGAGCCTTGGTGCTGTTTGGATACGTTTCCCTGGTGTTTCGACGCGCTCAAGGAGGCCGGTGATGTGGCGCGACGGCAACTGGCCACCTACGCACGATGGCAGCAGGAGGGATTCATCGAGATTGTCAGTCCCCGGCAAAGCCTGGCTTCGCCGGTGGTACCACCAGAGCCGCGACCGTCAGGAAGCGTTGAGCATAATCCGGAGCGAAAACGCTCCCTGACGGTCGCGGCTCCGATACCCCACGAACCGCTCAAGGTGGTGCTGCTGATGGAAGGGGCCGTGGGAATGGAGCGGGTGGAAGAGTTCGATGCGTTTTACGAGGCGGGCGTGCGAGTGGTGTCGCTGACGTGGGCGGAGGGCAGCGTCTGGAGCGGCGGCGATCACTTCGGCGGTGATGTCACGTGGATGGGACGCGAATTGATCTTTCGGATGAATGAGCTAGGGATTGTGCATGACGTCTCGCACCTGAGCGAGCGGGCGTTCTGGAGCGTGATGGAGTTGGGCAAGGGGATGAAGATTGCGTCGCATTCGAATTGCCGTTCGCTATTGCCGGGTGCCCGGTATCCGGAGCGTCACTTGTCCGACGAGCAGATTCGAGCCATCGTCGCCGGCGGCGGCGTGATCGGCGTTAATTTGTTCTCGCCATTTCTCGTGGATGCGTCGGAAGAACGGCGGGCAACGATTGCGGATGTTGTATGTCATATTCGACATATGGAGGAAGTTGCTGGCAGACGGGATTTCCTTGCGCTGGGCTCCGACATGGACGGCGGCTTCTCGCGCAACGAATTGCCCACTGATCTCGATAGTCCTGAGAAGCTCGAACGCCTCGCCGAAGCCCTTGCCGCCGACGGCTGGAGTAAGCAGGAGCTTGATCGCTTCTGCTGGGGAAACTGGGAACGAGTGGTCACGTAAATTAGCCACGGACAGACATAGACAAACGCAGACAGATGTTGAAATTTGAAATTCAAAAATCTGTCTGTGGTTGTCTGTGGCTAAATTCCCGTCGTCAGCATGGATTTTCGGTGCGGGCGGTTGGGGAGGTTGTTCCTCGCGAAGCACTGCCTGGCCGCGAGATGTTTCGTGGAACCGGTAACGGCTCCAGCGGTGGTTTGGTCAGCTTTACGGGACGGTTTTTGCTGGCGGATTCGTACAACGCGTCCATCAGCCAACTGTGCAGAATTCCGTAGCGCACCGTACATCGCGGCTCGGCTACGCCCAGCAGGCAGTGGACGAAATTTTTGGTGGGATCAAAATGGGCCTGCGTGACGCGGGGATATTTGATGAGATGGCCTTTGGCGTCGTAGTGTTCGAGTCTTCCGCCGTGGATGCCGGTGACGAAGCGGCCTTTTTCGCCGGAGAGCCAGATGCCTTCCTGCCAGCCCGGCGTGTTGCCGGAAATGGACACCGCGGCCAGGACGCCGCCTTCGAACTCAATGGTGATGGCGGCGTTGATATCGACGGGTGTTGATTTCTTGTCGAATTTGCAATAGACCTCCACCGCCGGGCGGTCGATCAGCCAGGCGAGGGAGTTGAACAGGTGTGCGCCTGTGTCGTACATTTGGCCGCCGCCGGAGAGCTTGGGCTGCTGACGCCATGAACCATTGGTGAACTGTTTCCAGTTCTGGCAGGAGTAGGCGGAGACGGTCTGCAGTTCGCCGATGGCTTCGTTCTGAAGCGCTTCGCGGATGTAGGCGAACTCGGCGGTAAACGGAGACTGGAATGCGATTTGGAAATGACGGCCGGTTTTCTTGACCTGTGTCGCGAGCTTCCGGGCATGCACGGAACTCGTCACCATCGGCTTTTCCACCAGCACGTCGTAGCCCTTCTCCAAAGCCAGCATTGCGTGCGGGAAGTGCAGTGTGTGCGGCGTGACCAGCACGACACCGCGCAGACCTTTTGGCGGATCCTTCATCAACGTTTCGAACGAGTCGTAGCGACGAATGGATTTGTCCGCGTTGTAACATTCACGCCACATTTTTTCGTGTGCTTCGGGTTTGATGTCACAGAGTGCGACGACTTGTGCTTCGGGAACGTCTTTGAGCCGTTGCACGTGAGCGCGGCACATGCCGCCGCAACCGACCAGCGCGAGTTTGATTTTGTCTGCCATGAAAGTCTCCTGAAAAAGGGTGAGCTGATGATACGGCGGAACCGAGGAAAAAGACAATGACGAAATTCGAATGACGAATGACGAATCAGATCCGAATGCTCAAATGTTCAAATGACCGAAACGCGGCATTGCCGCGATGTTTCGTTCATTCGTCATTCGGACATTTATTTGATTCATCATTCGTCATTCGAATTTCGTCATTACTTCGCGGTGCTGTGCGGTATGTGCTCGCCGGTGACTACCGTGTCGGCCTCGGCGGCCCAGTGCTCAAGAGCCTGCCGCGTTAGACCTGTTGGGACGCCGAGCTGCCACTTTCTTCCCATGTGCTCGACTACCATCGGTTCTCTGCCGAGAGCCCCCCCCTCTCCGGCCACCAGACGCACACGATCGATCTCCGGGCGCATCGCTTCGCGCCACGCCTTGCGTTGTGCCTGCGTCGTTGCATGGATCATCGCACGGTAATACAGCGTTGCCATCTGCATTGCGGACTTCGTGGCGAGTTGCGTTTGATTGGTTAGCAATCTTGTGTAGAGGATTTCGTACTCTGCCGGTGGCAGATGGGTTCTAGCCAATTCCAGGTATGCCAGGCAATCCTCCGCGGCCTTGGCCGCCACCTGCTTTTGTTTGGCGACCTGTGTGATGAAAGCCAAGTCACCTCGATCCGCTGCGTAATACGCCGGCAGGTAGTCCGCGTCCCAGCGCCAGTTCTGCCAGTTCATCAGGAGAATATCTGGATCGTCGGGCAAGGGCGGGGGGATTCGTGTGTCGCCGAAGGTGAAGGGGCCGAGGCTGGTGATTTCTGTGACCACCAGCGAGGTCGACTTGAGGGCGTTGATGACCAACGGAGCGGCTGCTGACCCATACCGCCAATTCGCCCACATCGCCCATATGTCGTCCGCCTTGTCGGTGACGCCGGCGGCCATGAGGCCCAGCGCCCAGAGATTCACTTCGTTGGGTTCGAAGAGGACGCTGGCGTCGCCGCGGTCGACTCGTACGCAAATGCCTTGGGCGCCTTTGGAGAGGCCGTAGTCGAACTGACGTTTGAGCAGGTCAACCATGCAGTTGGCGACGTTGGATTTGTGGAAGTATTCGCCGCAGACGTCGTATTCGATGATCTGCGGTCGTCCGCCGACGGCGCCGATTTCGGGAGCATTGGTTCCCCGCATCTGCCAATCCTGCGGGACCACTTTGCTCATGATGACCTGGTTTGGCGCGAGGCGTCCGATCGCGGCCATCACGTCCCGAAACTCGCCGGGATACCAGACGAACGTTCGCACGATCAGCGATTTGTTGTGCTTGGCACATTTGGCGGCCAGCATTTTTGCGAGGCGTTCGAGTATCTGTGCGTCGGTCGCTCGTACCTGTGTTTCGACAACCGTCAGCACCAGACCGTCGATGGTCGGAATCGTCTTGGTGAGCATCCGTTCGTAGCGTTCGTCGAGAAACGCGAAGAGCTTTTCGTTGTCCGCCGCCACGGGGCCAAGATAGTTACGCGATTCGCTCGGCGGCAGGTCCGACATCTCGTGCACCCAAACGGTCACCTTCATCCCCAGCTTGTGGCAGTAATCGATCAGGTGTTCGCGTGCATCTCGCTGTACGAATTCCTGGACGCCGCCCTCGGTGGAGCCTTCGATCTGGAACTGCACGCCGTTGAATCCGAGCTGTGCGGCGAGTTTGATGAGGTTTTTGTCAGCCCGGCCGCGATGAAAGGAGACGATGCGATACGGCAGCGGCAGGCGCATCCGACCGACCGGCACCGAAAAATCCGGCACAACGATCGGCGGCTCCACAAACGCCTCCCCCCCACCACCCCCCACCACCGCCACCTGCTCCGGCCGATGGCGAATCGCGACGTAAACGATCAGCGTGAACAAACCTGCCGCCACGATCAGCATGATTCGGCGGGAGAGCACGATTCGCCGGGATGTCGAGGTGGAATGAAAACGTCGATATCGCACGCAGATCGCCTTTATTGAAGGGACAATGGCATTATACGGTATACTGCTGTCGATGCATGCCATGACTCCCGCGGAAACTTCGGCACTGATCAAATCCCTGGCACGACAGGTTGGGTTTGATTTGGTGGGCATTACGCGCATGGAGCCATCTCGATACGATAAGCAGTACTGCGACTGGATTGCCGCGGGAAAACAAGGCGAGATGTATTACCTCGAGAAGGGCATGGAGGAGCGAACGGATCTGCGAAAGAAATTTGCATGGGCGAAGAGCGTGGTATGCGTGGCGTTGGCGTATTTTCAAGAGAAGCCAGAAGCTAGAAGCCAGAAGCCAGAAGTTGGTAAGATTGCGAAGTATGCGTGGGGACGAGATTATCACAAAATAATGAACGGCAAGTTGAAACAGCTCGAAGCTCGCTTGCGCAGGGCGGTTGGTGATTTTCAGGCACGAACATATTGCGACACAGGACCGATTCTCGAACGGGAACTCGCCAGTCGCGCAGGCCTCGGCTGGATCGGCAAAAACACACTGCTGATCCACCCCTGGCACGGGTCGTACTTCGTCCTGGGCGAAATGATTCTCGATCTCGAGCTCGCCCCCCCTCTCCCCGATTCGCCCCCCCCCCTTGAGCCGGACCACTGCGGCACATGCCGGCGCTGCATCGAAGCTTGCCCGACACGCGCGATCGAGCCGTATTCGCTCGACGCCAGCAGATGCATCAGTTACCTGACACTGGAACATCGCGGGCCGATCGCTGAGGAATTCGTGCCCGCCATGCGTGTTGCCGGCTACATTGCCGGTTGCGATATTTGCCAAGAGGTCTGTCCGTTCAATCGAGCCCCCCTACCGCTCAAGACATATGACGATCCGAGCCGCAACCGTAAGGGAGCGACCCGCACCGTTTCCGAGCTACCGCACAGCCGCTCCCTTACGATCGCGACTCGGATCGCCACATGCGATTCTGTACCAGAACTACCTCTCCAGGAAATTCTCGCATGGAGCGAAGCGGAATGGGATCACTGCACTCGCGGTCGGGCGTTCCGACGAGCGAAGTTGACCATGTGGCAACGCAATGCGCGGATCGTGCGCGGGTAATGAACGTCAGTTCGACATCTCTCCTTCTGCCAAACGTTACATCGAACTGCCGTGAAAAAGGGGGCGCCGGGGGTTAGCCCGGCGCACCAAGGCTCTCTTGCTCCTCAAGCTTTTGTGTGAAAGCGGCAAAGGAGGCGAATCCCGCCGCCAAAGCCCGGATGGAGAGAGAGACCGTTTGCTCAAAAACTTCTGACTTTCAGCTCATGGCGTCTTCATCTGATGTCCCACAGCAGCCACCTCATTGCCCCGAGCTTTGGAGACCGCCACTTGCAGCGTCATGCTCGCCATCACCGCCACCACCACCACCGAGAAGACCATCACAAACATCGAATCCGCTTTTCGCGACCTGGATTTTTCTGCCATTTGTAATGCCATAGCGACTTCCATTCCTTATTTTTCTTTCTGACAAGCGTTAGATCGAACTGACGTTAAAAAGGTGCGCCGGGGGTTAGCCCGGCGCACCGGGACTCTCTCCTATCCCCAAGTTTTAGTGTTTGCGTCGGCGGAACATCATCGCCACGCCGCCCAGGGCCAGCAGCCCCAGCGACGCCGGCTCAGGCACCCAGGTCGCCAGTACAAAGTTAGAGCCCACGCTAATCGAGGTATAGCCAGTGCCAATCAACTGCGGTTCCGTCGTGTTCACATTGGGAAACAGTTTATAAGTCGCATCATAATAGTAGCCTGCATCTAACCCCAGTCCCAATTCACCGAAGCAATTACTACCCCATGCATAGAGATCACCCTCCGCGTCCAATGCAAAGAATGTGGTGTACGGACTGTTGGACATCATGACCGCCACTTCCACAATGTTGGTCAATGTGTCGGGGAATAGCTCCGTGGGCGTGGGCGTAAGTCCCAATCCCCACCCCCATACAGTGCCTTCCGCATCGACCGCCAAAGCCGTATTAGGCCCCGCCGCGATGGCCCTCACGCCGTCGCCCACAGGCAGTACCTGTGTCGGCGTGACGATGTACGGATCGCTGGCGGTGTTTTTCGAGCCGTTGCCCAACTGTCCCTGTTCGTTATCCCCCCACGTGTAGACCTTGCCGTTTTGAATGGCCATGCTGAAGTTGGATCCCATCGCGATCGCCGTCACGCCGCTTTCCATGCCGGGGACGATGGCAGGGTGGTACATGAGCCTGGTGCCACCTGTGATGGTCGAGGCGCCAATGGTATCCGGGTCTCCCAACTGCCGCATCCCAGCGTATCCCCACCCATATAGCGTGCCGCCCACAACCGCCAGATTGGCCCCGCTGCTACTTGAGGCAATCGCCGTCACGCCTGTCATCGGCGCCCCGTTCAGTTGCACGGTCGCTGGCGTAGAGTGGGCGACGCCGTAGCTGGAGTCGTAGGAACCATTTCCCAACTGGCCATAATTGTTGGCCCCCCACACATAGAGCGTTCGGCTGTCTCCCACAATGGCCATGGCGTTGAGGCTTGACGCCGTGACGGCCCTCACGTCGTTGCCTAGCGCTGTCACCGCTTGCGGCGTGTCATAATTCGTGGTGTTCCCAAGTCCCAACAAGCCATAATAGTTATACCCCCACGCATACAACGTGCCATTCTGAATCGCATAAGCATTCTCGCCCCCCGCCGCAACAACCGTCACGCCGAGGCCTAACGACGACACCTGTTGCGGCAAGTTGTATGTGCTGTCGGATGTCCCAGTCCCCAACTGGCTGCTCTCATTGCGTCCCCACGCTCGCAGTTGCAGCGATTCTACATCGGCTGCCGAAGCCGGGGCGGACTGCCATGCCATCGCGGCGACGATGGCGGCAAGAGTGAGGATTGCTTCAAACTTGAACATAAAAATACCTTTCAATATAGGTGTTGGCAAAGGCCACCCAAATAGCCCCTCTCTGCAAACCCTTTTTCCTCTCTTTTTATTGATCCCTTTTTTGGCCCGCTCAACACAAGCGGGCCGCTCAAATAGGCAAAAACAGCTCCTACGCTCCTGACGCTATCGCGAGGAGATACTGGAAAAGAACACGATTTTGTATGGAACTTACATGGGAAGAAAATAACGCAGGCATCTCGCCAGCAAAGCGCGAACGGCGTATGAAGATGGCGGACGAGACGTCCACGCCACACACCACGCCACGGCGTACATGAAAATGATCAATGTTAAATTGGGGAGGGGGGGGGGGGGGGGGA
>Ga0123357_10000142_pt1 | contig 62853 bp, 55 predicted proteins | sample TergutEmb28metaG_FD_89873 | JGI IMG/M metagenome (GOLD analysis project Ga0123357, IMG submission 89873) | Embiratermes neotenicus P4 segment gut microbial communities from Petit-Saut dam, French Guiana - Emb289 P4 | ecosystem: Host-associated > Arthropoda: Insects > Digestive system > Gut ...
ATATAGTCTTTCATTATTTCCCACTGCGCGTCCGTCATGTCCGAAAGATAGGGTTTGCGTTCCATCGTGTGTCCCAGTGCCACGGTTCGCGGTTTTGGGCCAAATTTCTGTAGAACACCCTCTGAGATCATAAGTCGCGGACGTGAATCTATGCAAGAAGATCGGCCTGGGCGGAAGTGGAGATGAATGAGAACGCCACTTCATTCCCGCCCAAGGCCGACGCCGATGAGTGACATTGCGTCACGATGGAAAATACGCACCAAAAGGTCATTGGCATTTCGTGAGCAGGACCTGCCGCGTTGCGATCGGGAAAAATGGGAAAAGGGCAGCGCAAAGCGGTTAGGGTGCGCACCTCAACGCCACATCGTGCAATACACTGCGGCCGCAACATTCAGGCGAGTGAATTGCAGAAAGGGGGGTGAAAGAGAGGTCGTTCAATGCGATTCGATAGTACTTTTGTATATATAATACCTATGGCCATTGCATCTGCAGTTGGCATTGGCGCGTGCTCCAGCCAGGGCTCCGACGTTCAGTCGGAATCCGAGCCAAGTGGGAATGGAGTTGTCCAATCGCTTACTCAGGACCCCGAGTGCAACGTAGGTGCTTCTGGTGTCCTCTATTCGGCAACGAGGTCTGGCGGTGCGAACGGCACCCTCAACTTGGGTAACGGAGGGACCGTCACTATTTCCAATTCGGATGGCGTATACTTCGATTGGTCGGCAACGACTCCGATCGCCGTCGTCATTGTCAACGGCGATGCGCAAAGAGCTCGCGTTTTCTCTTACAACCCTGCGGCTACAAGTGGAGAGAGGTTAGTCCCACCGCAAAATCCGGATGATCAAGACAGACAACTTCCGCTGTATGCAATCAAATTCTGTTTTAGCGACGCATCGGTCACAACCGACGCAGGTGCGGATTCCAGTACGGGGACTGACGCGGGCAAGGTGACTGACGCAGGTGGGAACGCCCAGCATGACGCTGCGCCAAAACCTCTTCCGAACTACACATGGTAACCGACATTTAGGTAATTGTTCCGGTGGATGATGGGATAAGCGTCGAGTCGTCGGATGCGTCCCCTCTTCCCCGAGAGAGGTATTCGATGCGATTTGTACTCATTCCGACAGCGATCAGCGCCCCGCCTCTCTAAGCGGCAACACGTTGCGCGGATCGCAAACCACGCTCACCACTTCGGCCACGAGCTGCCCGCCAGCGGCAACGCGCGCCAAGTCGACGCCGTCGCGGACGCGACGAACTTCGAGGTGAAGATGTACGAGCTCACGTGAGCCGGTGTTGCCGACCGCGCCAACGAGATCGCCGTCATTCAGGGTTGCGCCAGGCGAGAGCCCGGCTGCAATGGAATCGAGATGACCAAAGAGCACCACGTAGTCGCGTAGACGCCCTCCTTCGCGCAACGTGTGGCGCGTCACAACGGTCGTGCCGAACAAAGGGCCAGTGTAAAGGACTTCGGCCGGGCCTTCCTGGTGTTCAAGGGCAACGAGCCTAACTGGCGCACCTTTGGTCTGGGGAAGATCGACGCCGCCGTGGCCAACGTGGCGTAACGATCGCCCACGGCGCTGAGCAGCATCGGGCCTGTCGAGATCGTAGCCGCTGACAACGTAATGCCCGCCAGGTAGCCCTGGTGCAATGGGATAACGGTAGGCGTCGTAGTCGGCGGGGCGCTCAGGCAGCTTCGGGATCTGCTCGTAGGTCGACAGCCTGCCCGATGGCTCATGATGCATGTTTGCGTAAGAGGGCGCGACAGGGCCGTCATCGATCGCGTCGGCAAGATGCACGCACGCGCCGTTGTCGAAAACCGTGTCTTCCGGACAACCTGCGCCTGCAGAATCCTCCGATGTTGTGGTAGATGCGATTGAAGTCGGGACCGCAGCAAGCGGCTGTGCGCTGGCGGAACCAACGGCTGCAAACGCCGCCGCGGCACCTGCCGCCCACCACCAGCGAGCGCCGCTTGCCTGGTTGGCCTGGTTGGCCCGCAAGGCAATTGGGGATCTCGAAATTGGCCGCATCGGAAAGGTACGATATCGGAATCGGCACATGCTTTCACCCCGACGCGAAGGCTGCTTTATCGTGCTATTGATGCGGCACAATGCCAACGGTTCATGACCAGCTCGCTCTGCTGTTCGATAAAGAACGCGACATTCGCGCTTTGCACGCTTCTTTGCTCGAGCATGGCCGCGCCGAGCTCATAACCGAGATCACGAGCGCAACGAAAAGCGCACTTGCTCTCGCGAACCACGCCGAAGCTGCGCTCCGCCTCGCGCGTCTCTCGCTCGTCTTGGGCGATCTCGACGGCGACACAGTCGTTGATTTGCTTGTCGACATTCTCGGCAGCCATCTTCCTGAGCCGCGGGTTTCTGCAGGCGAAGCACTCGAGGTGCTCGCTTTCGATCGCTTCAAAGAAGTTGCCCTTGGCATCGAGCGCGCGCTCGATCGGTTGCCAGCGTCGAGCCCCGCACTGGTCGAGCTGCCATTTCTGCTCGCCGAGGTGGCCGAGCCAGGGTGCATGAAGCTTCTTGGTCGATTTCTCAAGCATGCAAACGCAGATGTCGTTGGTGCCGCCATCGAGGCGCTCGCCGAGCTCGGCGATCCGGCGGCCATCCCGCTGCTCGCCCCGCTCGAAAACGACGGGCGTCAGGTCCAACTCGACGACGATAGTGGCCATGGCGATCGCGTTACAATCGGTGATTTGGTGTTCGAAGCGCGCGAGCTGCTCGCGCAAATACAAGACCGCCCATGAACCTGCACCCGTCGCTTGGTTCTGCCAACGCGGCCATCTTCGAGATGTTCATTGTCCCGCAGTACCTCTCGTACTTCGGCTATCCCTTGCTCGAAATGCTCGCGCCCAGCCTCGATGCGCGCGTGTGCCACGTCCAGTGCCGCACGGGCTACCCCGATCGCGCGATGCTCGACAAGCTTCCCGGCGCACATGTCTACGGTTGCGACGGCTCCGAACACGCGATCGAGTTTGCGCGTGCCAAGGCGATGACGGTTGCAGGTTTCATGGCCGAATACTGCGTTGTCGAAGGCACCTCGCTGCCGTTTCCAGCGGCTGCTTTTTCGCACGCGCTAACGCTCCACCCCTTCGTGCTGCCAACGAAGCGTAAGTCCATGCTCGAAGAAATGGCACGCGTCGTGGCGCCACGAGGTCAAGCACTCGTTGCCATGCCGCTGCGCGGATCGTTCGACGAAGTGGCGGACCTGCTTCGCGAGTGCGCGCTGCGAAACGAGTCAACCGATCTGGCGAATGCGGTCGAGGCTGCCGTGAAGCTCCGGCCAACGGAAGATCTGTTCGCGCGCGAGCTCGAGGCTGTCGGCTTCGAGCACGTGCAAATCGACGTGCAAACGCACACGTTCCGCTTCCGGAGTGGTCGCGGCTTTCTTGAAGATCCCATCACGCGAATGATCGTTTTGCCCGAGTTTGCCGAGGCCCTCGCGATGGACGACGTCACCGGACCGTTTGCTTACGTTCGCGACGCGATCGACAAGTATTGGAGCGACAGCACATTCGAGCTCACCGTGAATGTGGGGGCCGCCAGTGGCCGCCGCAAAAGCCATTGACCGCCCCGCCTCGACCTTGCGTCAACTTGAAAGCGGTCTCTATCTATTGGCAGCTGCCGCTGTCGCATCGCTCCACGCTGCACTCGCCCGTGTCGAAGTTGCATGCGTAGCCGCTGGGGCACGGCGTGTTGTCATCGCACGAAGGCGTAGAAGGCGTACATGTGCCTTGCACGCATTGGGTGCCGTCCGCGCAGAGTGTGCCGTCTTCGCATTCGTCGGGTGGCGCGACGCAGCCGCCATTCACGCACTTCGAGCCGGCAGGGCTGCAGTCGTTGTCGCTATTGCACGAAGGCGTCGGGCCGCTATCGGCATCCGCATCGGCGTCCCCCCCAGCCTCGGCATCCGCTCCAGCATCGCCGACCGATCCACAATCGCAGTTCCCCCCAGCCTCGGCATCCGCTCCAGCATCGCCGACCGATCCACAATCGCCATACCGCCCAGCCTCGGCATCCGCTCCAGCGTTGCCGGCCGATCCACCATCGGCCCCCGACGACGACGGTGCGTGACATAGATAATCGGCCGCGCAGCTATACCCCCATGGGCAGTCCTTCGAGCTATAGCAGACCCGATCCGTGCAGGTTCCCCCATTGTATGGGGCCGAGTAGCAGGTCTGATCCCTCTGGTCGTCAGAGTAGATGGGACAGCCGCTGAGCGTGGCAAGACCGAGCCCGAGAAGAACGAAGGTGACGGCGTGCTTCATCATCATGGATCTCCTCATCACAGCAATCGCGCTCCGCCGCCAAGTCCTTGCGGTGGCGGCTTCGTGCTCACAGAAGATTAGCAAGGGTTGCGTCGTCGGCAATGCCGGCAGATCTTGCCCATACCGAATGCGCACGTGATACCTTCACGGCACGGGAGTCTGCGGCTTTGCGGCAAAGGAATGAAACGTGTCCAGATTTTCCTGCTCCTCCGGCGGTGCTCGCAAACCCGCCGCGCGCTGCTGCTCGCCAATCGGCAAGTACAACAACGCTAGCTGCGACCGAACCTCCTGAGCCGGCGGCGTGCGCGGTGCCAGCACCTCAAAACGCTGAGCCAGCGCCCCCAACGTCCCTAATGGCATCAGAGCCGCCGCTTGCCGATGTCGATCTACCTTCTCACTCGACCGGCTCGACCAGTGAGAGCATGGGCACGTCGCCTGACGAGGTGCCGCTCGTCGACTATGCATCTGTAGACACCAACGTGTATCAAAGGCGTTTGCTCGGTAGGTTCACCCTTGCGGTTGTCGCAGTTCTCGGCATCGCGTTGCTCATTGCTGTAAAAGCCTGTCGCTTATTGCCATGAAGATTTACCCCCGCGTCGGCATATTTTTCGTGGGCTTAGGGATGTTCGTGAGCTCGGTACTCGGTTGCGACGGGCGTCCGCGTCAGGGGCGCTCGCTTTCATCGGGGCCGCGTTCGGGGCCTGCCATTGCCGTCGTCGATCTTGCGGGTGGTGCGCCCGAGCAGCAGCCCTCGGGCTTGCTTGGTGTCATCGGGCGCAAGCGCAGTTTCGACGAGCTCGTGGGGGTGCTCGACGAGCTCACCAAGGAAAAAGACGATCGCAAGCACGCCGGCGTTCTCGTCAAATTCGGCAGCACGAACCTCGGTGCCGCGCGCTTGCAAGAGATCGCCGAGCACCTCGAGCAGCTGCGCAAGAAAAAGAAAGTCTATTGCCACGGCGACAGCTTCACGAATCTCACGTTCATGGCGGCTGCGCGCGGTTGCTCATCGATCTACGTTTCGCCGGCCGGCGATATACAAACCGTGGGCATTGCCGCGCAAGTCGTCTACATGAGACGACTGCTCGCCGACGAGTTAAACCTGTCGATCGATTTCCTTCAAGTTGGCAAATACAAAGGCGCCGAAGAACCCATCACGCGCGACGGGCCGAGCCCAGAGGCGCGCGCATCGCTTACCGGCGTGCTCGTCGACATGCGCAGTTCGTGGCTCGATACCATCACGAAAGGGCGCACGCAGGCGGGCGTTGTCGACGCTGTCGAGGAAGGACCCTACGGGTCCGGCCGCGCCAAGGCGCTCGGGCTCGTCGATGAGGTTGGCTACGCCGACGATGCCTTCGCAGCTATCAAAGGCGCAAGTGGCGGAGTGCGCGAAGAGGTGGTTTTCGGTCCAGGCGCCGATGAGCGCGGTGACGATCTCGACGAGATTGTGCGGGCGCTGGCCGGCGAAAGCGACGACACGGGGCCTGTGGCGCTGCTTCGGGCAACGGGCAGCATCTCCATGACGTCGGGCGAAAATGGGATTTTAGGAGGGCGCTCGGGCATCATCGAGAAAGATTTCGATCGCATCGTGCGGCGGCTCGAGAAAGACGATGAAGTCAAGGCTGTTGTCCTTCGCATCGACTCGCCCGGCGGCAGTGCTCTTGCGAGTGATTTGATGTGGCACCACTTGATGCTGCTTCGAAAGGCAAAGCCGCTCGTTGTCAGTGTTGGTGATATGGCAGCAAGCGGTGGCATGTACCTCGCTTCGGCGGGCGACTTCATCTTTGCCGAGCCAATGAGCATCGTCGGATCGATTGGCGTAGTTGGCGGCAAGATCGGCGTTGGTAACGCGCTCGAGAAAGTCGGCGTGCATGCCGAAACGTTTCCTGCGAACACGCAGAAAGAGGGTGCAGCGGCGCGCGCGGCGTACGAATCGGTGTTCACGCATTGGGACGATGCCACGCGCGAGCGCATGCGCGAGGCCATGACGGCCGTTTACGATCTGTTTCTCGCGCGCGTTTCAGAGGGCCGAAGCACGCGCGGAAGAAACATCGCACGCGACCAAGTCGCCGAGAGCGCCGAGGGGCGTATCTTCAGTGGCCTCCAAGGCAAAAGTAGGGGCCTCGTCGACGAGATCGGCGGCCTATCGGCGGCCATCGCAAAGGCGCGTGAGCTTGCAGGCCTGCCAGCCAATGCGCACGTCGCCGTCGTAGGAACGAAGCCTTCGCTGCTCGAAGTGCTCGATCCGCAGAGCGGCGCCGCCGAAGAAGTTCATCATGCGGTGGCGTTTTCTCCAATCCATGAACTCGAACGCGCAGAACCCGAGGTCGCTCGGTTGCTCACGAGCATGGCGCCGCTCGCGGAAGGTGAGCGATCCGTGGTGGCTGTGCCGTTCGTCCTGACGGTGAGATAACGGTGAGCCAAAAGGTGAGATAGATGGCCACGGCGATACGGCGCGGATCCTTTCCCGGCTCGACGCTGCCCCTTGCTCGCAGAAAGGGCAAGGTCGCCGACGAGGCAATGGCACGCGCACGCGTCGATCTCTCTCGCGCGCTTGGCGATGTCGATGACGAGTGCCGCTCGGCGCTAAAGCTCGCGGGCATGCTCGGCGAGCGCGATGTGGAGCTCGACGTAGCGATCGAGCTTGTGCGCGGCGCCCGGATGTATGGCGACGATTCATCGGTTCGCCATGCGCTCGCCGGGTGGCTCGAGAACCTTGGCGAGCCAGCGCTTGCAGCTTCCGAATTGCGCCCGCTCACGCATGAACGCGAGGCGCGCACGCCAAAGCAAGCGGCGTCACTTCTTGTTCGCATCGGCGTCTTGCTTGCCCGCGCTGGCGACGCGGTGGGCGCGCAGCGCAAGCTGGCAGAGGCCGTGGCGCTCGATGAAGCCAATGCCCTGGCGCTCGAATTGCTCGCGGTCATCTCGGGGCTGTCGCACAACGAATCAGAGTCGGGCGCGGCGCGCTGGGCCGAATCCTACGTTGGTGCAGCGCGCAGAAGGGCGCTCGGCGGCGACGCCGAAGCGGAGCTCGAAAATCTTCGGCGCGCGTTCGAGCTCGATCCGTCGTTGTCGCTTGCGGCCACATCCTTGTCGACTGCGTTCGTGGTACGCGAGCGTACCGGTGCAGCCGACGAGGTTCTTCGCCACCATGCCCGAGCGCTGGATGGTGCGGGCAGGAGCGATGCGGCCATCCGGGTCCACGAGCAGCGGCGCATGGCTGCGATGGCGCGCGGTGATGGGGCAGGGGCACTCGCTGCGGCGCTCGACGAAGGCCTCGATGCCGTTTTTGCCGGGCCGAACGCGGACGCCATCGATGATTTGCTCGTCAAGGCGGGCGCGCTCGAGCCTTTTGCATTTAGGAGCGAGATCCGCGCCGAGTCCGAGCGCGGTCCTAGAGCGGCTCGAGCGTGGGCGCAGATTGGGCGCCTGCATTCGGGCTTGCTGGCCGCGCCGGAGCGCGCAGTTCGGGCGTATGCGCGCGCCGTGTCGGCCGACGCAACCAACGAAGACAACCTGGCGGCTCTTCGTGGGCTCGCCACGTATGGTGACGAAGACTGGGTGCTCGAGGCGCTCATTCGAGCAACGCTCGGTGACACGAGTTGCGGCGGCTCGTCGGAAGCTCGGTCGAGGCTCGCAGGAGCATCGGCCCTGGCCAAGTACGCCGAAGAGCATTCCGATGAGCCGCTTGCGGCATTCGCCCAAGTCGCTCTGTGCGAGATCGATTCAGGTAGCGAGCGCGCTCGTGACTATGCTGCGCGCGCCGCCGAGATCGTGAAGCAACACGACGAGCAAATCGCAGAGGCGCTGAGCAGGCTGAACGCGGCGAGCGCGATGGGCGCATCGGACTCGGACGGAGCGTCACGTACCGCACGTACTGAAAGCCTCGGCGTGCTCGTGCATCTGCTACGCAGTGCGCCGGGTCAATCAAAATTGCTTGCCACTTCGCTCGCCGAACTCGCCGAGCAAAGGCCACACGACGAACGATTGGTTTTGGAGGCCCTTCGGGTTGCCGAGCGCGTCTTCGACGTCGACACAGCGTCGCGCATCGTCCGCGCCGTTCTCGCAGCGGGCACGCCATCGCTTCGCGTGCGCCTTGCGTGCGTTTCGGCTCTCGTAGGGGCGACTCCACATAGGGCACCCACAAGGGGTGCCCCTACAACCGACAAAACGCATTCATTCGTAGGGGCGTATGGCCATACGTCCCTACTCGTGCGAAGTCTGCTCGATGACGGCACTTGGTGGTCATGCTCGGTTGCATGGATCACCTCTGCGATGGTGGGAGACCGAGCAACGCGCGCCCGCGCAATGGCGGCTTATGCTCCTCTTCTATGTGGCGGGGCGTTCGCCTCCGTGCGAGGAGCGCTCAGCGCGATTGCGGCCGAGGAGCTTTTGCGTGTCGGCGAGCAAACGGATCAATCGCGCGCGCGAGCTGTTGCCGAGCAGGCGGTACAAGCGAATCCTACAGATGCGCGCGCGCTCGCCGTGCTGTCGCTCCTTGTGTCGGCAAGCGAAGGGCGAGTGGCGCAAGTGATGATTGCGGTGCTCGAGCGTGCGGTGGCCGTGCTGGGGCCTACATCGAGCGTGTGCAGGCGGCTAGCTCAAATCTACGAGCAAAGGAGCGACTGGAGCGCGGCGCTCGCATGGACGTGTCGCCTTCTTGCGCTCTATCCGAGCGACGCAAACATCTTCGATGTTCTTTTCGAGCGCGCGAAGATGGCTGGCAACGTCGAAGCGCTATCCACCATTCTTTCGTGGCTTATCCACCAGCCCGAACCAGCGAGCTTCGCTGCAGAGCGCATTGGCCCTGCGCTCGTCGAGCTAGCATTGCGCGATCCGTCCCGTGCCGTCGAGATCGCCGCGCGTGCACTCGATGTTCTTGGGCCGCGCAATGCGATCTGCCGTGCCGCGATCGGTCGCGTTGCGACGCTGGCGAATGCGCCACATCTGTTGGCTACCCTTACCGAACGATGGATCGCCTCCGGTGTGCCGGCGGCCGAGCGCGGCTCCTTGCTCATCACGCTGGCGCACAACTACAGGGCCGCCGGCGACGTTGGGCGTGAGCTTTCGGCATGCGTGCGAGCAGCGCGCGCCCACGCCGATCTTACCTCATTGCGCGATCGCATCGAAGAGCTTGCAAAGTACAACAAAACACCAGACGAGGAGCTCGCGTGGCTCGAGGTTCGCGCTGAGCTCGCGATCGACGAATGCCGTGCCGACATGGCCGCTCTTTCGCTGCGCGAGCTTGGAGCCGCTCTTTGGGACATGGCCGACGACAGGCCACGCGCCATCTCGATGTGGTTTCGCGCGGCGGAGTTCGACTTGTTTGGCGGTTATCGCACCCTGCGCAAAGATCTGTCGGCCTTTGCCGACGCAAAGTATGCGGCCGACTGCCTCGAGGAAGTTACGTTTCGCGAGCGCGATCGCATCCGGTCGGGCCTTGTTGCGCATGAAGCGTCGTGTGCAGCGCTCGACGCCGGAGAACTTTCACGTGCGCTTCGGCTCGCCAAGATGGCGCTCGATCGACATCCCGGGTGTGCCGAGGCACTCGAGGTCGCCGAACAAGCTTCGCGCAGCCTGGGTCGTGTGCAGGAGATGACCGCGCTTTACGATCATGTCGCGCACGGTTCGTGCGGCCGGTTTGGGCGTCGTGCGGCGCACCAACGTGCAGCGCGGTACTTCGAGGGAACGGGGATCCCAATGCTTGCTCTCAAGCACGCGACCCAGGCATTCCTTGCGGCACCGTCGGAGGGCTCGACGCTCGGGCTGCTCGAGCGCACCGCCGATCGTGCACACCGGCGGTCCGTGGCGGTTCGCACGATCGAGCACGTCGCAGATCTGGAATGCAGTCATGGTGCGCGTGCTGGTTGGTTACTTCGCGCGGCCGCCGTCGCTCCGCGCGATCTCGAAGGCAACCGACAACGCTTCGACGTTCTCGTCAAGGCCATGGTCCTTGCGCCAACGCTAGCGATCGCGGCCGAACTCGCCAGCGTTGCGCGTGAGCTTGCCAAGCTTGGGCCTGACAATTCCGACGCTGTTGCGCTCCGTCTCGAACGAGCGAGTGAAGCGCTTGCCAAGCGACTCGAGGGGCCTGACGGGGCGCGCATCGCGATTGCTTTCGCCCGGATCGCTCTCGACGTTTTCGGCAATGCACCATGGGCATGGAGGACCCTCGAGCAGGCGAACAGCGTCGATGCCGACGTCGACGAGTACGCGAGTCTCATGCAGTTCGTGCCCGAGCTCGCGCGTGTCGAGGGCGCCGCGGGGGCGCTCGCACGCATGATGGCGACATGCGACACGCCGTATGTCAATGTTGGTCTTGCGCTGCTCATGCTGGTTGGCGCGATTGCCAAGGAACTTGGTGACGCGACATTGCGAGCGCGCGCGCTAGTCATGGCGGCCGAGAAAGAATCTGCCGACGACGACATCGTGTCTGAGGCTGACGATGCAGCTGTGGCATCTTCTGATTTATCGCTGGCCGCGCGCTTGTCCACGAAGATCAGTGCCTCGCGGCGGTCCGAGGCACTGCGGGCTCGGGCGGTGAAGCTCGCGGACGCGGGCGAGCATGCAGCGGCTGTTGCCAAGCTTGAACGCGCTTACGAAATCGCGCCTAGCGACGTCGACGCCGATGTGGCGATCGAAGCGCTCTTGATCGCGTGTGGGGGCTACGACGAGCTGGCCAAGCACTTGGCGCGCCGTGCCGATCGCCTTTCAGCCGATGCCAATGCTGACGCGCGCCGCGCCGTGCGCTTTCGTCGCACAGCCATCCTCGAGCAACGGCTCGGTCGTCTCGACGAAGCCGCCGCGGAGCTCGAACGGCTTCTCGCCGAGTCGCCCGGCAACCCGAGCGCTCTTGGCTGGCTGTCCGATCTGCGCGAGCGGCTCGGGCAGCCCGCCGCGTCGGTGCCTCTGCTCGATGCGCTCGTTGCGACCACGACCGAGCCAACCGATCGCTTGGTGCTCGAAGTTCGTCGTGTGCGCGCCTTGCTTGCGAGTGGGCAGGCTGCAAGCGCCCGTGATGCCGTGCGCGAGCTCGCCGACCGCGCCCCGTCGTCAAGGTTGGTGCTCGAGTTGCGCGTTGAGATTGCGCGCGCCGAAGACGACACGGCCGAACTTTGCGCGGCACTACCCCTTCTCGCCAGCCTGTCGCCAGGCGATGCGCAAATCCAAAGCGACATGCTCGTTGAGGCGGCGCAGGCAGCGATTCGTTTGGGTGACAACGAGGCGGCGCTCGAATGTGGGCGGGAGGCCGCCGATCTCGTGCCGGATGTGGAGTCGACGCAGCAGTTTCTCCGTGAACTCGAAGCTCGCTTTCCTCGTTTGACATGAGTGCTCCGCGCCGCCGTTTCTCCAAGCTCTTCATAGCGATCGGGTTCGCTGCTGGCGGGTGTGTGCTCGTTGAGCCGCCGGCTGATCTGCCCGCTTCGCAGCCGACGCGACCGATAATCCTCCACGGCTCAGTGGTGCCAGGAACTTCCGCGGTGCTTGGAACTTTTCCTGCGAAGTTCATCGTTCCGGTCGAGATCACCCCGGTGACGGCTTCGTTCGAGTGGGCTGCGTTCATCGACTACAACCCGCGCACCGGTGAAGGTCAGGTCGGTAGCACGTACGTCAGCACCTTTGAGCCTGCGACCACAGAAGACGGCGTACGCTTGCTCGAAGTCTCCATCAATCCGATCTCGATAAGTCCCCCGCTCGACATCAACGGCTGTCATGTCATCGAGGTCGTTGTCGCGCTCCAATTTGTTTCAGATACGGATCCTCATACGCCCGCGCCGCCGGGCGGCGATGTCGTGCAGTGGTTCTACAACCCGGGCGGCGACATGCGTGGGTGCCCTGTTGCGGATGCAGGCATCGACGCGAGCGTCGTTGGCGATGAGGGCAGCGAAGATGGCGAGGGCGGTTCGCCGTGAGCCGCGGCGTGCGTATTTTCGCCGTGATGCTCGGCGCTGCGATGGTCAACTTCGTCAACTTCGTCGGGTGCGGACCTGTCCACGGTGCTCCGCAGAAAAGGCCGGCAACGAACGCATGCTCGGAGCAAGCGTGCGAGGCCTACGCGCCAAGCGCGAGCCTTTCGCCAACGTGCAACAATGGCCGATGCGAGTTCATGACAACTCCTTCGTTCGACTTCACCATCGTCGTCCACGTGCCGAGCACGGCGTTCTATGCAGCAGGGCAAACCTTTGCCATTTCTGGAGCTACGCTTTTCAATCGCTCGAATGCGGGACCGTCATCGCCTTGTCCTGTGACCTCATGTCTGCCGCTACCCAATGTGGGCGACGCATCGGGCACGTACACTGTGACGCCGGATGCGGCGGTCCTTGTCGGCATTGCAACGAGCGCACTGACTTCGTTCCCCGTGCGCGCCGTTTTCACGCCTCTATTGGGCACCACCGATACATGGGCTTCCGACCAAGGACTTCCCATGGACACCCTTTTCTCAGCGTCGCGCCTTGTCCCGGTCGACACGTCGGATACACCAGAATTGCTTTATCGCACTTCGCTTCCGTCGGCGCGATACCAGCGCGCGCTGTACCCTGAGCCGCCGTACGACGAGGCGCTGCCGCCGGTGCTCAACACTGTGCGTGTTGGGACGCAGTTTACCGATTCGTTCATGCTTGGTGGTAGCGGCACACAGCTCGACGATCCAACTGGCGATACGCGCACCGCCACCGTTTCGCGCCATGCTGGGCTCGAGGGGTGGCACGTGTGGCTTGCCGACATGGCAACGTCGAACGAGCAGCGGATCTCGCCCTTGCGGACGCTGCACGGCAGCTCATCGACGGTACGGCTCGACACCATCGGGCAGAGCCAGGCCGACAACCCTGCGCTTCGCGAAGGCGTAGAAGTGATTGTTGCACCCCCTGACAATTGGGCTGCCGTACCTCGCTTCGTTAGTCCTCTCATTGGCGGTGCGGGCCTCAACATCGACTACCCACCGTTGCCGGCGCCCACATCGATCGCCGGCGTTGTCGCGAATGCAACGGGCGATGTTCTCACAGGCATTGCGGCCAGGCTCTTGTTCGCGAGCGAATCGATACGCTTGGTTGACGGGAGTTTGCAGCCGCTCTTGAGGTACGAGACGGGGTTGTCGACCGACGATTCGGGTCGCTTCGTGACCGTGCTGCCGCCAGGTGTCTACGACATTACGATCGAGCCAGCCGAAGGCACCGGCTTTGGCAAGGTGATGCAAGCCGACGTCGACATTGCACCGGGTGCTGCGCTAACGCTCGCACCACCGACGCGCACGCTGGTTTCTGGGCGTGCCATCTCGAGCGATGGGCGGCCCGTCGCGCAGGCCGAAGTCCTGGCCGATCCGTTCGCCGATCCGTCGTTCGATGGGCAAAACGTGTTGCCGCGCCCGGCGCGAACGCACACCGCCGACGACGGAAGCTTTCAGATGGAGCTCGATCAGGGGCCATACGCAATCAGCGTTGCGCCGCAGCGGACGACCGGCTTCCCGCGTCTTGTGACAATCCAAAAAGTGGTTGGCGACGCGCAAGATCTTGGCACGCTGCCGGTCCCATTGCCGGTGCGCCTGTCGTTCACCGTGAAGGGGCCCGCGTTCAAGGCGCCATCTGCGAGCAGTGCACCGGTGACCGCTGTGGAAGGCGCCATCGTGCGGATTTTTGCGGTGCCCGTTGGCGGTAGCCGCGCCGTGGAGATTGGTATGGCCATGACCAACAGCCAAGGGGCGTGCGAGATCCCGCTTGCCGATCAGCCACACTAGCCCGCTTTCGATTTGACGCGATCTCTTCGTTGGCGGCTGCGGTGCCTGCGCACGTAGGGGAAACTACGCTTACGCGGGCTCCTCGCCGCCGCCTCGATCTCGCGTCAACTTGAAAGCGGGACGAATTGCGTCAAATCGCCAAACTTGCATCCAATGCCATTTTGAAGAGTTGAGCCTCCTCGTCGCGGCCTGCATCGCGCGCTTGGCGCTCGAGTTCGCCTAGGACTTGACGGTGTTTTGGTAAGAGCTCTTGCCGGCGCTCGGCAGGCGCATCTTCGATGCGCGCCGAAAGAAGTGCGAGAAGCTCCATGCTGCGGCCAAGTTTTGAGAGAAGCATGGCGAGCTCGTCGATGACCAAGTCGTTCGTTGGATCGGCCTGTACCGCGCGTGTGAGTACATCGATGCGCTCTTCGGCTCTCTCCTCGTCGAGTGGCTCCGCGCGAGCAGGTGTGGGCGGTGCGGGTGGTGGTGGCGTGTCTGCGAGTTGAGGGTCTGCACGCTCCGCGATGCGTGCGCCCAAATCTTTGTAAAGTGCAAGTAATGTCTCGTCGTGCGGTGCAATGGCGATTGCAACCCTAGCGTGCTCGTGAGCCGCACGTAGCTCTCCGCGATTCGACTCATAGGTTGCAGCTTCGACGAGCCATGGCAAGGCTGACGGATCGCGACCGCTTCGCTCGCGCATTCGTGCAAAGGCGAGCGAGGCGCCCGCAAAGTCACCAAGAATCGCACGAAAGCGTCCTTCGAGGCCGCGCCCAGCAATGGCCTCGGGACTGTCGTCAGCAATTGCAGCAAGGCGTGCAATGGCTGCGGGTCTGTCGCCAAGCTCGTTGCCAAGAATGCGCCCGAGTTCGAGATTCATCCACTCCGTTGGCTCCATGCGACCATTCGCGATTTCGGTGGCGCGCGCGAGCAAGGCCGATCCGCGGGCAGCGCGTCCTTCGCGAGCAAGCGCCAAGCCGAGGCCGGCGAGCGCCGAAGGATCGTCGGGCCGATAGAGCAGCGCGCGTTCGTAAAGATCTGCGGCAGCGGTCCCAAAGCCGGCGACTCGGTACATGTCCGCGCCACGACGAAGAACTTGTTCGCGCTCGAAACGGCCTAGCGCAAGGGCCTCGAGCTCTTGAAGGTCGGCGCGCGCATCGGCAAAGTGGCGGGCCAAGAGGCGACGCCGAGCGCGCTCCCAACGAATCTCGGCGATTCGGGGTGCACGCGCAACGGCCGCGTCAAGCAAGCGGATGGCGTCGAGCGTGTCTTCGGCTGCATTCGCAGCAGCCGCAAACGTGAGGGCACTGACGACGCGGGCTTGCTCTCGCTCGGCGGAGTGAATCAGCTCCGCGATCGCAGAGGTAACGTTGCCGGTTTCGAGCAGCAGCGCGCCGTCGAGCGTTCCGCGCGGAGCGGGTTCGCCGTCGGCTTCGCGCAGCGTTGCGAGAGCGGCTTCGGCCCGATTTCCGGAGATCGCGTCGATCTCCGCGATGCGGCGGGAAACGCGAGGGTGCCTGGGAGCCCGTTCGAGGGCGGCAAGGTCGAAGGTGCGTGCGCGTTCGAGATTCCCAGCGAAGCGCGCGTCATCGCCCTGACGCACGAGCATTGCGGATTCGAGGGCGAGGGTGGCTTCCGCGTCGATTTCGATTGGGGCATTGCTGCGCGTGAAGGCGAAGGTAAGCACACCGCTGGCATTGCCTGAGGCCGAGAGCGTTATCCCGTTTGCATCTGGGGCGCGCAACCCTGCATCAGGCAACAGATGCCTCGTCAGCGTGGCAGCTGGGTGTTCGAGGACGAACCGCGAACCTTCTCGCTTTGCCATTTTGCCGACAAGCGCCGCCACCGCATGCATCGCCAGGGTGGTCGCCACATTGGGAAGGTTCGCGCCGCGTGCATCATGCACGACGAGCACGAGGTTCTCGCCAAGCGTCGTGATGGCAATCTCGAAGGCTAGCGCAGCAAGGTGCGTGGTCGACTTCGCCGAGCCCGCGGTCGTACGTTCGAAGACTGTAACGGTTCCGCCGAGGCGACGCGCATCGATGCGGATCGCTGTGGGCCCAGGCGCGAGGAGCCCGTGCAAGCGTGGCTCGGCCCAACGCACAAGCTTGCGTGTGTCGAGCTCGATGGTCGTTCGTTCAAGCTCGCCTCGTTTGTGTCGAAACTTCGCGACGCCGCCCGTGACGTCGAACGGAAAGCGCACGCGAGGCAGGCGCACGACGAGCTCGGTGATGTCAAGGCACCCGAGAGGAGCAGGTCCGGCAAGCTCGATGCCGAGGCCGTCTTTGCCAATGGCGAGCCGCAGCGCAGGGCTTGGGCCGTCGTCTTCCGCCTGGCCGGCCTGGCCCGCGGGAACACCGAACAGAGGATCTGGGCGGCTCACACTCTGATCGTATCAAAGAACCGTCGAAGACCGCTCGACACCACGCATTGTCCTTGGGTAGACCTTCGCTGATGCCGAGCCGCGACGTCGCATCGACCGATCGAGTGCTCGGTCCCAACTCGCCTCTCGCGCGCCGCCTCAAGGGCTACGAACTGCGCGAAGGGCAGCTCGCCATGGCCCGCGCCGTACAGTCCGCCCTCGATCACGACAAGCACCTGTTCGTCGAGGCAGGCACCGGCACGGGCAAAACGCTTGCGTACCTCGTTCCCGCGGTTCTAAGCGGTCGCAAGATTATTATTTCAACGGCAACGCACGCTCTTCAAGAGCAGATCTTTGAAAAAGACTTGCCGCTCGTGCGCGGCGTGCTTGCCGAGCACGGTGTCGAATTTCGCGCTGCCTTAATGAAGGGATTATCAAACTACCTTTGCAGGCGCCGGTTGGGCGAGCGGCTTCGAAGCGGTGAGCCTGTGCCCTCCGATCTCGCGAATGTAGCGCAATGGGCGCTCGAAACGCGCACCGGGGACAAAGCCGAACTCACGGCTCTCGAGGAGAACGCGCAGTCCTGGCGCGACGTTGCGTCCGCAACGGAGACGCGGGTAGGTGCGGAATGCAAATATTTCGACGAGTGCTTCGTGACGCGAATGCGTCGCGTGGCGGAGCAAGCAGACATTATCGTCGTCAATCACCACCTTTTTTTTGCCGATCTGGCGCTGCGCACAGGCAAGGGCGCGGGCTACGCCGGTGCCATTCCCGCCTGCGATGCCGTCATTTTCGACGAGGCCCACCAAGTTGAGGCCATTGCCACGGATTTTTTTGGTGTACGGATCTCGACGGCGCAACTCGATGCGCTGAGCCGCGACGCACGCCGCGCGATCGCCGCAGCCAAGATCCTCGACTCGACATCCATGCACCTCGTCGATCAGCTCGAGCTCGCGTGCCATGAGTTTTTTCGCACATGGCGCACGTCGCAAGATGTCGTGCGTTCTGAACGTGCGGCCTCGAGCCGGCGGGCAGGCGAGAGCCGGCGCAATCTGACCGCCGCAGACTGGACTGCCGAGCGCCTCGATGCGACGAGCCGATTGGGCAGCGTGCTCGAGGCGATGGGTGCCTTTGCCGCTGCCCATGATCGCGACGACGCGGTTGCGATTCTCGCGCGGCGCATCACGGATCTGCGTGCAGGTCTTGGGCGCATTTTTGCGTCGGCCAACGACGAGCCAAGGCATTGGGAGGTCGATCCTGAGGCCAAGGCTAGTGACTCGTCCCATGCACTGGCTGACGGGCTCGCACGCGACGTCGTATGGATCGACATGCGCGAGCGCTCTGTGTCGCTTGGTGCAAGCCCCATTGATCTTGGTTCAACCTTGCGCGAGCGATTGTTCGATCGCATGGCGAGCGTGGTGTGTACCAGTGCAACGCTTGCAACGGCTACGCATGCTGGGCCAAGCTTTCACTTTGCCAAGAGTCGCCTTGGTGCACCATCGGATACGAACGAGCTCGTCGTACCATCGCCGTTCGACTTTGCTTCGCGCGTGGCGCTCTACGTTGCGGTCGATCTCCCAGAGCCGCACGATTCAAGCTTTGAAGACGCGTGCGCCCGTCGTGTTGCCGAACTTTCGGCGATCACCGGTGGCGGCGCTTTCGTTCTTTGCACGAGCAACCGCGCGATGCGTCGAGTGCACGAACAACTTCGCGCCGCGGCTTCAATGGAGGGCCCGCTCTTGGTTCAAGGCGAAGCGCCGAAGCACATTTTGCTCGACAAGTTTCGTGCGTCGGGGAGCGCTGTGCTCGTTGCGACCATGAGCTTCTGGGAAGGAGTCGACGTGCCTGGTCGTGCGCTTCGTCTCGTTGTCATCGACAAGATCCCATTCGCGGTGCCAACCGATCCGATCGTTTTAGCGCGCTCGGAACGCATTGAGGCCGAGGGTGGAAATGCCTTCACCCAGTACTCGGTGCCGAGCGCTGCGATCACGCTCAAGCAAGGTTTCGGACGCCTCATTCGCACGAAGAAAGACGCAGGCGTGGTGGCACTGCTCGATCGCAGGGCAGTATGTCGTGGTTATGGTCGCCTTTTGCTCGCGAGCTTGCCGCCAGCAAAAAGACTTGGCTCGCTCGATGAGGTTCGCTCGTTCTGGCATGCGGTGGATGTGGCAGCCGAAGGTGCGGAAGCAAAATGACTCTGATTGCGCATCAATCAGTGCTCTAGTTGCGGGCTCAACACCAAGGAAGGAACTTGCCATGAGCGAGATTACCGCTGTCATCGCCCGGGAAATTCTTGATTCACGCGGAAACCCGACGGTCGAAGTCGAGGTGCAAACCACCAGTGGTCACGGCCGCGCGGCCGTTCCAAGTGGCGCCTCCACGGGCGAACACGAGGCCATCGAGTTGCGCGACGGTGACAAGAAGCGCTTTTTGGGCAAGGGCGTGCAAAAAGCAGTCGAAAACGTCAACCGCACGCTCGGTCCAAGCGTGATCGGCACCGATTCGTTCGATCAGGCCGAAGTCGATCGTCTGCTTCGCGACGCCGACGGCACGCCAAACAAAGCCAAACTTGGCGCAAACGCCATTCTCGGCGTGTCCATGGCTGTTGCGCGGGCAGCAGCCGACGTGCTTGGCGTATCGCTCTTCCGCTACCTTGGTGGCGCGAACGCGCGCGTTTTGCCAACGCCGCTGATGAACGTCATCAACGGCGGTGCCCACGCCGACAACGGCCTCGAGATTCAGGAGTTCATGATCGTGCCGGCGGGCGTTGCGTCGTATCCAGACGCGCTCCGCGCTGGAGCCGAGATTTTTGCGACCCTGAAGAAGAACTTGAAAGACAAAGGGCTCACCACGGCAGTCGGCGACGAAGGCGGCTTTGCTCCGCGCCTCGGCTCGAACGAGCAAGCCGTTGCTACGCTCGTGAAGGCCATTGAAGATGCAGGGTACAAGCCCGGCAAGGACGTTTTTCTTGCTCTCGACTGCGCCGCAAGCGAATTTTATGACAAGAAAGATGCAAAATACACATTCGACAAGAAATCGGTCACCGGCGCCGAGCTCGTCGCGATCTACGAGAAGCTTTGTCAAACCTATCCCATCGTGTCGATCGAAGACGGATGCGCCGAAGACGACTGGAACACCTGGAAGCTCTTGACCGACACGATCGGCAAGAAGGTGCAGCTCGTTGGCGACGATTTGTTCGTGACGAACGTGGAGCGCCTCAAGCGCGGAATCGACGGTGGCTACGCGAACGCCATTCTCATCAAGCTCAATCAAATCGGCACGCTCACCGAAACGTTCGACGCGATTCGAATGGCAACGGAAGCTGGGTACCGCAGCATCATCAGCCATCGCTCGGGCGAGACCGAAGACACGTTCATCGCCGATTTGGCGGTTGCCACCAACGCGGGGCAAATCAAAACGGGAAGCATGTCGAGATCGGATCGCGTGGCGAAGTATAACGAGCTACTCCGCATCGATTTCGAGCTCGGCACGGGTGCTGTGTATGCCGGGCGGCGTCCATTTTTGCGCGCGTAGCGCGGTGAGGTCGCGATGAATCGCGCCCTATAAAAACCAACCAAACGCATTCGCAAGGGCGCAGCATGCTGCGCCCCTACAGACCCAGAACAACGGCGCATTCAACATAATGACGGGCCACGTCCATCGACACCATCGATGCATTTGTGATCATGCCGCACCCACTACGATGATGCTGTGGGCCGGTAGGGGCGCAGCATGCTGCGCCCTCAAAATTGTCGGTGGCCCGAGGCTCATGGGGCATATCGCAGTAGCCTGTGGATAACCTCTGAACAAATTGTCGCTGGCTTCTTGGCTAACCCTGAACAAAAGTAATGTTCACGGATGTTTATCGTTGTGGCCTTTTGAAAAGGAGATTTAAGACCGCATATTACTAGATGGAGTAGGTGCATTTCGCTAGACACCACTACATCTTGTGGGTTAGACCGCTTGTTCAGTTGTTGTTCAGTGGGTGCAACTGCAGCAGCGGAGGCAATTGAAATGGCTATGTCAATGCAGTCGAACGGGGCTGCTCCTCGTCATCAAAGGTCGCAAGTCAAAGCCGTCATTGAAACGAAGCCCACTGCAACGAAGTGCACCGAAATGAAGAAGGTTGCGGCTGGTGGCACAACGCACGGGCTCATCGTGAAGCGGGTCAACACCCGTGTTGGTGTCGACCCGCTCGACCACGGTGCTGTTTACGAACGCCGATCGAGCATCATCACGAATCCGGACGGCTCGATCGTTTTCAAGATGGAAGGTGCCGAGATCCCATCTTCGTGGAGCCAGCTCGCGACCGACATCGTCATTTCAAAGTACTTCCGCAAGGCCGGTCTTTTTGGCGATCCAAAGCAGGGCGAAAAGAGCGTTCGTCAGGTTGTTCACCGCATTGCTCGCACGATCCGCAGTGCAGGCGACAGATTCGGTGGCTACTTCGCATCGAAGCACGATGCCGATGCATTCGAAGCCGAGCTTTCGTATCTCATGGTCCACCAGATCGGTGCGTTCAATTCGCCAGTCTGGTTCAATTGCGGTCTTTGGGACGAGTACGGCATTGTCGGCTCAGGCGGCAACTGGGCGGTTGCTATCGAACCCACGAAACTCGGACGAAAAGGCTCCCCAAGAGAGCAAGGGCACGAGCGAAACGAAAGGCGAGACGAAGCCAAGGTTATCGAGACAACGAATGCCTACGAGCGGCCGCAGTGCTCGGCATGCTTCATCCAGGCTGTGAACGACGACCTCATGGCGATCTACGAGCTCGTGAAAAGCGAGGCTCGTCTCTTCAAATATGGTTCGGGCACTGGCTCGAACTTCAGCGCTATCCGTGGCAAGCAGGAAAAGCTTTCCGGTGGCGGCACATCGAGCGGCCTTATGAGTTTCCTCGAAGTGCTCGACCGCGCTGCCGGCGCGACCAAGTCCGGAGGCACCACGCGGCGCGCCGCGAAGATGGTCTGCCTCGATATGGATCACCCAGAGATCGCCGATTTCATCAACTGGAAAGTGCGCGAAGAGAAGAAGGCTCTTGCGCTCATTGCAGCCGGCTACTCGAGCGACTTCAACGGCGAGGCGTACCACACCGTCAGCGGCCAGAACTCGAACAATTCGATTCGCGTGACCGACGAGTTCATGAAGGCAGTCGTTGCTGGCGGCAAGTGGCAGACAATCATGCGCACCACCGGCGAAGTGTGCAGCACCTACGAGGCGAAAGATTTATGGAACCAAGTGGCGAGCGCGGCGTGGCACTGCGCCGACCCGGGGATGCAATACAATTCGACGATCAACCGGTGGCATACATGCCCAAACTCCGGAAAGATCAACGCGTCGAACCCGTGTTCTGAGTACATGTTTTTGGACGACACGGCGTGCAACCTGGCGTCGATCAACCTCACCAAGTTCCTTTGCGAAGACGAGTCTGGCAACCTTTCCTTCGACGTTGACGGCTTTCGCCATGCGTGCCGCATTTTCTTTATTGCGCAGGAAATCCTTGTCGATCTTTCGAGTTATCCAACGAAAGACATCGCAAAAAATAGCCACGATTACCGCGCGGTCGGCCTTGGCTACGCGAACCTTGGTTCCATGCTCATGCAGATGGGCGTGCCGTACGACTCCGACGAGGCTCGCGCGATTGCCGCTGCCCTGACATCCATCATGTGTGGGCATGCATACAAAACAAGCGCTGAAATAGCGGCGAGCAAAGGGCCATTTAACCGCTTTGCGAACAACCGCGAGCCAATGCTTCGCGTGATGAACATGCACCGCGATGCGACCTACCAAATCGATCGCGACAAGTGCCCTTCAGCGCTTTACAAAGCCGCGTGCGAGGACTGGGACAATGCAACTCTTTTTGGCGAGCAGCACGGGTTTCGCAATGCGCAGGCAACCGTGCTCGCGCCCACGGGCACCATCGGCCTTTTGATGGACTGCGACACAACGGGTGTCGAGCCCGACTTCGCACTTGTAAAATACAAGAAGTTGGCCGGCGGCGGATACTTCAAGATTGTCAACCAGTCGGTGCCGGCAGCGCTGAAAAAGCTTGGCTACGGCGCACGCGAGATCCAAGAAATCGTCGCGTACGTCACGGGAACGAACACACTGCTTGCAGCACCAAACGTCAACCGTCGCTCGCTCAAGGAACGCGGCCTGGGCGATGCCGAGCTCATGAAAGCCGAAGCGGTGCTTCCAAGCATTTTCGAGCTCGATCAGGCATTTGCGCCATGGGTCATCGGCGAGCAAGCGTACGAACGCCTTGGCATCACCAACGAAATGCGCAGTGTAAAGGGCTTTGGTTTCCTCGAGCACCTCGGCTTCACGCGCCACGACATCGAACAGGCACAAGACACGATCATCGGTCGCATGACGATCGAAGGCGCGCCTTACCTCAAAGTCTCGCATTATCCGGTGTTCGATTGCGCGAATCGTTGCGGCAAGATTGGTCAGCGATTCCTTGCTCCGATGAGCCACATCAAGATGATGGCGGCGGTTCAGCCTTTTCTTTCAGGCGCCATTTCGAAGACCGTCAATCTGCCGAACGAAGCGACAGTGCAAGAAGTTGCCGAAATCTACGAAGAAGGCTGGCGTCTCGGTCTCAAGGCGGTTGCGATCTACCGCGATGGGTGCAAGGCCTCGCAGCCGCTTTCGACGACCTCCAACGCCAAAGAAGCCGAAGCTCAAGAAAACAAGGCGGCCCCGGAAAACAAGGCTGCCCAAGAAAATAGGGCTGCCAGGGCAGATGCAGAAGACAAGTCTTCAGATACCGAGATGCCGGGTCTTGCGCCCATTCCGAAAACGAACGCCCCGCAGGACCCAACGCAGCTGACGCTAGGCCTTGTTCCGCCCTACGCGCCGTACGCGAACAGTGGCTCGCGCCCTGCGGGTTTGCGCATTCGGTTGCCGAAGAAGCGTGTAGGCTTCACGCAAGAAGCACGCGTGGGTGGCCACAAGATCTTCCTCCGTACCGGCCAGTACGAAGACGGTACGCTGGGCGAAATCTTCATCGACATGCACAAAGAGGGCGCTGCATTCCGCTCGATGATGAACTGCTTTGCAATGAGCGTGTCGATTGGCCTGCAGTACGGCGTGCCGCTACAAACGTACGTCGACCAGTTCACCTTTACCCGCTTCGAGCCGCAGGGCATGGTTGAGGGGCACCCCTACGTGAAAATGGCGACATCCATCGTCGACTATCTCTTTCGCACGTTGGGTGTGGAATATCTGGGCCGCTACGACCTTGCCCACATCAAGCCAGAGGGCGAAGAGGCCATCGTGCATGTTGGTTTTCTTGGCGGCTTTGGTGGCGGCGCCAATGAAGATCGCGCGCCCAATCGCGCGTCCGATCGCATGATTGATTCGGAGCCTCCGGCATCGCTCGGATACACGAAGGAAGCGGTCGCGCGCTCTTCGGTCGAGGCTGAATCGTTCGAACCGGGCGCTCGGCCAGAAGAGCAACACAAGACGCAGAACAAGCCTGCGCCCAATGCACGTGCCAATACGCTTGATGGCGCACGTGATGCGGTGCACGAGCATGCTCGGGCGGCCTCACCGCTCGATGCACAGCTCGACGCGATGATGGGCGATGCTCCCGTGTGCGATGTTTGCGGTCACATCACGGTCCGCAACGGTGCATGTTACAAGTGCCTCAACTGCGGGAATTCGATGGGTTGCTCGTAAAGCTGACCAGAACGGCAGGGAGCGCAGCATCCTGCGCTCCTACAGATATGCGTTTTGTTGGTTGTATGTAGGGCACCCCGTGTCTGCCCCGCCTTGAGATCACGTTCAATCAAAAAACGACTGTCACAACATGGGTCCCTCGTGCGTTGTCCCCACGAACGCAACGAAAACCAAGAGGAGGATTCCATGCCGCGACAAGCCCTGGCGCCGGACCTCACGAATGATCCGGACTAACGGCGTAATTATTATCATAATACGTGTGCCCACAGCGCAGCGTGTGCGTATCACCAGCGGAATTTCAAATTCAGTGTAACTGGTTACGCTGTAATTGACGAAAATTTCGATTGTCGGGACCTACAGCGCAACTCCGTTGCACTGAATTTTAAAGTCCAATGGCGATGCGCACACGTCGCACTCCGTTGAGCCCGAAGGCCGTGGTTCTCGAAAGAAGCGGAGCGTGAGCCACGGATTTCGGGCTCAACGCAAGTGAGCGCCGCCATATTTTGCCCTTCTGAGATGACTCCCCGACTTAAAACCAAATTAGAGACTCGGTCGATTGGAAAAGAAGATGGAGTGCCTCGAAAACTCGTAGATCAATTGTTTGATTGAAAGGAGGAATAGCAGTCATGCAAAGTGAAATCAGCTGGCCCACCGTGGCCATGGTTGCAGTGATCGCGGCGATGATCGTCGCGATGGTCAAGCTGGATGTGTCGGCGACAACGATTGCTGCGTTTTCTGCGGCTGGTGTGGCGATTGCCGGTGCGATGCGTGGAATGTACCAGACGCGACCGCATAAGGGATCGCCATCTTCGAAGCCGAAGGCGCAGATCCATCCACCTCCGCTGCCGATCCTCGTGCTTCTTGGCGTGTTCGGCTTCGGCTGTTCGAGCACGATTACGCCTTACATTAGCGCATACGAGGCGTATCTCGTGCAGCAATTGAAGTGCGTCGATGAAGCGACGACTCTCGCCGAAGCGCACGAGTGTCGCGCGAAGGTGCGTGACGATTGGGCCGTCGACGCGGGCGCAGCTGGCGCAGATGGAGGTGGGCCATGATTCCGGTCGCCATCATTGAGGGGATCGCACGTCTGCTCGGCGACATCCAGGCAGGCAAGATCGGCGGGTCAGGAGATGCCGCGCGCAAACTCGTGGGGCTCGGTCTCGATTTGGTCCCCGTCGAGGAGCTGCGGAATTACCTCACCGAAGAGGACATGCAACGTGCAGAGCGGATCGCGGACACGCTCGAACACGAGAAGTTTGGCAATGAACCGTGAAATCTTTGATTCGAAGCTGCTTAGATGAAATAAAATATTCTTATAACACTGAAAACCGATTGAAAGGATAAAAGGTAAGAACATGGCAACTCTACAAAGTTTTATCAACTATATGGTCAATATGTGCAATGATAACAGCTATGGCTACAAGTTCGGCGGCTGGGGACCCAAGGATTACGATTGCGCCAGTTCAATCATTACAAGCCTTAAAAATACTGGCTTTGCTGTTGGTGGGGCGACATACACAGGCAATATGTCTGCAAATTTGACGGCTCATGGTTGGCAAAGAATCAACAGTGGCACAATTAATCTATCAAGCTCTGCCTCTTTGAAAGCGGGAGACATCCTGCTGAATGAGGCCGATCATACGGCGCTCTACGTTGGAAACAATCAGCTTGCGGAGTTCTCGAGCGATTACGATGGCAAGTCAGGCGACTCGAGTGGAAAGGAAGCGTGGGTACACGGGTATTACAACTTTCCTTGGAACTGCATACTGAGATATAATACCACAGTTGATCAGACGGTAATCAATTTCTACTATTCCGTCAGGGCCGGTGGCACCGTTTACCCGGAGGTACACAACCTGGCGGATTTTGCTGGAGTGCAGGGTAAATCCATCACGGACGTGGCCATTCGGGTGGATAAAGGCACGGTCAAATACCGCGTTCATGTCATGGGATCTGGGTGGCTTCCCTACGTTACCGGATGCAATTGGAAGGATGGCAACAACGGATATGCCGGCGACGCGAAGGTCATCGACGCCATCGAGGTGAATTACACTCCTCCAAGCGGTGTCAAACAGAGAGCGCAGTATCGGGTATCTCCTGTCAACGGCAATTACTACCCGTGGCAGTATAACGCTGAGAAAACCAATGGCCAAGACGGCTACGCCGGGGCGATTGGTCATCCCATGGACCGGTTCCAACTGCAAGGGTGCACTTGAATAGAAGGAACGCTGAACGTAGCCCCGGAACTATTTGTTCCGGGGCTATTTCTTAATATATCTTCGCGTAGAAACCTCGAGGGATTCCATGACAAAACAAGCACGTGCGCCGGAATCCACCATCCAAGAGAGCTCGGGAGGCCGCCTGGCGGCAACCGATGGCCGCGTCCTGCCACTGAAAGAAACACGCCTGACGGTCGATGCCAAGGGCGGGATCGCACGGACGACATTGCAGCAGACGTTCGCCAATCCCCATGCCGAGCCCTTGGCCGTGACCTATCTCTTGCCGCTTCCGGCGGATGGCGCGGTGAGCGGTTTCGCCTTCCGCATCGGCGAGCGTCGGATCTGCGGAGAAATCGATTGCAAGCAAGCCGCCCGCGAGCGCTACGAGCAGGCATTGAGCGAAGGCCGGAGCGTGGCGCTGCTGGAGCAGGATCGCTCGAGCCTCTTCACGCAGGAGATTGGCAACATTCCGCCTCACACGGAAGTCGTGGCGGAGATTGCCATCGATCAGCGACTTGCTTGGCTCTCCGAAGGAGCCTGGGAGCTGCGATTTCCCACAACCGTCGCTCCGCGCTACCAAGGCGCGCCTGGGCGCGTTGCCGACGCCAAAGAGCTCAACGTCCCCATCAGCGGAACGCGGCTCGCAGCGCGAATGCACGTGGACGTGATCGTGCGCGACGCGCTGGCTGGAGGGGGTCGCGCCGAGTCGTCGTCGCACGCGATGCGGTTTCGCGCGGAGGCGGGCGCGATGCGTGGCAGTCTCGATGCAGGAAATGGAGCACCGCTGGATCGCGATCTCGTCGTGCGCTGGTCCGTGGCCCAACCGGAGGTTGGGATCTCGCTCGTCACTTCGTGGCCCAAGGCGAGCGAAAAAAACTCGCACTTCGCGTTCGGGTTGCTGACGATCGTCCCACCTCGTCCCCAGAGCCAGACGCACATCGTCTCGCGCGATCTCATCGTGCTGATCGACACCTCCGGTTCCATGCGCGGTGAGCCGCTGGAGCAGGCCAAGCGCATCGTCGGTGTACTCATCGACTCGCTCGACGCTCGCGATCATCTCGAACTGATTGCGTTTTCGAGCTCCGCGCATCGCTTCAACGCCGAGCCCGCGTTGGCCACACAAGAACGGAAGCACGAGGCGCAAGCCTGGCTTCAGGAGCTTCGGGCCAGTGGTGGCACCGAGATGACCGATGCGCTCCTCGATGCGCTCACGCCGCTATGCTCGGAAGCTCAGCGTCAGGTAATCCTCGTCACCGATGGCTTCATCGGCTTCGAGAGCGAAGTCGTCGCTTCCATCCTAACCAAGCTCCCGCAGCGTTCGCGCTTGCACACCGTGGGCGTTGGCTCCGCGGTAAACCGGTCGCTCACCGCGCCCGCAGCACGTGCAGGGCGCGGCCTGGAGGTTGTGGTCGGTCTTGGCGAAGATTCGGAACGCGCCGCGCGACGGCTGTTGGCGCGCACCGAGAGGCCACTCGTCACTGACATGGTCGCCGAGGGAACCGCGCTGATCGAGTACGCTCCGCGGCGGCTCCCAGATCTTTTCTCCGGAGCTCCGGTGCTGGTTGGCATCAAGCTTCGACCCGAGGGAGGCACGCTCGAAGTGAAGGGGTGGTGCGTCGATGGAATCTTTTCGCATCGCATCGACGTGCCGCCCATCGAACGTGGCACCGCCGACGGCGCGGTTGTGGCGCTCTTCGCACGCGAGCAGATCGAAGATCTGGAGATGAGTCTGGCTGGCGGGGTGTTGAGCGAGGAGATCAATCCGCAGATCGAGCGGCTCGGCGTGGAGTTTCAAATCAGCACCAGGCTCACGTCTTGGATCGCCATCAGCACGGAAAAAGATGTCGATACCCAGTCATCCGTACGCCGGGAGATCATGCCTCACGAGGCTCCGTTTGGTACGAGCGTGGAGTCCTTCGGGCTGCGCCAAGAAGAAGTTCCAGCGTACCGGGCGGTCATTCCTTACAAAGTCATCCACTCGGTCGATGGCATCGAGCATTACGACAACAAGCTACCGAAACGGTGGCTCTTCACCTTATACGGCGCCATCGCTTTTTCTGCTGTCTACTTGTTTTCGTATCATTTATTCAGCTTCTTCAATCACCCGTTCGGCGCCGACACAGCGGACCAGAACGTGGCGGTGGCCAAGCACGATAGTGGTGGTGGCGACGGCCCGGTGACGGTCGAGTCGCTGATCGCGGCCTCGAAAGACCCGGCCACGGTCGATCAAGGCAAGCAAATCTTCCAGCAAAACTGCGTTGCTTGCCATGCCGCAAATGGTGGCGGTGGTTTTGGTCCGAATCTCACCGACGACTACTGGCTGCATGGTGGTGCGCCCGACAAAATCTACAACAGCATCTTTCACGGTGTGGTTCACGGTGCGGTCAAAAAGGGCATGCAAGCGTGGGGTCCAGTGCTTGGTCCAGACCAGATCAAAGCCGTGACCGCGTATGTCTATACGTTGCACGGAACCAATGTTCCGGGGGGCAAGGCCCCACAAGGAGAGCGCGATCCCGAGCAGTGAGTTCGCTTAGAGTTAGAGCGCGCATGGCGGACTTAGATTACTACCTGTCAGACATCGCTGCCGGTGACGCCCGGGCCTTCGGGGACTGGGTCGCTCGTGCCGAGCTCGAGCTCCGCGATTCGCTCCGGTCGTTTGCGACCGCGGTCGATGTCGAGGCGGTGCTTCAGGAGGCGCTCTTGCGGGTGTGGCAAGTGGCGCCGCGGGTTACGCCGGACGGCAAACCCAACGCGCTCCTCCGGCTCGCAGTTCGGATCGCACGGAACGAGGCGCTGAGTGAGGCCCGGAGACTGCGCACCGTTCATCTCGAGCCGGAAGCTCTGGAACAGGCGCTGTTGAAGGCCATAAACGTTCAACCCACTTCGGATCCGCTCTTGCGAAAGCGCATCGAAGAGTGTCTCGAAAAGCTTCCGCCGCAGCCTTCGGCGGCGCTTGCGCAGCGGCTGAAGGATGGAGGTGCGGAGCCCGACGCGGTCTTGGCAACGCGTGTTGGCATGCAGCCCAACACGTTCTTACAGAACGTAACGAGGGCAAGAAAGTTGATGATCGACTGCCTGAAAAAATCCGGAGTAGATTTGGAGGTGGAACGATCATGACCGACGAGAGCGAGCACGACGAGCGCGAGGCACTGATCGAGGCCGCGGCCGGTGCGTGGCGCGCTCGCGCACCCGACGGATCGGTGCAAACGCATCCGGCGTGGCATGATCTCGACGCCGACGGCCGGTGCGACGCGTTCGAAGTGGCGCGGCAGATGCGAAGGCTCGAGGCGGCTGCGGATCCGGCGGGGTTGTCGACAACCGCAAAAGCCGTGTTGGCGAGAATCCAAAAACGCGCCCGATAGCGCATCGGCGCTATCCCAGATCTCGAACGAACTCGCGAACGACCTTGTGAAACGCCTTTGGGGTTTCGAGGTTGGGCAGGTGCCCGGCGTCGTCGAGAATCGCAAGCTTGGCGTTTGGAATCGCGTGTGCGAGCGCCTCGGCGGTTGCAACCGGCACAAGGGCGTCGTCGCGCCCATTCACAACGAGGACGGGCATGCGAATCGACGCGAGCGCGTCAGTCGAGTCTGCGCGATCACGAATGGCAACGAGCGATGATGCCATGGCGCTGGCGGAAGATTGCATGGCAAGAGCGTGCACTTGCCCAGCGACTTCGGGCTTGGTGTCGAGTGTTGTTTTCGACAGCAAGCGAGCTGTGAGCTCGTTGGCAACCGCGCTTTGCTCGCCAGCCTGCAAGCGTGCGATGTTCCGATCGCGAGCGCTGCGAGCCTCCATCGAATCAGTATCGGCGCGGGTGTCGACAAGCACGAGGCCACGCAAACGTGTCTTGTAGCGCCGCATCAACGACAGCGCGACGTAACCTCCCATTGAAATGCCCAAGACGACAACGCGATCGCGAATGCCTAAGGCATCGAGAAGCGATACGACATCGTCGGCCATGGCGTCGATGGACGGCTCGGTGGAGCTGTCGAATGGCATTGTGGTGCCGAAGCCACGCATGCTTGGCGCAATCGCGCGCATTGCATTCGACAGGAGATCAGCGTCGGCGCGAAACACCTCTGCGGAGAGTGGAAACGGATGCAAAAAAACGACCGTTATACCGTTGCCTTCGTCGATGAACGACATGCGAAGTCGTGATGTGGTGATCTCCATAGCTAGCTTGCGTAGGCTAAACCGTTTTTCGACTGTGCGCGCAAGCCCGAGCAAGGCGCTTTTGCATGGTGGGGCGGAGTCGCCAGCGAGGTGTGGCGCCGTTGTTTTTGCGGCTCGCGGGTTCCGCTTACGGAACGCGCGTTGCATAACCTCTGTGGCGCGTAAGGAGCACCTATGGTCGCGCGAACGTGGGGCTTGAACGATGGCAAGAATGACTTGGTCGAAAATCTGACGATCTACGATCAAACCTACGAGAGCTTTGGCGAGCAAGGGCTTGCCATGCCCACATACCTTCCCAAGCGCTACGAGCCTGACAGCGAATCGTTCGTAGTCGACATTGTTCTTCGCAGCGCTGATGAACCTCGCCGGAGCACGGAACGGATCAATTTCGACGAGTTCGTGGTTGCTGCCGCCGCGTCGGCTGGCGTTGGTGGTCAGCGGCGCGCGCACGGTGAACGCGACGAGCAGATCTACGACGAAGTGCTCGAGCGCCTATCGAATGACGCGACAATCGATGGTTCCGAGATCGAGATCATTCTCCACGACGGCGAGGTCACGCTGAGTGGAAGCGTTCCAAGGGCCGCTGATCGCGCGCGCGCCGAGGTCCTTGCCGATGGCGTTTTTGGCGTGGTCCGTGTGGTCAATCGCTTGCGGGTGGTTCCGTGGCGCATGTAGATCGGGCTGCAGCAGCGCGCCAAAAATGAGTACGCTCAGAACCCATGTTTCGTGGTGATACCGATGACAAAGCTCGCGCAGTGCAGCTCGACATCCTTCGGCGCTTGGGACCATCGGAGAGGGTGCGGATTGCAGCGGAGATGAGCGAGGACCTCCGGCGCATCGCCATTGAGGAAGAGATGCGGCGTCACCCTGAGCTGTCCGCAGCCGAGGCTCGGCAGGCTGTTCTCGACCGCATTTGGGGTCCCGAGCTCGCCGCGGCGGTTCGACGTGCACGAGCGGGGCGTAATGGGCAGTGAGGTCAGCGATCTGCTTGATCGCATCGCGCAGATCCTGGAAGCCGCCAAGATTCCTTTTATGGTTGCCGGATCGTTCGCAAGCACGGCGTACGGCTTGCCGCGGAGCACGCAGGATCTCGACCTGATCATCGATCCTCCGAGCGCCGCAGCGTTCGAGGCGCTGCTCGCGGCGATTCCAGCTGACAAGTATTACGTCGATGCAGACACCGCACGCGATGCACTGCGACGGCGTTCGATGTTCAACTTGATCGATCTCGCGTCGGGCTGGAAGGTTGATCTGATCCTCCGGAAGAACCGGGCGTTCAGCCGTACCGAGTTCGCGCGACGTACGAAGAAAAGCGTCCTCGGCGTATCTGTATTCATGGCGTCACCCGAGGACACGATCGTTGCGAAGCTCGAGTGGTCGAAGCAGGCGGGAGGCTCGGAACGCCAACGACGCGACGTTACCGGCATCCTTGCGAACGCGGCGGGCTCGCTCGACAGAGCCTACATTGAACGATGGGTGCACGACCTCGACCTCGCCGACGAATGGAAGGCGGTGCAGGAGTTATGAAGGGCCGCTGCACGATTTACTGATTGCGTGGCAACCGAACAAACCCGGGAACGCTGGCGGAGACTTCGTCGCGGTGAGTAGTGCTCTCAGGGGTTGCGAAGATCGAGGCACACCTCGGTTCGAGCACCCTTTGGGTTCTCGACGAGATCACTCGCGCCGCATGAATTTCACCTGTTCGGTATTCTTAGATAGTGTGCTTTTCGATGTATCGAGAAACGGCGTCAGAGGACACGCTGGTCATCATTACGAGAAACAACGCTCTCGGTGCATTTGATCGGGTTTCAGGCAGGCCAGCCTGGCAGTACATGTTCGGCCAGCTGGTGTCCGGTCGCTTCTGGATCAGGGACTGTGCGATCGAGAATGGATTCATCTATGCAATCGCCACAGGATCGCAAGAACGACCCGGTCTTTTTGCAGTTGCTGAAATCGTCTGTCTTGAATACGCAACGGGTTCTTTGCGATGGGGCCAGACGGACACCCTCAGCAATTTATGGCGGCATACCAAACTGAGAGTGGACGGGGCCCAAGTCTTCGTTGAGTACAAGTACTATACAGCCCCCGATGGCGACAGCTTATCCGACCGTCTGGAGTTCGGCGAGAGTGGGGGGGCGTTGGTATCTTGCACCCGTGGATCGCTCGTCGTCTATGATGCCGCCACAGGTCGTGCACTCTGGACTGACGCAAGCGGCGGCGTTGGTAAGCTCACGTTGCCCAGACGCGGGAGAGTCGCGTGAAACCTGACGACGAGGCTGCGTGACGACCGTTCGCTTTCAGGCCGGAGAGCTGACGTTCGAGTGGGACGCTGCCAAGGCGGCGACCAACAAGCGGAAGCACCGCGTCTCGTTCGAGGAGGCAGCGACTGCCTTCCTTGATCCACTGAGCCGGATTTTCGACGATCCAGATCATAGTCATGACGGGTGGCGGTTGCTGCTCGTGGGGGTCTCGGCCATGAGCCGCCTCTTGCTCGTGGTGCACGTTGAACGAGGAGATTCCATGCGGATCGTGAGCGCGCGCTTGGCAACGAAGCGGGAACGATTCAACCTGGAGACGGAGAGCTAGAGCGATGCGAAAAGAGTATGAGCTGAAAGGCGGCCGGCCGAACCCCTACGCCAAACGCATCGGAGCCGAGGGCCATGCGGCTGTCCTGGAGCGGTTCCTTCGGAGCGAGCACTTCGTGAAGGTGGACGACGACCTCATCGCTGCCTTCCCCGATGACGAGACGGTCAACGAAACGCTCCGTCTCGCCCTCAAGTTGAAGGGCGTTCTCGCCAAACCGAAGCGCTCGACCACAAAGTCTCGCTCCAAGAAGTCGGCATGAGCCGTCCAGCCGACATTGCCCATTTGGATCGGGTACGGAAACGAAGCGTGTGATGGATTCAAAGCCGGGTGGTTTCGAGTACTGGGTCAGCGACGAGCAACTCGCCACGTTCGCTCTTAGGAAGATGAACGGAGCGTGCTAATTTTTCGGCGTGTCAGCGGCGGAAGACTGGATGGCGGTCGTTGCCAAGATTCGCTTGACCGCGGACCCATTTCAGAGTCCGCACCTTGGGCGTCTCTACGAGCTCGCGCTCGCCGACGGTCCGAAGCTGCTTAGCAGCTTTCGAAGGCGGCTCGGCGACGAGCGTATCGTCGATCTCGTGCACGATCTCTTGGCTGCAAAGCTCGAAGCGATCGTTTCTGCCGACGAACCACGCGCGCTCTTCTGCACGGCCCTTCAGCGCAGGGCGATCTCATGGCTGCGTCGCGGGGATGCGTGCGTGGTCGAAGATCCGGCCAAGGAAACGGCATCGACCGATCGGACTGGGCAACCCGAAGATGAGCGGCGCGGATTCATTCTCGATGCGCACGCGCTCCTCGACCGTCTGCCGGTGCGCGAACGTGCGATGGTCGTCGCGATTGCGCTCGGCGAGGAGCGGGAAGCGATCGCGGCGGAGTTCGGGACATCGCGAGCGAACGTCGATCAGATTGTGCGTCGCGTTCGGAAGAGGTTCGAGGAGATCCCATGATCGCTGGCCAAGACGAATCTGCTTTGGCACGCTGGGCCTTGGCGCCGCCAGCACCGTCCGTGCATACCGATGTGCTCGCGGTACTCATCGCGATTGGCGACGCGCTCCGTCGCGGCGCCGAGATCCCGAAACCGCTCCGCGTCTGGATGAAGGGGCTCGCGCAAGCGGATGCAGAGATCGCGTTGGGCGCCATCGCGCTCGACAAAGAGCTCTCGTCTGAATGTCGCGATGAGCTCGATGCTGCCCGGCGCGCTGTCCTTCGGATCGCGATGTCGAACGGCTGGTCGCTCACGGCGATGACGTCGATGGATCGACTCGGGCATGCAGTGGAGCGCTTCGACGTATCGAACGCGAGCACGACATCCCGGGCAACGCGCGGCGCCATCCTCGACGACGTCGTCGTTCTCGCCTACGCGCGCCGCGGAGAGCTCGCCCAGTATGTCGAGGACGTCGCCCAGCAGGATCCAGCCTTCGGTGAGGAACTTGCAACATGCATCGATGCGCTGGCAGAGGCTGACCCGCGTGCCGGCATCGCAGATGCCGCGCGGAGGTGGCGCGCCAACTGGTCGCCGCCGAAGAAGGAGCCCATCGACGAACAGAAGCGGGGTATCCGAGAGCCCGTCAAGGTCGTGGACATCGCCGCGCGGCGAGTCAGGCGAGTCAGGCAGAGAGTCTCTGCGGCGTTCGCGGCGATGGTGCTTCTCGCGATGGGTGGCGGTTACCACCTCAAGCGAGCGGAGGAACGCGCCCTCGCCGTGCAGGCGATGCAGAAACAGGAGCTCGCCGAACAAGAAGCGCGACTCGCCGAACTGCAGAAGCAGGCGCTCGCGTACATCGAAACGGAGATGGCGAACGCCAAAACCGCAACCGAACGTGCGGAGGCAACGGCAGGGCTCAAAGCGGTGCAGGGGGCGCAGAATCGAACGAAGTCAGGGATCCCCTCTGCTCGCGCTGCCGGCGCGAACCCTTCTTCTTCTTCGCGCCACGCATGCACCTGTCCGGTGGGGGATCCGATGTGCTCGTGCTTTTGAGTTCTCGTTGGCCTGACTTCGAATTCGCGATCGATCGTTGTCAGAAAGCCGCTCGTTGTGCGTCAACCTCTCATGGCGCACCCACAACGCGAAGCGACGGGTTCTGGGAACAACGAAGGCAGCGTGCGGTTCTCGATCGGTGAATTGATCGCGCTCGAAAACGAGCGTCAGGCCGAGCAAGCTCGATTGGATCGCGTTCTCGAGCAAAAGGAGCATCAGAAACGCATCGAGGCCGAAAAGCAGCGTCGTGCCGAGATCGAGGCCGAGATGCGGGCGCGGGAAGAAGCCGCCGATCGCCGGCGCCAGAACGAAATCGAAGCGGAGGCTCGCTGCGACGCGGACGCGGACGCGGACGCGATAGAGAAGGCGAGCCTCAAGCAAGCGAGCCTCGAAGTCGAGATGCGGGCACGGGCCGAAGAGCGCGAACGCGAACAACGCCACGAGATCGAGCTCCTGCAAGTCAAGGCTCGGAATCGGCCGCGGCCGACGTCGATGGGCACGCTCTCTTGCGCGATCCTGTTCGGCGCCGCACTCATGTTGCTCGCCTTCGTCGGCGTCTACTTCGACGCGATGAAGCCCGCGACGGATCGTCGAATCGCGGATCTGAACGAAAGGGTTGCGATCGCAGAGAAGCGCGCCTTCGAGCGTGATCGCCAAATCGACGATCAGGCTCGTGCGATGGCGACGATTGAGATGCAGCGCGACGAGGCACGGGCCGAGCTGCATGCGCTGAAAAGCGGCCCGGCGATCAAGTGCCCAACGACGGGGGGATCTTCACCACCCAGGCCCGGGCCGTCGTCGAAGCCCGCAAATTCTTCCCCACGCCCTGTATGTACCTGTCCGGTGGGGGATCCGATGTGCTCGTGCCTATAGCCCGCTTTCGATTTGACGCCCTATGAGGGGCGGCCACAGGGGGCCGCCCCTACGGATATGCGTTATTCACGCCACGGCCGCCACGGCTGCGGCCGGCTGCACAGTACCCGCTTTGACCGGCAACGACTGGTTTGCAATGGCTTCGGTGACCTTGACAGTGACCAGACGCGAGACCCCTGGCTCGCCCATGGTGACGCCGCTTAACATATCGACAAACTGCATTGTCTTTTTGATATGCGTGATGAGAATGAACTGACTTGTATCCGTCATGGTGCGAACCATCTCGCAATAACGGCCAACGTTGGCTTCGTCGAGCGGTGCGTCCACTTCGTCGAGAATGCAGAATGGCGAAGGCTTGCATTGGAAGATGGCGAAAATGAGCGAAACGGCCGTCAATGCTTTCTCGCCACCGCTCATGAGCTCGATGCTCGAAAGCTTCTTGCCGGGCGGCTGCGCGACGATCTCGATGCCGGTTTCAAGCATGTCGGCGGGGTTCGTCAAACGGAGCTCGGCGCGGCCACCGCGGAACATCTTCGGGAAGATCTCCCGAAATCGCGCATTTACCGCGACAAACGTGTCTTCAAAAAGCTTTTTGCTTTCGCGGTTCATCTGACCAATTGCCTGCTCGAGATGGGCGATCGCCTTGTCGAGATCGGCTTTCTGATCTGTGTAGAATGCAAATCGCTTCTCGGCTTCTTCGTACTCGCGGGTAGCGTCGAGATTGACAGCGCCCATGCGATCGATGAGCGAGGCAAGCTCGCTCGTGCGCGATCGCACGGTGGCGTCGGGCGGCGGCCTTAGGTGGTAGTCGCCAACAACGTGCCCCAACGCTAGCCCTCGGAACTTTTCGCGGACACTCTCGACCAGGTGCATCATGGCGAGCTCGTGCTCGCGCAACGCCATTTCGTGACGGGCAAGATCGTCTTTCACGCGGTCGGCAATCGCTCGCAGATCTCTCAGGGTGACTTCGTGATTCTGCATGCCTTCTCGCAGCGCTTCGAATGCCGCGCGCGATTCGGCGAGGCTACCCTGGGCGACCTTTGCCGCTTCAATCGTTTCGCCGAGACGATCGCGATGAAGATGGAGCATGCTTGCCGTTTCGCCCGCCTCGCGCTCCCCATCGCAAAGCTCGGTGTCGAGGCGCTTTTCGCGCTCAACGAGTTCGGCCTCGCTGCGTGCCAAGCGCTCCGCCGTGGTGCGTTCGGCCGAGAGCTTCTCGCGCAGTTGGGCGAGCTTCACTCTGCGGTCCATCACGAGCACTTGCTGCGCGGCGACTTGGTTGCGCCGCTCGACCAGCGTTCTTTCGGCGTGCGCAATCTGTTCGCTCATCCCCAAGAGGTCGGCGCGCGCGCCTTCGAGCGCCTCGGCTTCGGCGGCATGTTCGATGTCGGCCTCGGTTATGGCGAGCGTTAGACTTTCGAGTTCGGCGCCAAGCACTTCGAGCCGCTTGGCATGCGCATTGGCTTGGTTTTCGGCCGCGGCGTGGTCTTTGTCGGCGTGCAGCAGAGCGAGCTCGCCTTGGTGAGCCAGTTGGCGTGCGCGATCGAGCATGCCTTGTGCTTCACCGATTTGCGACCGGAGCGACTGATGGTGACTCGCGCAACCTTCGACTTGGTGTTCGAGGCGCGCGACTTGCCCGGACAGTTCGCGCATCTCGCGCGCCACCTCGAGCATGTGAGCCGCGGCTTGTTCGCCCGTTCCGCCCGAAACGCGGCCGTCGACGTGAAACACCGTACCATTGCGCGTGACAATCGGCGCGTCGACATCCCGACGTATGCGTAGCGCAGCGTCGACGTCGTCAACGACCACGGCGTTACCGATGACGGCGCGAACGAGATCTTCGTTTTCTGGCGCGTATCGCAGCTTGTCGACCAAGCGCTCGAAGCCCAGCCCGGACAATTCACGACCTACAACATACTTGGGGTGGCGAGGCACGATGGTCGCGCGCCCTTGGCGACTCTCTGCGAGAGCGGTCAAAAGCGAAATCCCGCTTTCGATGTCGCTCACGACAACGTCTTCGAGGTGGCTGCCGAGCAGCGCTGCGAGGGCCGAGGTGAACTCCGCGGGAGCTTCGATGTGATCCGCGAGCAAGCCTATGACAGCGTCGTGCTTTGTGTCGACGAGCGCCTTTGCGCCGGCTCCCACGCCTTCGTGCCGTGCACGCATTTCGGTGAGCGCAGCAAGGCGCGAGCGTTTCGTTGAAGCTTCGGTTTTGGCGGCGTCGAGGGCTTGCTCGCTCTTTGCGATGGCAAGCTTCAAGTTGGCAAGGCGTGCTTCGAGCTCAATTTTTTCTCTGTCCGCGATTTCCTTGCGTGCACGCAAATCGCTTGCAATTGTCGCAAGCTCTTTGGCGTGTGCGCGAAGTTCTACGACGCCGTTTTCAAGCGTACCGCGTTCCGAAGCAAGGCGCTCGGCGCGCCCGAGCATGTCCGTTTTGCGGCGGGTATACCCTTGTAGCGTTGCCTCTGAAGCGGCAATTGCGGCTTGTGCACGCCCCAATACTTGGCCAAGCTTGGCCAGCTCTCGCTCGGCGCTTTGGTGCTCGGCGCTGAATGCAGCAAGCTTATTCTCGTGGGTCTTAACAACGGCGGCTTCGCTACTTTCGCTTTGCTCGAGGACCGCGATGTCACTCTCGACTGTTTTGCGCTCGCCAAAAAGTCGGCACAATTGGTTTTTGACTTCGGAAAGTTCAATCGTGGCCTGCTCTTGGCGGCGATGCAAACTCTCGAGCCGATCCGTGGCGCGCTCGATGGCGACCTGTTCGGCACGCACATCGTTGTCAGCCGCGAAAGATGCGGTGCTTGCGTGCTCGAGTTGGTCTTCTGCTGCGAGCACTTGCTGGCGAGCGCTCTCGAGTTCAGCCTCGCTCGTAGCAAGGTGCACTTTTGCTTTGTCTGCCTCGAGTCCAAGGCGCAAAACTTCTTCGCTTTCGAGCCTGATCCAGCCGCGAAGCTCGAGGAACTTATGCGATGCATCGTACAGTTCCAAATCTTCGAGCTCGTGGCGATAGGCAAGGTAACGCTCTGCTTTGGCGGCTTGGCGCCTGAGTGTGCCGAGACTTCGGTCGATCTCCGCGATGATGTCGCCAACGCGAGCCAGGTTTTGCTGCGTGAGCTCCATCTTGCGCTCGGCCTGCTTTTTACGGCTTTTGAACTTTGTGATGCCGGCGGCCTCTTCGATGAGCAGGCGGCGTTCTTCAGGCTTGGCGCTGACGATGAGGCCAATTTTCCCCTGCTCGACGATTGAGTAAGCCTTGGTACCAACGCCTGTACCAAGGAACAAATCGGTAATGTCTTTTAGGCGAACAGCGGTTTTGTTGATTAGGTATTCGCTGTCGCCGCTACGATAAAGACGCCGCGTGACAGCGATTTCTGCATAGTCTGTGTACTCTGTCGGAACGCCCGATGGGTCGTCGTTGTCGAAAGTAAGGGTGACCTCGGCAAAGTCGGCAGGCGGTCGCGACTCGGAGCCACCGAAGATCACGTCTTCCATGGCTTTACCCCGAAGGTGTTTGGCGCTTTGCTCGCCCATGCACCAGCGAATGGCGTCGACGATGTTCGACTTGCCGCAACCGTTTGGACCGACAATGCCCACGATTGCGTGGTCGAAAACCACGACAGTCCGGTCAACGAACGACTTGAAGCCGGTGAGCTCTAGGCGCTTGATTTTCATGGGTTTTCAGGAACGCCAACGCGAAACGAATACAGAACGAACAGCCGGCCGGTCCCAATCGTATGAACACCGGTCGAACGTAACGTCACTTCACATACTGTCAGCGTTCAGTGGGTAGCCCTGAACGGGCGCGCAAGCAAGGTCAAAATCGAAAGCGGTCTTGACAGCGCGAATCGGTGGCGCCTACCTCCTGCTGCGTCAACGCCCATGCCAACCTACGAATACGTCTGTTCCGATTGCTCCAACCAGTGGGAAGAGATCCAGAAGATTTCCGCGCCCCCCACACGCGTCTGCCCAAAGTGCCACAAGGCTTCTGCCAAGCGGCAAATCAGCGGTGGCAACTTCATTCTCAAAGGCGGGGGCTGGTACGCGGATCTCTATTCGTCGCCGAACAAAAGCGCGCACGCGAACGAGAGCGCGAACGCGAACGAAAAGAAGTCGGGCGAGGCCTCGACCAGCGAGTCATCGCGCAAATCGAGCGAGAAGGCGGACGAATCCTCAACGCCGAGCAGCAGCAGTTCATCGAACAGCGGCTCGCCAGGCAGCAGCGCGCCAAGTACTCCGAGCTCGTCGCCGTAGGGGTGTATGGCCATACGCCCGATTCGCGTTTGGCGCGTTTTGTCCGTTGTAGGGGCGCGAGTCATCGCGCCCTCGGTATCCGCCAGCGGTCGGGCGCCATGAATGGCGCCCCTACAATGCGGTGGCATGGCGGGCCCGCATGATAGGCTGCGCGCGATGAAACGTTTTTGCTGGATCGCGCTTGTGATGCTGATGGCGCTTTGCCTTGTTGCTTGTGGCGGCAAGGGAGCCGAGGCGCCGGCAGCCAGCAATCCCATGAACGACGCGCTTGCTCTCTTACCTGGCAATGCCATTGGGCTTGGCACGGTCGACGCGCGCACCGTCTTTGCTAACCCTACCTTTGGTTCTGATCTCGCAGCGCTCGTTGAAAGGCTCGTGCCTATCGGTCCTGAGGCGGGCTTCCAGGCGTCGCGCGACGTTGACCGCGTTACCTTTGGCAGTTACTCGTACCAAGGCGTCGACGTTGCCGCGATCGTGATTGGGCGCTTCGACGAAACCAAGATCAAACAGGCTGTTTCAAACCACGCGTCTACCAGTTCTGGTTCTGGCGCAGGCCTTGGCACCGGTTCGATGGCCGGTTCGATGATTGTGGTCTCGCAGTACGCTGGCCGCGATATATACACCGTGAACAATGTTGGTTTTACACTGCTTTCGAACACCATGGCGTTAGCCGGAACCGAAAGCGGCATGCGACGCGTGCTCGAGCGCATCCAGGATGGGCGCGTCAGGCGTGACGTTGCGCCGTGGATGATCGAAACTGTCGAAACGCAAGGCGCTGCATTTGCCGCTGTAGGCGACTTCACCACCACTCCCATGCCGGCGGATGTAACGCGGCAAATCCCACTTGCCTTCATGCAAAACCTCAAGGCGGCGCGCGTTGTCGGCTCGTTCAAAAATCAAGGTGTCGAGCTTGCTGGCAGCATGTCTTATCCAGACGCGCAGGCGGCGCAGGCTGCATCGAAGTCGGTCCAACAAGTGCTTGGGAGCAGGCTTTTGTTTGCGATTGCTGGCATCAAGATGCGTTCCGTCGATGTGAAGGTCGAGGCGTCCGACGTGCAGGTTGTCCTTGACGTTGGTGATTCGTCGCTGCGTCAACTGCTCGTGTTGGCGCCCCAGTGGTTCGGCCGCTAACCCGGCACCGCGCGTTGTCATGGCAAAGCTTGTAGTATACCCGCAAAATCAGCCGCTTTTTGGCAAAGTCTCGGTACCGTCCGACAAAAGCATCGGCCACCGCGCGCTGCTTTTTGCCTCGCTGTGCGAAGGCACCTCGATCATCAAAAGATTTTCGTACGGCGAAGACAACGTCTCGACAGCCAACGCAATGCGAGCGATGGGCGTCGTGATCGACGATGTCGACGAAGCCGGTTCGCCTCGCACCGGTCAAAGCCCCGAAAGGCCCAACAGCCCCAACAACAATGAGGGCGAGCTTCGCGTTCATGGCAAGGGGCTCTTCGGTCTCAAAGCGCCGACAGCGAAGCTCGATTGTGGCAACTCCGGAACCACCATGCGGCTGCTCGCGGGCATTCTGGCGGGGCAGCACTTTGCCTCGACACTCATCGGCGACGCGTCGCTCTCGCGGCGGCCAATGATGCGCGTCGTTGGCCCGCTGCGTTCGCGCGGGGCGATCATCGACGGCAATCCTCACCCCACGAAAGCGCACGACTTGTTGCCGCCGCTTCGCATCGGTGCACGAAAGGAAGGATCATTCCTTTCGGGGCTCGATTACGACAGCCCCGTGGCAAGCGCGCAGGTCAAGAGCGCCATTTTGCTTTCGGGCCTGTACTCCCGCGATGCAACGCTTTTCACCGAGCCAGAGCTCTCGCGCGATCACACCGAGCGAATGATGTACGCGCTCGGCGTTCCTTTGCGATCCATTGGTTCCTACCTGGTGCTCGACCCGGCAAACTGGAACGGCGTGATGCCGGCCTTCGACATCGAGATCCCCGGCGATCCATCGGCAGCCGCGTTTCTCGTTGCTGCAGCGCAAATCGTGCCCGGATCGCGCGTCGCCGTCAGCGGCGTTGGCACGAACCCAACGCGCACGGGCTTGTTCAGCGTTCTGCAAAGCATGGGCGGCGGCATCGAAATCGCTCCGCAAGGCGATCAGGCTGGTGAGCCCGTCGGCGAGATCACGTCGTGGTCGTCCGAGCTTCGCTCCACGGGGGGCATTTGCGGCGATATCATTGCGCGCGCAATCGACGAAATTCCGATTGCTTGCGCGCTCGCCGCACGGGCAAGCGGCACGACTACCGTTCGTGACGCCGCGGAGCTGCGGGTGAAAGAAAGCGATCGCATCGCGACGATGGTAAGCGTGCTCCGGGCTTTTGGCGTTGCGTGCAAAGAGACCCGCGACGGTCTCGACATTGAAGGCACGAGCGCGAAGCTCTTGCCAGCCACGATCGACAGTCGCGGCGATCACCGCATTGCCATGACCGCCGTGGTGCTCGCCCTCTTGGGGCAGGGTCCTTCAACCATTACCGATTGCGGCTGCATTGCAACGAGCTTCCCGGGCTTCGTCGCAACGCTTCGAGCCCTTGGTGCGCGCATCGACGTATCGTGATACGAGCGTGAATGTGCGCAGCCGTCTTATCGTTGCTATCGACGGCCCGGCGGGGGCGGGCAAAAGTACCGTTGCGCGTCGTCTCGCCGATGCGCTTGGTTATGTCCTTGTCGACACGGGGGCCATGTACCGAGCGGTTGCACTCGCGGCGTTGCGCGCAGGCCTCGCGTGGAGCGATGAAGCGCGCATGGGCGCGCTTGCACGCGATCTCATCGAGCAGCGCGCGCTGTCGTTCGAGCGCAATGCGACTCTTGGCGTTCGCGTGAAGCTTTCGGGGTGCGACGTGTCCGACGCGATTCGCACTCCCGAAATCGCTCAGGGCTCGAGCCTCGTGTCAGCCCATGCCGAAGTGCGCGCCAGGCTGCTCGACTTGCAGCGCCAGGCCGGTGGTGCAGGCGGCGTCGTGCTGGAAGGCCGCGACATTGGAACAGTGGTTTTCCCGAACGCCGAGGCAAAGTTTTTTCTCACGGCAAGTCCTGAAGTGCGTGCGCGCCGTCGTTACAACGAGCTGGTTGCGAACGGAGCGAACGACGGAGCAAATGTCACGTTCGAGCAAACGCTCGCCGATGTGAAGCGCCGCGATGCGCAGGACGAGGGCAGGGAAGTGGCGCCCCTCAAGAAGGCGACAACAGCCATTTTGATCGATTCGACAAGCATGTCCATCGACGAAACCGTGGCCGCCATGTTCGCTTTCGTGAAGAAGGTGCAGCGCGAATGACGCGGACGCGAACGACGAGACTTCGCGTCCAGTTGAAAGCAATCTTGCGCTGCGCCCTTGCGGCAGTTGCCACGACTTTGTTGCAAGGTGCACTTTCTGCTTGTGGCGGCGCCATCCTGCAGCCGCAGCCCGAGCGGGCAGAGCACGCGCCCGAGGTGCAGTGGCAAAGTGTTTGGGGCGAGACGCCGGCACTTCTTTTTGTTGTGCGTCCGCAAGCGATTATGCGTGACGGAGTGTACGGTTCGCTCTTCAAGTCCGTGCTGCGTGTCGCGAGCGCGAAAAGTGAAATGACCGGGGTTACGGCGCTCGAGGCCGCGGGTGGTTGCGAGGAAATTGTCGTTGGTCTCGGCCAAGGCAACGCGGCCTTTGTCGATGACGCGGCCATCGTACTGCGAGGTGTGCCCGCGAACCTCGATCCGGAAAAAATGGCAGATCAGGTAGGCCGTCCGCTCTTTCGGCTCGTTCGCGATTCTGTTCTCGATGCGGTTCCCGATCAAGGGGGCTTTCAGGAGCTCGAACGTGTCGATGGCGCCGCTACGCAACATGGCCCGTCCAGTGCGTCGCTTTTCGTGTTGCCGGATCGCACGTGGGTCGTTGCGACCGGGCTTGCGCGGGAGCGCGCGCGTCGTGCGTTTGCTGCACCCGCGAATCGCGTTGGCCGCGCTGGTCGCGTTGGCCCGACGATTCCGACAATCGACTCGAGCGCACTTGCCGTAGTGCGTGTCGATAGGGCCATGCTAAGCCGCCCGCGGCTCGAAAGGAGCCCCGCTTTCGGTCCGCTGATTCGGCGCTTGAGCAGTGCGTCGCTGGCGCTGCTCTCGGGCAAAGGCGGCCTCGTTGCAACGCTCACCTACCAAAGCGAAGCCGACGCCCAGCGGGCGGAGTTGCACGCCAAGCGCCTTGTAAGCGAACTTGTTCGCGACGATGCCGCGTCGGCCAACCAAGCGGAAACGAGCGAAACGAGACCTTTGCCTTGGGATTGGCTCAAAAGTGTCGAGATCGTACGCGAGTCGAACCTCGTGCGCATGCGTGTCGCTGTTCCGCCGCGGCTTCTCGAAGATCTTCCAAATGCGCGCGGAGACGATCTTGCCTTCTGAGTGCTTTGACAGGCAATAGTCCGTGCGGTAATTGGCGCATCCCCAAGTTTTTCCGTGGCAAAAAGTAAAGCCCGCGGTAGCTCCGGGGAGAAAGGCGCCGTCAGCTCTTCATGGGCGAAGGCGACACGAGGCTAAGTCACGAGCAATGACCACTGAAACCGTCAATTCTGAGCAAGGGGGAATGGACTCCTTTGCCTCTCTTTTTGAAGCATCGATCTATAGCGGCGAGTTCGGCAAAGAGGGCGAAATTGTCCAAGGTACCGTTGTCGCAGTCCAACGCGACAACGTCATTGTCGACATCGGGGGCAAAAGCGAGGGCATGATTGCCCTGAGCGAGTTTGCAGGCGCCGACGGCGTAGCCGCCGTGAAGGCGGGCGACCGAATCGACGTTTACATCGAGAGCCGCGAAAACGACGACGGCTTGGTCACGCTTTCCAAAGAGAAAGCGGACAAGATGAAGGTATGGGACGAGATCTCGAGCGCGTGCGAACGCGACGAGCTCATCGAGGGCACCATCAGCCAGCGTGTCAAGGGAGGCCTTTCGGTAACCATCAAGGGTGGCGTCAAGGCCTTTCTTCCCGGCTCGCAGGTGGATCTACGCCCCATTCGCAATTTGGATAAGCTTATAGGGCAAACCTATCAATTCAAAGTTATCAAATTCAATAAGAAGCGCGGCAACATTGTTTTGTCGCGCCGCGTGCTTCTCGAGAGGGAGCGCGACGAGCAGAAAACCAAGACCCTCGAGACGCTCGAGGAGGGCAAGGTCGTTCGTGGTGTCATCAAGAACATCACCGAATATGGAGCATTTGTCGATCTTGGTGGCATCGACGGCTTGCTTCACATTACGGATATGTCTTGGGGCCGCGTCAACCACCCCGAAGAGCTCTTCAAAGTGGGCGACGAAGTGACCGTGAAGGTGCTCAAATACAACCCCGAAACGGAGCGCGTCAGCCTCGGGCTCAAGCAAACTCAGGATGATCCTTGGAGCCACGCCGAAGAAGCCTTCCCGCCGGGCAAGAAGGTTCACGGAAAGGTCATGTCGATTACCGACTACGGCGCGTTCGTCGAGCTCGAGCCGGGCGTTGAAGGCCTTATTCACGTCAGCGAAATGAGCTGGACCAAGAAAGTAAAACACCCGTCGAAGCTGGTTGAAGTCGGTCAAGAGCTCGATTGCCAGGTTCTCGAAGTGGATTCAAAATCCAAGCGTATTTCGCTTGGTTTGAAGCAACTCGAGCCCGATCCGTGGACGGTTTTCACCGAGAAATACTCACCCGGTGACAAAATCGGCGGCAAAGTTCGCAGCATTACCGACTACGGTGTCTTCATTGGCATTGAAGAAGGTGTGGACGGCATGGTCCACAAGAGCGATTTGTCGTGGACGGCGAAAGTCAATAACCCGGCCGACTTGCACCACAAGGGCGACGACGTCGAAGCCATCATTCTCTCGATCAACCACGACGAAAAGAAAGTATCGCTCGGCATCAAGCAACTTTGGGACGATCCGTGGCCAAACATCTTCAACGAGTTCCCGCCAGGCAAAGTGGTCGACTCGACCGTGGTGTCGGTCGTCGACTACGGTGTTTTCGTCCGCATTCGTGAGGGCGTCGAGGGGCTTGTTTCGTCGAACGAGCTTGTCGAGCGCAAAGACGAGGCGGGCACAATAAAGCCGTACGAAATTGGCGAAGCGATTCGTGCCGAAATCGCGAATGTCGACTCGCAAGATCGGCGCCTCACGCTGTCGATGCGCATTGGCGAGGGGGCAGCCTCTGCAGCGAAGGCTGATAAGCAACGGGCCTCGGCCGCGCCCAAAAAGGGCGAGGAGGGACCGCGCGCAACTTCCATTGGCGAGCTCATCAAGCAAAAGCTTGGCGACAAACTCGTGAAGAAAGACGACGAAAACGAGTGATGGAAGTAGGGGCGCAGCATGCTGCGCCCCTACACCTGCGTAGCAACGCGTAGCAACCACCTGCTAGTGTCGCCGTTTCATGGCAGCCGCACTTTGGGCACCTTGGCGTATGGATTACTTCGAGGCGAAAAAAAGCTCGGGGTGTTTTCTCTGCGAGGTGCCAAACCATGCTTCGTCCTTCCGCGAAAACCTTGTGGTGGTCGCACAACAGCACGCGTTCGTATGTCTGAACCGCTATCCGTTCACCACGTCGCATCTGCTCGTTGCGCCGCGCCGTCACGTGGCGCAGTTGTCAGATCTCGAGAACCACGAATACATCGCGCTCATGGCGTTGCTTCGTGATGCAACGGTGTGTCTCGAGCGCGCCGTTGGCTGCCACGCGATGAACGTCGGCTTCAATCTTGGCAAAGCCGCAGGTGCGGGCGTTGCCGATCATTTGCACGGGCACATCGTTCCACGTTGGGCTGGCGACATCAACTTCATGCCGGTCATCGCGGATGTGCGTGTGATGCCTCAATACCTCGACGAAGCATGGCAGCGATTGCATCGCGCCTTCGTCGATGTGCCGGGCGAACGTGCCTCCTTTGCAGGCTCGCGATCATGACGCCGGACGACCCATCGCAGACTGCTGTCGCGCGGCGCCGTCACGCAATTTTTCTTGGCGCTTCGGCTGCGATTGCAGTCCTCGTGCTTGCCCTGTCGCACGCGGTGCTCTTGCCGTTCGTGCTCGCCCTCGTCATCGCGTATGTGCTCACGCCGGCTGTGGCGTGGGTCGAGAAGCGCCGCGTTTCTCGCGCTGGGGCGGTCATTTTGGTCTACGTGGTCGTGCTCGGCTCGCTCGGCATAGGCCTTCGTCTCCTCACTCCGAGGGTCGCCCACGAGCTCACAGGTCTACGCCGAGAGCTGCCCGCACTCGGTTATAAAGTGCGCCACCACTGGGTGCCGGCCGTGCAGCGTCACCTGCGCGAGCTTGGCTTCGGGCCCGGAGCACCAGATGAGGACGCGGCGACGCCAGACAAGGCAGACAAGGCCGATAAGGAAAGAGTCGAGCAGATTGAGCCCCAGATTGAGCCGTGGTTCGACGAAAGCATCGAGCACGGTGAGTCGCTGCACGAGGGAGCCCAAGTGCCCGCCATCGTGGGGCGTCCGCGTTCCGACGGCTCATTCGCAATCGAGTTCCACGGTCCCATCGCGGTCACGCCTTCCCAAAACGGCGATTACATCATTGAGTCAGCGCGTGAGGGTAGGGAAGGAACGTTCGACGTCGATCGCATCGTCGCGGATGCCGCCACGAAGAGCCTTCGGTTCGCGCAGCACAATGCGCTCGAAATCGTGCGGATTGGGCGCAACATCGTTGTTGGCGTAAGCCGCTTCTTCTTTATTTTCGGTATTACATTGATGCTCGCGGCGTACCTCATGCTGACGCGTGAGAAGATCCTTCACTTCTTCTCATCGCTTTTGCGCCCGGGCAGTCGTGCTTCGTTTTCCGAGCTTTTGGTGCGCATCGATCAAGGGCTTTCGGGCGTTGTGCGCGGTCAACTCATTATTTGCCTTGTCAATGGCGTGCTCAGCGCGATTGGCTTTGCGATCATCGGGCTCAAATACTGGCCTGTGCTTGCTCTGATCGCGACCATCATGAGCCTGATTCCTATTTTTGGTTCGATTATTAGCGCGATTCCAGCCGTGGCATTAGGTCTGACGCAGTCGATTGGCCAGGCGGCATTCGCCCTCGTGTGGATTGTTGGGATTCACCAGCTCGAGGCGAATGTGCTCAATCCCAAGATCATGGGCGACTCCGCGAAGATTCACCCCGTGCTCGTCATTTTTTCATTGCTTGTGGGTGAGCACTTTTTCCAAGTCGTGGGTGCGCTGCTCGCAGTGCCATGCATGTCCATCACCCAAAGCGTTTTCGTGCACGTGCGAAAGCACTTGCAGGCAGCCGATCCGGAAATGGCGAACGAGCCGGTTGGCAGTAGCCTCGTGCCGCCACCGCCCTTGTCGTCGAAACGGCTTCAAGCCAGTGACAGCGAGACAGAAAGCCCGGATAAGTCATGAAGAAAAAAAAGAGCGTAGCCGAAGTCCAAAAAGAGCTGCGGCAGCTCTCCAAGGGCGAAGAAGTGCCGCCGGTCGACCTGAAGAAGTTCTACCTGCGCGTTGGCGCTTTCCTCGTCGTCGTTTGGATTATTGCGTTCATCCTCAACTCGTGGATTCCAAAGGCCGTTGCCGGTGTGCTTACGGTCATTGCAGGGGGCGTTTTCGTCTGGCTCAAAATCACCGTAAAAAAGCAGATGGCGCTCGGTGCACTGCTCAAAGGCGCCGACACCCAGGAAGGTCGCAAAGAAGCGCTCGAGCGTATCAACTCCCAATTCAAGAAAAGCGACACGTCGGCGGCGATTGCCAAGGCGCAGCTGCAAATGCAGGACGATCCGCGCGCGGCGCTCGCCACGCTCGAAGCCGTGAATCTCGACAAAGATCTTTCGCCCATGGCCGCACCCATGGCCGGCCAAGTCCGCGCAATGCGCGCCATGATTCATCTGACGCTCGGCGAGCCTCAGCAAGCCCGGGCGCTCGTCGACAAGCTCGATCTTGGCAAGCAGCAAGAACCGAAAACGCGTGCGATGTTCGCGGCAGTTGCTGCCGAGGCTTGGGCGCGCACCGGTCAGGGGCAAAAGGCGCTTGACACGCTCGATCTGTTCAACCCCGAGGCGCCCGACATGGGCGAACTTCGCGCGCAGCTCTGGCGAGCTCGCGCTTTTGCCTTTGCTTCCGTCAACGACACGAAGGGCGTTGGTCGTGCGGTCAAGAAGCTGTCGGAAATCAACCCGCACTTGCTCGGAATGTTCGTCGGGCAGAAAAAAATTCATCCGCTACTCGAGCGCGAGGCCAAACAGGTCGTGATGCGCATGGGCATTGTTCCGCGCAAAGTGGTTCGTCAAAAGATGTAACATGCACGTCATACGGCATGAGCCCACTCCTACGCGCGCCGTGGTGCCAACGTGCTGGCGTTCCTCACGCGATCTCGTTTGGCGCCCGGGACACGATGACGGTTCCGTCGGCCCCCTCTTCTTCGATGACGACTGCCTCGCCTTCGTGGATCGCCTCACTCGCCGACGCGATGAAATCTTGTGCGCTTTCTTTGATCTCGACGCGAATCTTTCCTCGCGCACCAGGATCGATGGGCACGAGAACGCGGCCAACGCGGCCGACGACATCCGTTGACGTGGTGTGGCTGCTGGGGCTCGATCTGCGAAGCCAGCGAAGGAGCGCGTCGGTCGCAAATCCCGAGACAACGCCCATGATCGAGGCGAGCACGCCCGTCGCGATTGGGCTCGTGAGCTCGAGAAGCGTGAGCGCTGTTCCGACAAGCCCGAATGCGAGCATTCCAAAGGACCAGAACCGCACGCTAACGAGAAGCGACCATGAGCCTGTGCCATGCCCACCGTTGTTGCCGCCGCCGCTGTCATGATCCGCACCCGCACCATGATCCGCGCCGTGGGTGAGCTGGACAACGAAGATGCCGGCCGAAGCAACAAGCACGCAGAGATACGCCGCGAGCATGATCGCGATCATAGCGCGTGATGGCCGTATGATCTGCATGCTGTTGTCTGTATTCTCCTCGCATGACTTCACCGACGTCAGCCATCGATTCGTCGAACATGTCTCCTGAGATTGCGATGGCAATGGGTCTCGCGGTTGGCGTGATCCTCTTGTTTGCCGTGATCGCAACGGTGAGCAAAAGCCTGCTTTTCATCTGCGCGCCGAACGAGATCCTCGTTTTCTCCGGTCGCAAGCGACGCCTTGCCGACGGAACCAACGTAGGCTTCAAGGTGATTCACGGTGGTCGCGCGTTTCGCATTCCGCTGCTCGAAACGGTGGCGAGAATGGACGTGCGCTTGTACGGAGTCGTGCTCACGGTGTCGAACGTCTTCTCAAAGGGAGGCATCCCGCTCAACGTTCACGCGATTGCGAACGTCAAAGTGTCGACCGATCCACGTTTCGTTCACCACGCGGTCGAGCGCTTTCTCGGTGTGGCGACGCCACAGATCCTTACGGTTGCCAGGCAGACCCTCGAAGGTGTTCTGCGCGAGGTAGTGAGTCAGCTCACCCCCGAAGAAGTAAACCAAGATCGCCTCAAGTTCGCCCAAACGCTGATCAACAACACGAAAGACGATTTCGACAAGCTGGGGCTCGAGCTCGACGTGCTCAAGATCCAAAACGTGTCCGACGACCAAAAGTATCTCGATAACCTCGGTCGCGCGCAGATCGCAAACATGCTGCGCGATGCCGAGAACGCAGAAAACGCAGCGTTGCAAGAGCAGGCGCAGGCGCAGGCTCTGGCGCGCCAGCTTGCCGAGTCAGCAACCCAACAGGCCGAGGCGCAGCTCCTGCAAAAAAAGAACGCGTTCCGCGCCGAGATCGCCAAGCTCGAAGCGGAGGCGAAATCGATCGAAAACGAGGCCGAAATCGTCGCAAAAACAGCGCAGGCAACAGCGGAGCAGGAGCTTCAAGCACTGCGCGCCGATCTCGCGAAGCTAACCCTTCACGTCGACACCGTGCTACCGGCCGAGGCCAACGCGCGTGCGAGTGCAGCGCGAGCCCGTGGCGAGGCTGCTCCCACGATCGAGAACGGCAAAGCGGCGGCAGAAGCCCTGAGCCTTGTTGCAAACGAATGGACGAACGCCGGATCTGCCGGTCGCGACGTCTACGTTCTTCAACAGCTCGATGCCATCGTCGTGGCTGCGATTCAGCGCGTCCGTGATCTTCACATCGAGGCGCTCGAGGTGGTCGATGGCGGCAACGCGGAAAGCGTTGCATCGGTTCTCGCGGCATTCCCGCGCAGCGTAACGCGTGTGGTCGAAGAGATTGGCCAGGCGATCGGTGTCGACGTTCACTCCCTCGTCACGCCGCTCACACCGCAAGCGCCGAACTCGGAAAAGGGGGCAAAATGATCTCCATAGTTTTGGTCCTCGCTGTCACGGCTGCCGTCGTTCTCATTGTGTTGGCGTTCACGTTGCAACGCCTCATTTACGTCAGCGGGCCAAACGAGGCCCTCGTCTTCTCGGGCGGAAGGCGCAAGATCGGCGATCGAGAAGTTGGCTTCCGCTTGATTCGAGGTGGTCGCGGGCTTCGCACGCCACTGCTCGAAAGCGTTCAGCGCGTCGATCTGACGACGTTCGCCATCGAGGTGTCTGTCAAGAACGCGTATTCACGAGGTGGCATCCCGCTCAACATCGTGGGTGCGGTCAACTTCAAAATCGCCGGCGATCAGCCGCTGATCGACAACGCGATCGAACGGTTCTTGGGTCGCGATCGCAACGCGATCATGGGAATTGTAAAAGAAACGCTCGAGGGCAACCTGCGCGGCGTGCTGGCTCAACTCACTCCCGAGGAGGTCAACGAAGACAAAACCAGGTTTGCGCAGATCCTCATCGAAGAAGCCGAGCACGACATGAACCGCATGGGGCTCGTGCTCGATACGCTCAAGATCCAAAACGTTTCGGACGACGTTGGGTACCTGAATTCCATCGGCCGCATCCGTGGTGCGGTGGTGCGCAAGAACGCGGCAATCGCGGAGGCGAATGCTCAGTCGCAGGCTGCTGTGCAGAAGGCGACCAACACCATGAACGCAAACCTTGCCAAGATCGACGCCGATCTCGAGATCACCCGCCAGCAATACAAAAAACGTATCGTTGACGCGCAGTCGAAACGGACCGCGATGATCGCCGAGGCCAAAGGGCAGGTGCTTTCCGCGATTGCAGCTGCGAAGGCAGAGGCAGACAGGCAGCGTGCGCGTGCGCTGCAGGTCGAGCGGCAGCTCGACGCCGAGGTCGTTCAACCCGCCGAGGCGCAGCGCAAGGCTGCAGAAGAGCAAGCGCGCGGTCAGGCCACCCGCATTCTTGAACAAGGCCGTGCGCAGGCCGAAGCCCTCAAGGCGATGGTTGAACAGTACAAGAAAGCCGGCGCGTCAGCCCGAGAAATGCTCGCGTTGCAAAAGCTTCTTCCACTCGTGGTAGCGATCAGCGGCGCGGGACAGAAAACGACCATCGGCAAAGTCTCGGTCCTGCCTGCATCCGGCAACGACGCCAAAGCCAACAATGATTGGGCGCGCAAAGCGATCGCCACCAGCGAACAGATCCGCGTTGCAACCGGCGTTGACCTCGCTGCCGTGACGCGAAGCCTTGGCATGTCGGGCACGTCTGCCAAGAAGCCGGACGTGTGACGCTCATGCTCGTAACGAACTGGGCGCGAGCATGGATCGTTCTCTGCGCGCTCGGACTCACAGGGTGCATCACTATCGCGAAGTCAGCAGATGGCGTCCCTCGAAATATTTATGTTGGCACGACGATGTCGAGCACCGGCCCCGTGCCCCTCCATGTGCACGGCGCGGTGGCGATCCCCGTCGGTCACCGTGTGGAGATCCATGTCTACTACGGCACCGATTCGTCAGAGCCGCAGTTCGAGTACCCGCTCATTGCAGATCTCGAAACCGGTATTCAGTATGGTGCGCTCGGGCATTTCCACGAGGACTTTAGCGCGTACAGGGAGGGCCAGTTGTTCGAGGCGCAGGTGACACCCATGCCGAATCTGCGCGAGCATTCGCGATGGCGCGGAAAGGTCCTTGTTTGCAATGTCCTTTTCACCGGAATCAAGAGGTCCGAACTTCAGACAACGCTGCTCATCGAGCCCATGCCAGTCAAAGCGGGCCCATCACGATGACTTCCGGCGCGGGCGCTAACGCGCCGCCGAACCCCGGTTTTGTCGTTCTCCAAGTGCACGGCGCAGTGGCGATCCCCGTCGGTCACCGAGTGGAGATCCGTGTCTACTACTCGTTTGGCGAGACAGGCTTATTTAGCGTCGATCCGCCAGCACCGCAGTTCGATTCCCCGCTCATTACAGATCTCGAGACCGGTATTCAGTATGGCAAGCTCCGACATTTCTGCGATGCCAGTCTCTATTCGGAGTTCGCCCCGGCGCAGGCGACACCCTTGCCGTATTTGCGCGAGCATTCGCGATGGCGCGGAAAGATCCTTGTTTGCAATGTCCTTTTCTGCGGAGGCCAGTACGACCAACTCCAAACAACGCTGCTCATCGAGCCCATGCCAGCCGAGACAGGCCCATACCGATGACTTCCACGCGGTGGAGTGCTTCGCATCCAATCTGCGGCATGCGCCCCTCGTGCATCAAGCATCAAAGGTGCTACATTCTGCCCATGGGCGACCCGGTGGACCTCACGGTCGAGATCCTCAAGCAGATCCGCGACGGCGTCTTTGAGTTGAAGGCAGAAGGCGTAAGCCTACGCAATCAGGTTACGTACATTCACCAAGAGCAGATACTGACGAACAAACGACTCGAGATGACGAACGAACGACTTGAGTCGTTGCGCGTCGAGCTCAAAGACGAAATCGAGACAACGAACAAACGCCTCAATGTATTGCGCGTCGAGGTAAAAGACGACATTGAGTCGTTGCGCACCGAGGTAAAAGACGACATTGAGTCGTTGCGCGTCGAGGTAAAAGACGACATTGAGTCGTTGCGCACCGAGGTAAAAGACGAAATCGGCGAGCTTCGTCACACCGTTGGTCGCGTCGCTCGGATTTCCGACGAAACGCTCAAGGTATCGCTCGACGATTCCGGTCGGATGGACGCGCTCGAAGGTCGGGTACGAAATCTCGAAGCTGAAATGCAGGCATTGCGCCCTCACCAGTAGTGCGCTCTCCCTTTTTCGAAATCGTCGCATCGCCCTCAGGCTCGAGTGCGGAGCATGCTATCGTGTAGTGCGTGAACGCGCGGGGGTTCGAACGGATCCGAGAGGTGCTCGAACGCTTGCCCGGCGTTCGGATCGCCTATCTCTTTGGTTCGACCGCGCGCGGCCAGGACCACGAGACGAGCGACGTCGATCTCGCCGTCGTGTTAGGCGCCTCGTCGCCTCTCGATGAGGACATACTTCGAGAAGAGCTCGAACAATCCGCTGGACGACACGTTGATTTGATCGTGCTCGACAAGGCTCCGCCTCTTCTCGTCGCGGAGGTGCTGCGAGAGGGGCACGTGCTGCTTTGTCGCGACGAAGACGAGCGAGCTCAGTTCGAGCTCCGCGCTCAGGCCATTGTTTTCGACACGGAGCATTGGCGTGCCGTCCAGCGTGGTTATCTGCGCGAGCGCGCGGAGGAGCGCCGCGATGTCGAGCTTTGGCTTGGGTCAGTCTCGTAGACGAGGCCCTGCGACCTCACCAGTAGATGTGGCGAGGCTCCGACATGGTGTGAGGAAAAAAATACACTGAGGCCGCTACAGACAGTGGGGCACCCGTGTCTTCTCTACGAAAAGGCAAGGACCGGCAAGGCGCCGCGCCCAATGCCCTTCGTGTGAGGATTTATATGTTTGTTTTGTCAATGTTGATTGGAATTGCGGGTGGGCTTTTGGCGATGTCTTCTCTTTTCGTTAAGCGCTCTCCACAAGCTGCCGAGAAGCTTGCGACGCTCGCGAAATATCAGGGCTGGATCGGGATCACGATGTTCGGCTGGGGTGTCTGGGAGCTCATTTCGTGCGTCCTCAACATCGGAATGCTCGGGAGCTATCCTCTTGTCTTCGTGTTCTGGGTGCTCTCCGGTGTGGCCGACTTCGGCGTTGGTCTTCTCCTTGGTTTCGGCCTTATCTCGACTTACGCCTTCCGCGGCAATGCAACGGCAATCGCGAAGGGTGACGCCATTCGCTCGAAGCTCGTCGCTTTCCAGGTTCCGCTTGGTGCTCTCGCGATCGTGATGTCGTTGCTCTACGGCGTGCTGCGCATGGTGTGATGCGAGCCGCACGGCTCACCGTTTCATCGCGTTTGGGCGAGCGCCTGGTGCAAGCTCACGTCAAGCCGGCTCTGGATCATTCGGAGCAGGCTGTCGACCTCCGGAGGCGCGAGCCGCAGCTCCTGCTCGAGGCGCTCTTTCGTCCCTTCCGAGAGCTCGCGACGGGCGCGTTCGAGTCGTCTGAGGACGGTGAGCCGATGCACTCCGAGCACTTTGCCGACTTCCTCCATCGATAAACGATCGAGATAATGGAGCTTGAGAAGAAGGCGTGTGCTCGGCGCAAGGGCGTCGACAGCTTCGAGGAAAACGCGGCGGAATAGCTCGCGGTACTTGCCCTTCAGGAGCTCGAGCTCGAGATCGGTGGTTGCCTCGGTGACGAGCGCATCTTCGATGCTTTGGGTGGCAGCTCCGAGCGACATCTCGCGCTTCATGTTGAGCCATGCGCGCACGGCTGCGACACGCACCCAGGCACGGAGCTTACCGCGGCCTGCGTACGTCAGAATACGCGCACATCGTCCGGGCTCGGCCACAAGGAGCCGATGACGGAGTCGTTGCACGGCCTCCTCGGCCTGAGCCGGCTCCGCGCGACGCGCTCGAAGAACACGGGACAGATCAGCGAAGCACTTGCTCTCGAGTGCCGCGATGGCGGGCGCGACTCCGCGACCCGCGTGGAACGCAAGCCAAAGATCGGCGGCGTGCAAGGAATCGAGCGCTGTATTGTTTTCTGAATTTGCGCGCAGCTGTTCGACAAAGCGTGTGAACGCCTTGGGATCCGAGCCGGGCCAGGCTGGCCAAGCCGCGCCTGCGGTCGAGACGAATTCGTCGAGATTCATCCGTACGTATTGAAAAAGAAACGTTATTTTAGACGCCTAACGCTATCACGCCAACATGGGCACACCAGCAAGTTAACCTTCGAACCCGTCATGTCGCATTGCCTCGATGACAACCGCGCCCTCGAGCTTCTGGACGGCAGGCTTACATCCACAGCACGAGCGCGTGTGGAGCGTCACCTCGAGTCGTGTGACGTGTGCCGTGAGCTCCTGGCGGAGCTCGCCAAGGTCGACAGTGCTCGACCCGGTCGCGCGACGCCAACGGAACCGATCACCGCGGTCCGCAGTAGGCTCACCCACTTGGGGTCATATCGGATCGAGCGCACGATCGGGCGTGGATCTGCGGGCACGGTGTATCGCGCCGTCAACGATCGGACCGGAGAGGTTGTCGCGCTCAAGTACGTGACCAATCCTAGTTGGCGCGCGCGCTTCGGGCGCGAGATCGAAATGCTCGCACGACTCGCTCATCCTGGCATCGTTCGTTACATCGATCGTGGCAAGACCCCGCACGGGATGTACTTGGCGATGGAGCTACTCGACGGTGAGGATCTCGAGCAGCGCCTGCGTCGCGGCCCACTGCCGTGGCAGTCAGTTTTGCTCCTTGGGCTCCGCCTCACCGCTGCGCTCGCGCATGCGCACGCGCTCGGTGCAGTTCATCGCGATCTCGGTCCGCGCAACGTTTTCTTGTCTGGTGGTCGGGTTGAGGACGCGAAGCTTCTCGACTTCGGGCTCGTTCGTGTCGATGACAACCTTGAGCACACCCCATCTCGAACCGTGCTTGGGACAGCGTTCTACATGGCGCCCGAGCAAATCAAAAATCCGCGAAACGTTGATGCACGTGCCGACCTCTTTGCCCTTGGTGTCATTCTCTTCGAGGCTGTCTCCGGCATGAGGCCATTTCAGGGTGAAGATCTCTTCACCCTTTGGGTAAAAATCATCGATCACTCTCCGCCTGATCTCAGGATCGTGACGCGAGGGATCCCTGAGGAGATTATTTGCCTCATCGAGGCGCTTCTCGCCAAGGATCCGAACTCACGCCCGGCATCAGCCGACGCCGTCCATCAAAGCCTGGCGCTCCTTGAAGGGCAAGTGGTGGCTCATCCGTCCCTTTAGTACACGTCGTCGACGCGGATCTTCGAGTCGAGGATACGAATGTCACCTGCGGTGACTGCATCGAGGTCCCAGCGGCCATGCTTGGGTCGCCGAAAGACCTCGATCCTACGCGTATCTTGCGAAACCAAGACGTACTCGCGGAGGGATGGAATTCGCATGTAGTGTGCAAATTTCTCTCCGCGATCGTAGGCCTCGGTCGAGTCGGAGAGAACCTCGACGATCACGGTGGGGTTGACGAGCGCCTCGCCAATGACGCGTCTGTTTCGTTCGACTTTCTGCTTGTCGATCTCGCCACATACGACCACACCGTCGGCATACGTCGACAGCCCTGTCGCGCGAACGAGGATCATTGCATCCGATTGAAAGACGGTACACTTGGGAAATGCGATTTTGAGCGCTGCGGTCACGTTCATCGCGAGGCGGCTATGCTCGAGGGATCCTCCTGCCATGTCGTAGACGACGCCGTCGAGCCACTCGTGCTTCGTGGAGCTCCGGAGCTCCGCTTCGAGGAAGTCTTCGTAGCTGACATAACTGGGTGTCGGCTGGACCATGTCTCTTCATCCTATTGGCCAATTCCGGCTAGGTTTGCGCGTGCGAGTGGTCGCAGCGTTACTTCTGGTAAAAGCTCGGCAAAGCTGACAACGACTGAGTCGGGTAAGTCGGCCTCAATGAGCTTGCGCATGAACCGGCGAATGTCCGGTTGCGTGAGGAACACGAGCGAGCTGCCTGGTGCTTGCGTGGAAGCCTCGGTTGCCGCGCGCCGCATGGCGGCGACGACGTCGCGCGATGCGGCTGGCGCAAGGGTGAGAAACGCTCCTGCTGGCGTGCGTGTGACGGCGCGGCGAACGGTGTCTTCAATGGTTGGATCCACGAGCACGACGCCGAGTTGGTTCTGTCCACGTGTGAGACGGAAGGTCATCGCCCGGCGAAGCTGCGCGCGCACGAGCTCGGTTAAATTGAGCGGATCTTTTTCGGTCATTGCAACGGTCGCGAGAGCTTCAAGAATTGCGCGCATGTCGCGGATGGACACGCGTTCCTCGACGAGCCGACGAAGAATGTCGGTGAGGAGCGTGAGGCTCACGGGCTTTGGCACCACGTTGCGCACGGTGGCAGGAGCAAATTGCTCGAGTTCGTCGAGCAAGCGTTGCGTTTCCGCGAGACCAAGGAAATCGGCAGAACGTGTGCGCAATAGGGTGGTCGCCGCGGTGCTCACAGTCGTGATGGATTCGGCTTTGGGTGTTCCGTCAGCAACGGGAATGATTCGCGCCGGGACTTCGAAGATCGAGATGACGACGTGGCGTGTTGGAAGGCTGCTCAGCGCGCGCACGCGAGGAGGCGGCAAAGGCACGCCAAGCTCGGCGAAAAGCCGTTCGCGAAGACTGAGTGCGATGCTTCGAATGCCATCGCTCACGCCAGGCTCGTCGTCGAGCAAGAATGCGAGATCGTCGGCGACCTCGATGCTCCATGGCACGACCATCGGCACGAAGGGGGTTTCGCGGCGTGCGCCGCCGCCTGCTGGAGGCACGACGGGGCGAGGCTCGGTGGCCTCGCGCTGCTCCTTGCGTGCGATCTGCTGCGTGCGGGCGCGGGCCACGAAGAACAGCACTCCGCCAATCACCAGAAACGGCAAGGCTGGCAATCCAGGCACCATGGCGAGCAGGACAACGAAGGCCGTGGCGACCTTGAGCGCCTTTGGCAAGCCAAAGAGCTGACTGGCGAGCTCTTCGCCGAGTGGCGTTTCGGGCTCCTCGCTCGCAACGCGCGTCACGAGCACGCCGGCGGCGGTCGACAGAATGAGCGCCGGGATTTGTGAGACGAGTCCGTCGCCGATGGTGAGAAGGCCGTAGCGCTTCAGGGCGTCGACGGCCTCCATGTTCTTTTGCCCAACGCCGATTCCAAGGCCCCCGAGAATGTTGACGACGGTGATGACGAGCGAGGCAATGACGTCGCCTTTGACGAACTTCATTGCGCCGTCCATCGATCCGTAGAATTGGCTCTCGCGCGACAGGCTGCGCCGCCGTCGCCGCGCCTCGTTGCCGTCGATCGAGCCAGCGCGGAGCTCGGCGTCGATCGCCATTTGCTTCCCTGGCATCGCGTCGAGAACGAAGCGGGCGCTGACTTCGGCCACGCGCTCAGAGCCCTTGGCGATGACGATGAACTGGATGATCGTGAGGATCAAAAAGACGACACCGCCAACCACGTAGTTGCCGCGCACAACGAAGTTGCCGAATGCGCGAATGACCTCGCCGGCGTTGGCTTGGAGTAAAATGAGGCGGCTCGTCGAGACGTTGAGCGCGAGCCGAAAAAGTGTGGTCAAGAGCAGAAGCGTTGGGAACGTTGCAATGGCCAGCGCGTCGGGCACATACAGAACGACAAGAAGGATGGCGACCGACAGCGACAGGTTGGTTGCAAGCAGCACGTCGAGCAGCAACGTGGGTAGCGGCACGATCATCATTGCGACAATGGCAATGACCAGCGTGGCGAGACCGAGCTCGGCGCCGCCGACGCTGCTGCGCTGGGAGCTGCTCTTGTCGAATGATGTGCGGTTCACCCAGCCGAGGCTAATCCAAATTCGAGCGATGATGCGGGCTGAAGGCGAAACGTGGCGGTGAACTTGGCCACTTGACTATGGGCGAGCTACGTGAGAGCAAACCTGCTTTGAGTTCTCTTGAGAGTGTGTCCTCTCAATCACCAACAATCACCGAACAGACACGCCATGGCCGCCACCGCTTTTCGTGAGCTTCTGAATTTTGGGTAAGTCGTCGACGAAATTGTGGCGCAATTGGCGTGAAAGCTGTCACGGCAGAGTGGCGCAAAACTTGGAGCTGCTAGCCCGAGCGAGGTGTGAAAGATGAAGAAGCGGCGAGTGGGGGTATTGATGGGCGGCTCGAGCAGCGAGCGCGACATCTCGATGATGACGGGCGAGGGCGTTTCGCGCGCGCTCGAAGCCCGAGGCCATGATGTGGTTCGCGTCGTTCTTGGCTCCGAGCCTGTCGACAAAACAATCCGTGACGCAAAGATCGATGTAGCCGTTCTGGCGCTGCACGGGCGCCTTGGCGAAGACGGCTGCATTCAGGGCATGCTCGAGCTTCTCGGCATTCCGTACACCGGATCGTCGGTGCTCGCGTCGGCGCTTGCGATGGACAAGCTCAAGGCGAAGGAAATGTTTCGCCTGCACAACATCCCAACGCCGCCGTACTACGTCGCGACGGAAGCAGATCTTGCCGATCTCGACGAACTGCACGGTTGCTTCGGCTTTCCGGTCGTTGTCAAGCCGCGCAGCGAGGGATCATCTGTCGGCTTGACAAGGGCGAACCATCTCGGTGAGCTCCGAAAAAGCATCGAAGTGGCGCTACAGTACGACCGCTTCGCTCTTGTTGAACGCTACATCAAGGCAACCGAGGTGCACGTTGGTATTTTCGATGGCCGCGTGCTCGGCTGCATCGAGGTTGCGCCGAAAAGCGGTTTTTATGACTATGCCGCGAAGTACACGGCTGGCGCCACCGACTACATTCTTCCGCCGCGCATTGCACCAACGCGTGTGCGCGGTGTGATTCACCTCGCCGAGCGCGCGGTGCACGCTCTTGGCTGCACAGGCGCTGTCCGCGTCGACCTTCTTGTCACCGAAGGTGAAAATGAATACGTCCTCGAAGTCAACACGCTGCCGGGTATGACGCCAACTTCGCTGCTTCCAAAGATCGCCGCGCATGCCGGTATCGATTACGCCGAGCTATGCGAGATGATCCTCGAAGGTGCCGCGCTTCGCTCCTCTGCCGTCGCGGTGCCAATGGCTAGTACGTGCGCTATACAAACAATCGTGCCAAAGCCGAAAGAGACGATTCCGGTATGGTCGTCGCCGCCGCCCCGATTGAAAGCGGTTTAGACCGCTTTCGATTTGACGCGATTTCGTCGTTAGCGGCTGCGGTGCGGTCCTCAAAGCCGAAGCAGGCTGTTCCGGTCCGCTCCTCGCCGCTGCCTCGAACTCGCGCCAACTTGAAAGCGGTTTAAGAGGGTGTTTTACCAGCCGTTGCGAGCGACGCGAGGCCAAGGCGGGCCCGAGGAGCCCGCGTAAGCGTACGTTGTGTACGTGCGCAGGCACCGCAGGGCCCAACGCAGGGATCGCGGCGCGCAGCAGGCTGGTAAACACCCTCTAGTCGCGGAACAAAATTCGATTAAGCTCCGCGAATCGAGTCTCTTCTTCGTCGTCGCGGCCGGCGTCGCCTTTGGCTTCGAGCTCGCGTTGCTCGCGATCGGCTGACTCGAATTGATCCATTGTCAACGCCATACGATCCCGGCCAAAATAGATATGCTTGGCTCGGTAGTCGAGGTAACGCTTGTGAATTGTGGGGGACATGGACACGAGCAATTGTAGATTACATATCTTCTTATGAGACGCCTAACCAGGTCTTTGTCGCGCGGGCTCCTTGATCGTCGCCCGGCCGTACAGTGGGCAATTCTCGCTTTTGCGTCGATCGTTTTGGCTGCACTCTTTCGTGCCGCGCAAATCCCCGCTGGCCTCTTGCTCGGCCCTATGTTTGCCGGCATTGCCGTTGCGGCGATGCACGGTTCGATCCGCGTGCCGCGCTGGTCTGCCGCGCTGGCGCAAGGAATGCTTGGCGGTCTCATCGCGAGCCGCTTCACGCCGTCCGTTCTCGACAAACTCACCCACCTCTGGAAGTTGGACCTTCTTGTGACCATCGGCGTGATCGGCGCAAGCAGTTTGCTTGGCTATGCGTTGGCGCGATTGCGTATCCTTCCCGGCTCGACAGCGGTATGGGGCTCGTCGCCAGGAGCGGCCACCGCGATGATTGTGATGGCCGAGGACTTCGGAGCCGATGTTCGGCTCGTGGCCTTCATGCAGTACCTGCGCGTGCTCTTCGTCGCGCTCATTGCCTCGGTAGTGGCTCACTTCGTAGTTCCAGGCGGCACGCACCACGCAGCGCCGATGTTCGGGCCTATCGATCTCCCGCGGTTTGGTGCAACGCTTGGAATCGTGGTCGGCGGCGCCGTGGTTGGCCGCGTTCTGCGCATTCCTGGCGGTTCGATGCTGGTTCCGTTTTTCGTTGGCGCCGCCGCGAACGCCACGGGTTGGTTGAAACCCGAGCTTCCGCCATGGCTGCTTGCTCTGAGCTTTGCGCTCTTTGGGTGGATGGTTGGTTTGCGGTTCACGCGTAAGATCCTCGCCTACGCAGCGCGGATGGCTCCTCGCATCGTTCTGGCGATCCTCGTGCTGCTCTTTCTTTGCAGCCTCATCGGAGGCGCGCTCACGTGGTTCGCGGGGATCGATCCGCTGACGGCGTACCTCGCCACGAGCCCCGGCGGCGTCGATGCAGCGGCAATCATTGCGGCGTCGTCGAGTAAGGCCGACCCGCTCTTTGTCATGACCTTTCAAATGACGCGCGCGATCACGATGTTCATCGTTGGACCGTCGATAGCGAGGCGAGTCGCGCACATAGCGGAGCCGCTTTCAGGCTGACGCGAACGCGATGACCACAAGGAGTGCCCCTACGCATATGCGTTTTGTTGGCGCTTGCGTGTAGGGGCGCAGCATGCTGCGCCCCTACGGTTTTTTTGTAGCCGCGGCAGAATCGACTGGGCGTTTTCTGGGGTGCATGTCGATTTTTTCTCGGTGGACGCAACATCCGGGAAAAACGGTCGACTGGGCTTGTATGGCACCAAGAATAACAAATGATGGCGCGCCTCGCGCGAGCCAGTACGACAACGACAACGACC